>Ga0335085_10001565_pt1 | contig 47326 bp, 46 predicted proteins | sample Lox_Sample_45_FD_206712 | JGI IMG/M metagenome (GOLD analysis project Ga0335085, IMG submission 206712) | Soil microbial communities from Loxahatchee National Wildlife Refuge, Florida, United States - Lox_Sample_4.5 | ecosystem: Environmental > Terrestrial > Soil > Wetlands | place: USA...
GCCGTTTCCGACTTCCATGGCCCCGCGGCGCTCGCGGTCGTCAGATCCGTTCCGCCGACTGAAACGACGTTGGCATCGTCCGCAGGCCACGCTTCATTTCTCCGTGACCACGTTGAGCTGTCGCCGGAAGCTGCGAAGAAGTTCTGGCCTTGCGCCGACATCTTCTGGAAGTACGGATCCAGCGTCGACGGATCGGCCGGTGTCCAGCCCCACGAACATCCGATAGTAGTGGGAAGTGGATTGTGTGTCGTCATCGCGCTGATGATCGCCGTATCCGTCGAACCAACGTACATCACCAGGCTGGCCAGTCCAGGGGCCATGCCTAACGCCTGGGTCATATCGAGAGTCTGTTCGGTGTCGTCGCACCGCCCGCCAGCACGCGAATCCACGCAGCTTGTGCTCGTGCCATCGGTTGAAAGCAAGGTGATCGGAACACTATTGGTCTGATGTACGTTGTTGTAATACGTCGTTAGATCCGCGAGGTCGGTTCCCAGGTATTCGAACAATCCCAGATTCTGCCCCGCACCGGTCAGCGTCGTCCCGCCGTAGTAAGCGGCACGCATGTCACTACCCAGGAACGATGCCGACGGGCCCGATCCGGTCGTCGCATTCTTTATTTGAGAGGGAGTGATGCCATGCTCCCTGGCATAGTCGCTCTTTTTCACGTAAAGCGGGTGCGGAATCGAAAAGTTATCCAGCCCCGAGATATGCCACAGCGCAAAGGGCAGGTCCGTGCTGGGCTCGCGATCTGGCCCAAAGAAGATCCGATTCTCGGTCGGATGCTGATACATCATCAGGTTTATATGGAAAGCCGCTTCAATTGCTGAGACCGGCCCTTTTACTTGGACTTCCATTCCGTCGCGCGAGCCGCCGACGACTGCGAGTCCGTGACTCTGGACATAGCGTACGACTTCCTCGTAGTCATGTTGTGTCGGTCCGAATCTTTCGGTGAATTCTGCAGGCGTGAGAAAGTGCCGATAGTTTGGGATCGTGGAACTGTACAAATCCGCGAGAAAAGCATCGAGTCCGGCCTGATCGCGCAACGGAAGCACGACATCTAGTTGCAAAATGCGACTTGAAGGAAGGTGTCCAACCATCCTCGCCTCGCCTGTAATGGTTACTGGGCGAACGTGCCGCGTCTTCACTATTTCTGCGCGGCTTTGCAGCAATCCAACTGAAACAAAAGATGCAATAGAGAACAGCAACACGCAAATTCTTGCTTTCACAAATCCTCCTTGGGGCTGTCGGTTTTGGAGCGGGCATTCCACCACTGGCGTCGGCAGAATCCCCAGAATCTGCTTGAAGGGGCCCACGAACCCAGGAAGCATTACACAGGTCGAATGTTATGTACATGTGACGAGACGTAATTTACGAAATCAGGACGAGCGGTAGGTCCTAAGCCCCCGCAGGTTCAGCGGCCCGAAAGAACGTGTCTAAACGCACAGAAATAGGTTGGCAAGGGAGGTATTCTTCGCGGTTGCTTGGCCCGCAAGTCCCTGCAGAGCAAGCCTCTTTCTGTGGATATCTTTGCCCATTCTTTGTGGACCGCCGCTGTCGGACTCTCCGCACGCCGACGGCTTCGTAGCCCGATCAGCCTCGGTTGGCTGGTTTTCTGGGGTGTGTTCCCAGATGTGTTCAGTTTCGCAATTCCCGCAATCGTTCGTATCTGGTGGTACGCCACCGGAGTGACCCCGCACCTGCTACCCGATGCCAAGAGCCCGCCACATTTCCAGTGGGTCTGGCAGTTGTATTACGCCAGCCACAGCCTGGTCATATTCATCGTTCTGTTCGGCGTGATGTGGCTGCGCAAGAAGCGTCCACCGCTGGCCGTGTTGGGATGGCTTTTGCATATCTTGATCGATATCCCCACACATCGGGGAATGTTCGCCCTGCATTTCCTGTGGCCACTGTCATCTTTCGGCATTTCCGGTGTGCGCTGGGAGAGCCGATGGTTCATGAGGGCGAATTACGGAGCTTTACTGCTAGTTTTTTCCTGGATGTGGATCAAGAAAAGGTACCGCGAAATGCGTGAAGCGAATATTGCGGCAGCGGCAAGGAATCAATCAATCTGCGGACCTAATCCCGATTCCAACTTCAGTTGAGTCTGCGCACGAACAGCAAACTCTGATCGTCCGTACGCGCCCCGTGCTTGTCCGCCTGCTCAAATACAGCTGCGGCGATTTCGACAAGGGGGCGGTCTCTTAACCGTCGCAAAGTGGAAGCGATTGCTTCGAGGCCCAATTCTTCCTCATTCCGATTTGCAACTTCCATGAGTCCATCGGTGAGAATGGCCAGCACATCGCCTGGTAGCGTGTCGATCGCAGTGCTTTCAAAGTCGACGTTGGGGAACAACCCCACTGGCAAATTCTGTGACGAAAGCATTTGCACGTCCTCGCGGCAGCGCAGTATGGGCGGATGTCCAGCGAGCGAATAACGCAGTCCGTGCTCTTGCGACCAAGCGAGAAATCCGACAGTCGCGAACATGTTGCTGGCTTTTAGCGAGCACAGCCCTTCGTTGATGCCCGCCAGCAGGTTTTTCGCCTCAGGATCGAAACGCATGCTCATCGCGGCGGCACTCTTGATCATTGCCATCAAGACCCCGGAAGAAACACCATGACCGGCGACGTCCGCGACGTAAGCGACCCAATGGCCATTTTGCTCAATCACATCGACCAGGTCGCCGCCCACAACTCCGCTTGCCAACGAGACTCCGTAGAATTCATAACCTCCGATTCGCCGGTCTATGGTAGCCACCAGCCTTTTGTGAATCTCGCCCGCCAGTTGGATTTCCGTATGCGTACGAAAAAACCGGTCGCCTTCGCGGGTGATGAAGGTCCACGTCAACACATACGCGGCTATTAACAACAAAATCGTCGTAAAGGAGTTCGTCTGAAGCCACGGCTTAATCGCACCCGGAACGACCGGTCCGGGCGACGTATGCCTCTGGACGTAGGAGAAAAGAGGAGAAGCTGAGACGGTCTGGACAAGAAACCAAGGCACCATCCAGAGCCAATTCTTCTCCATCGCGATCCAGGCATAGCCGACAGCGAAGAATCCCGTATAGAGAGCACCGGCCCACATCTTGGCCGGAGAGGCCATCTGCGAATCGAGTTGGCCGAGTATGCCAATCGCGCTGCAAAGACAGAAAACCATCGCCAGCAGCATCAGCTTCGAGGTTTTCGGTACATTCTCGAAGATCTTGCGTCGCTTGCTGCTTCCAAGAAGAAGTTCTTGGAACTTATCGACTGCGCTCAATCCGCTCCTCCGCACCCCTTGTCGAAGGTGGAGCATAGAACATTACCCCAAAATAGATCCGTACGAGGATGAAAGTAGGACAAATTCTAAGAAGGGTCGATCCGAATAGAGCTTCCTACTCATCCCTTTTTTGCTCCGATGGTGTTTGGGTGGTTTCCGTAGGTTCTGCGTCGGGTGCGCGCTGCCGGTGTGATGCCGTAAGCACAAGTCGAGAAAGAGTGTGTGTTCAAATTACCCGATTACAAAATTACCCAATTACCAAATAGTTCTACTCGTATCTGAGCGCCTCAATCGGATGCATCCGCGAGGCCTTCAGGGCAGGGAAGAATCCCGAGACAACTCCCACCATCCCAAGAATCGTGGCCGAGATAAGCATGACCCCCATCGACGCGTGCAGGAAAATCGCGCCTTCGTGGTCTGTCGTCTTGTAGAACTCGTCATAAAGCGGCATCGGCGGGATGACCCAAGTGAGGATCTCGGCAGCCAACATGCCGAGCGCGCCGCCAACAAATGTCAGCACCAGCGCTTCAAGCAGGAACTGCACCAGGATGTGCCGCGGCCGCGCTCCAATCGCTTTGCGCAAGCCAATCTCGCGCGTGCGTTCGGTGACGGAGACCAGCATGATGTTCATCACGCCAATGCCGCCCACCGCGAGCGTTACCACTCCAATCAGTCCCAGGACGGCCTGCAATCCGTAGGAGAAGGCGTTGATCATCGAGCGGTCTTCAATCGTGTCCCACTCCGGCGTGGCTTTCTCATCCTTGGGATCAAAGTGATGTCGACGCGCGATGACCTCGCGCGCCGCCATCAGCGCCTTTTTGTTCAGTTGCGCCGAGGTTGGCTGGATGATGATCTCATCGGGATCGCGCAGGTTCTTCAGATCCCGCATCAGGCCGAAGGGGATAAACGCATTCTCGTTGTCCGGGCCCTGATACATCGAGTCCTGAATCTTGTTGCGCATCGTGCCGATCACTTCAAAATCGAGCCCGCCAATTTCGACATGCTGTCCGACGCCGGGCGCTCCCTGGAATACCTTCTTGGCTGCACTATAGCCAAGGATAACGACACGCCGGTGATCGGAAAAATCAGTTTCGCTGAAGTAGCGCCCGTCTTCGAGATTGAGCTTGCGCATCTGCCCGTAGGGCATATCCACCCCACGAATCATGATGGAAACGACGCGCGTGCCGATCTTGAAGCCGAAGTCCCGGTCGATCTCTCCGCTTACCGCACGGATGATCGGAACTTCGTCACGAATCGCTTCCACATCCTCAAGCTCATATTTGATCGGCTTGCCGGCCCGCTGGCCGCCTGCCTGCATGCTCGTCTGCCCGGGCCAAAGCACGATGACGTTGTTCCCCATATTCAAAAAGGCGCTCAGCACACAGCCCCCAAGACCCTGGCCATAGGCGAGTAACAGGACAACGGAGACCAGGCCCCACCCGATGCCAAGCATCGTGAGCGCCGAGCGCGTCCGGTCCCGCATCAGCGCTTGCCATCCTTGCGATATGAGCTCTTTTAAAAACATGGCCGTTTACCTAAATTTTCACCACGGAGCCACGGAGGAATCGAAGGCTATTCGGGTAGCTCGTATTCCTTTTCGTTGTTTTTCTCCGTGCCTCAGTGTCTCCGTGGTGAAATCACCTATTCGATGTGTATATCTCCCGATCCAGTCCGCACACGCAGAAGCGGGCCACCGCCGCGCGCCTTGCCGTGAATCGATTTGTGGGACTCTCCAACCCGGCCTTGCACCGTCATTTCAATCGGAGCCCCGACATCGATGCTGCCGGAACTGGTCGAGATATCGGCATCGAAACCGGCGTTCGAAGGCAGGCCCACATGCACATTGCCCGATCCGGTGTGAATCTCCCACGCACCAGTCTGCTTGCCCTCGGCCGTGATGTCCCCGCTGCCGGTCTCTCCATGGAAGCTGCCTTGTATGCCGCGCGCTGTGACGCCTCCGGAACCAGTATGCAGATCAATATCTCCGGGCCCAGACTCTTCAATCTCAACGTCGCCGCTACCGGTGCCGCCCTTCACCGAACCGGATACTTCTCTCGCCCTAACGTCGCCAGAACCGGTCTGGAGCCGAATCTCGCCGCTCAGTTTGGCGATCTTCACATCGCCGGACCCGGTCTGAACGTCGGCATTTCCCTTGGTTCCTTCGATCTCCTGATCTCCCGAACCGGAACGCGTGCGCACGGCAGTGTCTACCGGCACGGTGATCTCGTAATCGATCGAAATATTGTGCGCATCGACGTAATCGATGTGAATGTTGTTGCCTTCCTGGCGGATCGGCGGATTCTGCTCGATGGCATGTACATCGCCTTCGCGTTTGCCACCGGAAAACCAGTTGTTGCTGACAAAAATCTTGCCGTGAATTTGCACAGTACCGGATGCGCCGGCATGCACCCGCACATCTCCGGAATGCGTCAACACTTCCAGATTGACGGGCCCGGTGACGGTAAGAGTTTTATCGAACGTTCCCTGCGGAGAGGGCCATGCGAAGGCCGCGCTTGCAGTGAACAGGAAGAACAGCGCGATCAAACTTTGAAGCTTGGAAACTTTGAAACCTTGATTTTTTCTATTCATATCGCAGCGACTCCACGGGTGTCATATCCGCGGCCCGCTGGGCCGGATACATGCCCGCGGTCACGGTAATTAACGAAAGTGTCAAAATCGAAACAATAATCGAAATCGGGGAAACGATCGGATGCGGAACGAAATCGGGCAGCGGCAGCGCCTGCATGCCCGCGCATAATCCGATGCCAATTGTGAATCCGAGCAAGCCGCTGACCACCGTCAACATGGCCGACTCGGCAAAGAACTGCCGCAGGATGTCGCGCTTCGTAGCGCCCATCGCCTTGCGCGTGCCGATTTCTCGCGTACGCTCGGTGACAGAAACCAGCATGATGTTCATCACGCCGATGCCGCCCAGGCACAGCGTCACAATCGCCACGCATCCGAAGAACAGCGTCACCACATCGAAAATCTTGGCCAGTTGCTTCGCCCCATCCATCGTGTCCCAGATGAACAGGGCGTCCTTATCCAGAGGATCGAAGTGCCGTACACGCCCGACCGCACGCCGAACCTGCAGCACAGCCTCTTCATGCTCCTCAGGATTTGCTACTTCGAATACGATGTCGTCCAGATAGCCACGCGTGATGCCGGCGCCCGGCTTCTCCGGAGGAGGGAAGTCTCTCGACACAGCCGCATATGGAGCAAACAGATAGTCGTTATCGGGACCGCTGTAGTTCGAATTCTGCTTCTTCTCGGCAAGCACGCCCACGACGGAGTAGGGAAGACTCTTTACGAGCACGGTCGCGCCAAGCGCCGGCTGTCCGGGGAAAAGCTGCCGGTACGCCTTCGATCCAAGAACTAATACCCGGCGCCCTTCTTTCTCATCTTCATCCGTGATCAGCCGGCCCTCCGACACTTTCAGCGACCGGAATTCCTGATACGAAGGCCACATCCCAACCACGCCGCGATTCGCCGAATTAAACTGGCTGACTTCGGGAATCGTTCTCCGCAGCTCGGGGCTGACGTTCTTGATCATGTAGCACTCATCGCGGATCAATTCGGCGTCGTCCACGTTCAGCCGAATCTCGCGCCCGGCGGCCCGTCCGCCGACCTGCTGGCTCGTCCGTCCGCCCCACACGATAACCAGGTCCTTGCCCAGCGTCTCCATGTGTTTCTTCTGGTCGACGACGAATCCTCGTCCCAGCCCGACCAGAATGATCACCGATGCAATCCCCCACACCAGCCCGAACATGGTGAGGAACGTCCGCATCTTGTGGGCCCGGAACGTCGCTACCGCTTGCCGAAATATTTCCGAGAGAGTCATTGCCGGTTACGAGTCCTTAATCCCAGGTCCTGGGATCTGTTCTAAACACAATCGGCTTCCGGCCATCGCCTTCCGCTACCACGGATATGCGTTTGAACCGGAAGCCGGATGGCGGGAGGCCGGAAGCCCGTCTCTACTGCAGCACCACTTCCTGCCCTTCCTTCAGCCCGCTGAGCACTTCAGTCTTGGCGCCATTTGAGATACCGATGTTGACGGCGATCTTATCCTTGCCGTCTTTCGCCTTCGGATTCGGAATCTCTACTGACGCTTTTTTGTCTTTGTCATACAAAATCGCGCCTTCCGGAATCTGCAACACGTTCTTGTGCTCTTCCAGGATGATTTCGGCGTTGGCGGTCATCTCCGCCTTCAACTCGCCACCCGGATTCTGGATCGACACGCGTACCTCAAACGTCGTGACGTTGTCCTTCTCCACGCCCATCGGAGAGATCTTCGTCACCTTGCCCTGGAAGGTTTTGTCTTTGAACGACTCAACTTTGATTCGAGCCGGCTGTCCGAGATAAACCTTGCCGATGTCGCTCTCGTCGACCTTGCCCTTCACATACACTTCGCTGGTGTCGCCAAGGGTCATAACCAGAGTTGCCGACGATCCCAACACCAGGATCGAGCTAACGGCATCTCCCATCTGCACATCGCGCGACAACACAATCCCGTCGATCGGCGAAACGATATCGGTATAGCTGAGTTGCTCTTCCAGTTGTTTCAGGTTCGCCTGATCCTCCGCGACAACGGCCTGCGACTGCGCAATCTTTGCCTTGAGAACGATAACCTGCGCCTTGGCGACGTTCTGCTTGTTCACCGCCATCGTGTAGTTCTTCTCCGCATCATCCAGCGCGGAGGCCGACACAACTCCATCCTTAGCCATGTTTTGCGCGCGGTCATAGGCACGCTTCAGGGGAGGAACATCGGGGCCTTCGGCATCCACTTTTGCTCGTTCGTAGTCTGCTTGCGAGCTCGTCAGATTCGCCTCTGCAGCTTCTAACGCAGCCTTCGACTGCGCCACCTGCGCCTCAATCTCAATCTTATCCAGCTGGCAGAGCAGCTGTCCTGCCTTCACCCGGTCACCGTAGTCCACCAGCAGCTTTTTCACGATGCCGCTGGCTTTCGACTTCACCTCGACCTTGGTGATCGGCGTAACTTTCCCCGTCGCGACGACGCTTTTGGCCAGGTCACCCTTCTCCACCTTGGCCAGCTTCGACGGGTCGATCTTCGTCCCGCCGCTCTTTGCGATGATGACGCCCACCGCGATCACCAGCACGATCACCGCGACCACGCTCCCCCAAATAATCAGTCTGCGACGCTTCTTTTTGCCATTATTGCCGTTACCGTTCACAAAACCTCCTCGATTAACCGCCAGCTGAAGATTGGGAGCCATTCTGCCGCTCTCATTGCTTAATACGCGGCCTCTGCTGAATAAGTTCCGGAAAGTTGCTGCCTACGCTGCGGAATGAATGCGCCACGTTGTCTGACCCTGCGCCTTCTTCCACTTAGACCCTCAACCTCTTAAAAGGATAGCGCGAAACAGAACGTAATTTTGTGACGGAACGCACGCCTTTTGAGCACCCGCAACGACCGTCACCATCTCGCTTACTAGAACTGGGTACCGAGTACTGAGTACAGAGAACTTCCCCAGTCCTCATGTTTTGCTAAAATGACCCATCCATGTTCGCCTTCGTGCTGCTCCGGATCTTTCTGATCCTTCTCCTCGTGGCAGCCAACGCGTTTTTCGCGGCTGCGGAATTCGCGCTCGTCAGCGTGCGCGATACCCGCATCCAGCAGCTCATCGAGGCCGGACGCCTTGGTGCCCGCACCGTCCAGCGCCTGCACCAACATCTGGACGAAGTCGTCAATGGCGTTCAGCTCGGCATCACCATGGTCAGTCTGACGCTCGGCTGGATCGGCGAGCCCATGGTCGCCAGCCTGGTCGGTGGCATTCATTTCTTGCAGCGCCTTCCCCACCTCGAGGTCTATGCGCACGGAATTGCGATCGCCATCGCCTTTACCCTGATCACTTACATGCACGTGATCCTCGGCGAACTGGTGCCGAAGACGCTGGCGTTACAACGTGCGGAGCAGATAGCTCTGGCAGTCGCCGCTCCGATGGAAGCGTTCCTCACGCTGACAAGGCCCCTCCTCTTCTTTATGCGCCGTTCCGGCGGGCTGGTCTTGAGACTCTTCGGCGCGCAGCTGACGCGCCGTGGCGGGGCCGTCCACTCCCCCGACGAACTCAAGCTCATCGTCACCGCCAGCCGCCAGTTCGGGCAGATCCCCGAATTTCAGGAAGAGATGATCCACAGCGCCATCGAACTCGATTCCATCACCGTGAAAGAGGTGATGGTCGCGCGGCCGGATATTTTTTCTTTGCCTTCCGATCTGCAGCTCGACGATGCCCTGGGCCGCGTCGTCGAAGGACAACACTCGCGCATTCCGATCTTCGATCCGCAGCGCGGCCCCGAGCACATTGTCGGCGTCCTTTACTACAAAGACCTCATGCGCTGGATGCGTCTCCGCCTCAGTAATCTCGGCCAGTCCACCGCAACCCGCATCTCCCGCATGCAAATTGCCCAGATCATGCACGACGTCGTGGTCGTTCCGGAAACCAAGGTCTTGGCGGAACTGCTCTCGGAATTCAAGGAACGCCGCCGCCATCTCGCAGTCGTCGTCGACGAATTCGGATCGACCGCCGGCGTGATCACGGTTGAAGATATTCTCGAGCAACTCGTCGGCAATATAGAAGATGAGTTTGACGTCTCACCCAACGAGCCTGCGCTCGAAGACGAATCGGTCATGGTGCTTGATGGCTCTGTAAATATCCGCGACCTGGAAACGGAATACGGCCTGACTCTTCCACGTGATACCGGATTTGAAACACTCGCGGGATTCATCCTCGCCCGTCTGCAACGAATTCCGGATGCCCGTGAGAGCTTCGAATACGAAGGCCGCCGCTACACGGTAGAGGAATTGGAAGGACACCGCATCTCGAAGGTTCGCATCGAGAAGACGGCCAGAGTGGAAGGCGAAGCCGAAGTTGCCAGACAGGGCGGCGATTAGAGCGACAATGACGCCTCGAAGCGGCACAGCCGAAGGGCACGCGAAGAAACGTGGAAGAGCGGCCCTTCAGGGCCGCGTTGCAGTAATTCTAAGATTGCGGCTTTAGCCGCTGAAGTTGCGACGTACTTTCAAGAGACGTGTCATCCTGAGCGAAGCACGACGGCGAGCAAAGCGAACCGTCGCGCGTAGTCGAAGGATCCCTACAATCTTGTCGAACTCGAGAACGTGGAGAGGCATTCTCGCAATGCACCAACTGAAGGCCGATGACTAACAACTAACGACCAACGACCAACGACCGCCCCTGAAAACCGTCCTCCAACGCGTCCTCTACACTCTCCCAGTCATCTGGCTCGTCGTGTCCCTAGTCTTCTTGCTAATCCACCTCGTCCCGGGAGATCCCATCGCCCAAATGCTCGGCGAAGGCGCGCCGCCGGCCGACATCGCTGCCACGCGCCATGCCTTCGGCCTCGACGCTCCACTCGGCGAACAATACCTCCGCTACTGGAAAGGCGTCCTTCATGGCGACCTCGGCCGCTCCATCCGCTACAACCAGACCGTCACCAAACTTCTCGGACAGCGTTATCCGTACACGCTGCGCCTCACGCTGGCGAGCCTCTTCGTAGCGATCGTTCTTTCCATCCCCGCCGGAGTCCGCTCCGCCTGCCGCCGCAATCGCTGGGACGACCGCGCCCTCTCCGTCATCAGCCTCTTCGGCCTCTCGTTCCCGAACTTCGCTCTCGGACCGATCCTGATTCTGTTCTTCGCTATCAAGCTGGGATGGCTCCCCGTCTCCGGCGCGGGAACATTCGCCAACCTGGTTCTCCCGGCCATCACCATGGGCAGTGCTCTCGCTGCGATCCTCACGCGCATGGTCCGCACAAGCATGCTCGAAGAACTCAGTCAAGACTACATCCGCACCGCCCGTGCCAAAGGACTTCCCGAACGCACAGTCGTCTATCGCCACGCCCTGCGCAACGCAATGATCCCGGTACTGACGGTGCTAGGCCTGCAATTCGGCGCGCTGCTCGCGGGAGCAATCGTCACCGAAACCATCTTCGCCTGGCCCGGCATCGGACGCCTCACCATCCAGGCCATCTCCAACCGCGACTACTATCTCGTGCAAGGCTGCATCCTCGCCATCGGATTGACCTACGTCGCTGTAAATTTCCTGACTGATGTCCTCTACTCCGTCGCCAATCCGAGGATCCGACAGTGAGTGGGGACTTTCACGAGGTCTTCTCGGCAGTTGACCAAATACCCTGGGCGAAGCTCGTGCACGCGTATGGGCCCGCCACGGATGTACCTGCCTTGATCCGCGCACTGACTTCTCACGATGCTAAAGTCCGAAACGATTCTTGGTATGAGCTTCGTGGGAACCTTTGGCATCAAGGGACAATTTACGAAGCAACCGCTTACGCAGTGCCGATTTTCCTACGCCTACTCGAACATCCGCTTACGATTGACAAGCAGGAAATCCCTGTATATCTCGCACTTCTGTATTCAGGCCGATCTTATTGGGATGTGCATCAGCACCTAGAGATGTCCGGACCAATCGTAAACAAGCCCGACTTCAAGCAACAGTTAGAACGGGAATTGCAGTGGGTCGCGGCAACCAAGGAGTCGATCAGTAAAGGAAAAGAGCAGTACCTTAGCCTTCTCAACAAAGCAGACACGAGAACGAGAATCGCAGCAGCCTACTTACTTGGATTGGTGGGAGCCGACGACATTGATACGTTAGAGGATATTGCCAGAGCCGCGGAATCCTGCCGAGAAGTATCGTGAAAATGAAAATAGTGAAATCACGTACCTCTTCCGGTCTCCTTTTGCTATCGCTTCTCTTTGCTTTGCCTGCTGGATCGAACTCCCGGAAAGACTTCCTCAAACACTATCAAGGCATCCCCTACGAAGACAGCCAATATCACGGCCGCCCGCAAAAGATTCCCGGCCGAGTCGAATGTGCCTACTACGACCGCGGCGGCGAAGGCATCGCTTACCACGATACGGACACCAAGAACAACGGCAGTGGAAACCTGAATCCCCCGGACGGCACCTATCTCAACGAATTTCGAAAAGACGAGGCCGTCGACACCTCTTACACCAAGTTCCACGATCAGATCGACAACAGTCCGTACGATGCTGTTCAGCCGCCGGAAAACCAGCTATATGTCGGATGGACTGAACCCGGCGAATGGTTCAACATCACTGTTGAAGTTGCGCGCTCGGGCGTCTACAGCGCCGATCTGCTCTACACATCACGCCTCGGCGGAACAATTTCTCTCGACGTGAACGGAGAACCGGCGACCGGCGAACTGAAAATTCCATCCACCTTCAACGACGCCGATCCGATTGCATGGCGGCAGTGGCATCACTGGAACTTGGCGAAAAAGATCGCGGAGATTCACTTGCCGGCAGGGAAGAGTGTGATCACGGTTCACATCGTCAGCGAAGGCAATATGAACCTCGCTCACTTCGATTTCAAGTGAGGTTTACCCAACCGCACAAAAAGCACGGGACGCAAGAGTGTTCTGATCTCTTACGTCCCTGTTAATTTCAGTTGAAACTTGTACAGCGGCTTAGCGTCTCGACGCGTGCACTGCCATATCCAGCTCGCGTTCTGCTGCCCGCAGATGTTCCTCAGCCCGTACTCCATGGCCGTCCATGTCGTAATGATTCGCGGCGCGGGCGCGTTCCATCTCCCCAATCGCCTCGCTGATGTGTTTATGAACTGACTCCAGATCGTGCCAGTCGCGAACTTGCGCCGAAAGCACTCCCGCGCCAAATGCGAGAGCCAGTGTCAAAACCGCAAGAAATTTCTTCATGGTCCCCTCTTCCCGTTGAATTCTGTTCCCGCGCAGAGCCCGTGGGAACTCGATCGAAGATACCTTTGATGTCGCAGTCGGCAAACCCTACCTCAGTACATGACCCGAAGGGTTGAACTGTCGGCTGACTTTCCTGTGTACCTCTGTGTTTTCTGTGGTGAGAAGATTTTGGGACACGAACTGCTATAAAGCACAGCTCGGCAGCAAACGATGTGGAGCGAAGAATTTCTTAAGGTTTCATTGGGCGCAAACACCAATTCCCAAAATGGGAATCGATCTCACACCTGTTCTCGAATTTTCTTGACTCTGCATTCGTGCAGGCTAACAGTATTGATAGAACTGCCGGACGGGTTAGGTCGGCAGCTAGCTAAGTGCTTTAAATGGAAGATTTTGCCCGTAACTTATTCTCGCCCTTGGATTTTTCTGCAATTTTCCCCTAACTTCATGATTCAATTAGACCCCCAGGGGAGGGGTACCCTTAACTAAAAAAGTAACCCGCTCCCGAATTGGGACTCGCTGCACTTAGCGGACCATAAACTCAAGCTGCATTTCGGTCGTCTGCAACACGGGACGAAGGACCCGAATCTCACTCCAATGCCAAGCTCATCTTCCGAAACGAATCGCTGGTCCATCGCAGTTGCTGGAGTCATTATTCAGATCGCTCTCGGCGCCGTCTATGCCTGGAGTGTGTTCCGTATCCCGCTCACCAAAGCTTTCGGTTGGACGATTTCGCAAGTCACGTTGGCGTTCACGATCGCCATCTTTACGTTGGGCTTTGCTTCGTTTGTTGGAGGCTTGTGGATGCGCCGCTCCGGTCCGCGAAATGTCGCGATCGCAGCAGGAATCTTTTATGGCGCGGGCGTTTTTCTCGCCAGCTTCTCCGCTCATCATTTGTACTGGTTGTATTTTTCCTACGGCCTGCTTGGAGGAATCGGGATTGGACTCGGCTACATTGTGCCGGTTGCAACCTTGGTGAAATGGTTCCCGGATCGCAGAGGGATGATTACCGGCATCGCGGTCGCCGGATTTGGTGCAGGAGCGCTCATTACAGCACCCATTGCGAGCCGGCTGATCATCAGCGTCGGAGTCTTGCGCACGTTTGCGATCCTCGGAATCGCATACTTCATCGCAGTCACGATTCCGGCGCTCTTTATGAAAGATCCGCCGCCAAACTACCGTCCTGCCGGATGGACTCCCAGCCTCACGCAGCAAAAGCAACGGTCCACAAAAACCTACACGCTGCCCGAAGCGATGCGAGCTTGGCAGTGGTATGCATTGTGGGCGCTGCTGTTCCTGAACACCTCCGCGGGAATCTCGATCATCTCGCAAGCTGCTCCGATGGCCCAGGAAATCACCGGAGTCAGCGCTGCTGTTGCAGCGGGCCTTGTCGGCATCATCTCGATCGCAAATGGCAGCGGAAGATTTCTCTGGGCATGGTTCTCCGATCTGATTGGACGCCGTTGGGTTTTCCTGTCGATGTTTGTGATTCAGGCCATTGTATTCCTCACGCTGCCGCGAGTCTCGAGCTTCTCGGGTTTTACCGTGTTGTGCTTCGTCGTGCTGCTTTGCTATGGAGGAGGATTTGGCACGATGCCTGCCTTCGCCGCCGACTATTTCGGCGCGGAAAACGTCGGCTCGATTTACGGACTGATGCTCACCGCATGGGGATTCGCCGGTGTCTTCGGCCCGATGCTGATTGCCAACATCCGCCAAAGTACAGGACGCTACGCGCAGGCGCTGACAGTGATTGGCGTGGTGATGCTGTGCAGCGCGGCGATCCCGCTGATCGTGCGTCCGCCATACACGCGACGCGAGCCGATCGAAATGCCGAAAGCAGCGTAAGCAGCAAGCTGCGTTGTCTCGAAATTCAGGCGATCTACGGATAAGATATCCGCAGTGTCGACATCTGCCAGCAGCTTCAGTCGTCATGTTGCCGGAAACGCGCGCCATAATCCGTTGGCAGCGATCGGAGTCGTGCTGGTCGTCATCTTCGTCCTGTTTGCGATTTTCGCTCCCTGGATTGCGCCGCAGGATCCTGCTTCGATCAACCTGCCAATTCGGCTGAGCACTCCCTCACACTCGCACTGGTTTGGCACCGACGAACTCGGGCGCGACATTCTTTCGCGCATCGTGTATGGCGCGCGGATTTCCATGTTCGTCGGCGGATGCGTCGTGCTGATCTCGCTTTCGCTCGGGCTCATCATCGGCTCGATTGCTGGATATTACGGCGGGAGAATCGATCGCTTTGTCAACGTCGTAGTGATGAATGCGTTCCTGTCTTTTCCAGGAATCTTACTGGCGATTGCTTTCGTCGCATTTCGCGGACCCGGGATCTTCAATTTGGTGTTGGCGCTTTCTCTTGGTGGATGGGTTGGTTACGCGCGCCTGGTTCGCGGACAAGTGCTCGCGGCGCGCGAACGTGAATTCGTCGAAGCGGCACGCGCTTTGGGAGCAAGTGATCTGCGCATCATCGCGCGTCACATTCTCCCGAATATTATTCAGCCGGTGATTGTGCAGGCCGCAATCGGAATGGCTGGAGCCATTCTTGCTGAAGCAACGATGAGTTTTCTTGGACTCGGAGTTCCGCCGCCGACGGCGAGCTGGGGAACGATGCTAAACGACGCCCGCGCACATTTATTCGACGCGCCGCATCTCGTCCTTTTTCCCGCACTCGCCGTAATGCTCGCGGTTCTGAGTTTCAACTTCATCGGCGACGCGTTGCGCGACTATCTTGATCCGCGCTCGCGGATTGAAGTCGGACTGTAAGCGTTTTGCCACTAGCACCAGAGCGAGGCTATTGACTGCAAAGCCTTTCTAACGCCCACAATCCAACAGCTGCGAGCTATCTTGTCTAACCTGCTTATTCCTAACAAGATAACTGGCCCGCAACATTTCTTGACACCGTGGGTTTCATCTCTCGTGCCCAATGAGGCTAGAGCATTACGAAATCGAACGACGGAGACGAACACTATGAAGAACATGATCAAGATCACACTGCTTAGCACAGCACTGGCTGCGCTCGCTCTGCCTGGCGTGGCTCAGAGCAGCGATCCGAATGCGTCGGCACCGACCATCAACCAACGCAAGGACCAACAGCAGGAGCGCATTGGGCAGGGCGTGCAGAGCGGCCAACTCACCGCCGGCGAGGCGAAGAGCCTGGAAAAGGGTGAGCAGAATGTTAATCAGGAAGAGCGCGACATGCGGCAGGTGAATGGCGGCAAGCTGACGCAGGCCGACAAACAGGCTATCAATCAGCAGCAAAACGCCATGTCGAAGCAGATCTATAACGATAAGCACAACTCCACCACGCAAAACACGGCGCCCAAGAGCGAAGTCGGACAGCGTCAATATAACCAGCAGCAGCGCATCGCACAGGGCGTGAAGAGCGGCCAGTTGACTGCGGGTGAGACGAGGAATCTCGAGAACAAGGAAGCCAAGATTAACAATGAAGTCCGGAACGACCGCGCTGCGAACGGCGGCAAGCTGACTGCGCAGGAGAAGGCGCAGGTCAACAAGCAGCAGAACAAGGTGTCGAAGCAGATCTACAACGACAAACACAACGCCCGCAAGCGCTAGTCGGTTCGCCTTTGCCTGTCTGAGCGGCAGGCATTTTTCGAGAGGGAAGCTCGAACGCCCCCGGGATGATTCCCGGGGGCATTTTTTGTTTTTGGTTATTCCATCATCCCGCTAAGTAATTGAAACAATGGCGCATACAAATCTTGACATAAATTGCAAATCGCAATATAAATATCACAATTTGAAATTGACTTAGAGCAATGAAATTGGGCGAAAAAATCCGGTACCTGCGCGAAGTGGAGGGATCGCTTCGCGGTTTGGGCCGTCCGATGACGCAACTCGAACTGGTGAGAGCAATTCGCGAGGAGATGCCGAAGGGCAAAGGGCTCAGCCAGTCGTACCTGTCGCAGATCGAAAACGGAACGCGCCCCCATATGACGCAATCGTCGCGTGGGTTGCTGGCGAAGTTTTTTAAGGTCCATCCCGGATTTCTGGTGGACGACCCGGAGGGTTACCACGCCGAGTTGACATCGGACCTGCGTACGACCGAGGGGCAACTTGATGTATGGCTGCTGCAAGGGTCGGAACGTTTTGCGAGCGATCCTGAGGTGAGCAACGTTTTAATCAAGGCCGCTCGGGAGAAAGATACGCGACGCTGCTTTTTATTGTTGGGGGCGATTCTTGACACGCCGGGATTGGCGGATCGTCTTCTCGATGCGCTGCGGCCGGAATTGGCTGCGGGAGAGAAGCATCGTGAGCGAAATGGGGAAGGGAGGCGAGTGCGATGACCTGGTCTGATTTTTACCTGATCTGTTTCGCGGTTGGATTCTGCTTCAGCTTCTTGTCGTTTGTGTTCGGGCATTCGCGGTTAGGCAGGCTGCACTTGCCGCACTTCCACAGTCATGTCGGACATCTGCCGATGGCGCATGGACCGGTAGCGAATGGTCCGGCGACGAGCGGTCATGGAGCCGGTCAGCAAGGGGCTGGGCAGGCGCACGGTCATGCGACGGTGTCGCCGTTCAATCCGCCGTCGATTGCGGCGTTTCTGGCGTGGTTCGGTGGAACGGGATATCTACTGACACGGTTCTCCGCGATTTGGGTCGGGTCGGTGTTGTTTCTCGCGGTGCTGGCGGGGATGGTGGGAGGAGCGATCATTTTTTTCTTTCTGACCAGGTTCCTGATGTCGGACCAGGAATTTCTTGATCCGGCGGATTTCGAGATGGTTGGTGTATTGGGCAAGTTGTCCATTCCGATTCGTGAGGGTGGCACCGGTGAATTGATTTACTCGCAGATGGGAACGAGGCGCGTGTGTGGAGCGCGGAGCGATGACGGGTCCGCGATGACGAAGGGAGCCGAAGTCGTGGTGACACGATACGAGAGGGGAATTGCCTACGTTCGCCTTTGGAGCGAGATGTCGGGTGAGATTGACGAGGCTTCCGCAGACGAGAAGACACGGAGTTAGACGTTGCATTGGAGCTGATCATGAATCGCGGGTGGCACAAATTGGCGATCCTGGTGCTGTGGCTGGCGCTTCCCACATCGGCTTGGACTTACTGGCATGTGTGGGATCAATTGCCGGTGCGCATGGCGGTGCACTTCGACGCGAACTGGCGGGCGAATGGATTCACGAGTCGTGAAGGAGCGCTGCAGTTGGGACTTGGAATCCTGGTCGTCATGCTCGTGGTGTTTACAGTCGCAACGCTGACGATTCTGTACTTGAAGCCAGCCGCAGTATGGCCGGCATTAGTGATTTCGTACGTTGTCGTGGGCTTTTGCTGGTATGGGAATTACTCGATCGTCAAGTTCAATTTGAACGCGCAGGCAGCCCATTCGGAGTTGGTGGGCACAATTTCCCCAGCGCGCAGTGACTCTGGACAACTGGTTTTTCAGCTGCATTCGTAACAGGAGGCGTTATGTTCGAAGGACTTTCCCACGTGGCGGTCATTTGGATTTTCGCCGCACTTGGCGTGATGGTGATTCTTTTTCTCATCCGTGGCGTTGCGGGAATTTATCGCAAAGCCGGACCGCATGAAGCGCTGATTGTGTACGGTGTCGGCGGGACGCGGGTCGTAAAAGGACACGGCACGATCGTGATGCCGATGTTCCAGGTCTGTCGCGGGCTTTCCCTTGAGTTGATGTCGTTCGACGTGGCTCCGCAGCAGGATCTGTACACCAAGCAAGGCGTTGCGGTAACGGTAGAAGCGGTCGCGCAAATCAAGGTGAAATCGGACGACGAATCGATCCGTACCGCGGCCGAGCAGTTTCTTACAAAGACGGATCAGGAACGCGAGGGATTAATCCGGCTGGTGATGGAAGGGCACCTGCGCGGCATCATCGGACAACTCACGGTCGAAGAGATCGTAAAGCAGCCGGAAATGGTTTCCGACCGCATGCGGTCTACGTGCGCCGATGACATGAACAAGATGGGACTGGAAGTCATCTCGTTCACGATTAAAGAAGTACGCGATAAGAACGAGTACATCACTAACATGGGCCGGCCGGATGTCGCGCGCATCAAGCGTGACGCCGACGTTGCCGCGGCCGAAGCCGATCGTGATACGGCGATCAAGCGCGCATTGGCGCAGCGGGAGTCGGCCGTTGCCAAAGCCCAGGCCGATCAGGAGCGGGTTTTGGCCGAAACGCTATCGATGGCGAAGCAGGCAGAAGCGCAGCGCGACCTCGAGGTCAAGAAGGCGCAGTTCCTCGAAGTCACGAAACGCCAGCAGGCGCAAGCTGACAAGGCGTACGACATCCAGACCAACATCATGCAGCAGCAGGTGGTCGCTGAGCAGGTGAAGGTGCAGCAGGTCGAAAAAGAGCAGCAGGTGAAGGTGCAAGAGGCTGAGATCAACCGTCGCGAGAAGGAGCTGATCGCAACGGTGCTGAAGCAGGCCGAGATCGAGCGTCAGCGCATTGAAACCTTGGCGAACGCTGAAAAGGCGCGGTTGATGGCTGAAGCCGAAGGTCATGCTTCATCGATTCGTCAGCAGGGTGAAGCCGAAGCCGAGATCATCTTCAAAAAAGGTGAAGCCGAGGCGAAAGCGATGAATGTCAAGGCTGAGGCGTATCAGGAATACAACCAGGCGGCTGTGATCGACAAACTGTTTACCAGTATGCCGGAAGTCGTGAAGGCGCTGGCGATGCCGCTCTCGAATGTCGACAAGATCACGATCGTGTCGACAGGAAACGGCGATTCCGCGGGGATGAACAAGATCACTGGCGACATCACAAAAATGGCGGCGCAGATGCCGGCATTGTTCGAAACGCTTTCGGGCATGCCGCTGTCGGATTTGTTAGGGAAGATCCGGCAGATTGGCGACAAGGCTCCAAAGACACCCGAATTGCCGAAGGCGTAAGCGAGGGGTGCGGGAACGAGCCGGGGCTCGTTCCCGCTTACCGGCTTCCGGCCCTCGGTCTCCGGTCGATCAACTCCGGAACCCGGCAGCCGGCAAGCGGAGGCTCCAGAGGTGAGTTATGACAAGCAAGCAGAAATTCGGGGGAGTGACGATCGCACTCGGAGCCGCGTTGGGAGCGGTCTTGGGGGCGATTACGGGGCAGATGGGAGTGTGGCTCGCCGTTGGCATTGCCATAGGAGTGGCGTTGGGTGTGTCCATGCGGCGCCCCAAGCAACCAGAGTGTCCGCACTGCGCGGCGATACATCGCTCTCATGCAGCGGCAGTGGAACAGAGACCGTCGTAAATGGAAAGAGGGTCCTTAACGGAAGTCTGTAGCCGAGGGCCAGAAGCTACGGGCTGGAAAGCTAAAGAAGGGAGTCCACTATGGCATTACTAGAGAGGGTTGCAACGTTAGTTCGAGCCAATCTTAACGACCTGATCGACAAGGCCGAAGATCCTGAGAAGATGATCAAGCAAGTCATTCTCGACATGCAGAACCAGCTTCTGCAGGTCAAGACACAGGTGGCGATCGCGATTGCCGACCAGCATCTGCTCGAGAAAAAGCAGAAAGAGAATGCTGACAAAATTGCGGAATGGATGCGCAAAGCCGAGCTGGCCGTCGACAAGAAGGAAGATGATCTGGCGCGCGCGTCATTGCATCGCGTGGAAAGCTACCGGGAACTGAGCGACAGCTTTGCGCAGCAAGTTACGGATCAGAAGGCGCAGGTCGAAAATCTAAAGGTGGCTCTGAGGCAGCTCGAGCAGAAGCTGACCGAAGCGCAAGCGAAAGCCGATCTGCTGATCGCGCAACACCGGCGGGCGCGTGCCGTCAGCAAGGCTAGTGACGCGCGCTTGGCGTCTGGCGACGGGTCGAAAGCGGCAGCCTTCGATCGCATGAAGCATAAAGTTGCGCACTCCGAGGCGGTAAGCCAGGCCAAGTCGGAGCTTGCCGCCGACAACATCGAAGAGCGGCTGGCCGCGCTCGAAAAGCAGGACCGCATCGAGCAGTTGTTGACGGAGTTGAAATCGAAGCGAGGCGCATAGTGTGTGGCGCGAGCGCCCATGCCAGCGTCCCAGCTTGAATCGAATGATCGAGACAAGGAGGACATGTGTCACGTCGCAACATGAGCCGGCTCGTGCCGATCGGGCTGATGTTATTAGCGAGTGGACTGCTGCTACACAATCTGAGCCATGGAGAGTACACGGAATCGATTTCGGGCTTTCTGATTGGAATCTCGCTGGTGTTTATGATCGTAGGATTCATGGGGTATCGTCATGGACTGACATAATTAAATTCGTTCCAGACCCACCTCGGTATTCGCCAGTAGTTGCCAAAATTCACTGTTCCCGCATCTAGCTTAGGCGCCCTTCCTGCCTGAATGCGGGGAACTTGGATGAGGCATTTCAAGCTTGCGTTACTGCTATTGTTGGGCGTGATTTTGATCGGAAGCGGCTCGAGCAACTCGAATCTGAATCATCCTGCTGCGAACAATGTCAACGGGACGTGGAATGCGACCTTAGTCGGTAGCGATAAAGCTATGATGTTTCAGTTTGGTACATCACTGGCCACCGATGGGAATGGCTTGCTGACGTTTTCGAATTTCAGTCTCACGACGGACTCGTCATGTTTTGCCGATGGTGAAACGGAAACCGGGTCTGTCACATTTGGCGCAGATTTGGCCAGCAGTCCAAACGGATTGTTCTCGATGGGCCTCCAGTCGAAGCCACCCTCACAGAACATGTTGACGCTTTCTGGAAAGCAAAGGGGAGCGAATATCTCGGGAAGCTGAACCTGACTGGAGAGGCTGGGTGCTCCGGTTCAGGTACGTTCACCATGACAAGGGCTTGAGTCCAGGTACGATGGCTACCAAGCCAAGCCTGGGGTTTTGATGCCACCTGGGGCGAGTTGTCAGGACAGGACCGAAACAGTTGGCCGCCCTTACATCCATTGACGGCTCTAGCCGCATCTCTCTATTCTCTTAGTGACCCCAAAATCAGGAAGGTACATGAAGAAGCTCGCGATTTTGATCGTGCTGGCGTTGGAAATAGCCGTTTGCGGCTGTGGCGGCAATACGACTTCCACAACACAGAACCCAACTACATCAACCAACGGCAATTGGGAAGCGCAGCTCATCAATGGGACGGGGCAGGCCAGTCTTCTGAATTTTGTCGTTTCCTTCTCGGTAAACAATACCGGGCCGCTTGATATTACGGGTTTGTCCTTCTTCAATCAAAATTCGTGTTTTCAAACGGGACTTAATACGACGACTGAGTCCGGTACGGCAACCCTCAGTACGACCAACGCGGGAACGGTCAGCGGACCCTTTACGTTGACGATTACCGCGGCTGGGACCGGGACCGCCTTGGCGCTTACCGGAACAATTACAGGAACGTCGAACGGTACAACCACTACCACCGGTACGCTGAGTGCTGGCAGCGTGGTTGGAAATTGGACCTTGAAACCGGGTGCAAGTGCGGATTCTTCCTGCACTCCGGTCAACACCGGCACGTTCATCATGTGTCAGGGCGCGACGACCTGCACGCCTACCGGGGCCTCAGACACCGAAGCGGTCGAGAAGTTCTAGCCGGACCTTATTTCCTTCCCTCGGTCACCTGCTATACAGTGTCAGCGATGAAGGTTGCTTCCCGCCAAATCGCAGAGGCCACTGGCGCACGCCTCATCGGGCCAGGTGATGTTGAGATCAGTGGCGTTGCCAGCTTCGAATCGGCCACTGCTCAAGACCTCGTATTTGTCGAGAATGAAAAGCACTTCGTGGAAGCACTGGCGTGCGCGGCAGGTGCAATCATCGCGGGCAGTTTTGCAACGTCAGCTCCAAACCGCGTCTTGTTGATCAGCGAGCATCCGAAGCTCGCGTTTGCCCGGGCAGCGCGGTTGCTGCGCGATAGTGTGAGCGATGCAGCGGGAGTTCATCCCAGTGCGGTTGTTCATGCGACGACAAAGATTGGGACCCATGCCTGCCTCGGACCGCGAGTAGTCATTCAGGAAAACGTCGAGGTCGGTGAAGGCACTCGAATCGGTTCGGGATGCGCCATTGGGGCCGGAGTCACGATCGGACGCGACTGCGAAATTTATCCCAATGTGACAATCTATCCCGGCACCCGAATCGGCGATCGGGTCATCGTACATGCTGGTGCCGTTCTCGGAAGCGACGGTTTCGGCTACGTGCGCGATCGCCAGACCGGTCGCTATGAAAAATTCCCGCAGGTTGGACGATTGATAATCGAGGACGACGTCGAAATCGGTGCCAACGCGACGATCGACCGCGGTGCGCTTGATGAGACACGCATCCGGCGAGGAGCGAAGATCGACAACCTGGTGCACATCGGGCACAACTGCCAGATTGGGGAAGATGTTGTCATTGCGGCTCAGACAGGGTTGTCGGGCAGTATCGTGATCGAAAATGGCGTAGTACTCGGGGGACAAGTGGGTATTGGCGAGCATGCCCGGATTGGAGAAGGTGTGATGCTCGGTGGGCAGGGTGGAGTTCTGCCGAATAAGATCCTGCGTGGTAAGGGGCAGGCATTCTGGGGAACGCCGGCGCAGCCGTTGAAGCAGTATTTGAAGCAGCTGGCTGCCATGGCGCGGTTGGCGAAAAAGGACTAGATGTGGCTCTGGTCGTTATTGGCGGTCATTCACGCGGTGTGGGAAAGACGAGTGTCGTCGCAGGAGTGATCGCCGCGCTGCGCGAGCATGAGTGGACTGCTGCAAAGGTGACGCAGTACGGCCACGGGGTGTGTTCGGCAAATGGTCAGGCTTGTGATTGCGCCATGGGCGATCACTCGTGGGCGATCACGGAAGAGCGTGACCGTGGTGGAGAATCGGATACATCCCGATTTTTGGTAGCCGGCGCCGCAAAAGTATTTTGGGTTCGCACTGAGCAAGGCCGCCTCGCCGAAGCGATGCCAACGTTTCGTAAGCGTCTCGAAGGCGCGCGAAACGTGATCATCGAGTCGAACAGTATTTTGAAGTTCGTGCGGCCTGATCTGTATCTCACTGTGCTTGATCCTTCGACGGCCGATTTCAAGAATTCAGCGCGCGAATTCCTGGACCGAGCGGATGCTTTGATTCTGCACGATCGCAGCGACTCGGCGAAATGGGAGGCTGTCTCGCTGAAACCGGCATCCAACCTGCCTATGTTCCGGATCTCACCTCCTGATTACGTTACGCAAGAAATAGTTGAATTCGTTCGCTTGAAATTGAAACCTATGCCGCTGACCGCTGACCGCTGACCGCTGAGTACCGAGTACTCCTCAGCTCTTTGCTATGCTTGGCGCGTGAGGCAAATCCATCCCAGAGCATGGCTGTTGGTCCTGACCTCCGCAGTCCTGCAAATTCTTATCTTCCCGTTGCCCGGTCTCTACCTGGTCTGCTGGTTTGCGCTCACTCCTCTTATTGTCGCCATATTGCGTGCGCGTCCCGCGAGCGAGCTCGAAGTTGAAGGCACAACACGTCTACAGGCAGCTAGCCCGTGGCAGGGATTTTTTCTTGGTTACGTTTGCGGCATCATCTGGTATGCCGGAACTTGCTACTGGATTTTCGACACGATGCGCCTATACGGTGGGCTGAATACGCCGATGGCGCTGCTGGTCTTGTTTCTCTTCTGCTGTTATTTGGGGCTGTATCACGGATTGTTTGGCCTGGTACTCGCACTCCTGGCGCGCCCGCGTGATGATCGCCGCGCACTTGTAATCGCGCCATTCCTCTGGGTTGCGGTGGAACTTGCCCGCACACGCATCACCGGCTTTCCTTGGAACCTGCTTGGCATCGCTCAAGTGGACAATATTGCCCTTTCACGCATTGCAGAGTGGACGGGTGTTTACGGCATTTCGTTTGAGATTGCACTGGTGAACGTGGCGTTCGCCGCCGCTTTTTTGATTCCTCGCGCCAAACGCAATGCGATGCTAGTGGCAGGGGCCGCGGCCGCTATCGTTTTGCAGGCCGGCCGCCTGGTGGAAGCTCCCTCCGCGGCGGTCAATCGGGATGCGGTGCTGGTTCAGCAGAATGTTCCCGTGCAAGCGGACTGGAGTCCCGCTTACTTTCAGCAGACGATGAGCGACTTAACAAAAGTCACCCTTGATTCCGCAGCGAATCTGAAAAGCGGCGCGGCCGGTCTCATTGTGTGGCCGGAGTCCCCGGCTCCATTCTTCGGCAATGACGCGGGCTTCCGTGAATCACTAGGTGATTTGGCGCGGAAAGCAAATGCATGGCTGGTCGTGGGCGCGATTGGCAGCGACGCAGCGCAACCGAATGTTGAGGGGCCACTCTACAACTCGGCGTTACTGGTGAGTCCCGCTGGAGAAATAAAGTCCCGTTACGACAAAGTCCATCTCGTTCCATTCGGAGAGTACCTTCCATTTCCAACGCTGTTCTCCTTCGCCGGAGGCTTAACGAAGGAAGTGGGCCAATTCGAGCACGGCAGCTCTCACAGTCCTATGAACGCAGGGGGGGAATTGCTGGGGATTTCCATCTGCTACGAGTCGATTTTCCCTGACGAAGTGCGGCAGTCCGCAAAGCATGGCGCTGATGTGTTCGTGAACATCTCAAATGACGGCTGGTATGGCGACAGCGGCGCGTATGCGCAGCATCTGAATCAAACGCGAATGCGGGCCATCGAGAACGACCGGTGGGTGTTGAGTGCTACGGATACCGGTGTAACCGCCTCTATCGATCCCTGGGGCCGCGTCGTGGCACGTGTTCCGCGAAAGCAACGTATTGCATTAGTCGCGCCCTATGCCCTCACTTCCGTCACTACTTTCTACACACGTTACGGGGATTGGTTCGCGTATGCCTGTGCGATAATTTCTGTTGGAGCGTTCTTCGGGCGCTTTCCATTCCTCAAACGACTAAAGGTCCAAACCTCCTCATGAATCAAGAGCTGGAACAGGAATACGAGAAACTAAGCAAGAAATCCCACGATCTCCGGGAGTATCTTTGACGCGGGCAAGGTCCGTCCGCAACTAGCTGAAATCGAAAGGCAGGCTGCCGACCCAAACTTGTGGTCGAACCCGCAGCGTTCGCAGCAGGTGATGCGCGAGAAGAAGCGTCTGGAGCACGTGCTAGCGACCGACTCTGACTTGGCGCGCCGTGCCGATGACATCAACGCCTATTTCGATCTGGCCAAGGAAGGCGAGAACGTCGATGCTGACCTGTCGCGCGAGATCGGCTCTCTGCGTGATCTGATTGACAAACTCGAGACTGAGACCCTGTTATCCGGCGAAAACGATGCGCGCAACGCGATCGTGACGATCCATCCCGGCGCGGGCGGCACCGAGTCGCAGGACTGGGCCGACATGCTCCTGCGCATGTACCTGAGATGGGCCGAGCGGCAAGGCTTTGAGACGATCCTGTACGACTACCAGCCGGGTGAAGAAGCAGGGCTGAAGTCGGCGACATTCGCCGTGAATGGCGAATACGCTTTCGGCCTGCTGCAAAGTGAGATCGGCGTGCACCGGCTGGTTCGAATTTCGCCTTTCGATCAGGCGAAGCGCCGGCATACCTCGTTCGCCAGCGTCTTCGTCTCTCCGGAAATCGACGACAGCATCGATATCGTGATCAAGCCGGAAGACATCCGCATTGACACTTATCGCTCCAGCGGCAAGGGTGGGCAGCATGTGAACACCACTGACTCCGCGGTGCGTATCACGCACATTGCCACGGGGCTGGTCGCGAATTGCCAGAACGAGCGATCGCAACACAAGAACAAAGAGCGGGCCATGAGCATGCTGCGATCAAAGCTGTATGAGCATGAGATGGAGAAGAAACGCGCGGCCACAAAGAAGATTGAGGACTCGAAGCTCGACATCGAATTTGGATCGCAGATCCGTTCTTATGTGCTGCAGCCCTATCGCATGATCAAAGACCATCGCACGAAAATGGAAGTGGGAGACGTCGATCGCGTACTCGACGGTGACTTGCAGCCTTTCATTCGGGCATATCTGCTCGCCCGGCGTGGTGAGAAGCAGTGAAGAAAAAATCCTCACCACAGCGATCAGAGGGAAGACAGAGTAAGGTCATACTCGGCCCGCGCTTTCAACGAGCTTTCGAGTTTGCTGCCGACAAGCATCGAAAGCAAACTCGCAAAGCCTCGACGATTCCTTACATCGCACATCTGTTAGGGGTGGCGTCGCTTGTTCTTGAGGCTGGTGGCGACGAGGATCTTGCCATTGCCGCACTGCTCCACGACGTGGTCGAGGACTGTGGTGGAGCAGCGATGCTGAAGGAGGTCCAGCGCCGTTTCGGTAAGCGCGTCGTCCATATCGTCGACGGGTGCACCGACGCCTACGAAATACCCAAGCCGCCGTGGCAGGACCGAAAAGTGAGCTATATCAATCGGTTGAAGGCGGAGGATGCCGATACGCGGCTGGTTTCGGCCGCCGACAAACTCAATAACGTGCGCTCTATCCTGAGTGACTATCGTGCTCTGGGAGAATCCGTCTGGTCGCGGTTCAATGGAGGAAGGGAGGGAACGCTTTGGTATTACCGGACTTTGCGGGACGAATTCCTGCGAAGCAAGCCGAATCGCATCACTCTCGATTTTGACCTTGCGGTGCGGGAACTCGAGTCGCTGACTCGGGGAAATCCCGGCCCAGAATCGAATAAAGGGGTATAAGCGCATGCCGCGCACGATCGATCAAATCCGCGCCTCCAAACTGCCATCGAACATGATGCAGTTCGCGGCGCGCGGGGCATTGCAAGTGCCGGCCGCGGAAAATATCGAGATTCTGGTTCATCTCGCCCTGCACAACAAGGTATTCGGCGAACTTGCGCGCATGACGCTGGCAGGCTGGGACGAGAAGGCATCTCTGGCGGCTGCGTCCGATCCACAGACGTCGCGCGAGGTCTTGGATTACTTCATTTCCCCAGACAATCTTCGGCCGAAACTTTTGCCTGCTCTACTCGAGAATCCGTCCGTTCCCGAATCACAAGTGATCAAGCTGGCTACTTCCGCGATGCGCGACACGATTGATCTCATTCTGAAGAGCGAGCGCGCACGTTCGATTCCCGCAGTCGTGAAGTCCTTGCAGTCAAATCCCTACTTAAAGAAGGAGGAGGCGGAGGAACTGCGCAGAAGACTTGAAGGCGGAAAGGAAGTCGCTCCTGAGACCAAGGCTATGCCGGCACCTTCTGTCGATGCCGAATCCCCGAAGGTTACGGGAACTCCTACAGGTGGAAACGGCGCCGCTACGGCTGCTCCTGAGAGCGGCACTCACAGCACGGAGTCTGAAGCGGACGGGGCGGGTCCGCACGATCCGGAAGCTGATGAAGCCGTCTCGGTCTATATGAAGGACCACGCCCATGACATTGCGGCGGAAGGGGAGAAGCCATTTCAGTCAATTGGCGGGGTCGTTGAATTGCTAGGCCAGGAGTATTTTCCTGTTATCGAGACAGCCACGGTGGATGCGTCCGAGGCTTCGGCGGATGCGCCGAGCCCGGTCGTTGCTAGCGCTTCTGCCGCAGCAAAGCCTGCTCCGGCAAAACCAGTTATGGGAAAAGCCGCGGCCCCCGTCAAGCCGGGCGAACCAAAACGCGAAAACGCGCTCCAGAAGATCAACCGTCTCGACGTCAAGGGCCGGATCCAGCTCGCGCTAAAAGGGAACAAGGAAGAGCGGTCGCTTCTGATTCGCGATGGTACAAAGGTCGTCGCGCTGGCGGTTCTCGAAGCTCCAAAGCTTGCCGATGGCGAGGTCGAGAAATTCGCCAGCCAGAAAAATGTTTTGGAGGCAGTTCTGCGGCAAATCCCGCTCAAGCGCCGGTTCATGAAGAATTACATCGTCGTTCGCAACCTCTGCGCCAATCCGCGCACACCCCTCGATCTGGGTCTGGGACTGATGAAGAATCTTCTCATCCAGGACCTCAAGAACATCTCCGCCAACAAGGAAGTCTCCGAGACAATTCGCAAACTGGCGCTGAAAATGTACAAGCAGAAACTGGACGACGCGAATAAGAAGTAGTGGAGGGGGCGTGTCCTCGCTGCCGCAAGCTGATCCAATTGCCGAACTGCTGAAACGGGCGAAGACCATCGCCGTCGTGGGACTCTCGCGCAATCCGCTGCGGCCCAGCCACGGCGTTTCAGCTTACATGCAGAGCCAGGGATATCGCATCATCCCGGTGAATCCCACAATCGAGGAGTGCCTCGGAGAAAAAGCATATAAGAGCTTGCTAGAGGTTCCGGAGAAGATCGATATCGTCAACATCTTTCGACGCCCGCAATATGTCGAAGAAGTTGTGGGTCAGGCGATACAGTTGAAGGTTCCCGCCATCTGGATGCAGGAGGAAGTCATTCACGAAGCAGCCGCGGAGAAGGCGGGTAAGGCAGGGATATTCGTGGTAATGGATCGCTGCATCCTCAAGGAACATCGCGCCAGACTGCGCTAACGCTTCGATTAGTCCTTCGCTTGGTTTGACGATTCATGGGCGCGACCGCGAAGCCTCCTTATTTCTTCCATGCGGTCGCGAATGCGTTTCTCGATCCCCTCGGCAGTAGGATGGTAGTAAGTGCGCCCGTGGAGGTTCTCCGGCATGCACTCCATGTCAGCGACTTTGCTATCAAGATCGTGCGCGTACTGATAGCCCCGGCCGTAGCCGAGTCCTTTCATCAAATTCGTCGGAGCATTGCGCAGGTGCAAGGGAACTGGATCTGCCGCGGTCTGTTCCACGTCGGCTTGTACGCTTCCGTACGCCGTGCACAGGGCGTTCGATTTCGGTGCTACGGAGAGATAAACGACAGCCTGAGCCAGAGCAAGATTGCCTTCCGGCATGCCGATGAAATCGACCGCATCGCGAGCGGCCATGCACAACGACAGTGCATTCGGATCGGCAAGGCCGATGTCTTCGACCGCCATGCGTACGACGCGGCGAGCAATGTAGAGAGGATCCTCTCCGGCTTCGAGCATGCGGCCCAGCCAGTACAACGCCGCGTCGGGATCGCTGTTGCGCACGGATTTGTGCAGGGCGGAGATCAGGTTGTAGTGTTCTTCGCCGGTCTTGTCGTAGAGCAGGATGCGTTTCTGGAGGGCATCGTGAACGACCTCATCGGTGATCTCCAAAACGCCTTCAGGATTTTTCTGCGCTAGCCCCGCGGCCACTTCTAAAACGTTGTAAGCGCTGCGAGCATCGCCGCTAGTGTAGCTAGCGATTTTTCGAAACGCCTCGTCCGAAGCGTGCACATTCGTCTGTCCAAGGCCGCGCTCGCGGTCATCCAGAGCGCGCTTCAACAACGCGACAATCTGATCTTCTGTCAGTGGCTGTAGGACATAAACGCGGCAGCGTGACAACAGGGCGGAGTTGATCTCGAACGAAGGGTTTTCCGTCGTTGCGCCGATCAGTCGAATATTACCTTTCTCGACATGCGGAAGGAATGCATCCTGCTGGGCCTTGTTGAAGCGATGTATTTCGTCGATGAAGACAATGGTCCGCGTGCCGTATTGCTTGGCTCGTTCGGCATCGGCCATCACTTGTTTGATCTCTTTAATCCCGGCAAGCACGGCGGAGAACTCGATGAACTCCGCCTTGGTCATGTTGGCGATGATCTTGGCGAGAGTTGTCTTGCCGGTGCCGGGAGGCCCCCAGAAAATGATCGAGCCTGCGTCATCCCGCTCGATCGATACCCGAAGCGGCTTGCCCGCTCCAATCAAATGCTCTTGCCCTGCGTACTCGTCAAGTGTGCGCGGGCGCATCCGGTCGGCCAGTGGTCGTGTGCTGTCGGCTGTGCCACCTGCGCGCGGGATGGATTGAAAGAGGCCCACAGGCTTACGAATGAGAAGGAGACAACTGGACGGCTTCTCGAGTTTGCTCTACGAATCTTAGATCACGCGGGGTCGGTAAAGCATTGATCTCAGCCGCATATTGATAGAACAATCTCAACCCTTGCAAACAGCCGGCGTCAAGCTGGTAGTGGATGTTCTCCGCCAGATAGCTGCGGACTTCAGTTTCACTAAGCCCCACGCGCGGCGCCCATTCGCGCTGGAGGAGATCCAGACTTTCCATTTGTAATCCGTGATCCCGCGAGTCGCGGAAAATGGCGGGAAGATCCAATTTCGGATCGGCTTCTTTGAGCGCCTCACCTCGAACCGCCCAGAAAGCAAACACAAACGGCTTGCCAGTGTAGCGGATCCATTCTTCGGCCAAATCAATTGTGTGATATTTCCTGCGATCGACCTGCAGCGCGGGATCTCCAATGAGCAAACCAGCGTCGCACGAATCGAGCATCTTTTCGATATCGGGTTCCATCGATACGAATTCTCTACCGCCGCCGAGCCATTTCTCGAACAGTACCTTGGTCAAGGCCACCGACGTCATCGAAGAGGTATCAAGCGCGACCGTTCGCACTAATTCCACGGGAATTTGGCTGACCAAGAGGATCGACCGCACGGCGCGGCGAGAGGCGATGGCAACATCGGGCAGAATTTGGAGCCCTGGAATCTGTGCGTATGCCGCCGCGGGAATAATTCCCAAATCGGCACTGCCTTCGGCCAGAGCGCGCGCACACGCGGAGGGCAAAGTGTAAGAAATATCGAAGTTTCGGCCCGCTTCACCGTGTTCAAAGTCCCACATCAAAGGGGCTGTATTCAAATAGGAAATCGCGGAAATTCGAAGACGTCTCATTACTTTTCCACAATCTTAACAAAGACGTTGTGACATCTGACCTTGACACGGTTTCCAGGAAAAAACTAGATTCCGCCTCGGAGTCCTATTGTGTCAAAAACTGCCGTCTTAGCTCCTGCCACGCAAGCTGTGGAATGGCTTGCCATGTCGCTAACGCCCGGTTTGGGCCCGACCAGCGTCCGGAAGTTGGTGCAACATTTTGGTTCTCCTGAAGCTGTACTGAGAGCTTCATTAACGGAGCTGGAAGGTGCTGGTATTCAAGCTCTTTCGGCACAATCGCTGGCAACTGGGAAGTCGGCCGAACTGGCGCGCGAGGAACTAGCGCGCGCTCGCGATGCGAGCATCGCTGTGGTGACGATGGATGATCCGCTCTATCCGCGGCGGCTCAAAGAGATCTATGATCCGCCGGTCATTCTGTATGTGCGGGGAGACGCGAGCGTGCTCGAGAAGCCCGGAATTGCTGTAGTTGGCACCCGGCACCCGACACCGTATGGTTCCGGCATGGCGGAGCGTTTGGGCTCAGATCTGGCCGCGCAGGGCCTCGTCATAATTAGCGGGATGGCGCGTGGAGTCGACACCGCGGGACACCGTGGCGCGATCTCGGCAAAAGGCAAGACTGTTGCGGTATTCGGTACGGGCGTGGACGTGATCTATCCAAAGGAGAATTCTCGGCTCTCCGAGCAGATTCTTTCGTTCGGGGGCGCGCTGGTGTCCGAGTTTGCTCTAGGGACATTTGCAGCGCCGCAGAATTTCCCGATCCGCAATCGCATTCTCAGCGGAATGTCGATCGGCGTGCTCGTCGTTGAAGCCGCCGAATACTCGGGCACTCGCATTACTGCGCGGCTCGCCCTGGAGCAGAATCGCGACGTCTTTGCCGTCCCCGGAAACGTTACCAACAAGAATTCCTGGGGACCGAATACCTTGATCAAGCAGGGCGCGAAGCTGGTTGCGACCTGGGAAGACGTGTGGGAAGATCTCCCGACTGAAGTACGACTTACGCTGACCCCTCCAACGCCACCTGAATCCAAGGACGCGTCGTCCGCATCTCTATTTCCGGACGACGGACTTCCTCCTCACGAGCGGCGAATTCTGGGCCTGCTGAAAGCCGACGAAGCGACTCACATCGATCAGATCGTGGAAAAACTGGAGTCGGAGCTTTCCTCCTCAGAAATCTTCGCAGCCCTCTTCGAGCTGGAGCTGAACGGCAAAGTTAGACAGATGCCGGGGAAGAATTTTGTTAAAAGCTTCTAGCTGCTAGCTCCTAGCTTCTAGCTAGGCCAACCGGGGGACACGTTCATGGAAGACTTTAAGGATTTGAAAGTTTGGGGGAAAGCGCACGAGTTGACGGTGAACATTTACGAGCGGACTTGCACTTTTCAAAAGAGGAAGTCTAGGGACTGACAAGTCAAGTGGCGGAGAGCTGCGGGATCAATCGGAGCCAACATTGCCGAAGGTTGTGGTCGCAGATCGGATGGTGAGATGAAGCGTTTCGTCCAAATCGCTAGAGGTTTAGCAACAGAACTAGAGCAACATCTGCTTTTGGCGAGAGATCGGAAGTTTTTGAACCATACTGGGTTCGGTGAATACGAGGGAAAGGCGCACGAGGTTCAACGCATGCTAGCAGCTCTGGCGCAGAGTTTGCAGCGGAGTTTTCTAGCTAGAAGCTAGGAGCTAGTAGCTAGAAGCTTCTCCCGGTAACTTGTCCCCCTCCGCCCATTCGTGCTAGCGTCGAAACGAAAGACGCAAAGAACTGAGGATACATTGTCAAAAGGTTTAGTCATTGTCGAATCGCCGGCCAAGGCGAAAACCATCCAGAAATATCTGGGTAAGGGCTTCTCCGTCGAAGCCTCGCTCGGGCACGTGAAGGATCTGCCCAAGAGCACTCTCGGTGTCGACATCAACAACGATTTCGAGACGGACTACATTGTCATTCCCGGCAAAGAAAAAGTTGTGGCCAAGCTGAAGAAGCTGGCCGCCAGTGCCGACAACATCTATCTCGCGCCTGACCCGGACCGTGAAGGCGAAGCGATCGCCGCGCATCTTGCCAACGAACTCGACGAGAACGGCTCCAAAAAGAAGAAAGCCAAGAAAGCAAAGAAGGGCGAGCCCGAAGCTCCGCCGCGCATTCAGCGGGTGACGTTCAACGAAATTACCAAGCGTGCCGTGCAGGCCGCGTTCGAACATCCGCGAGCAATCGATCAGAACTTGGTCGATGCGCAGCAAGCGCGCCGCGTTCTCGACCGACTCGTCGGTTATCAGGTTTCTCCTCTTTTGTGGGATAAAGTTCGTCGCGGTCTTTCAGCAGGACGTGTACAGACTGTCGCTCTCCGCCTGATCGTCGAGCGGGAACGCGAAATCAAGGCGTTCGAGAAGAAAGAATTTTGGACGATCGATGCCCATCTCGCGGCGAGCAAGCCGCCGGCGTTCGACGCACGTTTTCTGGGCAAGGGCGAAGAGAAGATTGAGATTCCGAACGGCGAAGAAGCCGAGAAGATTCGAGTCGCGCTGGAAAAGGCCGACTGGATCGTCCGCTCGGTCGATAAGAAGGAACGTCGCCGCAATGCTGCCCCGCCATTCACCACCAGCAAGCTGCAACAGGACTCATCGCGCAAGCTGCGATTCAGTGTGAAGCGGACCATGATGATCGCGCAGCGCCTTTATGAGGGCGTGGAACTCGGCGAAGAAGGTTCGGTTGGTCTCATTACTTATATGCGTACCGACTCGACGCGAGTCGCGCCGGAGGCCATTGCGGAAGTTCGAGAGTACGTCGGCAAAGAGTACGGGCCGAACTATCTGCCGGAATCGCCAAATACGTTCAAAGAGAAAAAGGAAGCGCAGGGAGCGCACGAAGCGATCCGTCCGACGTCGGCGATGCGCCATCCCGATCAGATCAAGCAATACCTGAAAGAAGACGAGTTCAAGGTCTACAAGCTCATCTGGCAGCGATTTGTCGCTTCGCAAATCAATCCTGCCGTTTTCGATCAGACTACGGTCGACATTGATGCAAAATCGACAACCAGCAGCGACGTGTTCTGGTTCCGCGTCACCGGATCCGTTCTGAAGTTCGATGGTTTTCTGAAAGTCTACGAAGAGTCCAAGGAAGGCAAGGACGAAGAGGACGAGGAACTGAAGCACAAGCTGCCTGCGCTCGAAACCGGACAAAAGCTAACGCTCCGCGAACTGAAGCCGGAACAGCATTTCACCGAGCCGCCGCCGCGTTACAACGAAGCGTCGTTGGTGAAAGAGTTAGAAGAGCGCGGCATCGGACGTCCGTCGACTTACGCGGCAATTCTTGGCACGATTCAAGAACGGCAATACGTTCAAAAAATCGGCGGGAAGTTTATTCCTACTGAGATTGGCCTGGTTGTCACCGACTTGCTGGTGGAAAACTTCCGCGACATCTTCGACGTAGAGTACACCGCCCGGCTGGAAGAAGAACTCGACGAAATCGAAGAGGGCAAAGAGAAATGGCAGGACGCGATGTCGGAGTTCTGGAAGAAATTCCAGAAGGATCTCAAATATGCCGAAAAGCATATGGAGAACATCAAGCGGATGGAGAAGCCCACGGACGAGAAGTGCGAAAAGTGCGGCGCTCCGCTGGTGATCAAGTGGGGCAAGCACGGCTCGTTCTATGCCTGCAGCACTTACGACAAAGAGGATCCTAATACCTGCACATTCACCAAAGAGAATCCGATCAACCTGCCCGATCTCGATTCCGCCGACATGCAGGAGACGGGCGGGCATGAAGAATACTGCGAAAATTGCGGACGAGTGATGGTCCTGAAGCGTGGACGCTTCGGCCAGTTCATGGCGTGTACCGGCTATCCGGACTGCAAAACGACGCGGCGGCTGGATCAGGGCAAGAAGGTTCCGGACATTCCGCTCGACGAACTCTGTCCGAAGTGCGGACGCAACATGATGATCCGGCACGGACGTTACGGCGAGTTTACGACTTGCAGCGGATATCCGGAGTGCAAGTACGTCAAGCAGAACTTCATCGGCGTGAAGTGTCCGGACTGCAAAGACGGTGATCTCGTCGAAAAGCGCGCGCGCAAGGGCAACACATTCTACGGATGCTCGAATTATCCGAAGTGCAAATTCACTTCCGCGGGCAAGCCGGTCGCCGAAAAGTGCCCGAGTTGCGGAAGCGAATACCTGGTGGAGAAAAACCTGAAAGCTGGCCCGGTGATCGCGTGTCCCAACAAAGAATGCGATTACGAGCGCCCGGCACCACCGCCTCCGCTGAGTGCGGAAACGGCAGCCAGCACCAACGCGTAACCAGCGACCAGCCGTCAGCACTGACCTGTGAGTAAAACGTCAGCTGACGCCTCTCGTCGTTCATGATGCTTTCAGGACGCGTTTTTACGCTGCAATCCCGATTTGTCTGCGGATTGAGCTCACTGCTCAAAGCTCATTGCTCGCTGCTAACACTTCGCATTAAAATGCAGTCCACTTCCGGAGGAAGAAATGCCCAAGAAACCGACCGTAGCTGACGCTCAGCTGATTGCTCAACTCTATGACCTACGCCGCGAGGCTGAAATCCGCAAAGCGCGACACTGGTGGGGAGCAGATTTCTTCCCGCAAAGTGCGGACGACATCTTGAAGGTGATATGGGCCATGAACACGCAGGAGAACAACTGGTTTCGCCAAGTGGGCGGCTACTGGGGAATGGTTGCGTCGTTCGTCAATCGGGGAGCGCTCAATCAACAGTTATTCCTTGCTCCCGGCTTCAGCGGAGAAATGTTCTTGATTTATGCAAAAATCCATCCGTTCATAAAAGAACTTCGTGAGAAATTGGGCGATCCAAACGCATGGAAAGATATCGAGACTGCGGTTACGAGCACGAAGTGGGGACGTGACCGCCTGCAGTTCATGATCAAGCGGGTCGAACAGATGCGCGAGAGGCGAAAAGCAACCGCCTAGCTCCGTTCCCAATAACCTGTCATTCCGAGGAGCGAGGCGACGAGGAACCTGTTTCTTTGCCGCCGACGGAAGTAGATTCCTGGCGCCAACGACGCGCTGCGGAATGACAAAACCTTCGCTGTTCGCTCAGGTAGTATCTGTTCTTCTGTTATCCTAATCGGCTGTGCGGATGATCTGGTGGTTTCTGATACTGGGCGTCAGTACGCTGGTCGTGGTGTGCGTGGCGATTGCTTTGTACATTCACTTAAGGCGTAACCTTCAGAAATCCCACGCGGCACACGATGTTGACCGCAATCACCCGCCGAATTGACCGATACTCTGTTTGGTAAGAGAGGCGCAATGAGCAAGACCGCAACGCAGGAATTCAGTCATCCTCAGGAGCGATCATTTGATGCGGCACGGCAGGTTGCAATCGTCGTGGGCGCCAGCCTGTTTGTAGGTTTGTGTGCCCGAATCACGATTCCCCTCATGCCACTCACGCCCGTCCCACTCACGGTGCAGAACTTTGGGGTGCTCGTGGTCGGCTTGTTGCTAGGGAGTCGCCGAGGCTTCGCGTCCATGGTTATCTATCTGCTCGAAGGCATGTCAGGTCTGCGCGTGTTCAATCCGACGGGTCCGGGCGGAGTCGCGCAGCTTTTCGGTCCGACCGGCGGATTTCTGCTTGCCTACCCGTTCGTCGCGTTTGTTGCCGGGTATCTCTTTGAGCGCAGCGGTAAAAGCTTCCTACGCGCGGCCGTGGCAGGTCTTTCCGCTGAGATCGTGCTTTTCACTGGCGGCCTTGGCTGGCTGTTTATGTTCACGCATTCTCTAGCAAAAGCTGCATATCTGGGGCTGTATTGGTTCGTCGCTGGAGAGATTATCAAAGTGATGTTCGCCGCAGCGGTTGCAACGAGATGGCATCGATTCCGCCGCCAATCGGCATAGCCGGGAATTCAGGGGTTCGTCCAAATGGCAGTATCCGAAACCGAAAAATCAGCGATTGGCAACGCGAACACTGACGTTCGCGAAATCACTGTGGCGCATAGCCCTGATTCCGACGACGCATTTATGTTCTACGGGCTCGCGACGCACAAAGTACGTACGCCCGGGCTGCGGTTTACGCACACCCTCTGCGATATTGAAACGCTCAACCAGAAAGCGAAAGAAGGCGTCTACGACGTTACCGCGATTTCGTTCCATGCATATCCATATCTGCAGGACAAATACGCCCTGATGGCGTGTGGTGGCAGCGTCGGCGAAGGCTACGGCCCGATGATCGTTTCTCCGCGGCCCTTCAGCGAGAGCGACGTCAAGACTAGAAAAATCGCAGTGCCCGGCAAGCTGACGACCGCGTATCTCGCACTACAATTGTTTGCGCCGGGTGTCGAGACCGAAATCGTGCCGTTCGATCAGATCATCCCGCAGGTACTGGAAGGGAAGTATGAAGCCGGCCTTATCATCCACGAAGGCCAGCTCACGTACGACAAGTCAGGCCTGCACCGGATCGTCGATCTCGGCCGATGGTGGCAGAAGATGACGGGATTGCCGCTTCCGCTTGGTGGAAATGCGATCCGGCGCGCACTTGGAGCACAACTCATGACAGCGGTGACGCAGGCTCTGCGCGAAAGCATTCAATACGGGCTCGATCACCGCGAAGAGGCGCTGGCCTATGCCATGCAATTTGCTCGCGATCTCGACACTGCATCGGCGGACAAGTTCGTCGGCATGTACGTCAATGAACGCACGCTCGACTACGGGTCGGACGGACGCGAAGCGGTCCGCCGCCTGCTGGATATGGGGCACAAGGCTGGAGTGATTGGGCCTGAGGCGAAGATTGATTGGGTTGGGTGAAGCTTCTAGCTGCTAGCTCCTAGCTTCTAGCCAAACCTCGAGCCAAACCACCACATTTGATCTGCGGGCTTCCAACTCTTATTTCGTTTAGCTAGAAGCTAGCAGCCAGGAGCTAGAAGCTTGCCCTCCCAAACTCTCCTCATCGACGCTGACGATACCCTCTGGGAGAATAACGTCTACTTCGAGCGTGCCATTGCGCGCTTCATTTCGTTTCTGAATCATCACGAATTCACACCGGAGCAGGTTCGCGAGGTCTTGAATGACGTCGAACGAGAATGCATCGTCAAGCATGGATACGGCCTGCACAGCTTCGCCCACGCGCTCGTGGACACTCTCGAGCGGCTCAGCCCAAATCCTGTGACGCCCGATCTTCACGCGCAGGTCGTAGGGTTCACCCAGATCATCGAAAACCACGATATTGAATTTCTTCCGGAGGTCCCGGAAACGCTCGAATATCTGAAGCAGAAGCATCGTCTGATTTTGGTCACGAAGGGCGCGCAAAAAGAACAATCCGGCAAAGTCGAGCGCTCAGGAGTCAAGGAGCACTTTGAGGCTGTCGAGATCGTTCCGGAGAAGAACGCCGATATCTACTCTCATCTCGCCGACAAATACGACTGTAACCACGCCCATACATGGATGATCGGAAACAGCCCGAAGTCAGATATCAATCCGGCGCTCGCCGCGGGCATGAACGCGGTTTTCGTTCCCCACGGGGATACGTGGATTCTGGAGCATGAAGAAGTGAACTCCGTCCCCACGGGGCAGAAGTTGCTGATCGTGGGACGCTTCGCCGAGTTGCGCGAACATTTCTAGCGCTTCTAGCGCTACTTGCCGACGGCCTTTCTCAAACGATCGAAGATCGGAATAGTTTCGACGGCGAATTCCTTCTGAAAGCGGCTAAAATCGAGCATCTGCGGATTGCCCGTCGGCCTGCCGTCTCCAAGCTTGACCGTTAGCTTCGGATTGAGGCTCTCCACAAACCGCTTCAGATCGCCTACGAGAATTGATTCGCAAGGAGCGTTGTAGATTGCATGCTCCGTTCGCGAAGCGGAAAAGAGTGCAAGCAGCATCTCGGCCACATCATCGACGTGAACAACTAAAATCTTTTCCGTCTGCCGATATGGAATGAAGATCTCGGCTGGCTGCTCGGTTCTCAGCAGCTCAAAGATTTCGCTTCTCCAGGCGGACGTAACGGAATTAGACCCCTCCCCCAGGACACGTCCGATGCGCAAGCTCACAAACTCCATTCCACCGTGTTCGCTGGGGATTTGTCCGCGTTCTTCAACATGCTTCTTCGCTGCACCGTAAGAGTCTGCCGGTTTCGCAAAATCGGCCTCCGAAACAACTCGATCACGGGGATACGACCCATAGACGCTCAGTGAACTTCCGAACACAAAACGGCGCACTCCGAGATCCCTGGCTTCATGAAGAAGGGTCATACCTCCAGTAAGGTTCACCCGATCTGCAGTGAGGGGGTCCTGTTGCGCGATGGTGGGCAAAATCGCCGCCAGATGAATAATGCTCTGGATTCGATGAGTTCTGAACACGGACCGGAGACGAGGGCCTTCCGTCACATCGCCCTCAACTTCCAGCCATCCGTTGAATTGATTCGCTGGGCCTGGGCTCCGATCGAACGAAATCACCGGATAACCTTTACGCCGTAAAAGTTTCACCACGGCGCGGCCAATAAAGCCACGTCCGCCGGTCACCAGCACCGATTTTTTAGGCGCGCTGTGCATGCCGTCACACGGGAACCAGCGCTGTTACCTTGTTTTCACATTGATTACCGCATCAAACTAACCAACAAGCGGCTCTCGCGCGGTCCGATTGCCGCATGGTAGGCTCAGTTTGCTCTGCGAAACTGAACTCCACATCGCAAGGTGGCGATTCAGACTAACAATTTAAGGCGGTTGCTGCACACAGTCGAAGCGCTTTCAGAGCTCGGTCCCGCACTCACGGCGGAGCGGGAGTTCTCGGAAACGTCGCGCCTCATGCTGTCTGCCGTGATGGAGGCAGCGGGAGCGCGCGAAGGAGCGCTGTTTCTTTTCAGCGACAAGCCTGCCGTACTGAGCTCCGCGACCTCGCTGGGATTCGCGCTGATGCCGGATCCCGCGTTCATCCCGCTTCTCCCCAAACACGTCCATGCTCTCACCGCAGCGCGTGGCCCCATTGTCCTCAACGCCTCAACATATTCAGTATTTCTCAGCTCGAACGGAAATGTCGCGCCGGAGTTGTTCAAGTGCCTGGCTCCACTGAAAGCCGGAGGACGTCTGGCGGGCGTGATCGCTCTGGGCCGACGGCCAGGTGAGGCCCTCTACGAAGACAACGAACTTGACGCCCTCGAGTTGCTGTGCAGTTACGTCGCTCTCGCGGTGCAGAACCACGCGCTGACGCAAAACATCGCCCAGCGGGTGACCGAAAACCTGCGCCTGATGGCTTCGCTGCATGGTTTTTACGACAACGCGCTTGAGGCCTTTGCCACTGCGATTGACGTAAAGCACGTGAATATTCATGGCCATTCCCTGCGTGTTGGGCGTTATGCTGCGGCTATCGGAGATGCTCTGGGCATGGATCCCAGCGAAGTTGCTGCGCTACGGAGCGCCGGCTACTTGCATGATATCGGCAAGGTCGCCGTCGACCGGCGTCTGTTCGGGAAGGCAGGCGCTCTGGACCCCGATGAATTCCGCGAGATGGCCGACCACACAACCGTTGGCCATCAGATCGTGAGTAGTGTCCAATTCCCCTGGCCCAAGATTCCCGAGGCTGTGCGCTGGCATCACGAGCGCAGCGACGGATCGGGCTATCCCGACCATCTTGCCGAGTCTGAGGTGCCCGTGCAGGTCCGGATCATTGGTGTCGCCGATTCTTTTGATGCGATGACAAGTACGCGCCCATACCGCGCACCGATGTCTGTGGGTAATGCGCTTAGCGATCTGGTCCGGATGGCTCCGGAGAAACTCGACCCGAATGTCGTGCAGGCACTGCTGATTCAGGTGCGGCGCGAAGCGGTAGGCAGCAGCCGTGTGCCACTACTCGAGAATACATCCGTGAACATCGCGGCTGCGGACATCGATCATCTGGCCGCAACGCTGCAGTACAAAGTCTCACGCGGCAAAGCGTACCTGACGTAAACCGGCATTCCATTCACGTTCAGTACTCAACGGCCCTGCGGTATCCTACCCGGCGGAAACAGCTACTCGCCGAAATGCATTGCGCTGAAAGGTGTAAGCCAAGTTGCTGCGGCAGAATAACTTACAAGAGCTATACCGCGCTTCTCGCCAGCAACTTTTCCCACGGTTCGGGTTCATAATAGAAGCATTCTTCTCGTGGGAGTCCTCATGAAATCAAGCATTGCCAGACTGGGCGTCGTTGCTCTCTGTTTGAGCCTCGCTGGCTCAGTTCCGGTCTTGCGAGCCAAGAAAAACGACTCGAAAACCGACGCTGCCTTCAACGAGCAAAAGCGCGCCGTGCATGCTTTGAATCGGTTGACGTTTGGGCCGCGTCCTGGCGACGTGCAGAAGGTCATGGCTATGGGCGTGGACCGCTGGATCGATTCACAACTGCATCCGGAAAAGATTTCAGACGATGCGCTTCAGGCGCGACTCGCACCGCTTCGCACGCTGCGGATGAACTCAAAAGAACTGGTTGAGAATTTCCCTGACAATCAAGTCATCCGACAGGTCATGGACGGAAAGCGTTCGATGCCGTCCGATCCGGCGCGCCGTGCAATTTACGAAGTACAGATCGCCCGGCTGCAGCAAAAACATGAGAGCAAGCCGGAGCAACAACCTGCCGCGATGGCGCCTCCTGCTCAGCCAGAACCAGGTGCGCAACAAGAGCCAACCGCCAGCGACAGTGCCAAGACTGCGGAGGAACTCGCTGCAGAGGCCGCAGCAAGCCCGGACGCGATGCCTCCTGACATCGGTGACATGGCGGCTCCCGCGAAACAGACACCCGGCAACAAAGCGGTTGCTGACACGAATTCTTCCGAGGACATCTCCTCATCCGCCCCCTCGAAGGCGAAATTGACTCCAGAAGAAGAAGCCGAAGCGAAGCGCCGCGAAGAGCGCCTCTATGCCGATCTCGGGGCTCAAAGCCTGATCGATTTGCCTCCCGATGAGCGTTACAGGAAAGTGATGGCGATGTCGACCGAGCAGAAACTCTCGGTGGGCGAATCATTTCGCGGCGGTGGCGGAGGGCTGGAATTTCTCGACGGAATGGATGTCCGGCAACGAGAAACGCTGATGGCGCTGAACAATCCGCAAACCGTCATCACCGAAGAATTGAATCAGGGCAAGCTGCTGCGCACCATCTACAGCGAGCGGCAGTTGGAAGAAGTGATGACTGACTTCTGGTTCAACCACTTCAACGTGTTCATCGGAAAAGGGCCCGAACGACTCCTGATCAATAACTACGAGCAAGAAGCCATTCGTCCTCACGCGCTGGGAAAATTCGAGGATCTGCTGCTTGCAACTGCCAAGAGCCCGGCGATGCTCTTCTATCTCGACAACTGGATGAGCGTTGGACCGAATTCAATGCAGGCGGAAGGCAGGCCGGAGGTGCGATATGGACCCTACGGCAGGCCGCATGTGGTACGCCCCAAGCAGAAGCGCAATAGCGGATTGAACGAAAACTACGGGCGCGAGTTGCTGGAGTTGCACACCCTCAGCGTGAATGGCGGATATACGCAGCGCGATGTGACCGAGGTAGCCAAGGTCTTCACCGGCTGGACCATCGAAAAACTGCGCGACGGCGCGTCATTCCGATATGACCCGGCTATGCATGAGCCCGGGCCAAAATTCGTGCTCGGTCACAAGATTAAGGCCAAAGGCGAAGATGAGGGCAAGGAAGTGCTGCACATGCTGGCAACCAATCCTCAGACGGCACATTTCATCTCGCTGAAGCTGGCGCAACGCTTCGTGTCTGACGATCCGCCGCCGGCGTTAGTCGATCGCATGGCCGCGACGTTCGAGAAGAAGAAGGGCGACATCCGCGAGGTGCTGATCACGTTGTTCCATTCGCCGGAGTTCTGGTCTGAACAAGCCTATCGGGCCAAGGTTAAAACTCCACTTGAATTCGTTGCTTCAGCGGTTCGCGCAACCGGGGCGGAGGTCCAGGACGGTCTGTTTCTCGTGCGGCAGCTGAACAAGATGGGAATGCCTCTTTATGGTTCGCAGCCTCCAACTGGTTATCCGATGAAGGCGGACAAATGGGTCAGTTCGTCGGCGCTGTTGACGCGCATGAATTTTGCACTGGCGCTGACCTCGGGGAAAGTGCGCGGGGTGAATGTAGATGCCAGCCAGTTGGCGGAAGGAGCGGCCTCTGCCCAGGGTGATGCGAATGCAACTCTTTCAACGATGGAGGCGAAGTTGGTGGCCGCCGACGTATCGAAGCAGACGCACGATTCGATCCTGGCACAGTTAGCGGAGCCCGAAAAGAAGAGTGGCGAAGGGAATAGCTCACAACCTAAGCCCTCAGGCGTGAGCACAATGGCGGGTCTTCTGCTGGGCTCGCCGGAGTTTCAAAGAAGATAGCTAATGGCTTCTAGCTCCTAGCGACTAGCTAGAAGCTGGCAGCCAGAAGCTGGGAGCTTGTTTATGTCGATCACCCGTCGCATCTTTCTTCGCAATGGCGCGTTGGCCGTGGTAGGAACTGCCGCATTACCCAACTTTCTTACGCGCGCCGCTTTTGGTACCGCTGAGAATGGCGCCCGGACGAAGCGGCTCGTCGTGATTTTTCAACGTGGCGCGGCCGACGGTCTCAGTATTGTGGTTCCGCACGGCGAGTCACAGTACTACGCCATGCGGCCCAGCATCAACATTCCCAGGAAATCGGTCATCGATCTGGACGGATTCTTTGGTTTGCACCCGTCGATGGCTGCATTTCAGTCTCTCTGGCAGGGGCGTCATTTGGCTATCGTCCACGCCGCCGGTTCTCCGGACGCCACCCGTTCGCACTTTGATGCGCAAGACTTCATGGAGACTGGCACACCCGGCTTGCGGGCTACAGAAGATGGTTGGCTTAACCGCTCATTAAGGGATCTTTCCGCCACGCCGCAGGTTTCGCCTTTCCGAGCCATCGCACTCGGACCTTCGGTGCCCCGCATTTTGAGCGGCTCGGAGCCTGCTGTGGCGATGAGCAACATCAACGATTTCTCGATCGGAGGTAGAAATCCGCGTGCGTCGCGCGCAGCCAGCGCATTTGAAGCTATGTACGATCACTCCTCCGACAGCGTGTTGCACGGTACCGGTGAAGAGACGTTCGATGCGATGAAGATGCTGCGGGCTGCAGATCCCGCAAAGTACACGCCTGCTCCGGGCGCATACTATCCTCGCGGGCACTTTGGCGACAGCCTGCGCCAGCTTGCTCAACTCATCAAAGCGAACCTTGGTGTGCAAGTCGCTTTCGCAGACATCGGCGGATGGGACCATCACGTGAACGAGGGCGCAGTTGAGGGACAGTTATCCAATGTGCTGAGAGACTTCTCGCAATCGCTTGCTGCATTCTGGACCGATCTGGGTGATCTCGGGGAAGACACAGTCGTTGTGACGATGTCGGAGTTCGGCCGCACCGCGCGCGAGAACGGCAATCGCGGAACTGATCACGGACACGCCAATGTGATGTTCGTCCTTGGAGGTCCGGTCAAAGGTGGCAGGGTCTATGGACGTTGGCCCGGTCTGGATCAATCGCAGTTGTACGAAGGTCGCGACCTCGCGTTAACCACGGACTTCCGCCAAGTCCTCGGGGAGGCAGTGACAGATCACGTGGGCAACAAGAATCTGGCAACGGTCTTCCCGGAATTCGATGGGGCCAGCAAATTCCTGCGGTACCTCGGCTAACTCATGCACGTGTGGCGACGGGGACGCCTTCGTCCGTCCCGCGATGGCGGAGTCGAGTGACTGTATCTCCACGTAATGATCGTGCGAGCGTGTGTAGTCGATCCACGCCTCTGCGATCATGAACGTGGTTGTGAACCCCAGCCAGAAGGCGATTCCGAAGAATTCGTGCGGCGTAAGTCTGCGGAAGGCGAAGAACGCTCCCACAATGGGCCGCGTGGTCGCGACTCCCAGTCCAACCGCATAGGCGCGAATCATCCACTCGCGATGGCGAGAAATCTTTCGCGTCATCGCCAGCAGGTAGGCTTTGCTGATGCAAATCAGGAATACGATTGCATACATCGCGGTGGCCGCTCTCTCATTCGCGCGATCAGCACGATAGTTCGCCGGGCAACAGCCGCTACTCCGATGAAAATCAGAAGAGAGACTCCAATCCAGACGATCCGTCGGGCACTTTTCGATACAGCCATACTGCTTACCTCGTTTACTTGCAATTAATTATACAATCTGTATGATGAAATAAGAAGCGAAGTTGAGCCCACGCCATTACAAAATGGAGCGGCGGCAAGCTGCCGCGGACCAGACCCGCAGCCGGATCCTGCAGGCGGCGCGAAAACTCCTTTTGGCAGACGATTTCCGCGAATTTACGGTCGACGCCGTCGCGAAGGCCGCTGACGTGTCTCGCCTCACTGTCTACTATCAGTTCGGCTCCAAGGCCGGACTTCTCGAAGCCCTGTACGACACCATCGCGAGGAGCGGACATCTGCAGCGTATTCGGGACGTGTTTCGCTATGGCAACGTCGCGTTGCAGAAGATACATCAGTTCATGGAAATCTTCGTGCAGTTCTGGGATTCGGAGCGCGTTGTGATCCGCAGGCTACATGCTTTGGGAGTGATCGATCCTGAGGTCGGGCGCGGGCTGCGAGAGCGTAACGAACGCCGCCGAAAGGCGCTAAGTGTGCTCGTCGATCAGTATTCCGTTTCGTATCTTTTCATCAAGATCCGCGAGCAATTAGTGTTGGACAAACTGCACATGCTCACGAGCTTTGAGACGTTCGACGCGCTCGCGATCAATGGCCGAAGCGCGGATGAGGTTTATCAAGTCCTCAAAATGATGGCAGACGAGACGCTCCTCATTTCGCCGCGACCGCTATTCAAGGCTGACCCGGTGAAGATTGAGCTGAAGCGTCGGCGATCTCGATCATCACGTCGCCGTTCTCAATCTTGAGCGGATAGACGGCAAGCTTCACGTTCCGATCATGCGAGGACTGTCCGGTCTGGGGATCCCACGCCCAGGCGTGCCAAGGACAGATGAGTTTGCCATTCGCGATCATCCCTTGGCCGAGCGGGCCTCCGCGATGGAGGCAGATATTGTCCATTGCTGAGTAGGTTCCGTTCACGTTGGCGACGCAGACTTCTTTGTCGCCGCACTTGAATTCTTTCGCTTCGTTCTCTGCAGGCAGTTGGGATTGATCGGTGAGCTTGACGAAATTACCCATAGGTCAAATCGGACCCGAAGGCGACTCCTGAAAGCGGACTTTATTTGCTGACGGCTGATAGCTGAAAGCTGACAGCTATTTCGGTTGCAGCGTCTGTGCGATCATCACCTGACGCTTGAAATTCTCAACCATGTTCGGATCAAGCCTAACTTCCGTGGGCTTCCTGGCCAGCGTCATGGTGTCGATCTTATCTTGCAGCTTGAGGAGGGCGTAGAACAGGTTTTCCGGACGTGGCGGGCAGCCGGTGACATACACATCCACCGGAACGATCTTGTCAACGCCTTGCAACACGGCGTACGTATTAAAAGGGCCGCCAACGGACGAGCAAGCTCCCATGGAGATGACCCACTTGGGATCGGGCATCTGGTCATAGATGCGCTTCACGACGGGCGCCATCTTAAGTGTTACGGTACCGGCAACGATCATGAGATCGCTCTGTCGCGGACTTGGGCGGAATACTTCGGAGCCGAAGCGTGCGATGTCGAAGCGCGCGGTCGAAGAGGCAATCATCTCGATCGCGCAGCAGGCCAGGCCGAAGGTCATCGGCCACACCGCCGACTTGCGGGCCCAATTGAAAACGTAGTCAACCGTCGAGATCATGAAGTTCTTTTCGAACTTATTTTGCAGCCAGCCCATTTCAACCTCGTTTCATGCGACCGTTCGAACGACGTACCCAGCAGTCTAGGTAAGGTCGGAAAGACTGTCAATCACGCTGAT
>Ga0335085_10001566_pt1 | contig 47326 bp, 37 predicted proteins | sample Lox_Sample_45_FD_206712 | JGI IMG/M metagenome (GOLD analysis project Ga0335085, IMG submission 206712) | Soil microbial communities from Loxahatchee National Wildlife Refuge, Florida, United States - Lox_Sample_4.5 | ecosystem: Environmental > Terrestrial > Soil > Wetlands | place: USA...
CGTGCAATACGGCGCACAACGTGCCGCAGATTGCCAACCGGGCGCATGAGGTGAAGTGGATCTGGACGGAACTGTTCGGGAAGGTCTTTGCGTCGGGGCGCGGCAGTTACGCAGAACAGAGTTACGCGGATGTGAGGGTTCCACTGATGTGCAACCACTGCGCTGATCCGCCATGCACGCGCGTGTGCCCGACCCAGGCCACATGGAAGCGCGACGACGGTTTGGTGATGATGGATTGGCATCGCTGCATCGGGTGCCGGTATTGCATTGCCGCTTGCCCCTACGGATCGAGGAGCTTCAACTGGCAGGATCCGCGGCCGTTTATTGCGAACGTGAATCCGGATTTCCCGATGCGAACGAAGGGCGTGGTAGAAAAGTGCAATTTTTGTGAAGAGCGGCTGGCAAAGGGAATGAAACCGGCGTGCGTGGACGCGTGCCCGGAGCACGTATTTACATTCGGCAATTTGACGGATCCAGAGTCGGAGCCGCGGCGATTGCTAAGGAAGCGCTTTGCCATGCAGCGCGAGCCCGAGTTGGGAACCGATCCGTCGGTCTATTACCTGGTGTGAAGCCATGTTCATGATCGAAAAAGCGCTCAAAGGAAACCGCAGCTACTGGATATGGCTGATGTGCCTGATGTGTGTGATTGGCGCGGGCCTCGAATTCTACTTGCGGCAATTGAACCAGGGACTAGGAATCACAGGATTAAGCCGCAATGTGAGCTGGGGGCTTTATATTGCGCAGTTCACGTTCTTTGTGGGCATTGCGGCCTCGGCGGTGATGGTAGTGCTGCCGTATTACCTGCACGATGAAAAAGACTTCAGGCGTGTCACGATCCTCGGCGAGCTTCTGGCCATCGCGGCTGTGGTGATGTGCATTCTCTTCATCTTTGTCGATCTTGGGCAGCCGGGGCGCGTGTTCAACATCATACTGTATCCGTCGCCGCGTTCCCTGATGTTCTGGGACATGATTTCGATGGGCGGATACCTGCTGCTGAATGCGGTTGTGGCGTTGGGAACGATTCGCGCTGAGCGCGAGGAGACGCATGCGCCGGGATGGATGAAAGTGCTGGCGCTGATTTCGATCCCGTGGGCGGTCAGCATTCATACAGTGACAGCTTTCTTGTACAGCGGGCTGGCAGGGCGATCGTTCTGGATGACGGCAATCCTCGCGCCGCGTTTTCTTGCGTCGGCATTTTCTTCGGGGCCAGCGCTGCTGATTTTGTTGTGCCTTGCGCTACCGAAGCTGGCTGGTTATTCAATCGGCGAGCAGGCCATCAAGAAGTTGGCAGTGATCATGACCTACGCAATGACGATCAATGTCTTCCTCGTGCTGGTGGAGGTATTCACGGTGTTGTACGCCGGCATTCCGGAGCATCGGGAGCACTTCGAGTTTCTGTATTTGGGATTGGCAGGGAGCCGCAGTCTTGCGCCGTGGATGTGGGTCTCGGCGGGATGCGCGCTTGCGGCACTGACGATTCTGCTCACGCCGGCATGGCGCAGAAGACTGCTGCCGCTGGGCTGCGTTCTTGTGTTTATTTCGCTTTGGCTGGAGAAGGGACTAGGGTTGATCGTCGGCGGATTTGTGCCGGCGCCATTGGGTGAAGTGACAAGGTACGTCCCTACGCTTCCGGAATGGAGCATTGTGGCAGGAATCTGGGCGGTAGGAGCTCTTCTGATTACGGTGTTCTACAAGATCACGGTGGCGGTGCGGAAGGAAGTTGAAGGCTAGCGGCATGAAAGCAGGTGTTGAGGAGTACGCATGGCGTTGGAAGTGAAGATGCCTGGAGCGGAGATGGCGGCTCCGGTTTATGGAAATCGGCACAGGTTGGGAAAAGTGGTGCTGGTGGGCGCGGGACCGGGCGATCCTGAACTGCTGACAGTGCGCGCAGTGCAGCGGATTCGCGAGGCCGATGTGCTGGTGTACGACCGGCTCGTGGAACCAGGAGTACTGGCGCTGGCGAGAGAGTCGGCGGAAAAGATTTTCATGGGCAAGCTGCAAGGGCATCACGCGCGCCAGGACGAGATCCACGAGCTGCTTGTGGAGAAGGCGCGGGAGGGGAAGCTGGTGATCCGGTTGAAGGGAGGGGATCCATTTCTTTTTGGCCGGGGCGGCGAGGAGGTGGAGTTCCTGGCGGAGCACGGCATTTTGTTCGAAGTTGTGCCGGGTGTTTCGTCGTGCCTGTCGGCACCGCTCAGCGCAGGAATTGCTGTGACGCATCGCGAGGCTTCGTCATCGGTGGCGATTGTCACGGGACACAACGCGGACGGTCACGAAGATCGAGTGGACTGGACGGCTGTGGCAAGGATGGGGACGGCGGTATTTCTCATGGGTGTTCACAATGTTGAAACGATTGCGGTGAAGCTAATTGCGGCAGGGCGATCGCCAGAAACGCCCGCAGCCATGATCCAGATGGCGTTTTGCGAAGGAGAGCGCGTTGTGACAGGCACACTCAAGAATATTGGAGCCGAGGTGCGCCGCGCCGGAATTGAACCGCCGGCGACTCTGGTGGTGGGCGAGGTAGTGCGTCTGCGCGAAAAGCTGCAGCAGCTGATAGCGATGCATTTAACGGAGAGTGAGGTAGAGGCATGACGGAAACAGCCGCAGTTCCGATTGAGACGCTGGCGGAAGAGATGTATCAGCTCGTGGTCGAGTGTACGGGGAAGAAGAATCTGAAAGCCGGCGATCTGACGAAGGAGATGATCGCACGACACGGCGAGGCAGCTTGCAGTAAAGACGACTGCAAGAAAGCGATCCGGATCCTGATTGATTCCGGGCGCTGCATATACAGCTATCTTGGAGGCTCGTACATCCAGTTGCCTCCGAAGGAAGGGCTGGAATGAAGCGTACTGCAAAGGGCGATTACGGTTGTGAACGCTAGAGCAGACATGCCGCGCCTGCTGATTGCAGGACTTTCCGGAGGATCCGGTAAGACCGTCGTGACGATGGGGCTTCTGTTGCTGCTGCGGCGTGCCGGAATCGAGGCGCGGGCATTCAAAAAGGGACCGGACTACATCGATCCGGCGTGGCTGACGTGGGCCTCAGGATATCCCGCACGGAATCTCGATGCATTCCTCATGGGTACAGACACGGTGCGCGCATCATTTGCGAAGTACGCAGTTCACGATGGGGTTAACGTGATAGAGGGAAATCGTGGATTGTTCGATGGGGTCGATGCAGCAGGGACATATTCAAGCGCGGCGCTGGCGGAGAGCCTGAATGCCCCAATTGTGCTGGTTTTGGATGCAACGAAGATGACGCGGACCGCAGCAGCGCTGGTGCTGGGGTGCCAGACGATCGATCCGAAGGCAGCGATTCGTGGCGTCATTCTGAACAATGTAAATGGCCGAAGGCATGAGGACGTATTGCGCGAGTCGATCGAGTCTACATGCTCAGTTCCGATTCTCGGATCGCTGCCGCGCCTTGAAGATAATCCGCTGCCTGAGCGACACCTTGGGCTGGTGCCTCCAGAAGAGCATGATGGGACGGATGCAATGGAACGGCGGCTGGCGGAGTGGATGAAGGACCGTGTCGACCTGGATGCGCTGCTTGCGATGGCACGAGGTGCGGGACAGGTGGAAGTGCGGGCAGGAGACCGCAGGCGTTTGCCGGATGCAAGAGGCTTACGGATCGGATATTTACGCGATGCTGCATTCAACTTCTATTACCCCGAAAATCTTGAGGAACTGGAGCGGGCCGGCGCCGATCTTGTCAGCGTGTCGGTGCTCGATGCGGCGAAGCTGCCGGAAGGACTGCATGCTTTGTATATAGGAGGCGGATTTCCGGAGACGCATGCGCGAGAAATTGCCGCAAACGGAAGTTTTTTGGAATCGTTGCGGCGAGCCTGCACCGGAGGTTTGCCCGTCTATGCGGAGTGCGGCGGGCTGATGCTGCTGGCGCGGAGTCTGAGTTGGAAGGGCAACAGCTACAGGATGGCTGATGTCTTGCCGGTTGATGTCGAGGCGTGCGCGAGACCGCAGGGACATGGATATTGCGAATTGCGTGTGGACACGGAGAATCCCTTCTTTGCGGCGGGCAAGCATTTGCGGGGGCACGAGTTTCACTATTCACGAATCACGGAGGGCCCGGCCAAAGTGAATTCGGCTTGCGCGGTGATGCGCGGAACGGGCTGCTTTGCGAAACGAGACGGGTTGCTGATACACAACGTGATGGCGGTATACGCTCATCTGCACGCGCTCGCGACGCCCGAGTGGGCGCAGGGAATGATCACGGCTGCGCGCGCTTTTGAACTAATGACGGATTCCAGAGGGCATACTCCAGAGAGTAAGTCTGCGCCGACGGCATAGGCAATTGCCTTGCGCGGCTGGGCGGAATCCCAATGGGCGTTCGATCAGCGACTTCAAATTGACCGAGTGGAGAGGTTCGCGGGAAGCGAAGACTCCAGATGGTCCGGCCTGTACGACTGCCGGAGGCGAGCCTGATCCCCGGGGGCGCGCGCAGGGATGAAGGCGAGGTTGAAGATTCGTGCAGCAATTGTTGGAATCGGGTTGGGCGGAGCGCTCTCAGGAAGAGCGATTCCTGACAAGACGCGCCTGAACCGGCAGAGACGATCAGGAATTCAAAGAACTGGAAGCACAGGGCTTTGCGGATATTAGGATAGAAGAGGCGTGGGCCTGTAGCTCAACGGTTAGAGCAGGGGACTCATAATCCCTTGGTTGGGGGTTCAAATCCCTCCGGGCCCACCACAGCAGGGGGAGTCGGCCGCAACTGCGACGCACAACAAATACGCGCGGAGAATCTTGAGCCGGAGCGGGCGCCCGGTGTGGAACGAGGCCGGCGCGAGGCGCACTGGCTTCAGATGGCAGCAGGTTCGCCCGAGGGATGAGGGCGGCGCATTTGGCATCGTGATTCGCCCGAGTAGACCACGAAGCGCTGTCCACGGAGAAAGCCGATCAAAGTCAGGCCGAATTCGCGAGCCAGTTGAACGGCGAGACTGGAGGGCGCGGAGACCGAGGCCACGATGGGCACTCCCGCGGTTATTGCCTTCTGGACGATCTCAAATCCGCCGCGGCCGCTGACAAGCAAGGCATGATTCGAGAGGGGAATGAGGTTTTGCAGCAGCGCCCATCCGATGATCTTGTCGACTGCGTTGTGGCGGCCGATATCTTCGCGGAGAACAATTAGTTCGCCGTGGCTGCTAAAGAGCGCCGCAGCGTGGAGACCTCCGGTGCGTTGAAAGATGGATTGGTGGGCGCGCAGGCGATCCGGCAAGCTGCATAGGATCTCCGCATGCAAGGAAAAACTCGAATCGACGGGCCGGAGGCCTCTGGAGCGCACGGCGTCGATGGACGCTTTGCCGCAAACGCCGCAGCTTGAGTTGGAGATAAAGCTCCTTTGGGAGTGATCAAGCTCGATCGCGTCGTCGCGTAACTGAACGTCGAGAATGTTATTCGAATGGAAACCCGCGGACTGAGGGGTAATGAGTGCATGAATCTGGTCGTGGCTTTCGATAATGCCTTCGGACCAGAGAAAGCCCGCGGCCAATTCGCGATCATGGCCGGGGGTGCGCATGGTGACGGCGAGCGGCTTGCCGGAGAGGAGGATTTGCAAGGGCTCTTCCGCGGCGAGGCAGTCGCCGGCTGAGCGGAACTCTCCGTTACGCCATTCCGTGACTTGTGTTAACTTGACGCTTCGAGGCGGCGAATCCAATGAACGACCTCTGGAGAACAGACAAGATTTGAGATGCGATCGATGAGTATCGGAGACATCCGCTCATTGCCAAAAGGGGACCGGCGATCGAGGAACGGATGGACAGGTGGTGCCGGGGATCAGCTGATTTGAAAGCAAAAGGAAGCTTTGCCGGTGCGTTGTCATGCGAATGCGAGATTCACATTTTCTATGGCTTCGTCGATTTCGGCGGTGTTCTTGTAACCGACTGTGACACAGTTGACGCCGGCATTGCGGAAGGCGAAGCGCATGGCCTGCTGACGATCAGAGCGCTGGGTGAACGCACCTTCGCCGATGAGTTTCATGCTGATGACGCCCATGCCTGCGGCGCGCGCCTGCTTTACATGGTCGACCACTTCGGGAACGTCACCGGGCTGATTCCAGGCGTCGCCCTCGTTATCCATTTTGACGCCTTTGTGATTCATCCGGATCATGGCGACTTCAAGCCATTTGTCACTGGGAACCCGGCGCAGTGCGGGTAGACCGTGCACCGAAGCGCCGTGACTTCTGATCGCCTGGCGATGCTCCAGTTCCTGGATACCGTCTTGCCAACGCTGGCTGTCAGAAGGCCAGGTAGGGCTGGATTGCACGTGAAGCAGCATGATATCGAAGTAGTCAGTCTGTGACTGACGGCGCATTTCGTCGAGGGTGGCCTGGGGATCGGCGTTGTCGGTGGTGACCTTCGACATGAGGACGTAATTGTCGCGCGGAATTCCCTTGAGCGCAGTGCCGAGCATCTCAGGCATCCCGTTGTAGGACTGCGCGGTTTCAAAGAACCGTATACCGTGATCGTAGGCGTAGCGCACGAGACGCGTGAAATCTTCCTGCCCCAGGGCGCGCTGGGTGTGCCCGCCATGGGTGCCGGTACCGAAGGCCAGGCGCGTAACTTTGACGCCAGATTTACCGAGTGTTGTCCAGTCTGTGGCCGATGCGCGCTCGGCGAGCAGGGGCAATGCGCCGACACTTGCGAGCGCGCCAGTGGCCGCACCTGTTTTCAAGAAAGTTCGTCTGGAAATCAGCGACATGGAGGAACCTCCACCGGCTGGTTCAAGGGGGAACCAGTTTGGCAGCATGGTAGCACAGTTCGCGGCACGAACGCGCCATCAGCGCGTTCTCTGTGCCGAGGTTCCGGCGAGGTTCTACTCGGCTTCGGTTAGCGCGGCAGCTTTCGCGTGTTTGGCCGGCCGGATACGCGTAATCATGAAGACGCTGGCAAGGATAAACAGCATGCCAAGGAGGGTGCGCGCACCCAGAGGCTCGCCGCCCAGCCAATAACCGACGATCACGGCGACGACAGGATTGACATATGCGTAGGTACCGACTTTCGTGGGTGACTCGTGATGGAGCAGCCACACATATGCGGTAAATCCCGCGATGGATCCTGCAAAGATGAGATAGAGCAAGGCGATCCAGGCGGAGTTGGAAAGGTGGGTCAGATGGAAGCCACGGAACTCACCGCGGGCCGCTGCGAACACGGTAAGCAGAGCTCCGCCGGCCAACATCTGCGCGCCAGAACTCATGATTTTTGAATTGGGAAGCGGCAATTTGCGGGCGAGCGCAGATGCGATCGACCAACTTAATGCCCCGATGACGATGGCGATGGCGCCCGCAGAGTCAATGGGCGCGCCGCCGAGTTTACCAAGGCTGCCAAGGTTGATGGAACGGCTGACGAGCACGGCCACACCGGCAAATCCGGCAAGAAGAGCCGTGGCAAGTGTGAAGGTAAGCCGCTGCGTGCGGAGCAGCAAGATTTCAGCCAGCGCCATGAAGGCCGGGATGGTGGCGAGAAGGACGGCGGCGATACCGGACGGTACGCGTTGCTCGGCCCAGAAGAGGAGGCCGTAATCGCAGACGAAGATGAGAAATGCCAGCACAAGAACCGAGAACCACTGCCGGCCAGTGGGCCATCGTCCCCTCGTTGCGCTGGCCCAGGCGCAGACCAGCAGGCCAGCAACGAGGAACCTCATGGCGGCGAACAGCAGCGGTGGAACCTCGCTGACACCCACGCGAATCGCAAAGAAAGTGGATCCCCAGACGAAGTAGATAATGCCGAATGCCAGCAAGGTCTTCCAACGCGGAGGATTCTGCGACGATTCCACTCTGGCTCTCCAATTTGGCGCCGCATCTCTGCGGCCAGGCTGCGAAGCGATTTGTATGCGCTACCAACTGTGCAGCCACTCCGCGTCGTGGCCAATTCGGATGGGTGCGCGGAAAAGCTCACTCAACCGAGCTTCGGTCAATAGATGTTCGCGGGGCCCGTCGGCAACGATTCGACCGTCGCGCATGAGAATAATTCGCTCGATTTCGGGGAGGATGTCACTCAGGTGATGGGTGACCATTACGAGGCCGGTGCCTTCAGCCGCGAGCAGGCGCAGGGATTCGCGGAGTTCACGTTGCGCAGCAAGATCGAGGGCGTTCGAAGGCTCGTCGAGAAGCAATTGCTGTGGCCGGTGGACGAGGGCGCGGGCAATGAGAACACGGCGCTTTTCTCCCGCGGACATGGTACCGACGAGTTGCGCAGCAAGGTGAGTTGCCTCCATGCGCTGGAGTGCCTCCCTCGCCCGCGCGCGCATTTCATCGGTGACATGCAGATTGGGCCACAGCGTGGAGGCGGAAAAGAATCCGGCGATCACCGCGTCAAGGCCGGAGGTGACGGCGGTTCGCTCGCCGGGAAGTTCTGCGCCCATGGGTCCAGCACTGACGATGCCGAAATGGCGGCGCAGTTCGGTCAAGTCCCAGCGTTCGCGGCCGAAGATGCGGACGAGCATGCCAGGCTGAATGATGGGATAGAGCTGGCAGGTAATCGTCAGGATCAGAGTGGATTTTCCGCAGCCGTTGGGGCCGAGAATGGCAACGTGCTCGCCAGCGCGGACACGAAGGTTGACGTCGTGCAGCACGACGCGATCTCCGCGCGCAACGTTGACGTTGCGAAGGTCGAGGAACTCTGCTGAATTTGTGCCGTCGCGCATCCGATCGTTTGGGAAGCCTTCACCTGCTAGATTAAATGGAGTTCACGATATGAGCGATCTTTCCCACTACGTGATTCCTCGAGGCTTCCGGTTTGGTGCGGTCAGAGCCGGCTTAAAGGCGAGCGGCCGGACAGACTTTGCTCTGATAGTTGCGGATTCCGCGGCAAGTGCTGCGGCTGCATTCACCAGCAACCGTGTGGCGGCCGCGCCAGTATTGATCGGCAAGAAACATCTGAGCGCCACGGGCGGGCGGGTTCGCGCGGTGGCGATCAACGCGGGCAACGCCAACTGCGCGGCGGGGGAAGCTGGAATGAATGCTGCCCGCGCGACTTGCGCTGCAGTCGCAAAGACGGTTGGCTGCGGTGAGGAGGAAGTGATTCCTTCATCGACAGGGATCATTGGAGTGGCGCTGCCCGCGGAAAAACTTGTGGAGGCACTGCCTGAGGTTGCAGCATCGATTGGCGATGAGCCGAGCCATTTTCATGAGGCGGCGCGAGCCATTCTCACGACCGACACAATTGAAAAGACTGCATTCGCGCGGCTGGAGCGGGCCGGGAGCGACGGACAAGTGCGAGAAATCCGGATTGCCGGCTTCGGGAAAGGCTCGGGGATGATCCATCCTCAGCTTGTGCCGCATGCGACGATGCTGGTGTATGTGTTGACGGATGCTGCGATCGAGCCGGCGTTGTTGAGAAGTTATTTGCGCTCTGCGATTGAGCTGAGCTTTAATCGAATCTCGGTAGACGGCGATACGTCGACAAATGACACTGTGCTGCTGATGGCATCCGGCGCGAGCGGCATGACCATCGGCGCAGATGACGCGGCGTTTGCGGCGGCGCTCAAGCAGGTTTGTACTTCGCTCGCGCGGCAGATTGTGGCAGACGGCGAGGGAGTGTCTCACGTGGTGGAGTTGCGCATCAGCGGGGCGGCAACCGACCCAGAGGCGCTGCGCGTGGCGAAGGCGATTGCGCATTCGCCTCTGGTGAAAACCGCGTGGGCGGGATGCGACCCGAACTGGGGACGGTTGGCCGCGGCAATTGGGTATTCGGGCGCCCAAATCGATCCGAACAGGTTCGACATTACGTTTGGGGATTTGCCGATTTGCCGCGATGGTGGTCGCGCCGCCGAGTTTGACGAGGCCGCGGCCCATGCGTACATCAGCCAACGCGAGTTCTCGATCGCAATCGAACTCCACCAGGGGAACGGGGAGTGCGTGTTCTGGACGACGGATCTGACGCATGAATACGTGCATATTAATGCGGATTATTCGACGTAGAGCGGATTCTGGAATGGTTTGATTCAGTTAGAGCCGCTTCTCCAGGGGCCTGTCAGCATTTCACAAAACGACATCCGCGACATCGTTTTTATTCAAGCTATCCTCAGGGGTTAAAGCCCGTTCGTCGTAGGGTACTTTCGGCACGACTCAAGTCGTGGCCTGATACAGGACAAGAAAGCGGAGCGCATGTAGAGCGCGCCGAGTCGATAATCAGAAGAACTGATTGTTGCTTGAAGAAGCAGAGTTATTTTGCGCGGGGATGGGTGCGGTCGTAAACCTGCGCCAACTGCGCCGTCGTGAGCTGGGTGTAGCGCTGGGTTGTTGAGAGGCGCTCGTGGCCGAGCAGTTCCTGTATGGCGCGCAGGTCGGCGCCTTCTTCGAGAAGATGAGTACCAAAGGCGTGGCGCAAAGTATGCGGGTGTACGTCTGAAGGAAGGCCGCGCAGAATTGCGATGCGCTTGACGATGCGGGCAACAGAACGAGTAGTAAGACGGGCTTCGCCGCCTTTGCCGAGACCGCGCAGTTGCAAACTGACAAAGAGTGCGGGAGTCTTGAGCGGGCGCTGCGGTCCGGCAGCGGCAAGCCGGGCAGAGCGCTCAGTCAGATAAGACCGCACTGCCTCAGAAGCTGAGTCACCAATCGGCACGTAGCGCTGCTTTTGACCCTTGCCGCGGACAAGGATCGCTTCATTGGCCCAGTGAATATCGTCCAGATTGAGTGCGGTGAGCTCGGCGTTGCGGATGCCGCAGCCGTACAAGAGTTCGAGAATGGCGCGGTCGCGCGTGGGCCAACTGGCGGCGTCATCGCGCACTGAGTCGACCACACGATTCAATTGCTCGATGGAAGGAACGCGCGGCAGATGTTTGGGAAGCCGTGGCGTGGCGACGAGGGAGGCTGCGTTCTGCTCGATGTGACCGGAGCGGGCCAGCCACTTGAACCAACCGCGGATTGCGGCGAGGGCACGCGCTGCGGAAGCTTTGGACAGGCCGCGCTGATAGAGGGTGGCGAGATAGGAGCGAATGTGCGTGTGCTCAATCTGGCCGACTGCAAAACCGGCATGTTGCTGAGTGAGCCACGCCGCGAAGTTGCGCAACTCACGCTGGTAGGCACGCAAGGTGTGTGTCGAAGCGCCACGCTCGTTGGCCAGAACCTGCAGATAAGCGTCGACCAGTGTGCCGTCAGAAAGGGAGATTGCCGGAGTGGCGGTGGCGGTCATGGATTGGCTCCGCCCGAGGCTTCTTTCCGTGAAGGATTTGTGGCGGCGTCCATGTCGTTTTGAGGATGGGATGCGGTGGGACGTCGCGTGCCGCGAGGATGGTGCATGCGATGAACGGCTTTGAGATGTCCGAGGGCAAGGTGCGTGTAGACCTGGGTTGTGGAGATGTCGGCATGCCCGAGCATCATTTGCACGCTGCGCAGGTCGGCACCGTGCTCAACCATGTGAGTGGCGCAACTGTGTCTCAGACCGTGTGGGCTGGTGGAGCGGTTGGAGCGTTTAACGAGATTCCAGATCCATTGTCGCGTGAGCGGCATTCCGCGAAGAGACAGAAAAAGGCGAGCGCGATCTTGGCGGGTGGTCCGGCGCTTGTGCGCGGAGCTGATGCGGTCGAGATGCGGGCGGCCTTCGCGCAGATATTGTTGCAGAGCCTGGACAGCAGTTCGGCCAAGCGGAACGATTCGCTCTTTGTCGCCTTTGCCGCGGACCTGCACGCGACCGGAGTCGAGAGCGAGGTCGCTGGTGTTGAGCGAGGTGACTTCAGAGACGCGGAGGCCCCCTGCATACAGAAGTTCGAGAATCGCGCGATCGCGGAGGGCGGTGGCCTTCGCCTGGGGATGCGAGGCGGCCTTGCCGGCACGCTCGAGCATCTCGACGACTTCAGGCTCGGCAAGCGACTTGGGCAGTACCTTCCATGCCTTGGGCGACTCGATGTTCACGGTCGGATCGTGATGAATGCGGCGGTCGAGAAGCAGCCACTTGTAAAAGCCGCGCAAGCAACTCAACTTACGGGCTACGGAACGCGAGTCAATGCTGTGGTTGCGCAGATGCTCGAGCAAAGCAGCGACGTCGGCCTCGGTGGCTTTGAGAAGCACGGCATTGCGGCTCTCGAGAAACTCCGCGAAGATGTTCAGGTCACTGAGATAGGCCTCGCAAGTAAGCGGACGAAGTCCTTTCTCTACGCGAAGATAGGCCTCATATTCATTTAGGAGCGAAGGATGATTGCGACTTTCCACACTACCGATTATCGGTTTGTTGCGGGTGCACGCAGCGCTGCGGAAGAAGTTGCCGAACCACGTTCAACACGGCATCAACATCATTAATACAGGAATTGCAAATGAGAACGTTACTTCGGGAATCGAGAGCCGGGATGAGTTGCCGGAAGCCAGTACTTTTCGATCTCTTCGAGGGGCTTGTTTTTTGTTTCGGGCAAGAAACGCCAGGTAAAAGCAGCCTGGAGAAGCGACATGAGTGCGAGGAATCCGAAGGTTACAGATTTGCCGATGATGTGGAAGGCATAGGGAAAGAGGAGCACAACCAAGGCATTCGCTACCCACTGCAAGAGGACGGGAACGGTCATTGCAGCGCCGCGGACGTCGCTGGGGAAGATCTCAGGAACGAGCGTCCAGAAAACAGGGCCGACGCAAGAAGCAAAGAAGGCTAGGTAGAGCAGGATGAAGACGAGAACAATGACGCCGTGAAAATGGCCAGCGACGACGGCGACGAGGAGACCCGCGAGAGCAAGCATCATGCCAAGCGAACCGGTAATATAGAGCGGCTTGCGGCCATAGCGATCGATGAACCAGAAGGCCGCGGTAGTGAAGACTGCGTTGTTGAGGCCGACGATGAAGGTGGAGACGAGCGCGGCATCAATTTTGAAGCCCGCGGAGAGGAAGATGGACGGCGCGTAGTCGATGATAGTGTTGATGCCTGAGACATGAATGAGGACGGCGAGGCAAGCGCTTGCCGCAAGGGCACGACGCACACCGGGGCGCATGAGACTGCGCCAGGCAGGCTGAGCTTCGCCTAGAGCATGGGTGATGGCAGTGATTTCCTTTTTGGCAGTCTCTTCATTTTCGATGCGTTCGAGGAGCTGAAACGCTTCGCGCGTCTTGCCGATGCGCACCAGGAAACGCGGAGTTTCAGGCGCGAGAGAGATGAGGACGAGAAACAGAGCAGAGGGAACTACGCCTGTGAGGAACATCCATCGCCAGTTGGCGGGACCGGTGTTGCGCAGGAGATAGTTGATGCAATAAGAGACGAGAATCCCGGTGATGATGGACATTTGATACAAAGTGCCCATGCGACCGCGAAGGGTAGGCGGCGAGATTTCAGAGACATACATGGGCGAGAGTAGAGAGACAGCGCCGACGGCAATGCCGCCAAGGAAGCGTGCGCAGATGAAGAGGGCGAAGCTGGGAGCGAGGGCAGTGGCGACCGAAGTGAGGGCGAAGAGCACAGCGACCCACACGAGCATGCGCTTGCGGCCGAGGCGATCCGTGAGGCGACCGGCTGCGAAGGATCCCACAACGCAACCAAAGAGAAGGGAACTGAATGCCCAACCGAGGCTGATGTCGCTGAGCGCGAAATGCCTGGTAAGAAATGGGCCGGCGCCGGTAATGATGGCAATGTCGAAGCCGAAGAGGAGGCCGCCGAGCGCAGCGGTGCAGGCGAGGAATAGTACGTAGCGCAGATTTATGGAATTCGACATGCGGTTCGGAATGGGCGAAGATTCATCTTCTCATGAGGGAATGGAGGTTGGCGCGGCTCCCCAACGGCGAGTGAAGTCAGGAAACGGTAAGATTCACGATCTCCGGCTTGAGGCCGCCATCATCTTGTAGAGTCAATCGTCCGAGGGTAACGGGCAGGTCGAAGCGGCGAGCGCCGCAGGAGCCGGGATTGAAGTAGAGCACGCCTTTCTTTGTGTAGAAATTTGGAACGTGGGTATGGCCGTAAAGGACGGCAGCGAATTTGGCGGCTGCGGGGTCGAGGTGCAGGGCTTTGAGGTCGTGGAGCATGTAGAGGTAGAGGCTGGGATAAGGCGGATTCTCAATGAGGACGACTTCGGATTCGGGGAGTCGGGCGCATGGGCCGTCCCTGTCGACATTGCCGCAGATTGCGGTGACGGGAGCGATTTTGGCGAGCTCGTCAAGAATGGAAATTTTGCCGACGTCGCCCAGGTGGAGGATGCGGTCAACGCCGGCAAGCGCGGGCGCGACTTCAGGACGGAGGAGGCCATGAGTGTCGGAGACGATGCCGAGGATCATGATTCCTGCTTAATCGGATCTTTGGCGAATCGGAGCTTCCCCGGCTCGTTTGGATCTTCAATTGCGATGCAATAGAGGCCGCTCCAGTTTCGTTGCCAGCGCCACCCCTTTGCTGCTCCCGGTGAGTTTCGCTCAATAAAGGCGGCTGCTTGTTCCGCCGAGAGGGGCATCTTGCAAACTGGACAACGAGGACTGGCACCTTTTTGGAATCGACCTCCGCACGAACAATCGAGGAGGAAGGGTTCGATTTCCGGGTTGATCTCGTGGTGCCAGCCGACGTCAGTTGGTAGTGTCTTCATCGTGGAATTCCAGGCGTTCAGCAAAGCCAGCATTCCGCACTGATCGCAATATGCAAAGGCGAGATCGCCGAACCCAGAATGCAGGAGTTCGTAAGTAAATGCGGCTTTGCAATGTTCGCATTCACCTTTTTCTCGCGGTGCCATAGTTCCTCATTTCGCTCAACTCCGAGCAGATGTCGGTTTGAGATTCATGCTATCCCAGGTTCGAGGGCCCGGACCCTGGGGCACCCATCCTTTGCTAAACGGGTTCGGCCGAGGAGAAACCGCAGATCCTTCGACTCACTTGCCTGTGGCATACTCGCTCAGGACGACAAGATAGGACGCCTGAAGATTGACGTGAAAGCGAATTCTCAAATCGAGAAAGAACACGCAGGAACCAACTGGCGGCAGGCGGTTGCGGCCTATACACAGCCGCGCGTGCTGCAGGTACTGGCACTGGGATTTGCCAGCGGCTTGCCGCTGCTGCTGACCTATTCCACTCTTCAAGCATGGCTTGCGACCGTGGGCGTGCGGCGCGCAACCCTCGGCGCCATCGCCCTGGTTGGCACTTCTTACTCATTCAAGTTCGTGTGGGCGCCGCTCATGGATCGCGTGCCACCACCGCTGCCTCTTGGCCGACGGCGTGGGTGGGGAATCACCATCCAGATTCTTCTCATAGGCGCGATTCTCGCTCTGGGCTCGTGCGATCCGAAACACAACCTGGCTCGCATGGCTGTTCTGGCCGTGGTTGTTGCATTTCTTTCCGCAAGCCAAGATATCGTGATCGATGCCTGGCGCGTGGAGAGCTTGAACAGCGATCAGCAGGGTCCCGGAGCAGCCATGATTACCGCCGGCTACCGGATCGGCATGCTGGCTTCCGGCGCGGGTGCCCTGTTCATCGCGGCCTCCGCTGGCTGGTTCGCGGCGTACGCAACAATGGGAGCGCTTGTCGCTTTGGGCTTGCTGGTTTTTGTCTTCGGTCCCGAACCGAAAGTGCCGCCGGAGAAGTCGTATGTTGCGCGATCGGTTTGGCAGACGATCCTCCACGCGCTTTTCAAAGCCGTTGTCGACCCCTTTCGCGATTTCATGCGGCGGCCATTTTGGCCTGTGATTTTAATTGCTATCTTCGGATACAAGCTGGGAGAGGCGATGGCGGGAGTGATGTCAACGCCACTCTACATATCGCTGGGATTTTCGCTTCCGGAGATTGCGACCGCCTCGAAGATATTCGGAGTTTTCTCCAATGTGACGGGGGCTTTGATCGGCGGCGTAGTGACGACTCGGTACGGCATTCGCCGCTCGCTGATTCTCTGCGGCATTTTGCAGTCCATTGGAAACCTATTCTTCATTTTGCAGGCTGTCGGTGGGCACCGCGTCGGCTATCTTGCTTTGTGTGTGACTGCCGAGAACCTTACAGGTGCAATGGCCCTGACCGCCCTGGTGGCCTGGCTTTCCGGTCTATGCTCGCCCGGTTTTACGGCGACGCAGTACGCGCTGCTCTCATCGCTTGCGTCGCTTGGCCGAACCGTGGTGGCCTCCTCTGGAGGAGCATTGTCCGAGAAGATCGGCTGGGTGAATTTCTTCCTGCTTACCAGCGTCGTGGCACTGCCAGCTGTCGCGCTGATTGTCTGGGTCGGGCCGCGCGACGAGAGCAGCAATAAGCCGCTCGATTCCGCCTGAAAAGGCAAGAATGGAGGGTAAGGAGACCCGATCCCGGCCTCTGGACAAGAAATGCATCGAAGAGTAGAGCGACATGAGCTCCGACGTGGGGTTTAGAAAAGCATGAGAGGTGTTGTGCGCGGATTATTCTGGATTTTTGCGATAACTACAGCCACGTTCGCGTTCGCGCAGCCGCAATATGGCGCTGCTATGCAAGGGGGCGGAGCGCTGGACCAGCGTGGGGCGGCAGAGCAGATATTTGCGTTGGCCAACGAGGCACGATTGCAGGCCGGCGCGGGGGAGTTGGAGTGGGATCCGGCGCTGGCGCAAGCTGCGCTGCAACACTGCCGAAGGATGGCACAGGAAGGGCCGATTGCGCATCGCTACGGCGGCGAGCCGGATGTGAGCGGACGCGCGGCGCAGGCGGGCGCGCACTTCAGCGTGATTGAGGAGAATGTGGCGGTTGGACCATCGGCCGATGCGATTCACGAAGAGTGGATGCATTCGCCGGGGCATCGTTCAAACCTGTTGAGCCGAGATGTAGACCATGTGGGCATTGCTGTGGTTGCGGCGCGAGGAGTGCTGTATGCGGTGGCCGATTACAGCCGCGCGGTGCAGAGTTTGAGCCAGTCGCAGGTGGAAGCGCGGGTAGCGGAACTGATTCGGCCGAGCGGCGTAGGGATTTTGCGTGATTCGACGCTGGCACGACAAGCCTGCACGACTGACGGAGGAATTCCGCGAGGGTCAAGTGGGCAGACGCCACGGTTTGTGATGCGCTGGCAGGATGCGGATCTGAGCCACTTACCGCAGGCGTTAAGCGAACATCTTGCTTCGGGCAGATATCGCGAGGCGGCGGTGGGAAGTTGCCCGGCGCAGGTGGCAGAGGGATCCTTCACAGCGTACCGGGTGGCGGTGCTGTTGTATTAGAGCAGGGACCAAGGTCTGTTTCTCTTATCCGAACCACAAATTATGTTGCCAGAAGATGGGCCACCCCTGGCGCGGAGGCCCGCAGAGGAAGATGTCGGGGTGGTCCTGACTCTCTTCGTTTTTGATACCTTCGGTGTTGCCATTGTGGGCGGCCCAGCGGCAGCCGGTAAACATTGAATCAGCCTGCTTTTGGCGAAGTCCCAAAACGATGAGCGTGCTGGGCGCGGGATCGGGATAGGCGCGGAGCCATTCGGAATTCGTTGTGCCGATAGGGGCGGGCAAGCCGTGGGTACGGCCAAGAATCTCAATCGCGCCGTACTCGCCGTAATTTGTGGTAAAGATTCCAAGGCTTGATTGCTGCGCGGCTGGCAGGGAATCGCGAATTTGCGCGACTGTGCGGACTAGTTCGTGCCAACCGATTTCTTCGCGGAGGTCGCCGTTGTGCGAGAGGGCGAATGCGCGCAGGGGGCCGCTGGAAGCAAAGGGGATTACGATAGCGCAGACATAGGCCGAGACAAAGGCAAACGCGGCAAAGTAGGTGGTTGCGAGCGAGAACCGGGCGACACGAGGCAGGGATCGAAGCGAGTTTTGAGCCACGACCGCGCCCATGGCAAGCAGCATGGGGTAGGCGCCGGCCATATAGTAGTTGCGGCCCTTGCCGAAGAAGAAAAGCGCCAGCGGGACAAGGTACAAAAAGCCGAGCATGCGGTAGCGGCGGTTGCGGACATATCCGTAGATGCCGGCCAGCCAGAGGGGTGCAGCGGCAAGGTTGGCGCAGATGAGGAATTGGCCGGAGAGAAATCCTTTGGCGCGGCCCTCGCCGACGTCGCGCGCGTGGATGTGCTGGAGAAAGTGGTAAGAGATGAAGTTGTGGCGAACGAGCCAAAGCAGGTTCGGCAGAAAGATAAGGAGTGCGAGTGAGATGCCGACCCAAAACCAGACAGTTTTGAAATATTGACGGGCGGGTGTAAAGACGAGGCCGGTAAGAATCCCCGCGATGTAGAAGGCGATGGCGTATTTGGTTTGCAGGCCGAGGCCGATGGCGGCTCCGATGGCCAGGCACCAGCGAGGGTCTTCTGACTTGAGAAGGCGAATTGTGAACCAAGCGATCAACACCCACCAGAAGAAGTCGAAGGACGTGTATTGGAATTCCGTGCCGCTGAATAGCGCGAGGGGCGAGAATGCGACGGCGAGTGCTGCGGTAATCTGCGCAGGGCGGGCGCCTTCGAGGTCCCGTGCCATGAGGCCGGTCACCACGATGGCAGCCGCCTCGGCCAGCACGGAGAAGAGCCGGAGTCCAATCATGTTGAGCCCGAAGAGGGTGAGGCCGATGCGCTCAACGAAAGGCGTGAACGGAGGGTAGGCGACGAATCCCCAGTCGAGATGGCGCGCATCAGACAGGAACTGAAGCTCGTCGCGGTGGAATCCGTAGCGACTGTTGGTGAGGATATGGAGGAGCGCGACCGCAGCGGCAATGCCGATGAGGATGGCGAGATCGGTGCTGCGCCTGCTGACAGTCTTTTGTTTGATGATTACGGTGGAGGACAAAACAACCTCCCAGAGATTTGCTGTGCAATTCTACGCGGGCGAGAGAGGTCTGGTTCCATTTCGCCGTTGCATTGGCGGAGGAACGCGCACGGAGGCCATTCCAGCGGCCGTGGCGCCCTGTATGCCCATTTCAGTGTCTTCAAAGACAAGGCATTCCTCTGGCGCGACGCCGAGGTGCTCTGCGGCTATGAGAAAGGCGTCGGGTGCGGGCTTGGAGCGCGCGTAGTCTTCTGACCCGACGAGGATGTCGAAGCGGTCGAGGAGATTCACGGTGGTAAGTGACTTCATGATGGACTCGCGGGTGCTGCCGGACACCACTGCGAAGGGAATGCGGCCATGTTGGGCATTGATGTGTTCGAGGACTTCGGGAACTGGCTTGAGCTGCGGAAGCTGCTCGAAGTAGAAGTTCTCTTTGCGTGCGGCGACGGCTTCAACCGGCATATTGAGGCCTTGCAGCTCATTCAAGCCGGCCACAATTTCCACCGGCGGCTTGCCACCCCACGCATAGAAGAGTTCTTCATCGAAGGTTGCGCCCCACTCGCCGAGCGCCAGTTTCCAGGCGACGTAGTGGAGGGGCATCGAGTCAACGACAGTGCCGTCGCAGTCGAAGAGATAGGCGCGGAAGGCGCCGGGAGGTAGTTGAAGCTTCATTGCGTGCGGGACTCCTGATGTGATGAGTATCGAATCGGCAAACCGGATGTGATCAATCTCTCTATCTTCGTTCGTGTCGACGAACGAGAAGACGGGGCAACCGGCTTGCGCTACGTTTTCGCGACGGTGACTTCAGCCGGCTGCGAGGGCCCGCCTTCACCGGGCTTGGTCGGCTCCATTTTGAGCGCGTTGTTGAAGCGGTTGAAGTAGTTGAAGAGGCCTATTGCGCAGAGGAGCTCCACGATCTCTCCTTCAGAATAGAAACTTTGCAATTCGGCGAATTGCTCATCGCTGACCGCGTTGGCGTTGCGGGTGACGGTTTCGGCGAGGCGGAGGGCGGCCTTTTCAGCGGGCGTGAAATCAGCGCGCTGAGGCCAGTCAGCGAGATGCGAAAGCTGTTCGTCGGACCAGCCCAGGTTGCGCGCGAGGCGAGTGTGGCTGGCGAGGCAATAGGGCGTCTCATTCACCTGGCTGGTGCGGACGATGATGAGCTCCTTGAGCTTTACGGAGACGGTGCCGGTGTTCAGCACGGCGGCGAAATGCGCCTGCATGGTCGCAAAGATCTCGGGCCGGTGGGCCATGACGCGAAACATGTTTGGAACGTTGCCGCGCACGACGTAGATCTTGTCATAAAGCGCGGCGATTTCTGAGGGGACCTGACTGCGTTCGACGCGGGAGATTCGAGACATTGCGCCTCCTGATCGTTCTATTTCATGGTAACGTTCCGGGGTTTGTCCGCGGGATTTCGAGCAGCGCTTGACGGGGTGGGGCCTCAAACAGGATGATGCGATGCGGTTCAAAACGCGGGATTTTGACGCACTTGGCGGGCTCTGCTAACTTAGGTAGTGGACAATCAAGCGCCACGCACTCCTCAGTAGCTCAATGGCAGAGCATTCGGCTGTTAACCGAAGGGTTGTAGGTTCGAGTCCTACCTGAGGAGCCAATTATTGAACAATTTAGATCCCACTGCGCTCTGCTTGCGCCCCATCCCGCTGAAAAGCTAACCGAGCAATTCTCGTACCGACGATTTTTATCTCATCGGTAACTCCAGCCGTGTAAATGTTCCCATTCAAAAATAGGGCGAATTGCGTCGCCGAACCGACTAAATCCTCCGGTGGAGGTTGTTGCGTTCGATAGACGAAGTAAATTGGCTTCCACCTCGAAACCCATATCCGCAGGAATGTTTTCCCCATAATGAACTTGCGAATTCATCTTTTTGAAATGAACATGGCATTGGGTATTACATCGATTTTTCACATCATTTTTCCTTGACAAGCGGATTTTGTGATGGATATAGTTGACGCCGCGAATTAAAAGCGTTTCGTTAGACCGTCTTCTCCCAATCCGGTAAGCACAACCTGAGGAAACTAATTCTGGTCTTAGCCAGGCCAGTTTCGGTGGCCCGGCGCAAGCAGCTATCACGGTCGATCTTCAATGCCGCGGCTGGATGAGACTCCCAGTCTTGACAATCCACCCCCCCAACGCATGAAAAGGAGAACCATTATGCGTAAGCTCCGCAGGAATTTGGGTGTCGCACAGATATCATCCGGACTAGTAGCCGCGGCGTTGCTTCTCTGTGCCGTCACCGCGCTGGCCCAGGATCCCCCACTGGTCTACACCCAGGAGAATACGGGTGTGGGCCTTTACCCTGCTCCTGTCTACCCGTCTTTCGCCAATCTCCCCATCGTTCGGCAATTGCCGGACCCGTTTGTGTTCGCCGATGGTCATCGCGACACCAGGCTTTCCGGCTTAGAACATCACCGCCAGGAATGGCTGGACGCGATTGAGCAATACGAGGTGGGTCCAAAGCCCGAATGTACGGGCACCGCGGCAGATGACGTTTTAGGTGTTCCCTATACCTGCTCCGTAACCGCGTCCTTTGCCTTTAAAAGCGGCAGTACGACGAGTGGCACATTGACAATCAATGTGACGGTGGTTGGGCCGACGGGCTCGCACACGGTAACGGCAACCGCGCCAATCGTCCTTCCAACCGTGTCGGCGGCATGTCCCCAACCAGCTAACGGATGGCCGATTGTCATTGGTATGACAGGCCCCACCGGAACCTGGCCGGCTTCGGCGTTCAATGCCTCGGCAACATTGCCGGCAGGCGTTACTGTACCAGCGGCCGGCTGCGCCGCCACCGTCAGTTTCGGTAGCTTCTTCGGGCCCGGCGCGTACGCTGCCTTTGGGGCATATAACTTCGGGGCCACAACGACTCATAACAATGATGGGTTCTACCAGCTTTATCCCAGTCTGTGCGAGGGGTCAACATCGCCTTCCACCACGGCAGGCACCTGCAACGCCGCCAATGGCTTCCCTGATGGCAGTAACTCCGGGGAATACGCAGTATGGGCCTACGGATTCAGTCGCGTCGTCGACGGCCTGGAAGACATTTCGTCACAGACTTACTGCAACAACCACGCCGGTGCGTGCGCCTCAGACACGGCGCTCCCGCTCGACATTACACACTCAGCGACAACCGGATGCTCCTTTGCCGGGAAAATGGCGATGTGGACCGCCGCTCTTGACGAGCGGATTGCCCTTGCCATTTCCCAGGAAAATGGAGGCGGCGGCGAACCCTCCTGGCGTATCTCGCATGAGATCGAGACGCAAGGCAGCGTCGAGGACATCAACGACACGAGCTATAGCTGGTTCGATACACCTCAGCTGCAATTCTCCGGCCTCAACGTCTACAAGATGCCGACGGATCATTTTGAATTGATGGCCTTGATGGCGCCCAGGGCTTTGCTTACGACAGGCGACAGCGATTATTACTGGCTGGGAGATCGATCCGGGACGCTCGATGACTTGGCCACGGAGGCAATCTACAACAACTATGGCATAGGCGACCGGTTTGCCTACTATATCGATACCAATCACTTCCACTGTGTCGTGCCGTCCTACCAGCAGAATGCCACAGAACCCATCATCAACAGATTCCTGTTTGGCGCCGACGTGCCAACCGATGTCAAGGTCTCGTGGCAGGAAGCTGACGCTCTACCAAGCCACGAAGGGCATCACGACCACTCTCTGCATCGCGGCGCTCAGTCCACTTGGGATCCTCATATGTGGACGGGATGGTGGGGAACGCGCCACCCAGCTTTCCCGGACGGCGACGTTTGGAATGAAGGCGGGGACGTAATGCTGCCATTGAACCAGGGGCCTTGGGCATGGGATCGGCCTATGACCATCAACACCGGAGATACCATTACCTCACAATATCAATTGTCAATGCCCGGCACGCACGTGGCGGCGACAGTCACAGTCCCAACCTCGTTTACTGAAATCGACGTCGCGTGCAGGGATGGCAGTTCCTATACCTTCGCGGTACCGCCGCCTCTGCCCTCTACTTCCGCCGCCGGCTACCCTCCAACCTCCGGCAGTCCTTCTGCTGCTGCGAACACCCAGGCGTTTACGATCGCCGCCAACGACAACTCCAAGTTTCCATCGGCTGTAGCTTCGACGGCAAACCCCGGCTGCGAAGATGGGAAGCCGGGCAGGGTGACGGGCAGCTACTTCTTCGCCCTGGGTCTGCCTAGTCCCGGCGCCGGCAATCCAGGATTGTCGGGGTTCTCGACGACCGACGGCGTGCAGGAAGCAGCTACCACTGACCCGCTCAACGTATCGTTCAACCTCAGTGACAGCAACAGCGGCCGAGTCGAATGGTCGCCGACGACCACCATCAACCGTGAGAATGCGTATTCTTGCACTCCGCCCGGATGTCCCTTGACGCCGACCATCACCTGGGACGCGCCTGCGCCGATCACCTCCGGCACCCCGCTCAGCTCCGATCAGCTGGATGCAACGGCGTCGGCCAAGGAGATTTCAGGGATGGCCGGCGGAGCTCCAGGCAACACTGGCTTGCTGACCGATGTGCCCGTTCCCGGAACGTGGGTCTACTCGCCGCCCGCAGGTACCGTGCTGGCCCCCGGCTTTCACACGTTGACTGCGACTTTCACGCCGACGAACATCTACACAACCAGCACATCGGCCTCAACCGCATACGAGACCTATACGGCCGCGACTGCGTCGGTGCCGCTTATCGTTACGCCGCCACCGCCGCCCCACCACCACGATGACGATGGTCACCACTGAGACGCGAACTCTATGCGAAGGACAGGGGCAAGCCTCGACTTGCCCCTCCTTGAATAGCGTGGGTTTTTCGCGGTCACGTACGGCGGGAAATGGGAATCATGGCATGAAAAATCGCGTAAGACTTTCCGCGGCTCTGCTCTCGCTGGTAGCTATCGCAACTTGCTTCGGCGTTCACTCAAGAGATCCTGCGGAGGCGGCTAGTCGACCGCAGGAGACGCAGAAGTCTGCTGCGGCTTATCAGCAGCCCGCCGTCAACTTGAGCGCCCAGCCAGCCTCGGAGGATGCCTTTTATGGTCCTAGCTTCGATTGGCTCGCTTGGGCTCTCTTCCTGGAAACTATGGCGCCAGGCGCCAACAACTCCCTAACCGTTGAGACTTGGCAGGAGCAATGCCAACTGAATCCCGATGCTATTGGATGTCCCAGCGCGGCTAGTGTGGCCGCTGCCGCGAGAGCCGGAGGTAATGACAAGATCCGCCTGCTGCACGGTAGCCCCGCGGCCGAGAAAATGGCTGGCAGTGACTGCAGCGCAATGAGAACGACGCCCGTCGGGGGATACCCGCCTCCTTCCAACTTGACTCGGAATGCCATGTTCTGCGAAGAGGTTCGGGTAAGCCCGCCGGAAGCGGCTTTTCTGAAGAGAAGCGGCCTTACCACGCTCGTCGGCCAGCAAACTTACGGCAAGGCGCACGGCATCGCAATCAACTTCCCGGGGACCGGCATGAATGATGTTCGCCACGATCTCGACTCTGTGGAAGTGAAGTTGGACTGGGCACCGGCGGCTTCGTTCAGCAACCCAACCTTTGCCTGTCCCGATCAAACCAATCATCTATACACAGAGACGATCAACGGCACATGTTATGCGCTGGTGGGCATCCACATTACTTCAAAGTCCATGATCCGCTGGTTCTGGGCGACGTTCGAGCCAAACAGCGACATCACGAATCCTAATCGCTGCGATCCCAAGCTCTACGGCGCGTGTCTCGATAACTGGGGAACGACATCGAGCCAGCCCTACGCAAAGGGGCAGACTCCGCAGCAGAGCCAACAGTTGCAGCAGGCCATGGCTGCAGCGCACCTGAATCCCGCGTTTAACAATTACTTCCTCACCGGGGTGCAGGCCGAATTTGTCTCGGAAGGAAAGCCGACTTTGCTTGGCAATTCCTTTGTGGAGTTCAACCAAGGAGTGCCGCCCGGCCAATCGTCGTGCATTACATGCCACCAGTACGCGGCTTTCGATGGCAAGCGGCCGGCATCAGACGCGCCGGAAAACAATTTCGGAAAACCGCCGAAGGGCTGGCCTTACATTGGGTACGCCTGCAACCAGAACCAGAACGACAATTGCACTCCAGCGGTTCCCAACTCTACTGCGCAGGACTTTTCCTGGATGCTGGGTTTGATGCCGTATAGCGGTGGAGGCGCCAAGCCGCGCGCAGATAACTCGCAGTCGACGCCGAAAAATGAGATGCTTGCGATGCACTCGTTGAGGCGTTGAAACGCCGCCATGTCGATTACTGTGTAACAGATAATGCAGTCACGGCAAAACCCGATGAATCCCCAACCAGCGCCTTCGCGCCCGCGCCGACGGAGATTTCTTCAAACGTTGGTGCGCGGAGTTGCGCGTTCGGTCTTCGCACTTTTGGCGGTGCCTGCCATTCTAGGAGGAAAGAGCCTTCCCGCGCAGACCCAGGCTCGGCAGTCCACTAAGCTGGCGCAGCAGCAAAAGATCGCCGCGAAGTCCGTTCAAGCGCGCCGCCGCGCTGTGGCGCATGCTCGTGTTGCATCGATCGAGCCCGGGCCAGCTCCGGAAGCGATCGCCGCGCCACCGCCTCTCCCGCCGGCTCCAATCTGGCCCGCTAACCAGCCTCCCACCCCGGCTACGGTGAGTTGGGACAGCCGCGGCCTCGCCATCGAAGCGTCCAATTCCAGCCTCTACCAGATTCTGCACCAGGTCGCCGTCGAAACCGGCGCCAAATTCGAAGGACTTACCCAAGATCAACGCGTCTTCGGCACTTACGGCCCAGGTCCGGCGCGCGACGTGCTCTCGAAGCTCCTCGACGGTTCCGGTTACAACGTTCTCATCATCGGGGGCCGTGACGCTGATGCTCCGATTGAAGTCGACTTTTTTGTCAGCTCCCCGGCCACTTCGCAGACGGACGCGAACGATCGGAATCGCCGCAACCCGGAGGATGACGATGCCGCCGAACCGCCCGAATCCCCGGCCCCGCCTCCTCCGCAGATGAAGACTCCATTTGGCAATGGCGACTCGGGGTCGCCGGAGACTCCGCAGCAGATCATGGAGGATATCTTCAATCGTCAGCCAAAGATCGACCAACAAATGCAACATCAGGAGCAGCAGAATAATCCGCAGTAGTGAATCGCACGAGCGGATCCCTAGCCCCGGTGATATTTACGGCTGGTCCACTACCATAGAAAGAAATGATCGGCAGGAAATCCAACTACGATAAGTTTCCTTTTGTTGCAGCAGGAACCGCGGAGGAATGCAGCGCCGGATGGCGGGAAGTTGGGGCCCGGCTTGGCGCAGTATTGCTGCAGGCGGGTGCGGTCTGCATTGAGTGCTACCCCGGCGTATTGACGGCGCGGCTAATTGGAGAATTGCGGCAGCAATTGCCGAGTCCGGCGGTATTCTGCGCAGAAGATTGCCTCAAGAGCCAGGAGCAGTTGCGGGCGATGCTCGACCCATTGCTGGGAACGGATCGGGTGTTCGGGCGGATGAACGATCTCGAGCTGCAGGATTATTTTGACGCCGTCCGGCTTGCGGAAATGCGGGCGGCCATTGAACGGGCGATGGAGCAGGGCCCTGTTCTGGTTGCCGGAGCGGGCGCAGCACTGGTTGCTCCGCGGAGGGCGATGCTGGTTTATGCCGACCTGGCACGGTGGGAGATTCAACTGCGCTGGCGGCGCGGCGAAATTGGCAACCTGGGGCTCGAAAACTCGCAGGAAGATTTCTCACTGAAGTACAAATGCGGATTTTTTGCCGAGTGGCGCGCGGCGGATCGGCTGAAACGAGCGTTGCTGCCGAAGATCGACTTCCTGCTCGATACCAATCAACCTGATGAGCCGAAGCTGATCAGCGGCGAAGCATTTCGGCGGGTGCTGGAGCAGGTGGCACGGCGGCCGTTTCGGGTCGTGCCGTATTTCGATCCGGGGCCATGGGGCGGCCATTGGATGGAGGAGGTATGCGACCTGCCACGCGATGTTCCCAATCACGCATGGTGCTTCGACTGCGTACCGGAAGAAAACAGCCTGCTGCTCGGATTTGGCGAGCACCGCGTGGAGGCGCCGGCGATCGATCTCGTCTTCCAGGAGCCGCAAGCCCTACTAGGCGACGCGGTGCACGAGAGATTTGGAGCGGAGTTTCCGATTCGCTTTGACTTTCTAGATACGATGGGCGGGGGGAATCTTTCGCTGCAGGTGCATCCACTGACGAGTTACGTTCGCGAAAAGTTTGGGATGGACTATACACAGGACGAGAGCTATTACCTGCTGGATGCGGGACCGGATGCAACGGTGTACCTGGGGCTGAAAGAGAATGTCGACCAGAAAGAAATGATTGCGGACCTGTATCACGCGCAGGAAGGCGGCGAAGGGTTTCCGGCGGAGAGATATGTGAATCGCTGGCCGGCGAAGAAGCACGATCATTTTCTGATTCCTGCGGGGACGATTCACTGTTCGGGGGCGAACAGTATGGTGCTGGAGATCAGCGCTACGCCGTATATTTTCACTTTCAAGCTTTGGGATTGGGGACGATTAGGGCTCGATGGAAAGCCGCGGCCCATTCATATTGAGCACGGCGTCGCAAACGTTCAGTGGGACCGCACCACTGAGTGGGTGAAGCGGGAATTGATCAATCGCTTTGAAACGACGCGCAGCGAGGCGGACTGGTGTGAAGAGCGGACGGGCTTACACGAGAAGGAGTTCATTGAAACGCGCCGGCATTGGTTTACTGGCGCGGTTCCGCACGATACGGCGGGAGGAGTAAACGTCCTGAATCTGGTCGATGGCGACGAAGCGATTGTTGAGAGTCCGGCGAGTGCTTTCGAGCCTTTTGTCGTTCATTATGCTGAGACATTTATTGTCCCTGCGGCGGCTGGCGCGTACACGATTCGACCGCATGGGGATTCCGCCGGCAGGCGATGTGGGACCATCAAAGCATTTGTGCGAAGATAACGTCCGACTTCGGTCGCGCGGAATGAACCTGGTGATTGCTCAAGTGAATGCAGAGCTCAGATGCGTTCGAATACTTGCTGGTGGGGCCTACGTTTCGTATAAATAAGGGAACACCAACAAATTCTTTAGAGATTCGCCATTTGGTCCGGGTTAGAAGGTTCGCGCTGGGCAAAAGGTCAATGTGTATCATACGGCGCATGGGTCATGTTGCTAACGGTTCGCTGTCTGAATATGAGGAATCAATATGAAGCAAGTGAAATTGAGCGTTGCCAAGCCGTTGACGACAAATAAGCACCTGATTCGCTGGGTGGAAAAGATGGCAGACCTGACGCAGCCAGCCCGGATTCACTGGGTAGATGGGAGCAAAGAAGAGTACGACTGGCTGTGCGACGAGATGATGAAGTCGGGCACGTTCATACGGTTGAACCAGGAACAATGGCCGGGGTGCTTTTATGCACGGTCCGATCCGCGAGACGTTGCGCGCGTGGAGGACCGGACATTTATCTGCTCGCTGTCGAAGGATAATGCCGGGCCCACCAACAACTGGGTGGACCCCTACGAGATGCGGCGGAAGCTGAAGGAGCTATTCAACGGTTGCATGCGGGGGCGGACGATGTATGTGCTGGCCTTCAGCATGGGGCCGGTGGGTTCGCCGATGTCGCGGATTGGCGTGCAACTGACGGATTCGCCGTATGTCGTGGTGAACATGCGGATCATGACGCGCATCGGGCTGCCGGTGCTGGCCGAGATCGACCGAGACACGATGCGCGTAGTGCCGTGCATGCACTCAGTGGGAATGCCGCTCGGGCCGGGACAGAAGGACGTGGCATGGCCCTGCGCCGATCAAAAGTACATTGTGCATTTCCCCGAGACGCGCGAGATCTGGAGTTACGGGTCGGGGTATGGCGGCAACGCGCTGCTGGGCAAGAAATGCTTCTCGCTGCGCATCGCCTCGAACATCGCGCGGGACGAAGGCTGGATGGCGGAGCACATGCTGATTGTGGGGGTGGAGTCGCCGCAGGGTGAGAAGACCTATGTAGCGGCGGCGTTTCCTTCGGCGTGCGGGAAGACAAACCTGGCGATGATGTTGCCTCCCAATGCGCTGGGCGACTGGAAGGTGACGACGGTTGGCGACGACATTGCATGGATCAAGCCGGATGCGAACGGGCAACTGCGGGCCATCAATCCTGAGACGGGGTTCTTTGGCGTGGCGCCGGGGACGAGCGCCAAGACCAATCCGAACGCGATGGCGACGCTGAGGAAGAACTCGATCTTTACCAATGTGGCGCTGACGCCCGACGGCGGAGTGTGGTGGGAGGGAATGACGGACGAAGCTCCGACGGAGTGCCAGGACTGGCGCGGGGAGCGGTGGACGCCGGAGATCGCCAAGCAGACGGGAGCAAAAGCGGCGCACCCGAACGGGCGGTTTACAGCGCCGGCGTCGCAGTGCCCATCAATCGATCCGGCGTGGGAGGATCCGACGGGGGTGCCGATCAGCGCGTTCATCTTCGGCGGCCGCAGGTCGACGACGATTCCGCTGGTGTACCAGGCATTCAACTGGAGCGCGGGAGTGTATGTGGGCGCGACGATGGGATCGGAGACGACGGCGGCCGCGGCAGGCGCGCAAGGCGTAGTGCGGCGCGATCCAATGGCGATGCTGCCCTTCTGCGGATATCACATGGGCGACTACTTCCGGCACTGGATCAAGATGCAGCGGTCGCTGAGCTCGACGCCACGCATCTTCCACGTGAACTGGTTCCGCAAGGGTGAAGACGGGAAGTTCCTGTGGCCTGGGTTCAGCGAGAACATGCGCATCCTGAAGTGGGTGGTAGATCGCGTGCATGGTCGCGCGCACGGCAAGGAGACGCCGATCGGATGGACGCCATACTACGAGGACGTGGAGTGGAACGGGCTCGAGGTGTCACGCGAGCAGTTCGAGCAGATGCAGGAAGTGGATCGCAAGGCGTGGCGCAAGGAGCTGATCGGACATGAAGAACTCTTTATCGAGGTGCACGATCATTTGCCGCCGGAGATGATTTACGAGCGCGAGCTGCTGATCTGCAGGCTGTAAAGGCAGAGAACAGAGATCAGAGAGCAGAGAAGCGTTCGACGGAAGGGCGGAAGCCGAGCTGCTGCCAGAAATCGGTGAGCAACGCAACGGTTGCGTTGCTGGTGAAGGGCGCGGCGCCTAGCTGAATTTCTCTTCCTGTGGCGTCGGCCAGATCTTGCGGCGCGGCGGCGATGGCGATGCATTTTTCCGGCCGGTTGGTGCAACTGGCCAGGTCGGCAATAGAGAGATTCGTTGTGGGCGTGGCGATGACAGTGCGCGGCGGAGCCATGCGGTCGACCAGCCAGAGAATTTCAAGTTTCGATTCAAGCTCATCGGGCACGCAGTCGATGACGAGGTCGGCTTCGCGAACGGCGTCCTCAATGGTTGAAACGAAGGCGACGGCGGGCAACGCTTCCGGATTGAGCTGCTGGCGGATGGACTCGCGAGCGTGATGCAGGGCGCCGGGCATCACGTCTTCAAGAAGAACGCGAAAGCCTGCGCGCGCAGCGCCGAGCGCGAGCCAGCGGCCGAGTGGGCCGGCTCCGATAATTGCGACGGTGGTCACTTGAGCTTACTTGGCGTTGAGGGCCTCGACCACGTCCTGAGCGCTGGGGCGGGCCTGAACCAGATGCTCGGCAACCTTGGCGCGTTCTTCAGCCGACAAAACAGGGATGGTGGCCAGCACGCGGCGAAGCGTGACGGCGACGTCGTCAATGTAGTTCATCAGGCGGATAGCTTCTCCGGAGAGCGGCATGATTTCCTCGTGGACTGGTCTCAATTTTCTATTGTAGGGGGTGAATAGCAGCAAGTAGCTTCCAGCTCCCAGTGCAGGGTTCTTGACGATCGTCACTTCGCGAGCAGGCGCGTAGCCGAAAGCCGCGGCGGTCTGTTTACCATTCGATAACACCCCCCTCTCCCCCTCCCCCCCGGTGTTTTTGCGCAAATATTTCATCCTGTTGTGGTTACGGGAACCAATTCGAATAAATAGTCTGTTTTCAACGAGTTATATCGCAAATATTTCCATTCATTAGGGTTACATCGAGCTTACGGGCTGCAAGCTGCTTATTCCAACGAGAAGCTTTACGTAGATATTTCAAATCATTCGACTTGCTGTCTTCTCCTTCTTTGCGCGGAAATGAGTTCTCCTGGCCGCAGAAGCGGGAGGCGAAGCGATTTGAGCGCTGGCCACCTTTCTTCGCCCCACACAGGTTGCTGGGGGCTGTGCCCGCCCTCAACGCAAGGAGCGCGTTCAGGACTGGGCAACGGCACCCGCGACCGCCTATTCCGACGACTGAATCCTATCTTCAAGTCTAGCGATTGGCCGGAAATAATTTGCAATACAGGGAAAAAGAAGGCGGAGGGAACAAGCGACCAAGAAATCAGAAAGTTAGCGAAAATCGAGTGGCCGGTGGGTGGGACATAGACCTTGACAACTGGTGGGTGTGAACCTCTTGCGCGTCAACTAGCTGGTGCGGAATTGTGCGAGGCGCGGGAAGGTGTCGCGAAGAGTGGGATAGAGATCCTCGTAGACGGCGAGGAGATTGGCGTAGCGGGCGTGGTTTTCAGCGGAGGGTTCGATGTCGCGGAAGCTTTTATCGCACATTGCGCGGGCGGCGCCGGCAGCGGTGGGATAGAGGCCGGCTGCGACGGCGGCACAAATGGCTGCGCCGAGGCTGGAGGCTTCGAGGGTTCGCGAGCGGCGGATGGTTTTGCCGGTGACGTCGGCCATGATGCTGCACCAGAGATCGCTGGCCGCTCCGCCGCCGATGGCGATGAATTCGCTGACCGATGTGCCGGTTGCTTCTTCAATCATGCGGGTGACGAGCGCCTGCTCGAGGGCGGCGCCTTCGAGCAGGGAGCGATACATGTGTCCGCGGGTGTGCGAGCCGCTGAGACCGACCCAGCAGCCGCGGGCGAGCGGATCCCAATAGGGAGTCATGACAGCGCCCCAGTAGGGGAGAGCGAGGAGGCCGTCGCTGCCGATGGGAACGGTGGAGGCTTCGGATTCGAGTTCGTGGAGGAGTGATGCGGGGTCGGTGGAGGGCGGGCAGAGCTGGCGGGTGAACCAGTCGATGAGGAACGTGCCCGCGCGGAGACTGGTTTCGAAGTAGTAGCCGTCGCCGGTGAGGCTGCTCATGGTGCGCCAGGCCTGGCCGGTCTTGTACTGATGTGAGTAGATACCGCCGACGAGCGCGGTGCCGAAGTTGAGGTAGGCGCGGGCCGGATTGAGGGCGTTGACGCCGAGGCCGGCGGCTTGGCCATCGCCCCCGCCGGCAACCACGAGTGTGCCGGGCGCGAGAGAAGTGGCGCTTGCAGCGGATTCAGTGACGGCGCCGATTACGGCGCCGGGGCGAACAGGCTGCGGGAGCTGGTTGAGCGAGAGGTGGAGGATGCCGAGGATTTCGGGCGACCATGTACAGTGCTGCATGTCGAAGAGGCCGAGGGGGTCGGCGCTGGCCCAACTGGTTTGGAAGGAGCCGGTGAGACGCCAGGCCAGATAGCTGTGGACGTCAGCGAACATGGCGGTGCGGCGGAAGAGATCGGGCTCGTGGCGCAGCATCCACGCGATGCGATAGGCGACGGGAGCGAGGTCAGGAGGCTTGCCGGTGACCTGATGGATGTAGTCGACGCCAACGCGAGACGAGAGCCAGGCGACTTCGGCTGCACAACGCTGGTCGAGCCAGACGATGGCGGGACGGACGGGTTGGCCGTCGCGCGCCAAGGGGACGAAGGTTTCGCGCTGGTTGGAGATGGCGAGGGCGGCGATGCGGGAAGAGTCAATCTGGAGGCAGAGTTTTCGAAGGGCTTCGCAGGCGGAGCGCCACCAGTCTTCAGGGTCCTGCTCGTAGCGGTTATGAGCGGGGCTGAGAAGTGGAATGGGGCTGCGGCCCTGGGCGACGAGAGAGCCGCTGCAATCGAAGGCGATAGCTTTGGTTGCAGTGGTGCTGCTGTCAAGGCCAACGACGATGTCTTTCGTGGAGGGCACGGGTGATCGTGGACAGAATAACAACCGGCGCACAGGGCGAGTGGATTATGGCCCATTAATTAGAGCGATTGAATAACCAAGTGAAGTCGAGCACCCACAGAAAAGTATGCCTCAGGGGCTGAAGCCCCGGCTCATTTTGCAGGGGTCGATGTACGGGCAAAAGCCCGTACCCTTCGGCTCAGCGAGCGATGCGCTACTCGATTCTGAGGGTGTCGACGGGATTAACGGCGAGGACGCGCGAAGCGGGGATATAGCTGGCGAGAGCAGCGGCTGCGGCCAGAATCAGCGGAACGACGGCGAAGGTGAGCGGGTCGAGAGGGCTGACGCCGAAGAGGAGCGAACTCATCAGGTGCGTGAGGGCAAAGGCGGCAGCGAGGCCGAGGCCAACGCCAATCGCAGTAAGAGCGAGCGCGGAGCGAACGAACATCCAGCGGAGCAAGCGGGTTTGCGCGCCGAGCGCGAGGCGGATGCCGATTTCGCGCGTGCGCTGCGAGACGGCGTAGGAGATCACTCCGTAGATGCCGATGAGGCTGAGCGCCAGCGCCATGAATCCGGCGATGGCCAGCATGACGAGTGTGAAGGATGTGCGCGCCAGCGATTGGCTGTAGATGGATTGCATGGTTTGCACGGACGCGAGGGGGAGATTCTCATTGACTGACCAGACAGCCTGCTGCACCTGATTGAGGAAGGCGGCAGTTCCGGCGCGATTGCTGCGAACGGCGAAGCGGACGGAACGGGTGACGGCCAGGGGCGGCTGCGGATCGTAGGGATTGTGGATCATCGAAGGCCAGTAGATGATGGCGGGAGCTTTCTGGTCGACGCCGTGCTGGCGCACGTCTTCAACGACGCCGATGACTTCCTGCCATGGGGATTTGCTGAACTGCTTGACGCGCTTGCCGACGGCCGCCGCGGCTGATCCCCAGGATTCGCGGGCGTAATTTTCGGAGACCATGACCATGGGATGGAGGTTGAAGATGTCGTCCCATGTGAAATCACGACCGGCGACAAGGCGGGTTCCCATGGTGGAGAAATAGCCGGGCGAGACGTAGTTGTAGAGCATGATAGGAGGTTCGCCGCCCTGGTAATTCTTGCCTTCGACGAGGAGCTCGTCCCAGTTATAGTCGAAGCCTTCCATGGGAAAGGCTCCGGCAAAGCCGACGGAGGTGACGCCGGGGATGGCGGCGAGTTTGTTTGCGATTTCGCTTTCAGTGCGGGCGACGGTTTGCGGATCGCGAATGAGCAGGTCAGGGACCGAGATGCGAAAGGTCTGGACCTGCTGCGCGCTGGCGAATCCCGGATCGACGTTGCGCAGCGCCGTGAAGGTGCGGATCATGAGCAGGGCGCAGACGAGGAGGACGAGGGCCATGGCGACCTGGGCGACGACGAGGAGATTGCGCGAGTGCAGACGGTCGCGGCCGGCGCTGGAGGTGCGGGTTGTGCCGAGCAGAGTGAGAGCGCGGCTGGAGGCGGCATAGCGCAGGGCAGGCACAGAGCCGAAGAGGAGCCCTGAGAGGACGGAGAGAGAAAGCGTGAAAACTATGGAGCCGGTGTCGAGGGCGATTTCGCTGAGGCGGGGTAGATCGGCGGGGCCGAAGGCAGCGAGGAGGCGGAGGCCGCCGTAGGCGAATGCAATGGCGATGAGGCCGCCGAGGAGGCCGAGCAAGACGCTTTCAAGCAGCAGTTCGCGGGCGATGCGAGAGCGTCCGGCGCCTAAAGCGGCGCGAATGGAGAGCTCCTGATGGCGCGCTTCAGCGCGGACGAGGAGAAGATTGGCGACGTTGGTGCAGGCAATCAGCATGACGAGGCCGACGGTGCCCATCACGATCCAGAGCACATTGCCGATGGTGCCGATCACTTGCTGCTTGAGGGAACGGAAGTTGGGCGTGATGTGCCAGACCTCGTAATAGTGCGGGTTTGTGCCGGGGCCATTCGACCAGGAATCCATCCAAACAGGAATGAGGCGGGCGAGGTCGGCGTCGGCCTGCTGCACGGTGACTCCCGGCTTGAGGCGCGCGATGCCGTCGTAGCCGAAGGGAGCGAGCTTCTGGTGATTGGGATCGAGGGCGAGGGGCAGGAGCAGATCGAAGTCCTGATCGGTGATGCGGAAGCCGCGCGGCATGACGCCGACGATTTCGCGGGTTCGGGAATCAACCTGGATGGAGCGGCCGATGACGCGGGGATCGGAGCCGAAGCGGCGCTGCCAGTAGCCGTAGCTGAGCATAACGGTGAGCGCGCCATGGGGATCCTGATCGGCGGAAGAAAACCAGCGGCCGGCGGCGGGACGGACATCGAGGGTTTGCAGGATGCCGTCGCTGATGAGCGCGGTGTGGACCTCTTCAGGCTGAGCGAGGCCGGTGACGTTGGCGTTCTGCATGGTCCAGATGCCGATGGACTGAAAGGACTTGTTCTGACGCGCGAAGGTGAAGTACATGGACGGCGAAAGCTGCAGGCCGCTGGTGAAGTTGGACAGGCCTCCGCCAGGAGCGTTGAGCCACAATGCGACGATGCGGTCGGAGTCAGGATAGGGGAGCGGCTGAAGAAGAACGCGATTGATGACGCTGAAGACCGCGGTATTGGCGCCGATGCCGATGGCGAGCGTGAGGAGCACGGTGGCAGCGAAGCCGGGAGAGTTTCTGAGGCGGCGGAGGCTGAATTTCACATCGGCGAGAAGCGATTCAAGCGCGGGCCACTGCCACACTTCGCGGCTGCGCTGTTCGAGGAGGGTGACGTTTCCGAAGGCACGGCGGGCCGCCTGCTCAGCCTGCGGGCGGGAGAGATTATCGAGACGCATGAGCTGCCGGGTTTTTTCTTCGAGGTGTTCGCGCAATTCTTCAGAGAGATCGTTGTAGATGCGGCGACGGTGGAGGATGCGCTGAAGCCAGTTGAACATGGAGCGCCTTCAGGAATTGGCGTTGCGTCTTTGGGGGCCGAGGACCATTTGGATGCCTTCGAGCATGCGATCGAAGCTGGAGACTTCGCGCTCAAGATGGCGCAAGCCGGTGCGCGTGATTTCATAGATGCGCACGCGGCGGTTGGTGGAGGGAGAGACGGTCCACGCGGCTTTGACCAGCTTTGCTTTGAGCAGGCGCTGGAGCGCAGGGTAGAGGGAGCCTTCTTCGACCTGGAGGAGGTTGTTGGAGCGTTGCTGGATGTGCTGGACCAGCGCGTAGCCGTGAGCCGGCTGGCGGCGCAGGGAATCGAGGATCATCATTTCAAGGGCGCCGGGAAAAAGGTCACGGGCAGTATCAAGGGAATTTTGCATAAGGCATTGTCCAATCATGCCTAGAGTAAACGAGTATGTATGAAATGTCAAGCCGGGCGACGAGCGAACGGATTAGGACCAGGCTGGCCCGGCGCGGGAGGGCGATTTTTGTCGAGGTCTGCCGATGAGGTATTGTTTGAGAGAAAGAGATTGCGATGCGCACAGCAGAGTTGATTTCACAGAAGACTTTCCGGCTGACGGAGACGGCAATTGAGAATCCGGGGCCGGGCGAAGTGCAGGTGCGGGTAGAAGCTGTGGGGGTATGCGGGTCGGATTTGCACGCCTACACGGAGGGTGGAGTGGGAAGCACTCCCAACGCGTACCCGATGGTGCTGGGACACGAGCCGGCGGGGACGATTGTGAAGACGGGCGCAGGGGTGACGGGGCTTGCGAAAGGTGACCGCGGGGCGCTGGAGCCGGCGCTTTATTGCTATCACTGCGAATTCTGTTTGAGCGGTCACCATAATGTGTGCGCGAACATCCGGTTTTTGAGCACGCCGCATCATCCGGGATTTTTTCGCGAGCTGATCAATTTGCCGGTGGCGAATTTTCGACAGGTGCCGGGCGAGATGCCGGCGGAGCTGACGACTCTGCATGAGCCGCTGGCGGTGGCGATACATTCGCTGCGGCTGGCCGCGATTGGTGAAGGCGAGACAGTGGCGGTGATTGGCGCAGGGCCGATTGGGTTGTTGACGATTGCGGCGCTGCGAGCGGCAAAGGCGGGGCGCATCTGGGCGGTAGAGCCGCTTGCGCACCGGCGTGAGATGGCGCGGAGGCTGGGGGCGGATGTTGCGATCGGGCCGGGCGATGCGGTGGAGGAGATTCTGCGGGATACCGGACAGCGAGGGGTGGACTGCGCGATGGATTGCGCGGCGGGAGAGGAAACGACGAGCCAGGCGATTCAATTGGCGAGGAATGCGGGGCGGGTGGCGCTGACGGGAATTCATGCGATTCCGTTTGTGCCGATGGATGGATCGGCGATGCGGCGCAAGGAGCTGACGATTTTGAATGTGCGCCGATCGAACAACGAGACCGAAGAGGCGCTGGAGTTGCTGCAGGCGCACCCTGAATGGTTTGCGCCGATGCTGACACACACGCGGGCGATCGAGCGGATCGATGAGGCGTTCACGATCGCGAGCGAGTATCGCGATGGCGTGGGGAAGATGATTGTGAGGCCGTAGTGTGCCGCTGGACTGGAATTCCGGGGAGCTTGCGGAGGGGTTGAGGTGCTATCGCGGCGAGCAGTTCTGGCATGCGCATGAGCATTGGGAGAGCGTGTGGCTGCGCGTGGAGGAGCCGGAGAAGAGCTTTCTGCGGGCGTTGATTCAGACGACGGCTGCATTCCATCATCTGCAAAAGGGAAACCGGGCAGGCGCGAGGTCGCTGCTGGGGAGGGCACTGCAACGGATCGAAGAGAGCCCGGCGGTGTTTTGCGGAATTGATAGCGGGGCGCTGCGCGAGGATGTGAGGGCGTGGCTGGATGCGCTGGAGGGTGAAGGCGGAGCGAGGCCGGAGAGATTTCCGAGGATTTTCCCGATGGAAGAGGACGCGGAGAAAAGAGACCAGGGACCGGGGATTAGGGATTAGGGACCGGGGATTAGGGATTAGGGACCAGGGAGTAGGGATTAGGGACCAGGGAGTAGGGCCAGAGATGGTTGAATCAATCGTTTGGTCGACAAGGCAAGCATTCCCTGGGGCTGGAGAGGCTGCGGAGAAAGGCTTGATGACGGGCTGAGCCGGCGGAAGAATTCCCTCAGGGGCTAAGGTCCCCACTCATTTTGCAGGGGTCGATGTACGGGCTAATGCGCGTACCCTTCAACTGAAGTCGTCTTCTTCAAGACAGTTTGCAAGAACAGTTTTTTCCGCGGTCCGTAAAGCCGTGCCCTTTCGAAGCGAGGTTATGAAACAGCTTCGAGTCTCCTGAGTCATCGATTCCTGACATAAAGCGCCGATTCATTCCACTCAAGGAGCCTACTGTGTGGTGTAAACGGAAGTTCGTCGATGAACAACCGCAGTCATGCATGTCGCGCGGCGACACCCAGAACCATGAAAATCTGTTCCAGTGGATGTGCGGGTCCGGAGACCCGCACGACAGCCGGTCAAGAGACCGGCGCTACTTCGGCAACGCTGTTTTCAGGGCAGATTCTTCGCCTGCATTGAGCGCGAAACGCGCCCAATGCAGGATGACAGTTTAATTGTGTTGCGAACTTCAGTTAAAGGACACCAGAGTGGCGTAACGGAAATTCGTTGAAACTCGAGCGAGGGAATTGGGACAAGTTGTTACTCTGACGATTAGAAATCGTGGTGAAGATCAACTGTTGAGGGGATGGTGGCGGGCGCGTCGCTGGATGCCTCGGTTTGCGCGCGGACGCGAGCGACGGTCATCCAGTTGTCCTTGTGCGGCTGATCGGCGATCCAGGGTGGCAAGGGCATGGAGAGATAGCGGCTGAGGGCTTCGGCATGGCCTTCATAGAGAATGCGCAGCTCGCGCAGCCGGTCGCTGGAGAGCTGGTCGCGGCAAAGGTTTGCGCCGCTATTGCAGAGACGCTCGTAAAGTTGCTGGTAGCGCTCGGGTGGAAGGCGGTCAGGCGCGTTGTGGAGCGGGCGCAGGCCGAAAATTTGAGATAGGTCGACCAAGGCGTGACGCGCCATGGCAAAGGTGAGCTGCGCCTGGCGCGCTTCATGATCGCGAATGCCGGAGATGAGCAGAGCTGATGTGTCGAGGATGGCGGTGAGCGCGCCGAGCCAGCTTTGATTGGTGTGTTGCGAGCGGAAGTAGCAGAGAAGGGGGTAGGAGATGTGGCTTTCGAGCAGCTCGGCGGACCAGCGCTCCCACTCAGTGAGCAGCACGGAGAGCGCGATGTCTGCGCCCTGATGGGAGTGGCGGACGATGAGCTCGGCGGCGGTGGGCGGGGAACCGGCGCGAGCGTCGAGGAGCGAGATGCTGACTTCGCGGCGTGAGAATGCGCTGTAGAGGACGGGGAAATATCCCATGACGACGGCGAGGAAGCCGAGGCCGGTGCCAGCTTCGAGAACAATGAAAGCACGGACCCAGGGATTGAGAGGCGTGACGTCACCGAGGCCGAGGGTGAAGACCGTGGTTCCGCTGACATAAAGGTCGGAGGCGAAGCCTGCGGGATGCGCGGCGTCGTGGAACGGGCTGCCGAGGGCATAGAAGATGAGCCCGAAGCCGATGACCATGACGCCTGCCCACACGACGAGCAAAAGGATCAGAGAGAGCGGGCCGTAAAAGCTGAGGACGGTCTCGCGCTTGCGCGTGTTGGGCATGCGGCGGGCGAAGAAGAGCCAGGGCCTCCACGTAGCGATGTAGAAGACGCTGGTGAGGCGGAAGCGGCCGACGGCGCGGCGCGGGACGATGATGGTCTGGAAAGCGTCGAGCAACGTGATGAACAGAAAAAGGATGCCGGCGATAAGAGAGGCAGCGCGCATGGGACCTCTGGTTGCATTGTAAGAGATAAGAGAACAGTGAACAGGGATCGGGGGCCCAGGGGACAGGGACTGAGGGAATAGGGAACAGGGGATGGGAAAATGTGGGGCTACGGGGCTACGGGACTGTGGGACCAGGGATTTGGGTTGAGGTGGGGAGGGTGATGGTGAAGGTGCTGCCGGCGCCGGGTTGGCTGATCGCAGTGACGGTTCCGCCGGCCTGGCGGACGGCCGCATGCACGATAGCGAGGCCTATGCCGGCGCCACCGCTTTCGCGCGATCGCGAAACATCGCCGCGATAGAAGCGCTCGAAGATGTGAGGGAGCGCTTCGGGCTCGATGCCGCAGCCTTCATCGCGAATGGAGATAGAGCACGAACCATTGTGGCTGGACGTTTGGAGGTGGATCGTGCTGCCGGGCGGACTGTAATGAATGGCGTTATCGAGGAGGTTCTTGAGGATGACCTGGAGCCGCTCGCCGGAGATTCTGGCCACGACGGCCGAATCGGGCGCCTGAATTTCGACCTTCATGGAGCGGGAGGCCAGGAGCGGCTCAAGATTGCGCACGGCGGCGGCGATGTGGTCGCGGACGAGGGCACTTTCGGGAGCCAGTGGCGCGGCGGGCGCGAGACCTTCGATCTTGGCGAGCTGGAGCATGCCGTTGACGAGCTCCTGCATGCGATCGACGTCTACGAGTGCGCGGTCGACTCCGGCGCGGTAATTATCAACCTGGCCGTCACGCTCGAGGGTCAACTGAAGAGTGGACTTGACGATGGCGACCGCGGTTTTCATCTCGTGAGCGGCGTCGGCGGAGAAACGGCGCTCGCGCTCGAAAGCGGCTTGCAGGCGGGCGACGAGGCGCTCGAGGGCACGCGACAGCGGCTCCAGTTCACGAGTCTTTGTGGAGTCGAGCCGGGTATCCCATTCCCAGGAGGTCGCGTCGATTTTTGCGGCGCGATCGGCGAGCTCCAGGACAGGACGCATGCCGGCGCGAACCACCCAAGAGGCGGCAGCGAGGGAGAGCGCGAGGAGAACGAGCGCAGTTCCGATGGTGGCCCAAGTGATGAACTGGATGTCTTCGCGGGCTCCGCCGAGGGGGGCGCCATATACGAGATTCAGCCTGGGGATGTGTGCGGGATCCTTGGCATCTTCGTCAAAGATGGGAATGGCGTGCTGGACGAGAAGGCGATAGTGGCGGCCGTTGAGGACCTGGTCAGTAAGGTAGCGCGGCGAGGCAGGCGAGGTGTCGTTGAAGCTTGCAATGCCGGAGGCGGCGATGATTTTGCCGCCGGTCTCGAAGAGCAGGTAGACATCGCGGCGGGGAAGGGTGAGCAGTTCGCGGTGGAGTATTGCGGTTTCGACGGGTGAATCGGGAGGTTCGATAACGGACTTGAGCATCGCCGCATGTTCGTCAAGCGAAGCATCGAGCGTGGCGTAAGTCGACCGGCGTTCGTGGCCAACGACGAGAATGGTGGCGATGACGGCAGCGACCATTTGGACAAGAGCGATGCCGATGAGGAGGGTGCGGCGAATGGAGAGCCTGCTCATGATACGGCCTGATCGCTCAACATGTATCCGTGGCCGCGGAGCGTGTGAATGAGCTTTTTGCAGTTGGGAAGATCGAGCTTGCGGCGAAGTCCTGAGACATAGACTTCAAGCACGTTACTGAATTTCTCCCAGTTCATGTCGTAGAGGTGCTCAAGCAGTTCGGATTTCGAGACGATCTTGCCGGCGCGGTGCATGAGGTACTCGAGGACGCGGAATTCCATAGGCGTGAGAGCGATGGGTCTGCCGGAGCGCCGAACCTGGGCGCGCGATGAGTCGAGCTCGAGGTCGGCGACGACGAGCAAAGGCACGTCATGGCCCTGACTGCGGCGGATGAGAGCTTGCAGGCGCGCGCGGACTTCGCGCAGATCAAAGGGCTTGCACATGTAGTCGTCGGCGCCCTTGTCGAGAAGATTGAGAACGGATTCGACTTCGTCTTTTGCAGTGAGGACGAGGACGGGAGTGCGGAGGCCGGACGCGCGCATACGCACGAGGAGGTCAGCGCCGCTGAGTTTGGGGAGCATGAGGTCGAGGACGAGCGCATCGTAGCTGAAGGTGGTGGCGAGGTAAAGCCCCTCTTCACCGTCATGCGCGACATCGACAGCGAAGCCGGCGGTTTCACGCAGACTGGCGGCGATGTTTTCGGCCAACCTGCGTTCATCTTCAATGACTGCGACACGCATGGAATTGTGCACTCTGCCGATTGATGGCGGCCCGACTGCGAGCAGCGAGACTGCCGCCGCGTGAATTCGGCACCGGATCAATCTTCGTCGACCTTTTCACCGTTGGGGCCGACTGCGATTTCACTTTTCTTGCCGGCGTTCACGACGTGCGCTTCGTACGAGACGATTTTACCGTTCTTTGTGACGGACTCGACGGTGCCGACTTTTGCACCGTTGGCGCGGGCGAGGATGGCGCTTTTGGCGGCAGGCGAAGGCTGTTGAAGGACACAGCTTCCTCGACTTCGAGGACCGTGCCGTCGGGAGCGATGGAGACGTCTTTGGAGTGTCCATTGACGGTCATCTCAACCTCGTATTCAGTTTTTCCGTTTTCGGTCTCTGACGTGAATTCCCTGATGGTGGCTCCCTGAGCTTGTTGCTGCACGGTTTTTTCGACGGCGGGAGGCAGGGCAGAGCGCGGGATCTTTTTTTCGGATGCGGCGGCTACGGTGACGGCACAGAGCGATACGAACAGAATCATTGCGGCAGCCTGCGGCAGGCGCGAGATCTTTTCGGAAATGGGCGGCATTTGCGAACTCTCCTTTGAGTGGTGTCCGGCTGAAAACGAGGATGAGGCATGGCGGATTAAATTGCGCTTAACGGCGAGGGATTCGGGTGAGTACGGAGGGATGGCCCTGCAAGGTAGGCGACCCAGGCCGCTACGGGTGTTGGGTGATGGAGACGAGAACGGTGGAGGAGTTGCCCGAGCCGGCGAGTCCGAGGAGTTGGGAGGCGACGCCGGGGAGCGAGGCGGGAGTGAAGGTGACAGAGCCGTCGATTGCAGAGATGGCGGTGGAGGATTGCTTGAAGAGGAGCGGGCCCTGAGTGCAGACGGAGTGCGGAGCGCAGGGCGTCGACCAGGCATAGAGCGCCTGATCGAGAGAGACGATGCCGCCGGCCATGGGATCGCCGTCGATGTCGAGGAGGCGAAGGGCGATTTGTGAGGGAGCGGCGGACGCGGGGAGTGTCTGAGTGACGCCAGAAACGGGTTGGACGGACGCGAACTCGGGGCGCGCGCCCAAGGCTGTGAAGGCGACGCACTGGCTGGTTCCATTGAGGCAGGCGTTGATGGAGGCGGTTTGTCCTGCGGCAAGCGGTCCGACGGTGAGAGCTTTGGAGGCAACGCCGGATTCGGCGGAGAGGGCAGAGGCGGAGCCTTGAATGGAGATACCGCCGGAAGGAGTTTGCCAGACGACGGACTGATTGCCGAGAGGAGTGCCGTTGGAGAGCACAAGAGCCTGGACGGTCCAGGTGACGGTGGCTCCGGCGGCGATGGAGAGACGCGGAGTGAGAGCGGAAAGAACGGGAGGGGTTCCGCCAACGAAATGCGCCTGCAGGCTGGAGCCATTTGTGAGTGACGCAGTAACGACGGACCACGTGTTGCCGGTGGCGGTGACGTCGAGGGTGGCGCGGCCGTCGCCGGTGGTTACGACAGAACAGGTGGGCTGGCCGCAGGCGAGCGCGGCAGTTCCGGAGGTGACGGTGTAAGAGACGGTGACGCCGGCGGCGGGGGCGAGATTGGAGTCGAGGGCGGTGACGGAAAACGGAAGCGGGACGCCGGCAGGGACGGTATTGGACGGCGCGGAGATGAGAGTGAGCGCATCGCCGGAGGCGGCGTCGTAACTGATGCCGGAAGGGATGATGGCGGCAGCATAGAAGATGGGCTGGTCGTCGACTTCGACATCGACGGAGCCGGTGACGCCGGTGGCAGCCGGCGGCGCGATGGCGGTGATCTGGTTGGGCGAGATGCTGGTGACGACGGCGGGCCGGCCGCCGATGAGGACCGAGTCAGCGATGCGGAAGCCCATGCCCTGGATCGTGACGGGACCGCCGGATGCGGGCAGATGGGCGGGCGAGACGGAGCCGGCGTAGAGAAGCCAACCATTGTAGGAGTAGTCGGGACGGCCGTCGCCGCGGAGGTCGGCAATGGCGACGCGAACGATGTCGTCACTGTTGGTGGCGACGCGGAGCCAGGTTTCGCCGGGGGCGTTGCCGTTGAGGCCAGGGACGGCTCCGACAGGAGTTGCGCCCATGGGATCGAAGGCATCCCAGATAGCGATCGAGGGCATGGCCTTGGAGTTGGCGGGAGAGCCGGATTCATCGGTAGCCTGCGTGACGATGGTGAAGATGCGATTGCCGCGAACGGGGAATGTGAACCAGTCGGTTTGGCCGACTTGACTAAGGCGGCCCACCCACTGGCCACCGGCGGGCATGGGGCGCGGCTGCGATTCGGTTCCGATGGTGCCGTTGAGCGCGGAGACGGCTGAGTTGGTGGCAGTGACGGTGAGGGTTTGAGCGGAGCCCGCGGCGAGGCGGGAGAGGGTGACGGGTGCGAGAGTGCCGGAGGGCATGACCTGGCCTTGCGCGTAGGGACCAATGGAGTCAGACAGAATATAGAGCGGATCGATGGGCTCGAAGGTGATTTGATAGCTGGCAGAGGAGACGCCGGGGGGAAGCGGAATGCCACTGAGATCGAAGGAGCCCTGGAGCGCGGGATCGGTTGAGCCCCACATGGAAAGCGGATTGCCGTCGGAGCCGGTCAGTCCGGTGACGGAATTGCCGTGATTGCCGGAGAAGAGTGCGCCGGTGACGGCGGTGACGGTGTACGGGTAGAGCGGATTGCCGTTGGAGTCAAGCGGGCGGGCGACGACGTTGACGCCTTGCATGGGATAGCCGGTGTAGAAGCTGACCGTGCCCTGGATGGAGATGGTGTTGGCCGCAGTGAGTAGCTTGCCGGGAAAGCCGGCGAGATTGGCAGCGGTGATGGGGTAGAGGCGGTTCAGAGCGGCGATGTCGTCGGAGCGGAGCGTTGCGGGATCAGGGATGCATTCGCCGCCGGTTGCTCCGCAGAGCCCGCTGAGGGGTTGCATGACGGGCCAGCCGAGGGTGCCGCCGGGTTCGCCGTTGGTGAGGGCGCCGGGATTGACCTGGGCGAAGTCGAGGCCAAGGATGCGGCCGAAGGCGCGTTCGAGCTGGAAGCTCATCATCTGGAGAAGGCCTTGCGTGGTGGCGCAGAGGCCGTTGAGCAGAATGACGCCGTGCGCGAAGGTGGCGTCGGGATTGAAATTGTCGAGCCAGACAAAGACGCCGTTGTTCTGGCAGGCGGAGGGCTGGCTGGCGGTGGGGCCGTAAACGGCGTTGATGACGGAGACGGGGTAGTTGGCGGCGGAGGAAGTGATGTCGGCGGGCGCAGTGATTTGGCCGGAAGAGTCGACTGTGATGTTGGAGGCGCTGACGTCTTCGTTGAGTGGGCCCCTGTTCACGAGGGTGACGCCGGCGGTGGGGACCGTGCTCCAGAGAGCAGCGGCAGCATCGACCATGGCGACGGCCTGCTGGTTGGAGACGGAATGGGAGAGGGGACCCTGGTCGACGTAGTAGTCAACCTGACCGTTGGCCCAACGGACGGGCTGGCCCATGACTGCGGGGTTGAAGTAGGTGGAACCAGCGACGTATCTGGGGCCGCCGGCGAAGGCGACAGCGGGCGCGAGGACGAGAGCGAGCGAGAGTGCGCAGGTGAAGTGACGAGGCGGTGATGCGGGACCGGCGGACGGAAATATGGCTGCGGGCACGGGAGAACTCCCAAGCCGGGAGAGGCACGCCGGGGTGCGTTGGGCAGGGGTGACGATGAGAATTCTTTAATTCACGAACGCGCGAAGAACATTGCGCGAATGCAAGGGTCTTGCGGGTGCGAGTCGAATGGGTGGGTAGGGCATCCTATGTGGAGCAGCGGGCACGGGGCTGGGAAAGATCCAGAGAGTAACAGAAAAGCGCAATCGCAGATTCTTCGACTTCGCTCGGCGCCTGACGGCGCCGTAGTTCGCTCAGGATAACGTTTGAGAGATCGGCACTTGTTTGACGGGTTCGGAGGACGAGGCCTGTCCGTCTACAATCGACACGGGACAAACCATGGCAGAGACACGAGAGACGGTAATTCTTGGGTCCGGCTGCGCCGGACTGACGGCGGCGCTGTACACGGCGCGCGCAGGGCTGAAACCGCTGGTGCTGGAGGGGCACGAGCCCGGGGGCCAGCTTTCGATCACGACGCTGGTGGAGAATTTTCCGGGATGGCCGGAGGGAATCCAGGGGCCGGAACTGATTCAGAACATCAAGATGCAGGCGGCACGATTTGGCGCGACGTATGAGCACGCGCAACTGGTGTCGGTGGAGGCGGGCACGCATCCGATCAAGCTGCAGACTTCACTCGGCGAGATGAATACGCGCACATTGATTGTGGCGTCGGGCGCGAGCGCGCGGTGGCTGGGGTTGCCGAGCGAGCAGGCGCTGATCGGGCACGGCGTTTCAAGCTGCGCGACATGCGACGGATTCTTCTTTCGCGACAAGGAGATTGCCGTAGTGGGGGGCGGCGACTCGGCGATGGAAGAAGCGATGTTTCTGACGCGTTTTGCGAGCAAGGTGACGGTGCTGCATCGGCGAGAAGCATTCAGGGCGTCGAAGATCATGCTGGAGCGGGCGATGGCGCATCCCAAGATACAACTGCGCACGAACACCGTTGTAGACGAGGTGCTGGGCGTGGAGGAGAAGGAAGTGAAGGGGCTGCGCCTGCGCGATGTGGTGAATGGCGAGCAGGATGAGCTGGCGGTAAGCGGGTTGTTTCTGGGGATCGGACACGTGCCGAACACGAAGATGTTTGCGGGAAAGATCGATCTGGATGAGGAGGGGTACATCAAGACGACGAACAACGTATTCACGACGCGGAAGGGGACGATTGTGCCGGGCGTGTTTGCGTGCGGCGATGTGCAGGACCGGCGGTATCGTCAGGCGATTACGGCGGCGGGATCGGGGTGCATGGCGGCGCTGGAGGTGGAGAAGTACCTGGAGGAGCGGGGGCACTAAAACAGGGACCAGGGATTAGGGATTAGGGAAAAGGAAGGCCGGGAAAAACGGAAATGGGAAATGGTCGGCCGATTTCTTAGAGAAATTTTATCGAAACCATGACGGTGTTGCGGGAGAACCTAGAGCGGCTGGAAGAGGCGATCGCAGCGGCGTGCCGTGCGGCGGGGCGGGCGCGCGGCGAAGTGGAATTGATGGCCGTGTCGAAGATGTTTCCGGCGGAGATTGTAGCCGAGGCCGCTGAACTCGGGTTGACGCTTTTTGGCGAGAACCGGGTGCAGGAGTTTGAAAGGAAGGTTCTGCACGCGGCGGAGCACGGGACATGGGCGGTGCGGGAGCGGCTGCGCTTTCATCTGATCGGGCATCTGCAATCGAATAAGGCGGCGAAGGCGGCGGAGCTTTTTGACGGAGTGGATTCGCTGGACTCGGTGCGGCTGGCGGAACGATTGAATGATGCTGCGGGAAGATTGGAAAAGCGATTGCCGGTCCTGATCGAGGTGAAACTGAGCCCGGAGGAGACGAAGTCGGGCGTAGAGCCGGAGGGCGACGAGGCCGCGCGATTGCTGGAGGCCCTCCCGGGCTTTTACGACTTGGAATGTCGTGGTCTTATGACAATAGCGCCGTGGGGCGCGGCAGAAGATGTGACGCGCGCGTGCTTCCGGGACTTGAGGATGTGGCGGGACCGATGGGCGAGGGCGCATCCGAATTTAAAGATGGATGTGTTGTCGATGGGGATGAGCGGAGATTTCCGGCTGGCCATTGCGGAGGGCGCGACGCGAATTCGCGTGGGGACTGCGCTGTTTGGGAAGCGGATACCCGCGGCAGGGTAAGGCTGATGCTGAAAGCCGTAGCAGACGGAGTGACGCTGGCCGTGCGCGCGCAGCCGGGCGCGAAAAGGACAGCGATTACTGGGATTTATGGCGAAA
>Ga0335085_10001567_pt1 | contig 47325 bp, 24 predicted proteins | sample Lox_Sample_45_FD_206712 | JGI IMG/M metagenome (GOLD analysis project Ga0335085, IMG submission 206712) | Soil microbial communities from Loxahatchee National Wildlife Refuge, Florida, United States - Lox_Sample_4.5 | ecosystem: Environmental > Terrestrial > Soil > Wetlands | place: USA...
CATCTCCATTATAAATACTCAACTCGTTCGATTCGCATGTATTAAAGCTTCTAAATAGCGTTCACTCGGAACCATCACCAAATACACGAAAAAATAATCTGAGATCATAATAAAATAATTTCAGATTTTGCTTAATTCAACTAAGCAACGCCGCTAACAGGAATCGAACCCATATCAAAGCATTAACAGTGCAAGGCTTTACCATTAAGCGATAGCGGCAAAAAGGGGGGGGGGAAAAAGAAAGTTAAATATTTAGTTTAGTTTAAATTACATTTTAAACTAAATTCTAAAAAAAAAAATGAAAATATTTTAATATTTTCATTTTTAATATTTTTCTTTTTTTTTTTTAGAAGGAAAAATTCTTTATTCTTCTAAAGATAAACATTAAACAAAATATTTTTGATATTATAATATCAAAAATATAATATTTAAAATAAATAAATATAGCTTATAACTTATTAATTACATTTTTATTTTCTATTATCTTTTAATTTAGACATAAGTACTAATTCTTCAGTTCTATGTCTAACCTCATCTTCCTCAAGAGCAGTTAAACCTGCTTCTCTATTTTCTCTTTCTTGATCATTCATATCCCGTTCCACGTCAAGAATAGCATCATCATGTTCTCTTATATTACCTCTAACATCAGTTAATTCTCTTCTAATATTAGATAATCTTGTTCTTACAGGATTAATACCTTCATCATCTGTTTCGTCTATAAGATTTTCTCAACCACATTCTTCTTCTACTTTCTTTTTATCCTCTTCTGTTATTTTCTTATCTAATTCTTTATTTCTAGCGTTATTTTCTTCCCGTTCTTCTTCTGTTTCTTCATATTCTTCTACTGAATAAGTACTACCTTGATCCAACTCAGAATTATAATCAGGATTATTACCATGTAAAGCTTCATTAGGATTAATTACACTCTCTAAGTTTTCATTATCTTCAGAACCATCATTATTTTCATTTTCCTCATCATTTTCAATTTCATTTTCATGATCACTATTAATTTCATTTTCATAATCAATATCCATTTCTTCATTATTATTATGTTCACTAATATCAATAAGGTCCATTTGTTCCGTATCATGATATTGATTATGATGGCCAAAGGAATAATCATTATCTGATTTACAAGTAGTAATATAATTTCATGTTTTACTATCTCTTTTGCTATAAAATTCAAAATACCCATAAGATAAATCTAATACTTCTTTACTAAATATAATTGGAAAATTTTCCAAAATTGGTCATGAAAAAGCAAATAAGATAGCGAAAATTTTACTGAAAACTAATAAATTATTTAAGATATAATCATGATTAATTAAAAGATACTGAAATATCAAAGTAATTGCAATAATTATTGAATATTTCAATATAGAGTTGAATTTTATGCGTTCACCTTTAGTTATTTTAATTAATTGATCTAATAATAAAATAGTAAACCCTAAAATTAATTTAACTAGTCTATATATATGAAAATACTGATCACCACTTATTTCATTGTTAAAAAATAAATAATTCTCAATAATAAAACAAGATAAAAATGAAACAACAACAAAATAAAAAAAATAAGATAATCAATTAATGTTAATGTATTTTGACGGAATATAATTATTATTAAAATTTGAAATAATGACATATTTAGATAATTCTGAATATTTTCTATGTATATTTAATAATAGTATTACTAATGTTATATAATAAATAATTGCAAATATATAAAAGATACTAATATTATTAATAATACATAAAATAAAATCAATTATTTCATAACTTATTAAACCTAAAATAAGAGATTTTGAAGGAATAATAATGTGAGTTTTTGTATTATTAACTATTTTTAAAAGATAAGTTCGGAAACATGTCATTATTGTTCTAATATTCATGTAAAGAATTTTTCAACATCAACTGCCTCGATTTTTATAGGCATTGATGAGTGCAAAACACCACAAATCTCTGAACATTGTCCATAATACAAACCCACTCTCTCAATAATAACAGATGCCTGATTTAATCGACCCGGACAAGCATCAACTTTTAAAGCTAAAGAAGGAACAGCTCAGTCATGTAGAACATCTGCTGCAGTTATTATAAATCTAATATGAGTATCAATAGGTAAAATAACAGGATTATCAACTTCTAGCATTCGAAGTTCACCTTTTTCTAAACTAGTTTCATTTTTCATGTAAGAATCAAAATTTATTGTTTCGTTTTCTTCATTTAAAAAATCAGCGTATTCATATTCTCAATATCATTGATGACCTGTCACTTTTACAGTCATGGCAGGATCAATAACTTCATCCATTAAATATAATAATTTAAAACTTGGAAAAGCAATAGCAACTAGTACAAGTGCTGGCCCAACAGTTCAAATTAATTCTATTAAAGTACCGTGGTTTAAATGTCTGTAAACTAATTTATTTTTTGATTTATTAAAATTAATTATTAAAGATAATAAAACTCAAGATACTCCAAACAATATAACTACAAGATAAAACATTATTCTATTGTGTAAATCAACAATACCTTCAAAAGAAGGACTTGCTGCATCTTGGAAATAAATTCCTCAACTTACAGGAGCATCAAGTAATCTTAACTTATAATTATTACTATTAAAATTTGAATTTTTAAAAAAAAATACAATTTTTGTAATAATATTAATTAATATTATTACAAAAATTACTGTAATAATAGAATAAATATTAAATCAACTAATAAGTGATTTTAGGTAATCAGACAATATCTCTGAGATATTAGTAATATCTTTATTATCAGATAAAAATGTAGGATTATTTACAAATTTTATATCGTATGTTTGATTACCACAACCACAACTACAAATACCTCCACAACTACAGTCATCAAAATCATAACTGCCTTTTAAACTAACCCCAAAAAAGTCTTCACTTAATACAGATATATAATTATTATTATAAACATAGTCTTCTGTTATATTAAGTAATATAGTATTTTCATTAAATATTAAATTATTATTAATAAAATATTTTCTCATAATTATATAATATATATTATTTCTACTTAGTATCTCGGTTAATTATAAATTTTAAATAATTAACTTTTCTTTAGATTCATCAACTTGAAGGATAGACATATAAAATATTATCGTGTCCTCTAAATATAAAATAATTAAATTTATTTAAAAAATTGTATTTTAATTATTTTTACTTTATTACAGTAAAAATAATTAATAAAAAAGAAAAATATAATAAAAATAGAATATATATAAATCTTCTTTAATAAAACAATTTCATTTAAGCAATTTTTAAAGGTTCTATATAAATATTATAATAAAATAATTTCATATCATATTATATTATTAATATAGAATATATTGTATAAAATTATATAATTTTATAAAAAGCATTTAAAAATTTATGTTTCAAGACAATGATAAGGTTATTATGTTTATAAGATTCAATAATAAAAAAGGTTTTATAATAAAAAACAAAGTAATACAAGTTAACAAAGCAATTATTAAACTTAAATGATTACTAGGTATTAAAGGGATTCTAAAATTAGAATCGTTATCTTCAATAGGAAATACATTTCTAAAGTTAATAATTTTTATGTTATTACCGTTATTATCTTTAGATATAGGTACTAAAAAATTATCACAAAAATATAAAAATTTAATAATTCTTAAATAATAACCTGCGCCTATAACACTAGTAAAAATAGCAATAAAAGGTCCAATATAAAAACCTGCCTGCATATTTGCTAATAATACTTGCTGTTTCGCAAAAAATCCTAATAAAGGAGGAATACCTGCTAAAGATAAAATGGTTACAGCAAAACAGAAAGCTAAAGCAGGATCTGTAATATACATACCTTTAAAATTGATAATGTAAGGTACAGGTGTATAAATTCATTCATTACTTTGATAAATTTTGGAATAAGTTTCAGGTTCATGTATAAGATAATAATCATGCATAGCATTAACTTGGAAATGTAGATCTTTATATAAAAGTCTATTTTTTTCATCTCATTGATATAATTCGTCATTAATAGATTCAAAGAAATCATATAAAGTTGGATCTATATAAACATCTTTTAAAGAAATAAGATTTATTTTAATATAGCGAATAGGAACAAATTCCTGTTCTCTAAAATAACGAATATATATGTAACCTCAAGCAATAAGAATGAAGAATAAGTTTAAATTGGTAATAGTATATTGTATTAAATAAAAAATAAAAGCGTCTAAACTAGATAAAGAATTCACAGATAAAGCTAATAATAAGAATCCAACATGTGAAATTGTACTATAAGCAAATAATCTTTTAACCGAACTTTGGGCAATACCTACAAAAGTACCTATTAATAAAGATAAAACAGCGGATAATACAAGAACATTAGTTCATAATCCAACACTAGTATAATTTGGAACTCAATAAGAAAAAGCTAAATTCTGATCATTAAAGACAAAAGAGAAATTGAATAGTCCTTTAAAATTAATATAAATATCATCAAAAATAGTTCGAACAACATTTAAATTAAATAACTTATGATTATCTACAGAATAAAATTGTTCCATAATACTTAAATTATTTAAATCTAACGCAGTTCTAATATGATGAACTAATATCAACATTAAAATTAAAATAGAAATTTTTGCAACAACTATCAATCAAGTGGTACTGTTAGTAGGAACTTGATTATAAACATCAGGAGCTCAATTATGAAAAGGAGCAGCTGATACTTTAAATAGTAGTCCTGTAAATAAAATTAGTAAACATGGATCAATAAAATAATTAGTTGAAGTGTCTGAATAAATTTTGAAGATATCTTCAAAATTTAATGCACCTGTATATCCATATAATAAACTAGAACCTAATAATATAAAACCACTGCTTAGTCCACCTAATAAAAAATATTTTAAGCCTCCACTAGTACCGTAAAAAGATTTTATTTGACTAGTGCTTAATATATACAAACTAAAACTCTGTAATTCTAGAGATAAATAAAGAGAAATTAAATTATTACTAGATATTAATAAAGAACCTCCTAATACAGTGAATAATAATAACAAATTGAATTCTTTAGCTTCTATTCTATTGAATTCTAAGTTCTTAGCAACTAAAAAAGGAGTATTAACTATAAAATTAGGTAATAATTTTATAACATTTTTCATTGTATTAATTACACCTGTAAGAAATCTGGATTTATTTTCAAAATCATTATGAGTATAATAGCTTAATAATTTATGTGTATAATAATCATAAAAACTTCCTATTTTTACAACTATATCATGAAAATTTCAAAGATAAACAGGTCCATCGCTATTAATAATATAATTTATTGATTTAGCATCATAATATTTTCTATAATTATATGGAATAAAACAAGTTAACAAACTAACTATAGCACCAGTTACTAACAAGACAACGTCAAAAACCTGTGACAATAAATTAACTTTGAAGACGCCACCTCATATTAAAGTCCCGCTATTTAAAATATTTAATTCTATTGTATTAAATGTTAAATAACTTGCTAAAATAAAAATAATGAAAACGATTCTATTAAATTTGACATAATCGGCAAGTGTCTTGTAACTACGATCATAACTCGAAGTAGCCGCTAATAATAGAATAAGAATTGCTATTACTAGCATTTAAGAGATAAAGGAATTAAACCTCTATCTTAATTCAATTAGAAAATTAATATACTTTATATTAATCAATTTCTAATTAAATTAATATTTTAGTCGATTAAATTAATCCCCCTTTGTACTTTGTGGATAATATTTAAAAAGATTGTTTAAATACTTTTAATACTTATTATAATGAAAATTTAATTCTCATCTCTAAAGCATATTTACGTACTTAAATCAATTGAAATATAAACTCAATCTTAAGATTGAATAGGTAATTTATTAAAAGTATGGAAATGAGGTGGTGAATTAACACTTCATTCTATATTTTTGCTTAATTGTGAATTATCTGTTCATGCTAAGAAATCTTCAACATATTCATCCTTAACTCAACCATCTCTTGAAACTTCTTTTCCTTTCTCAAACTTGTCACATATTATAGATATAAAATAAGCAGACATAACTACTGATATAATAGATCCTGCACTAGCCACTAAATTTCAACCTGCAAAAGCATCAGGATAATCTGGAATTCTTCTAGGCATACCTTGTAAACCTAAAAAATGCATAGGAAAGAAAGTTAAATTAACTCCAATAAACATACCTCAAAAATGAATTTTACCTTTTTTGTCATCATATGTTAAACCTTCCACTTTTGGTGTTCAGAAATATCACGCTGCAAACAAAGCATAAACAGCACCCATTGACAACACATAATGAAAATGAGCTACAACATAATATGTATCATGAAATGCAAGATCAATCGATGCATTAGCGAGTACAACACCTGTTAATCCTCCCACAGTGAATAAAAAAATAAAACCTAAACCATAAAGCATAGGAGTATTAAATATGAAACTACCACCATACGCTGTTGCTAATCATGAAAAAATTTTTATACCTGTTGGTACAGCAATAATCATTGTAGCTGCTGTGAAATATGCTCTTGTATCAGCATCTAAACCAACTGTATACATATGATGGCTTCAAACTATGAAACCAAGCACACCAATAGATAACATGGCATAAACCATTCCAATATACAATAATTAAACAGGACCTTTTTTTTATTAAATTATAACAACTTAAAAATTATGTATTTATAATTTTAATTTATCTCATTCTTTCATAAATAATTTCATTTTTTTATCTCATTCTTCTAAATTATTATTCAATATATAATCCATTTTTTCATCATGTAAATCATAATATTTCCTTATTAATTCAATCTTATGAGCTAATCCAAATTTCAACTTATGACTTTTAAAATAAGATACTAAATCTAATATATCATATTTTGAAGTAATTAACCATATACCTCTATTTTCATTTAATCCGTATGAAATATAAGTAGAAGTTTCATATATATGCCCCATATTATTAAAACTTTCCCGTATTTTAAATAACAGTTCAATACAAACATTACTAAACGAAATACATATATGATATCCGTCACAACTAATAATACCACAGGCATCAAAAATTCCTGTTAATCATTCACTTTTTAAATCAATAGGTTTATTGTTAATTGAAATATCTTTTAAACATTTTATATTTCGACTTTGATTTATGATTACACTTTTAATATAATTTCTGTGTATCAAAGGAGAAATATTAATTAAAATCTCTTGTATATTTTCAAAATTACTTAATTTATATCTTCAAATATTATAGTAAAAATCTTTATCTTTTACTTGACGTATGGAATAATCACCTACTTTATACATATTATTAGGAAAATAAAGATTTTTGAAGATAACTATCTGATTTTTAGTATCTTCAGAATTTATATTCTCTTTGAAATCTGCTTTTATTCTTTTTTTATTTATTATACTTATTTGTTTTATAGATCCACCAAATTTAACTCAAACAGAAGTTAGAACTTCGTAATGAGGTCTTAATAATTCAATAAATAAAGTAATATCTTTTAAATTTTTCTTATGATTTTTATTATTAATAAAAATACCCCTTGCATCAATTACACCTGTTAGTCATTCATAATACGATTTATAAAAATTAGGGTCTGATTTTATTATTGTATTTATATTCTCATCGTTATTCTCTATATTACTAGTTGAAAAAGGATTTTCTTCTTTTAGGTGAAATCATTTTTTATAATACACATTCGTAGAATAGCTAAAAAAAGTAGAATATAAAGAATTATTATAATAATAAAATGCTAAATAAAAAAAAAAAAGAATTACTAGTAAATTATTTAAAATTAAAATATAATAAGATACCAAAGTATCTCGAAATAAGTAGTTAAAAACTAATAACGAACATAAGGTCTCGGAAACTCCTAGTAATATAAAAAAGAAATATTTCTTTTTTATATTATAGGTTGTTTGCAGAAAATAAAAATTAAAAGTAATTCTATAAAGAAAAAAATATATATTAAAAATTTTAATATATATTTTTTTTTTTCTTAAATATCTGCATATAGTTCGTTTTATAATATATAATAACCTTATATAAATTAGGTCCATTAGACCAAATACAGACTTATCAGACATTGTACTTATAACATGACTAATCATACCAAACCCTGGAATAATAAGAATATAAACTTCTGGATGACCAAAGAATCAGAATAAATGTTGATACAATACTGGATCACCTCCTCCACTTACTTCAAAAAAACTAGTGTTAAAATTTCTATCTGTTAATAGCATAGTTATACCTCCAGCAAGAACAGGTAAAGATAAAAGTAACAAAACTGCTGTTACAAATATAGCTCAACCAAATAAAGGTACTTTATGTAATACTTGCCCTGGCATTCGCATATTTATTACTGTAGTAATGAAATTCATGGCACCTAATAAAGATGATATACCAGCTAAATGTAATGAAAAAATAGCTAAATCAACTGAACCACCTGAATGAGCCTGTGCGCTAGCTAAAGGAGGATAAACTGTTCAACCTGTACCTGCACCAGCTTCAACAAATGAACTAGACAATAATAAAATCAAAGAAGGAGGTAAAAGTCAAAATGAAATATTATTTAACCTAGGGAAAGCCATATCCACAGCTCCTATTAATAAAGGTACGAAAAAATTACCGAAACCTCCGACCATACCTGGCATAACCATGAAGAAGATCATTATAAAAGCATGTGCTGTTATAATAGTATTATATAATTGTGCGTCGTTAGCTAAAATTTGTGTACCTGGCGAAGCTAATTCCACTCTTATTAAAAAGGATAAACAAGTACCTATCATTCCACTGAAAATAGCAAAATATAAATATAATATACCTATATCTTTAGCATTAGTAGAATATAGTCATCTTCTTAATCAATCAGCTCTAGATACTTCCGATAAGTGCTCTAAATTATTTTCCGTTTTTACATTTTTGTGATGTCCTATTAATATATTAGAAATTATATTAAGTTTAATTTTAAAATTATTTATAACTTTAGTAGACCAATTTACTAAATTTAGTTTAATATTTATCGAATCCAAAGCCATTATGATAATTTAAAATTAATTCCATTATATATTATCAACTTGTAATACCACTTCTCAAATTTTCCAAAATAAATATCTGGTATATTATAGATATCAATTATTTATAATATTTTTAAAATACATTATTTATAATTATTTATAAATTATAAATAATTATAAATAGCATGAAATATATTTATTTTATGTTAATTCAACTACCGAAGAACACAAATTTTAATCTACATGAATATAATCAATAATAAATTTATTAATAATTCAAATTATAATATTTGATTTATATTCATTCCTCTACGTTCTATTGAAAATTTCTGGTATTAAATAAGAATATTATAAATATCTTACGTTAACTCTAAATTTAATTAAATATTAAGCTAGATATTTATAAAATATAAAAATAAATAATAATTAAAAATTTAATAATAACAAATATTATAATAATTTACTTTTCTTTTTTTTACTATAAATATTTGTTAAGTTTATCGTTATTATTTATTAAGTTATCTATATATCTTACTTACTTTATATTTTATACTATAAAATATAAAATTATGAAGTACTTGGATTGAAAAGATTCGAACTTCTACAAACTGATGCCAAATAACAGGGACCTACCAATTAGTCTACAATCCAAAATTTTTACACAAAATATAAGTAAATATTTAATTTATTATTATAATAATAAAAAAATATAATTATTTCCTTTAAAACAATTTTTAGTTGAGAATAATAAGATTCGAACTTATAACCCTTCGCTTAAAAGGCGAATACTCTACCGATTGAGTTATATTCCCAAAGGAGAAAATAAAAATATATATAAAGAAGAAATATACTTTTTTATAATAGAAATATCTATAACAAAACAAAAATTAGAAATAATATTTATACATTATTATCTTTTTTTTTTTCTTATATTTTTACCTATTTCTTTTGTTTCTTTATTATCTTCATTATCTTCAATATATAATTTTCCTAGATAATTTTTAAGAATTCAAATATTTCTACTCCTTAAATTCGTTTTTTTTAATATCTCTAAAAGCATACGTTGTTTTCTAAATTTGCGAGATAAATTATAATAAAGAACAAGATCTTTAATACGTTTAGGTACAATAAAATATCTATTTAGGATAGCATTATATATAACTTTCATTTTAGATAAGTATAATAATAATTCAATAATATCACTACTTAGCAAAGAAGCATATCAAAGCTTTAAGGTAGTAGTACCTGGCTTAAAATTTCCAACTCTTAATGTATAATCCATAGTAGACTTTAAAGTATTTCTAATATAAGAGCTAGAAAAAGTTAAATATTTATGTACTTTATCATTATAATGTCTAGCGCCTAAAAAACTACCACGTTGATAAATAAGGTTAAATGCTCTAGGTCTAGATCTAGCCTTACCTGCTAATCTAAATTCAACACCAGAAATATCTTGTCTTTTTGTAATATTTAAAATATAACTTTTTAAGGGTCTAGTTCAAAATTTAACAAATCCTTTTCTATATTTCAAATTTAATTTAAATAACTTTCTCTTTGATCTTTTTATATTAGAATCAAAATATTTTGCCGAATTATAATAATAATTCTTAATAATAGGTAAATAGAAATCTAAATTAGTATTTTTTATAAAATAAGTATTAAAAGTAAAAGATATATCAAATTTATCAGAATGATATTCTAATTTATTATATTTTTGATTTTGAGATAAAGGCTTATCAATTATTTTTATTAGTTCGTTAGGTCATTTACTTTTATTCTCAAGATTAAATTCATAAACTTTATCAATTTTTGAAAGATTTAAAAGATTAATAAACTTAAAAACAAAACGTGTAAATAAACTAGTAATATTTCTTCGTCTTTTACTATAATTAGCTTTTGTATCTAATAAAAGCATAAGTCTTTCTGCTAGAATATAACTACTTAAAAAATATCTTTTTAGTGGTCATATTCTAATTAAGGCTCATTTACCGTAAATATTATAAAGTAGATCTTCAAAATATAATACATAAGGTAAAAGTACTTTCCGTTCAGTATCTCATTTTGCAAAATTAAGAATTCTAAAATAATAAAAATTAAGAAGTTTATGGAATCTTAATCAAAAATTATTAGGTGCTTTTCTTAAAGCCTTAAGATATCTAAAACTTCTTAATCATGTGTTGATATTCAATGTTCTAGCTTTTCTCTTATAATATCTAGCTTTATTTATATAATAATATTTTGGCTTTAATATAAATAAACTTCTATAATTAAAAGCAAATAAGTTAAATAATGTTTTGACTGCTACAAAATTAAGGATATTAATATTATTATTCTTAAATCAATTAAATTTAGTAAATACCATAGGGATATAAAAATGCATTAATAAATTTTTATAACCTAATTTACTAATAAATAATTTATACTCATTAAAAATAAATAATCGTATCATATATCTATAATAGGGCTTAAAGACTTTATCACTAAATCTTAATTTATTAATTAAATTTTCTTCTCTATTATTTAAATTAGAAGTTTGTCAAATTCTTATAGCATAACCTTCTTTACTTTTTAGTTTGAAATTACAATCATTGTATAAATAGTTTGTATAATTACCATAGTTATACAAACTATTGAAATTATTGATATCATTACATACAACATTAAGAGTCTTACTAACCAATACATCTCTATTAATATTATAAAATTCCTGCTTTACTCTTTCAATGTATCATCTATCATTCTTACCCATTAATTTTTTAATTTTTCCCACTAATTTACCATAAGAATAATTTAAGTATTCATAAATTAAATTATCATCTGTTCTATTTAAATTTTTATTGATATAACCATATTTATTAATTTTTTTAACTTTGCTAATTTTATCACTTTTATTTTTATTATTCATTACTTCTAAATTATTTTTAGTAAATTTGTTATGATTTTTTAATAGCTTAACAATCAACTTAATAACAGAATAATCAAGTTTATCTCACAAAATTTTATTGTTTAAATATATCATATCAAAATTATTAATTTCTAAACTTTCTTTAACTTTTAATGATAAGTAAGGTATTTTAAGTTTAATCTCTTTTTCATTAAAGTATAAACTTTGTAAATATTTAATATAATTAATATTCCGTATTTTATTATTAGAAATATTTTTAATCTTTCAATACATATATAATTTATTTAATCAATATTTGTACTTTAATAATCTTTCTATTTTATTAAAATTATACTTAACTATTCTTTTTTCTTTTAATATACTTAATTTTGATTCGTCCATTAAAAATAATTTATCTGTTTTATATACAGAACTTCTCTTATTAAGTCTTCCTAATAACAGCTTTTTTATATTATTTAACCTATATATACTACTGATTTTTCTGTTTAAATTATCTTTATGCTTTATAATAGTGTGTAAATTTCTATTATTGCCTCTATCATTAAAAAAATAATTATTACTTCTACTAAATTTATCAACATTAATTTTATTATTAAATTTGGTTTTTCCGTATTTCATATTATGTTTAATATTATTAGATTTGCTGTTTCATTCTAATTTATTTCCTTTTGTATTTTTTTTATCAAAAATAAAAGGATTTTTTAAATATTTTTTAATATGAACTTTTGTATTAGTTTTTTTATCATATACTCATTTTTCATTAGGGTTAATATTTCGTTTTTGAGTAACACTAAATAAATTATATTTCATAATTTCTTGTTCTAAATATTTAGGACTTAATTTACTTCATTTTTTTCCTTTACCTAACTTTCTTATATATCTGTTTAAAGTAAATTTGTCCTTCCCAAAAATTTTTATTCTTCTTATTTTCCCTACTTCTTTTTTAAGATGTTTACCTAAACCTATTCTACTTCATAAAGTATAGTCTTTTAAATTTACAGGAGTTCTGGCTTTTCTTTCCATTTCTTCAAGATGCTGTTTTCTAATTAAGACTTTATTAATTCTGACATCTTGTTTATGAGGCAAAACATACTCTATATTACCCAATATAGCTCGTTTTTTTCTTTCCAAAGGAAGCATATTATTTAATTTAAAAATAAAATCATTAAGAAATACATTTTCTTTATTTTTGTTATACAAACTTCTAAATTTATAAATCTTATTTTTTAACCTTAAAACTTTAATATTATCATTTCTACTTGAAAATTTCATATAAATTCATTTTCCAAAAGAGTTACTTACTTCAAAACTTGTATTATTATCTAAACTAAAAATATTTTTATCAGATAAAGATACCAATTTATTATTATTGAAATTAAATCAATTTAATAAATTTAAACACAAACTATTCTTAGAAAAAAGCTTATTATTCGAATTTCATTTTAATATTGATAATAATAATAAAATAAATTGTCTTTTACTATTATGAATTAATATCTTTTCATACATATCTATAATATTGAAATAATAATAATAAACTTTAGGGTCAATTACATTAATATAAAATATTCTAGGTCGCGACATTATATCCTGAACTATTTTAATATAATTAACATACATACTATACATATATTTGTAGAGAGCTCTAGTTTTTAACATATTGTAGTATTTACCTATTTTATAGCTTTTATTATAATAAATAAATAAATCAACAATAACATTGAAACCTGTATGTCTAAATAAAGGTTTACTTAATAATATTCTTCTTGCTTTATTAAAGAAAATTTTTCTTTTAGGTAAATAGCTAATAACTTTACCTTTTCTTCTCTCTTTTATGAATTTTTTTAAAGCTTTTGTTCATCTCACTTCATCCTTAAATCAAGAAAAAGTTACAATTTCATTACTATTAAAATTAAAGTCTTTTAAATTATTTATAGCTCTTAATGAAGTAAACCTAATTATTTCATTCAAATATTTAACAAAAATACTAATAGGTTTTATAGAAATAGCATCTAATCCCTTGTATAATTTTTTCCCTAATACAGTTCTTCTTTTTATAGAAACTACATTAAAAAATAACTCAATCAATCTAGTAGTTAACAAGTCTAAATATTTTATATTTCTCATAGTTGGTTTCAAATAATTATAAACTGTATTAGGTCAACTTCTTAATTGGGAAGTCATACCTCTCGATATATAAGGAGTGGGAAAGAAATAATGTGGCACTTTTAACTTATTCTCCATTTTCCTTGACACTATGTCACTATACCTTTCCTCTACTATATTTCTTACTTCCTCTTGCTTAAAATTATTCAAAATCTTGGATTTCTTAAATAAATTTATAAATCTAAATTTATCCTCTTTAATACCGATAAAATTATTAATATTTTGATTTTTGATTTTTAATTTATGACTAAATATTTTATTTCTATCATTTAATATAACAGCTTTCCTATAAGTACTAAAACGAGAACTTAATTTTTCTACTTTTATATTCTTCATTTTCCTTTTGTCATATTTTTCCCCTTTTTTATGCAAACCTAAAATAACTCTTTTTTCTTTTAATAATAAATTCTTAAAATACACAGATTCCTTATTACCAGTTTTATAGTAAAAGGAATTATTATTCAATCCTTTTTTTCTTAAAGCCAAAATACTTGAAATAATTAATGCTTTATCTTCATTTATTAATCTATTTCTTAAATTATTCACTTTTTTATGTAATTCTCCGATATTTAAATAATTTGACATAATTTTTTGCATATATTTTAATATTTATTATATTAAATATGTCATAAAAAAATAATTTTTTTAATCTAAACACAATAAACTATATATTTCTTAAGACTTATTATTTACATAAATTAAAATAACCACAAATAATCATTAAAGTAATAACTAATATTAAATTAAATAACACTAAAAAAGTAATCTTTTTACTAATACCGATTATAATCTAAAATACCTGGAATAGATAAAAATAAATTACATTATAGATACATAGTTATTTTAATAAAATTATGATTCTTAAAAGAGTCGAACTTCTATTTTTCGCTTATCAAACGAACACTTTAACCTATTAAGTTAAAGAATCATAATATATAATGAAATTCATTTCTAAAGAAAAATGAGAAACTATTAAAAATGAATAAAGAATTATTGATAAGAAATAAGTTATATTATAAATATATATTATAAATATAATATTATGCGGACGTAAGATTCGAACTTACTCCAAAAGGGCATGAGCCTTATATGCTACCTTTACAATAATCCGCAAGAAAAAAAAAGAATAACTATATAAACAAGATAAGAATAATAAGAAGATAAAAAAATTAAATTAGCACAAGATTACCTAAGAAAGTTTCAGTGCGTAAAGTTCTTGCCTAAATCTTGATAGTAGTTATCAACTACTTATTCTAATAGAAAAGTATTATATGGAATATTTCGAACTTATATGCTTTCAGTTCTTATTAATTTCTAACTTAGCTATCCTGCGATGCCTTAGTTCGTATATAAAGTGAAAATTAATCTTTTACCTGATTATATATACAAAATACAGATATATCAACTTCAACAGCATGAAGACCAGAGGTTAGTTGGTCCCAGTCCTTGCGTACGAGGGCACCTTCCTAATTTTACTTTTGATTCCCATAGAAGATAGGGACCATACTGTCTCACGACGTATTTAACCCAACTCGCGTTAATTCTTATGCGGCGAACAGCCATACCCTTCCTAGCTCCTGCACCAGGAGGTTAATTAGAGTCGACATCGAGGTGCCAAACAGCCTGGCCTATATGAACTGTTTCATGCTATTAGCCTGTTATCCCTAGCGTAACTTTTATCCGTAATCAAGGCCATCAATCCTTATATGTGCCTTTGGTCAATATGCCCCACTTACGTGTCTGTATGACTTGTTGGTCTCACAGTTAGGCTCCTGCTATATGCCATTAAACTTCATTAATCTATTCAGTTAAAAACAATAAAAAAAAATTAAAAATTTTTTTTCTTTTTAATGTATAATTCTTTAAATATAACTTATTTAAAGAATTAATTTATTATAATTACAAATTAATTTATTGTTTTTATTTATTAATAAACATTTTATTAATATTTATTAATAACAGATCCTTAGTACCATCTAAGTTAAGCGGACCTATACTAATCACCTATTACGGTTTTATAAACAGAAATTATTAACAATAACAAATACAATTTATATGAATTTTTTTCCAATAGAATACATTGTTATCTTAAAAAGTATAAACACTTTATACTTTTCTAGTTAAAATAGAAAATAAATTGAAAACTATTTACTTTCTATAAAAATTATTTAACTTAAAGATTTTCTGCCTTATGTTATCAGACTTCCCAGTTACAATTTTTGGGAATTGCGCCCCACACAAACTACCTTTTAGTCAAATGTATATAGAAAATTTATTTATTTTTATAAATAAACATACTAATATATATATTTTTTTTCATTTACATATTCTAATTTAAAATAAAAAGAAAACAATATTTATTTTTTATTTTAAAGACATTTAAAATTATAATTAAATATTCAAACTTCGATAATTAAAACAACGACATAATTTATAATAACTTAAATATGTAAAAAATTTTATAAATATTAGGATTACAAAAAATATAAATTACAATATCAATTTATATTTTTTGTAATTTTTAAACTCTACTTAGTCCCAATATAATTTCAAATTGGTACAATAATTAAACTTTATCCATATAAACAATAAATAGAAAATGTTAACAGTCCAAGTAACACATTTATAATCAAATGTAAAAGCAATTTACTTTATCTTATTACTTAAATATGTGTTCGACCTTATAAAATAAAACATAATAACTATTTTTTGTTTATCAAATAATAACTAAATGCAGTAAAGCTGCTAGGGTCTTCCCGTCTATCTATAGGTGTAGATCGTATCTTAACGACCATTCCAATTTCACTGAGTCTATCGCGGAGACAGCTGTTGTATCATTACGCCATTCATGCAGGACCACATTTAATGGACAAGGCATTTCGCTACCTTAGGACCCTTATAGCTAAGGCCGCCATTGACTAGAGTTTCCTAAAATATCATACTACATTGTAAAATAAATAGTTTTCAATTTATTTTCTACATGTATAATACCCAAGTTAGCTTTAAGCATAGGGCAGGCCTCACACCTTATACCTGGAATCTCTTCTCTGCAAAGTGCTGTGTTTTAAGTAAACAGTTGTACAACACGATTTTATGTTACTCTACCATATCAAAAAATGACATTCTATGTCCGTCCATAAAAAACTTAAATTATAATTTTTATTCTTTATTTGTACTATCATATAAATATATATCTCATTCTTATATTAATAAACATTAATAATATAACATTCAAAAAAAAAAAACAATATCGAAATATATAATACTTAAAATGAATAAGAGAAGTTAGCAATTTCACTTAAAACCTTATTAATTATATATTGATTTTTTTTTATTAACATAAGATTAGAAAAGATAATCGCGAATTCAATTAGTAATTTGTTGAAAATACAAAATAATATATTATTAATAAAATGCTAAGATATAAATAATATATATATAATAGTTTAATTAATAATAAATAAAGCGATTATTTCTCAATTACAAAAATTAATTTTTATAATTAGACAATGTATTAATAATATTAATACTTCATTTAAATTGAAAATTTTTTTGTTTATATAGCCCTATAATAGTATAAAATATATATATATTAATGGAATATATAATTTTGTTAATTCTTAATTCCTTAAAATATGAAATACTTGGTGTATTCTCTTCATATTTTAAAGTATGATAATTTTTTCAACATGGAGTTAGTCCCCCTTATTCCGAAGTTACGGGATCATTTTGCCGAGTTCCTTCGCGATAGTTTACTCATACGCCTTAGTTTACTAAACTAGCATACCAGTGTCGGTTTAAGGTACGGTTTTTATATTATAAGATAATAAATTAATTTTATTAATAGTCAAACGGATCAAAGATCAACTAATTTTTTCATATTATTATAAAGAAAAAACAAGAAAAGATTCTTGAAATAAATCAAAATAATAAATATTGAGCTAATTAAATTTTGACTGTTATAAACTCTTCTTAAAATACTATCTTTATTATTTATTCTACTTTAAAATAAGTCATATTATTTTAATCCTTGTTTAAAATCTAAATACATAAAATAATTAATATTTATATTATATATATATTATTATAATAATATTATAATAAACCTAAAAACTACAAATAATTTAGTAAAAAAAAAATATATTTTTTTTTATATATTCTTAAAAACAAGATAGACAATATTAATTAATATTAGAAATACTAATATGTATATTTAATATAAATTTAGTCATTTAGAATAAAATATATAACAAAACACAGATTTCCTGATTATCTATTCACTAAAAAATAATTTTATGTTTTCAATGCTTAATAATTTTCTCATCAAATATCACTTTAGTTTTAATTTTAGACACCGTTACATAATTCAAGTACGATAAGCGATAATCTTGAAACCCTTATGCTTTAGGCGAGGAGGATTTATCCATTATAGCTAATATACTAGGATATAAAGGAATACCTCCTTTAACGTTACTCATGTTAGCATTATCTCTTCAGATAAGTCTAAGTAATGAACCACTACTTTTCATTCTTTTACTGAATGTTTCGTTACCATTCAAAAAAATATATATATATATTTTTTTTTTGAATACAAGGATACGGTATATTGTTTTAGTTCCATTAAATTTTTCAGTGCTGCATCTGCCTTTTAGAACCAATGAATTATTACATTTTCTTTAAGCGGTGGCTATCTCCAAGCCTACACCCTGATTATCTAAGTTCAGACAAACTACATTATTTACACTTAACAATAATTTTGGAACCTTATACTCTTGTTTTGGGCTGTTTCCCTCTTGACTCTACGACCTTCCACCGTAAGTCTGACATGTCACATTTCTTATTTACGTGTCTTCCGAGTTGTATTTCCAATGATAGGATCTGTACGATCCCCCAAAGTGCTAAAATTTGATTTTACTCCCTTATTTTTTTATAAATGAGACTACTAAATCTTGAGTATTATTCCAAAAACCTAAAAGTAAGGAAAATTATTTATTTCCTAGGGAAATAATTTACTATAAAAAAATTTGGTACTTTTTACTTAGCATTTATTTTTTTTCTTTCCACATCATCCAGTTTAACAATAATCCTTTAAATTATATTTATTATTATAATCGGGTTTGCTTCTTCCTTCCAACATTTCCATACTTTATATCAATCAAATCTTATATGAACTGACATACTGTACACCCGTATAAGGTTTATTATGACTTAACTACAAACATAGCGTTCACGAAAAACCAGCTATCTCCTGGCTACAGTAGACTTTCTCTTTGCCCAATTTCATCAAAGAATTCTGCAACATTCACTTGTTCGGTCTTATACCTGAATTGGGCAAGCTCGCCAGGGTTCGGGTCTTATGTTAATAACTAATTACCATATCTGATCTATTGAAATAGTTGTTTTATCTACGAATTTTTTATTCTTGCTACTAACATAAACTTGCTAACCCATTATACAAAAGGTACACAGTCATTTTTAATCTAAAAAATTCCTGTTGCTTTTAGAAATTACTTTTTAAGATTTTTCCCTCACGGTACTTATTCTCTATCGCTTATTATACCATATTTAGTCTTAGAGGAAAGGTACCCCTTTATAGCTTATATTAATATTAATAATTTCACTATATAATTAAATTTAATTTTCATATATATTTAATTTTAAATATATTGAAATTAATATAATTATTTTAACATAAATAAAATTATAATATTTAACAAAAACTGCTATTAATAATTCAAACAACATTATCATCGCTTTACTTTTTTATTATATTAATTTAGGAATAATTTTATAACATTTACAGCAATAAAAAATATTATTATTATTTTTTTTATTGTTAATATTTATTTTGTATAAATGCAAAATATTAATTTTAGTTAAATAAACTAAAAAATTTTATTTTTCAACTACACAAAAAATTTTTTTTACCTAATTTATGTTCATAATTTTTTTTATTATGATTTATTACCACTTTATTAATACACTTAGACTATTCTATTTTCGCTCACCGCTACAGTATAGAATCTCGGTTGATTTATTCTTCCTTAAGCTAATAAGATGATTCAGTTCGCTTAGTATTTATAAATTGGCTTTTACCAAGGATAAACATATTTTATTAATATTACTTATTAAATTTACATAATTAATATGCATAATAAATAATACAATTAATGATTTTTAGAATTCAAAAATTCTCTCCTGATATAATAGCTTAATCTCTGAAAATAATCCTTTTCTAAATCTCAATACAAAAAAGCTATCGCTTTCTTTGTTTCTTATTACGTTTCATATCATTATATTAATATTAAATTTGTTATTAATATTAAACTTACTTTTTATTTATAATTAAATAATTTTAATATATCATTATCTATATAAAATTATATTAAAACCATTTTACGGAAAAGAAGGGAATCGAACCCTTAAGGATTTGTCATCCAAATGAGTAGCAAACATTCTGCTTTACCAATAGCTACATTTCCAAAATTGTCCTCTTTAATATTACAATAGCACAAATATTATTATACTTCTAAAATAGTAATAACTTTTTTGATATAATACTATTTATTCTCTCTTACTTACTATATTTAGATACTATTAATTTAGTAGTATTTAATTAAAAAGACAATAATTAATATTCTAAAAAGACAATAGTTAATATTCTTGTAAAAATATAATAAGTAAGAAATCTTTTTTTTTTGTACTTATTAAAATAATTAACAAGTATTTAATATTATTTTTTTTTACTTTTCTTTTATTTTTTTTTTATTTATTTTATTTTTTCAGAAACTACTTTTACTATCTTATAAGTATATATTTTATTATCTTAAAATCTATAAGATAGGTAAATTTATCTTTAAATATAAAAACTAAGAAGTGAAAGAATCGAACTCTCATTAACGACGTGTAAAGACGCAGTTCTACCATTAAACTAACCTCTTAAAAATAATTTTATATTTTTTTATTAATAATTATTTAATTATACATATAAATATTATTTTAACCAAAATAATATTTATATACGAGCTTGATCCGCTCCGAACGGACATCCTTCTCTGCGACAAAGAGAGACTTTACATTAAGCTACAAGCCCTCCTTATTATAAGAGGAATAAAAAATTTTTTTTTGACTCATGATAAATTACTTTACTTTTTATAAACATAATATAATACTAAATTAAATTCTACTATACCTTAATAGTATACTACGAGTAGCCAGAATTGAACTGGCACCAAATGTATGGAAAGCACTTAGTCTACCATTAACCTATACTCGTCAATAAATAAATTTAATACTAAACATAAATACCAATTTACTTAATAAATCTTATGATTAACTGATTAATTATAAATTACACAATAATGTAAAAATTATTTATTATATACTACTATATTAATGTATTATATAAAACAAATAATATGCTCAAGTAATAAAAATAGAAAATAGCCATATAAAGATAATTAATTCTAATTAATTATATGGCCGGAGGGAATCGAACCCTCACGATTACTCAAAAAGACCTAAACTTCTCACGGCTACCTATTACGTCACGACCATTAAATTAATAAAAGTATACTTTTATCTTCACTTTATTCCTTTATTTCTATTTGATATAACTTCTATAATAGAAGTGTGGTATCACCACCATACCACACACTTCTTTATTAAAAAATTTTTTTTATCTAAAACGCATCTTTAGCTTAATGGTAAAGTAACAGTTTTCGGAGCTGAGTGATATGGGTTCAAATCCTATAAGATGCTAAAACTACATTTTATATTTAATATAATAATTAATTCAAATAATTTTATTTAAATTAATTAATATGGTACTGTCCAGGAAAGGAATTGAACCTATATATAAGAATCTTCAGATCTCCGCTTTACCGTTAAGCTACCCGAACATATTTATACACAATGATATATTTGTAATCTAAATATATTATATTTTTTATATAATAGATTTAAATAACCTATAAATTAAAACTTGGAGATTATGGAACTCGAATCCATACACCTGAGTTGCAAACTCAACATTCTAACCAATTAAATTAAATCCCCTCTTTATTAATATGATATTATCAAAAAAATATTATTGATAATAATGCATTATTAATATAAAAAATTACCAATTAATTATAATAATTGATTAATATTATATATAATTATTAATTATATATGAAATCATAATATTAAATAAAAATAATAAGTTTGTGATAATATTGTTAAGTGAAATGAACAAAAATCAATATATTTAAATTTTTCTTTTCTTTTTCTGAATAATTACACGGATGGAGCGAGATTCGAACTCGCGGCACTTAACGTGCTTAATATCTCAAGTATCACGCCATAAACCAGACTCGGCCATCTCATCCAAATCACTTTTCATTTATAAATAACAAAAAGATAAAAAAATTATTATTAATTACATATAAAATTACTGAATTATTATTAACTTTTAATAATATATATATGTAAATCAGGAGCAAATAGACTTGAACTACTAACGTAGAGTTTGAAGCCCTATGTTTTACCTATTAAACTATACTCCTAGGTAAGATAGCATAGTATAATGACAACAAAGTTTTATACATTAAGAATTTATTTTAATTTTATTTTATTTATAATATAATATATATTATAGTTCTAATATATAATAATAAACAAAAATCCATTTAATAAAATTAAAATAAAATTAAAATTAACTAAATAGTATCATTATATTATACTTCCCCCCTTCAAAAATTTAATTTTTGATTTAATTAAGATAGATGGAAATTAAAAACTAGAGTAAAGTTGCAGAATGGTACTGCATATAGACTGCAAATCTAATATTTAGGGTTCGATTCCCTCTTTACTCTTTAATAATTAATTTAACTGCTTAAAATATATTTTGTAATAAATAGAAAATAAATATTTTAAGCTTACAAATAAACAAAAAAAAACCATATATACAAATCTCTTTAGCTTAATGGTAAAGCATAATACTTCTAATATTAAAATTAAGGTTCGATTCCTTAAAGAGATTTACAATAAAAGAACTTTTAGTTATCCTATAATTTATATATTAATATCCTAATTATATTCATAAATATTCATTTATAATAAAGACTAATTTACCTTATTAGATAAAGTAAATCTTCCTAAATGGATACTTAAAATATTAGGTAAAATATATTTTGAAAATAGAAATAATAATAAAGCTAAAGCAAAAAAAACTAATAATATTTGATGTATAAAAAAAAAAGGAACTAATTGAGGCATAAAAAAAATTTTTTTAATCCTATAATTATAAAATATTACTTATAATTTAAATTATAATTTAAATTATAAAAAAATATATATAAATATAATTAAAATAGAAACATATATTAAAACTAAAAATATAATATAATACATATTATATTTTCATTATAAAATTTATACAATTTTTAATATAAAAAAAATTTTTATATTTAATAAAGTAATAACTAAAAAAAATATAAAACAAATTGTATAAATGCATAGAAAAATTTAACAGATTAAAAATAAGAAAACTTTTTCCCACTATAAAAATTAATTAACTAATAATAACAAGAGCAACTATTTTTAATAATAAGAACAATAAAATTATAACCTTTGTTGTATTTCCAAATAAATTTAATTTTTAATTTTTATATTTAAATAATACAATAAGAAATAAAAAAGTAATTATACATAATAGTAATATGAGAAATTCTAATACAAAAATAATAAAAGGAAATTTGTCATTACCATTAAAGAAAAACATAAAACTATTATCAAAAACAACAAAAAGGTATGGAAATAATAAAAAATAATAAAATAAAAGAAAGTAAGAAATTTATATTTACCTTATTTCTAATTATATTAGGTATATAATTAATTTCTTTATTCTTAATTAATTTATTTCATTTATTAGTTAATTTTATTAATTTGTATATACCTAATATAATCATAAAGACAAATATTAATGTAAAATAAAAAAAAGATAATGAATTATATTCAAATTCAAAATTATAAGGAATATAATTATGATCAATAACAAAATTTTTATAATTAGATATTATAGATGAATACGAATACTGTTCTAATACCATTGGTTCACTATTATCAATATTTAAATCATTGTAATTACCTTTAGTAACAACATTATTGTTATAATCATCTACAATGCTATTATTACTAGTACTACCTCTATTAATACCGTTATTATTATTGTCATGATTATTACTTTTGCCTCCACCTGTACTTTGATTAGTTTCATTAGAACCTCCAGGTAAAGCATGTTCTGTTTTAGGGGAATTTACAGGTGTACTAACAGGGCTAGTTGTTCGTGAATTATTAGGCACAGGTGGTAAATTTCCATCATCTATATCCTCATCAATAGGTACATTTGTAGGAGTCAATGGGGGAGTTAATGGAGAATTTATACTAGATGAGACAATATTGTTATTAACATTTTTATTAACATTATTTGATTTATTATTTGCCTTAAATATTTTTTTTCATAATAAAATATATTTAGTTTTTAAACAACCTAAATGAATTATTATTTCTACTCTTTTACAATATATAGGTATAATAATACTTGCAATAATAGCTCAATAAGTAAATCCAATATAAATTAAAAACTTACTTATGGTATATTCTCAATCAAGGATAAATTCAATAAAAGGAGAATGAACCTCATATTGATCTACTGCTGAATATAAAACACCACCACTTCCATTAGAACCTGAAGAACCTCCTTGAGAAGTTGTGTCACTATCTTTTCCTTTTCCATCATTAGTCATTCAACTTAAAATAGCCTCACCATCTTTACTTTTTTGATCAACAACTCTTTGAGGCTCTTTTCCTTTAATGGTAGCAATTTCTTTTTTAATAGTGGATACTATACTTCCTTCAACTGATTTAACTTGGGAACTAGTTCCCTCACCCAAATTAGAACTATTATTTAAAGCGTTATTAGAAGCACTAATATTTCCTTTAATTCCTAAGTTATTATCAACTACATTAGACATTTGACTGGATATTTTACTAGGTATATCATAACCTAGTAAACTTGGATCAATACCAGCACGTATCGCTTTTAATTGCCCTTGATATATAATATCCATTATATCCTCTTGAGATATTCTTCCTGCATCACCATACCGACTTACAAATATTTTAGCTTGACTATTAATTCAATTACTTATTTGATCAGCAACTACTTGATCATTAGCACTAGCTTTAGGTGTATCTGTTTCAAATTGAGCAGATACATCTGATTTAATTTGACTAAGAATTCTATTACCTCTAGGAATATCTAAATCACTTACACCACCTGAATCGCTACTATATACACTGACAGTATCATTACTATGGATACTGTCAGTGTCTAATGTATTAGTAGATCTAAATCTAAAATTAAGACAGGATAAAATACAACCTGAAAATTTCATAGTGCCAATATTATTTTTTTCATATAATAAGTCAGACATTTTAAAATTACTAAATAATTTACTTTTCAAGATATTTAAAAGAAATTTGAATTTCTCGAATAAAAATGAAAATATAATTACTAATAAAATAGGATTTTGAGGACTCAATAAAAAATGAGATAAACCTAAATCTATAGGAGCTGATAATAAATAAGGATAAATACCTAAAATACACATTATAATAATTAAAGGTAACAAAATTACTGATTCTCTCTTATTTACATCAGGCGCAGTAGTTAAAAGTACAGAATAAGAACCAGTAATCATTCTATTATACATATATATGCTATATATAGCACTAAAGATTATAGACAGGGCAGCAATTGACCCCAATATAAGATTTATACTAAATGCAGCAAATATACATAAAAATTCGGCAATAAAATTAGCAGTTAAAGGAGTTCCCATATTACCAAAAATAACCGGAAGTAAAAATACTGCAGCTAAAGGAAATAGTAAAGCAAGTCCTTTAAGATAATTCACTATTCTAGAACCGATTCTGTCATAAAATACAGCTCCCACAAAAATAAATAAAGCAGGACTAACGACACCATGTGCAATACCAAATAATATACTACCAAATAAACCAAAATGATTATTGGAAAAACCACCTAATAAAGTAGAACCCATATGTGCTACACTAGAATAAGCAACTAATACTTTTAAATCATTTTGTCTGATCGTTGTAGTACTTGCAAATATTAAACTAAAAATAAATATACAAAGCATATTTACTTGAGCAGTAGCAAATGAAAGTAATAAAATGAATATTAAAATTCTAATGAAACCATAAAGAGCCATTTTTAGTACAATGCTTGCCAAAACAATACTACCAGAAACATTGGCATCTCCATGAGCAAGAGGCAATCATAAGTGGAACGGTACTATAGGTGTTTTAACAGAAAAAGCCAATACTATAGCCATAGCACCTATAATACTTCATGAATCAGATAATTCATAATCTTCTAATAATTCTATAATACCTGTACCACTTTCTCCTATTTTTGTTACAAATTCAACTAACATAAATAAAGAACCTCATAATGTGTACAGGAAAAGATAATACATAGCTCTAAATTTTTGTACACCTCCAAACATACCTAAAAGTATAAAAAAAAATGGTAATATTATTTCAAAAGAAACATAGAACATTAAAATATCAATAACTAAAAATACTATTATTAAAAAATAATGCGAAGATAATATAGTAGATAGATAATATTTCATATCATCTCTTTTTACTGTTGTTCAATTACTAACTATTACAATTGGAAATATTATACCTATTAACAGTATAAATGGAATAGATAAATGATCATAACCTAAAATAACTCCACCATTAGTACTAGAGGCCAGAGTCAAGAAAAATCCTTTTTGATAAGCTGATGAAAAAACATTTAAATTATTTCATTCTATACTAATTACTACTAATACCAATAATGCTAGTACTAAACTTGATTTCTTTAATTCATTTATCTGTTTGATAAAACCTAATTTAATTCTTTCTTCTTTAATAGTCTCATTTTTATTAAAAATATGAGATGTTGTCATTAATAGAGAAAAAGTAGCTAAGTTAGATTGTTTTGATGCAATTTCTGAATAATAATTACTTATTATCAAAGGTGAATATTTAAATATTTCTTCTAATTCTACATAATTAATTATTGAAGAAATATTTAAATATTCAACCATATTAGTAAATATATTTACTTTATATAGTAATAATACAAAACTAAATAAATAACTTATTAATAAGAATTTTATAGTAAATAACATATATAATAATATTTATATTTATATTTAAATTTTTACTTTATACTAGTAGAATTTCTGCTACTTATTAATAAGATTAAATATCTAGGGTAATTCTTATTAATATCTATGAATATAAATTAAATTTTAATTTATATTCACAAGATACCAATGAAAAAGAGATTCGGTTAACCAATTTCTCATAATTTATGTATCTTGTCCCTATAAAAAATTATATTAATAAATTTGAGAAATATCAAATTTACATTATTAGAATATATATTATTTTCTACTATATCATTTAATTAAAAATTAAAAAGTAGAAAATATTCATATTAATACGAAGAATAATAAACCAGAAAACATAATAAAACCATAACGTGCTATAGATCCTGAATCAAAATTAGCAAAAAAATAACTAATTTTATATATACCAGCAACAGCACCTCTTGGTCCTACATATTCAAATATTCCTTTATCAAATGTAGAATTAGTTATATACCCAAAATTAAGAACATAATTTACGATAGTATTATTATATATTAATTCAAATCAATATCTTTGATTAAAAAATCTATATATATATCCTCCATATTTAGACAGATTAAATTTTACTAAACTGATTGATTTATTTTCAAATAAATACAAAGCAAATACAGCTAATAAAACACTTAATATTAATGGTAATAATTTATAAATTACAGGTACTCCAAATTCTGTATCATTAATAATAGAATGTATAGATGTACTATATAAGCTATTACTAAAACCTTGACTAGCTAATCCTACAAAAAAATCTTTTGATATATAACCTAAAAACACACTTAAAATACCTAGTACAAATAAAGGCAGACTCATATATCAAGGAGATTCATGAGCATGCTCATAATTTTCTTTAGGTGCATTAGCATATGTTAAAAATGTTAAATAAATTAGTTTTACTGAATATAGCATTGTAAAACAAGCAGCTATTATAGCTAATAAATAAATTAAATAACCTATAGATGTAAATGATCCAAATGCTAATTCAATAATTAAATCCTTACTAAAATATCCACTTAATCAAGGGAAAGCCGCTAAACTTAATGAAGCTATTAATATAACAGTATAAGTTAAAGGCAGTAATTTTACTAAACCTCCAAATCGTCTAAAATCTTGCTGATCGCCCATAGCATGAAGTACTGAACCAGCAGCTAAAAATAAACCAGCTTTATATGTAGCATGTAACACAAGATGCATTATTGCTACATTATATTGGCTAAGTCCTACTGCCAATACCATCATTCCTAATTGACTCATTGTGGAATATGCTATAACTTTTTTTATGTCATTTTGAAACAAACCAATTGAAGCAGCTAAAAAGGCTGTAACAGCACCTGTTACGGATACTACTAATAAACCAAACTGTGATTGTTCTAAAATAGGAGAACACCGCATTAATAAATAAACACCAGCAGTTACCATGGTAGCTGCATGAATTAATGCTGAAACGGGTGTAGGACCTTCCATAGCCATAGGTAATCAAACATGAAGACCTAATTGTGCTGATTTAGCTGCAGCTCCTAATAATAATAAGAAAACTATAAATGTAATAATGTCTATGTTTACATAAGGAGAAATGGCAAATACAATACCATAATTTAATGACCCAAATGCGAAAAATATAGCAAAGAAACCAATAGTTAGAAAGAAATCACCAACTCTATTAGTAAACATAGCGTTCATTGCGCTCTTAACTGCTGCTATTCTAGTGTATCAAAAATGAACTAAGAGATAAGAACAAACACCAACACCCTCTCAACCTACAAACATTACTAAAAAATTATCAGCAGTAACTAAAACTAACATTAATCCAGTAAATAAAGATATATAAGAAAAAAATCGCTGTACATGGGGATCTTCTCCCATATATCCTACAGAATATAGATGAACTAATAAAGATACTATTAAAACTGGTATTAACATAGCAACAGTTAATTCATCATAATAAAATGATCAATTAATTTTCACCATTTCAGAACTTACCCAAGAGAATATCTCAATATCACTTGTAGATTTACATAGAGCAACTTCATAAAAAGCTACAAAAGCTAATATAGTAGTAATAAATAAACACATAACATTAATTATATAAGATCCTTTAACACCTAAAATTCTCCCAAATAATCCACTCAATATAGCACCTAAAAAGGGTAGAAGTACTATACTTAGATACATATTATTTAATTACTACAAATTTCTAGGTTTATTCTTAAGACATATTAGTCAGATAAAATCAATTTAATATACTAAAAAATATATCTATATTAAAAATTAATATACGTTCAATAACTAATAATCAAATAACTACAAATAATAAATTTTCTAAATTATAATTTATTTATATAATACTACAATATGTTTTGTTCTTAAGATATTAAAAACTATTAAATTATAAAAAGTAGTATTATATAATGTAATTATAATGTCTTGTTTCAAAGATTATCATATATAACTAATATCTTCTTCTAAGTTTGAAATAGGCTATAATAATAGCCAATCCTATAGCAGATTCGGCACCTGCTACAGCTATTATGTACAAGCTGAATACTTCAGCTAATATATCATTAAATTGTCAAGAAAACAATAATGTTAAAAGAGATACAGCTAATAAAATAATTTCAATTGAAATTATCATTAATATTAGATTCTTTCTATTAAAAATAAAACCCATAGCTCCGATAACAAATAATATTAATGCTAAATCCATTATACTTGTAATTTATAATTATCTCTTCCTAATCAATTCTAATAAACACTTTATATAAAACAAAAAAAAAGATAATTATCTTTTTTTTTGTTTTATATAAATTTATTAATATAAAATAAAGCAATCTATTAATTATTTAAACAGTATTAATCCTAATAAAATCTGAAAATAAAAAAAAATAAATTAAACAACTATTACATATTCATATAGAAATAATATAGTGGAAACAATAATTTTTTATTTCTATATTTTTAAAGAGACCCCTAACTCCTCGCCCTCTCCTATTTAATTTTTAATAAAACAAAATACAGGACTTTGTATATTATATTAAATAGAATACTCTCTATATAAAACAATTTTATAGTCAATTTAAATATTAATATTAAAGTAAAAAGAAATTATTATATATTTCTTAAGGGAAATATAAAATATAATATTTCCCTTAAGATTAAATTAATCTTCATTCCTACCCACTATAAAATTGTTTTAATTTATTTTTTCTTAAAAAATTTTATATTATTAAGAGTATAATAATAAGAAAGCCATCATTAAACAAAATAAACCAGTTGCTTCTGCTAATGCAAATCCTAAGATTGCATATTGGAATAATTGAGGTCGTAAAGAAGGATTTCTAGCTGTTGCTTCGATTAAACTTCCAAATACTAATCCAATCCCAACTCCAGCTCCTGCTAAACCGATTGTTGCTAATCCTGAACCAATAATTTTTGCTGCCTGTACTAACATTATATTTAATATATTTATATTATAATTTATAATTCTTTTAAAATTTATCCCCTTATTAGTTAATTATTTTTATAACTAAAAACCTAGTTTAATATTTCTATATATTTCATAATTTTACATTTTAAGATTAACAATATAACTATATATAAGTTGTTAATATTATTTAACTCTACAGTAGTATACTATAAATAAATGAAAAAAAAAAATATTTTTTTCATTTAGACTAATAAATTATAACCATGATTAAAAAAATGAAAAAGTTATTTTACCTTTTTTATTTTTTTTTTCTATAAAATTTTTAAATTTTTAAAATGCAATGCTATTAGTCAATACCTGATTTGACAATATATAAAAATTCACAGTTTCTATCGTAATTTTATCTTTAATTACTTTAATTTAAGAACAAAAAGAAAGCTAGAAAAAATGAAATTTAATCACAAGAATATCGGATAAAAACTGTGGTTGAACGTCTGGAATTGAACCAGATCTAATTATGCCACAAACAATTGTTCTGCCTTTAAACTACATTCAACAAAGAGAGGGATAAAAAACGTAATACAATAAAATAATATTAACGGTGATATTTATATAAACTAAATAAATCTTAAATAACAAGAAACAGCATTTAAGATTTATTTCACTTAATCTCCTTTACCTTGACCTCCTCAAAAATAAACAGCACCAAATAATATTAATCAAACTACATCAACAAAATGTCAATATAAAATACCCGATTCAACTCCTACATGATGTGTATTCGTTACTTGATAAGAATAAATTCTTAATGCTCCAACCAATAAAAATAATGTTCCAATTATTACATGTAATCCATGAAAACCTGTTGCCATGAAGAAAGTAGAACCAAATACGCTATCTGCTATAGTGTATGATACACCAAAATATTCTAGTACCTGTAAACCTGTAAACAATACGGCTAATATAATTGTAGCAACAGAACCATAATTAGCTCAATCTATTAATTGATTTACTAATGAATGATGTGAAACTGTAACTGCTGAACCTGAAGATAATAATATAGTAGTATTAGCTGTAGGTACCTCAGAAGCATCAACAGGTTCTATACCTTTTGGTGGCCATTCAGAACCAATTTCTATAGCCGGAGCCAGCGAAGAATGAAAATATGCTCAGAAAATGCTTAAAAAGAAAAACACTTCGCTGACTATGAATAAAACAACACCTAATGAAATACCTTTTTGTACTTTATCAGTATGAAAACCTAAATAACTTGCTTCTGTTATAATATCTTTAAATCATAATGACATTCCTCAAATTAACAGCATAAATGAACAAGTTAATAAATAATCTCCCATTACATAACCATGGAATGACAATACAGCACTTAATGTAAGTGATAACAATACACCTGATAAAGCTAAAGGTCATGGTGATTGGTCAACTATATGATAAGGATGAGCTGGTAAAGGTAAACCTGATTCTAAATTACATATGTTACTTCGTTTAATTTTTCCTAATCTTCAAGATAAAATATTATCATTAATATTTACAATATTATAAATATTATTAATAATATAACTCTTCATTCAAAATATACAAATATTTGTATATTTTGAATGATTATTAAAAAACATTTCTAAGATTTTAAAATATAATTTCATCTTTGTTATTAATTTATTATAAATAAAGCTTTTAAAATTAGTTGAGAACTATTTCTTCTCTGAATAATTTAATATTTACAATGAACATAAATTTATAATTATTTACATTATCAAAATTTTAAAGTATTTATACATATATTTCAGAGTATAATATATTTAAAATAAAATAAAATATATAATTTAAAATTTATTTTATAGAATAATTAATAAAAACATACATATCATTATGGTTAAATTAAGACATATGAAAATAAAAACAAAAATTAAGAGAATGGTAAATAAACATAAAAATTGTAAAATTATAAACATTATTACACTAATTTATCACGCGGCTATACTTCGGATAGATTGGATTCGAACCAATAGCCTCCTACTCCCAAAGCAGACGCACTACCAGTTTGTGCTGCTATCCGTAAAAATTCTAATTTTAAAAGCATAATCGAAAATAAAACAAAAATTCTTTCTTATTAAAAATGAATGTTTAATCTAAAAAAAAAACATATTTATGTTTATTGGAACTATCCTTATAAATTTTTACTGTATTACCCACGATAGGATTCGAACCTACACATAATTATATAGCAGAACTTAAGACTGCCCCGGCTACCAATTTCGGCACGTAGGTAAAATTCATTAATTATTAAATATATATCTGTTTTACAAAGAATATTATTTAATAAAAATAGTTATACTAAAACTTAATTACATATTATAATTAAATTTATATTTTAAGGCTAAGAGGAATCGAACCTCTATCATGCCATTATGAGTGGCAAGCTTTAACCTTTAAGCTATAGCCCTATAGCAATATATGTAAAGATTAATTTTTATACTTTCTACTGAAAAATAAATATAAAATATAAAATTATATGGCTCTACATATATTTATTACATAATATTATTTGTAAATAAAAATGATTTTTTATACCCACAGAGGGAATCGAACCCCCATTTTCTGATTACAAAACAGACACTTTACCATTAAGTGATATAGGTAAATAAGAAAACATCATTTTATACATTATTTTAATTAAAAATATGAATTTATTTATAATATTATGTGAATACACTAATTTATTATGAATTATACTAATAAAAATGAAACAAGAAAACTAAATTCCTAGCCTCAACGGGATTCGAACCCGTATAACAGCATTGAAGGCGCTGGGTCTTTACCATTGGACGATAAGGCCGTTTTAACTACGTTATAATAAATAATAAGAATATAATTATAATGTAATAAAGAAAAAATAAAAGTATAAAATAAATAAAAAAATAAATAAAAACTTTTATTTGTTTTATTTATATCGGTAAAAGGAATTGAACCTTTAGCTATTATTTATGAGACAACTATTTTAACCACTTAAACTATACCGATCTGCAAGAGATAATGTAATAAGCTAAAAATTAATTGGTACTATAATATATAGTATAAAAACAATTTAATATTAATATTAATAAATGTTAAAATTTATAAGTATTAAACAAATATAATACTTATTTAATTTATTAATATTAAACTAAGTTTCCTCCTGTCAAATTTGGAGAAACAATTACATTTTTACTTATTATTTCTTGTTTTGCTTTTATTCATAATTCTTTCTCTATTTTAGACATTTTTGCCGGATCAGCTTCCAACAAAATCCGTCATTCTTCTTTTACTTGAGAATTAGGTAAATCTTTTCAACTTACGCCAATCATACTTAGAACATTATCAATTAAACCTAATAAAGGTATTATACCTAAATAATGAACAAAATAATAGGCAGTTGCTATCTGTCCTGCTAAAATATAAGGATGAATAAAATTAACAAAATCTAATTGATTAAAAATTTTTTTTTATTCCCGAACCGCACGTGCAACTTTCATTGCATACGGCTCTCTACAATAATTAAATCTAAATAAAATCTTCTATTTTTATTATTATTTTTTTATTAAAATTAATTAATATATACCATATAATGTATATATACTTCTATTTAAAATAAATAAACAAATATAAATATAAAATATCATTATTAAATATTTAATATATTAATTAACTTTAATAAATTATAATTTTCATTTCGTATAAATTAATTATTTATTAAAATGTAATAAATACATAATAAAGTAAAAATTTATTTATCGCTGTAATTCTTTCTTTATTCAATAGTTAGTTATAAAATCCTAATATTAAATAAGTATTACTATTACTCTGTTACCTTAGAAACAAATAATATAAATGTTAACCTTAGGTAATCCCATATTATTCTTTTAAATTCGAATTCTCTTTTTAGATATTAAACTTACTTTCTTATAATTAGTAAATCAAAAATATATATTAATTGCTTCTTATATAGAAATGAGGCACCAATATCTATATAATTAAAATATATTTATTTAAATTTATATAAATAAGAGATATATTTTAATTCAAGCTCTTTAGCTTTTATCATTAAGAGTATAATATTAGAAAATGCTAAATTCAATAAAATTTTTTCAATTTTATTCAATTTCTAAATTATCATCATATTCAAGAAGCAATGAAGGATCAAATATTGATCACGACTTATAAAAATAATATGGCGCACTGCCTCAACATGACAACTTCCTAATCACATTAAAATTAAAAAATTAAAAGCAAACAATCAGAAAGCTAAGATATGCAATGGTTTATATGAACTACCCCTAATTCTACTTATATCAACAAAAGGTAAAATTAAAAGAATTAATATCGCCACAAACATACTAATAACACCTAACAATTTGTTAGGTATAGATCTTAATATAGCATAAAATGGTAATAAATATCATTCAGGCACAATAGATGCAGGTGTTTGCATAGAATTAGCTTCAATATAATTATCAGAATGACCTAATTTATCAGGTGCGAAAAAAAGAATTAGAGCAAATAATAATAAGAATAAATAAACTGTTACTAAATCTTTGAAAGAATAATAAGGATGAAATGGTGCTCTATCTGTATTAGATGTTGTTCCTATAGGATTTGTAGAACCACTAACATGTAAATATAATAAATGTCCAGCTACTAATGCAGCTAAAATAAAAGGCAATGTAAAATGTAAAGAGAAAAATCTATTAATTGTAGCTGAATTAACAGAGAAACCCCCTCAAACAAACTCAACTAATGATTTTCCTAATCAAGGTATGGCTGATAATAAATTAGTAATCACAGTTGCACCTCACAAAGACATTTGTCCAAATGGTAAAACATAACCTAAAAAAGCTGTAGCCATCATTAAAAAGAAAATAATTGTACCTATTACTCAAACACCTATTCTTGGTGATTTATAACTACCATAGTACAATCCTCTACTAATATGTAAGTATACAGCTATAAAGAAAAATGACGCCATATTAGCATGAGCATATCTTAATAATCAACCATCATTAACATCTCTCATTACATGTTCCACACTGTTAAAAGCTAAATCAGCAGTACCAGCATAATGCATTGAAACAAGTATACCTGTTACAATTTGAGCTATTAAACTTAAACCTAAAAGAGAACCAAAATTTCATAAATATGAAATAGTAGTAGGTTGAGGACTATCTACCATGTAGCTATTTAAAATAGTTAAAACAGGATTAGATTTAATAATTCTCATATATAAACTCACAATTTTCCTTAACAGCAAATTAAGTAAAAATAACAACATTGATGACATTAATTTATAATAAGTCATAACAAATATTAAATATGTCTTAATATAAAAAGTTTATTTATCTTTTAATTTTAAATCTATAGATTTAAAATTAATATATTACAAAAATCAGGTATTATTATGTAAATAATTATAAAATTAAAAACTTGTAAATATTTAACTTCTTTAAATATAAAAACTATATACATTATTTAAATTACACCATAAGTACATTAATTAAATTTATATAATTATTAATACTTTTTTATACTCAAGAAAAATTTAACCTGTATTCCGTTAATATCAATTTACCTTTAATACCACCATATACTTAGTTCCTAATTCTCGATTCTCGTCTCTTTAATAATGTAAAATATTTATATTCTAAATTAAAAATTATAAATAAATTAACTATGACATATTTTCTACACATTCAACTCAAATTTTAATTTCTAAAAAAACAAATAATAATTTTAATAACATATTATTTATTATATTTTGAGATTTTCCCATTAATATAATAAAAATTTCTTGAATATTAAGTAATAAACAGAAATAATATTTATATAATTTATTAATGTAAACTTACAGAATCCTTAATATAAGAAGAAGTTAAAATACTATAAACATAACTTTGAATACCAGCTATAGCTAATTCTAAACCAGATATAGTTGTTATTAATCCAATAGCTACAGGCCCCCCAGTAGCAACAATTTCTCAGCTAGCAGTAATAGCCAAGAAACCGAAACCAGCCAAAATTAATAATAAAAGATGTCCAGATATTAAATTAGCACCTAATCGGATACCTAAACTTAATCCTTTTGCTATATATGAAATTAATTCAATTAATGCTAATAATGGTACAAGAGGTAAAGGAGTACCTTCTGGCGCAAATAAAGTAAAAAATTTTAAAGCATGTAAAACTAATCCCATAATAGTAACTCCAAATCAAATACTTGAACTCATGGATAAAGTACTTACTAAATGTGAAGTTGTCGCAAAATTATAAGGTATTAAACCCATTAAATTACTAAATAATATGTATACGAACAAAACAAATACAAAGATAAAAAAAAATAAACCTACAACAGCACCTATTTGAGATAGAACCATGTTATATATTGTAAAATAAATAGCTTCTGTACTAAAAGATCAACCATCTATTTTTATATTTTCTTTAAAATTACCATATAGATAAAATACTAATACATATATAGTTACCAATGTAATATATACAAAAATATTAGTAATAAAACCAACAGGTGTATAATTTAAACCCAAGAAATCACCAAAAAAAGGCTTTATTTCAAATTGATCCATAGGAGAAAATACATTTAATTCAGACATAATTTTATCTTGATTTAATAACAGTCAATCTGTTGTACAAATACTGTTATTCATAAAAAAAAAATAACTAAAATATTTCCATTCTTAATATTTTAAATAAATTATCTTTAACTAAAAATACATAAATGGCAGAAACTTTTACTGTATACAGTAAAAAAAACTTTACTTATTATCATTAGTATTAATATAATAAAAAATTAATTATTAATATACTACATTAATAAAGGAAAGAAACATGATTTAATTTTCTAAAAGCAAAAATACCTAATAAGCATAAAAATTTTACATTAAAGATAATAAAAATTAAATTTATGAACATTAAATTTAATTTTTATTTTATGTAAAGGGAAGAAAATAAACACAAAAACAAATAAAAATCAACTTATGTTTTATTTAAATTAAAAACATAATATTAAAAACTAGTACCATAAGGTATCATATCAAAAGTTGAAAATATTGATATACTAAAAATAATATAACCAAAGACTAAAGGTAACAATTCCTTTCAACAAAGTGACATTAATTGATCATATCTTAATCTAGGCATTGAAGCTCTTACTCAGATAAAAAAGAAAACAACTATTATAATTTTTAATCCAAATATATAAGATCCATATAATTTATCAATCAATAAACTTATTGATTGATAAATTGTATATTCTTTAGAACAAGGCTCCATCATCTCCAAATTAGGGTTTAAATAATCAGTATAAGGTTTAATATCATCAATTATAAATGAATAACCTAATTGATAATACACATTATTTAACATATATAATGTATGAGATAAATTAACAGGTACAAAATAATAATAAAGATGTCAAATTGGATCTAATATTATATTATGTAAATTTGGACAGTGATAACCTCCTAAAAAAAATATAGACATAAAAGCAGACATTAAGATTAAAGAAGAATATTCACCTAAAAAAAAAAAAACAAATATACTAGCACTGTGTTCAGTCATGATTAATGTAAATTATTATTCCTGATAAATTAATTATACTACTAATAATAATTCCACTAAGAACCGTGCATGATAATTACTTATCACACGGCTCCTTACAAAAATTTTTTTAGCTCTAAATAATAATTAATAAAGATAACCTAATAAAATAAATAGAGAATATCTAAATAATTAAATAATAGCCTATTTATATACTAATAAAAATAATTAAACTATTTAATTATTTTTATTAATAATTATAATTTTACTATGTAATAATGATTTTCTAGTAAACATTTCTGTATTTAAATAATTCTTTTCTAAAACTATTCTTTTAATATAAATTTTATGTTCTCAATCGATATTTTTATAAAGGAAAGAAAGATCATTACATATTAGCTTGATTTTAAATATATTAAGATTTTTGGGATGAAATAAGAAAAAACTTCTATATATATTAAAATTTATTAAACCTAATTTAAATAATGTATTTATATTATTAATTTTTGCATTTAATTTTACTTGAAGTGTTAACATTAAAGATGCAAAAATAAAAATATAAATGTATTTATATATTACAGAAAAATTTTGACAAATATAGAAAGAACTTATAATGAAATAAAGAATAATAATATATGTATTGATGATTGTATTAATATCAAATTTTAACAAATAACTAATATAAATTGGTTTTCTTTTTTTATTTAGGATACCCAAATTAATTAATACCTTAAATATCAAATATCGTGAAGTTAAAACAATAGTACTATAAATATTAAAACGATTCAATCCACTAGATATTTTAATATTTAAAAATTTCAGATTATCATTATTAACATTTGTTATATAACTACAAACATTGTTTAAATATATTTTAGTATTCAAAAAATGATTTATTTCATTTTTTATTTCTATAGCCTCTAATTTATTACAATTTATACCTATAATAAAACTATTAGAGCTTCTAACAAATTTAATCTTACTATATAATATATTATTAAAGATATTTTTAAAACCATAACAATTTACAAATAAATCATTATTTAATTCATTTATTTTTTTATCTAATTTACTAAAAATTATATTAATAAATAAATTAGATAGTTCATCTTTGTCATCATAACTAGATCTTGAAATAGATTTAAAATAACCAATATCTAATATTTTATTATCAAAAAGAAATTTCAATAAATCTATAAATTTTTCATCTTTTATATAATTTTTGAAATATGATAATAACAAATTAATATGATCATTAGTAAATGTAGTATTAAATTTAAATGAGATGATTCATTTTACGTTTCTTCATTCCTTAATTATTTTATTAAGACTAATTTTATATAATTCAAATTCTGTATTGTTAGCATTTGCATTTATATAAAATTGCGAATTATTATTATTACAAAGAACATACTTTAATAATAGTAAAATTTTTTTATTTAAGATCAAATTTTCAATTTTAAAAATTCTCTTATTTTTATTAATATTCATTTTTAAAACTTTTATTTTTGAATTATTATTACATTTATTAACAATATAATAATAAAGCAAGATAGGTTTATTAATATATACATTTGTATGATTAAATATAACTAGATTATTCTTATAAATATTCTTATTAAAAGGTATAATATATAATAACTCTAATAAATTTAATCATTTAAATATTCCAAATTCAACTATGTTTATATTATTTAACAAAATAAATATTAAATACTTTATTTTTTCATAAAAATACATACTTTTCTCAAAAACTTTAATACATTTTATTACATTAAAAATATAATTTAAAAATTTAAAATAAAAATAATTATCTAAATTTCTTAAGAACAAATTTTTTATTCTTAACAAAATTTTCTCAATTTTCATATATTTTAAATAATCAAGGTATTCTCTTTTTATTAATTCTTTCATTCATAAGTATATCTTTAAACGAAATAATACTATAATTATTTAAAAAGCTATTAATTTTTGTAATAGAGTTACATTTCAAATTATTATTAGATTTAATAATTCACTTAAATAAAATCTCTTTTCATTCTTTATGATATCTTTTTATTAAATTATTATAATAAGTAGGTTGTGCAGAAAAACCATTTATTCTAATAATACTTACTCATCCTACATATACTTTTTTATTACGACAATAAAAGTAATTTTGTGTTATATTAGAAGATATATGAAGTTTATTTTTAGATTGCACTAATTTATTTACTTTAACACCTTTTATTATTCTATACAATTTTAAATTTTCTTTTTTTTTATTTGGATAAGCAAAATTGTCTAAAATAATATATTGTTTTTGAAAAAATGAATATAATTCTGTCAATCTATCAATTTGAATATCTCATTTAATATTAACATAATAACTTATATTTTTATAAAAATTATTTTTTTTTTCATCATAAGAAATAAATTCTTTTATTAAATTAGGCAAATCCTTTCCATGTAAAACTTTCGAACATTCTCCTTCTATACTGAGAGAATGAAATTCAGCTATTATTTTAGAAGTATTACATATTCTAATTATATAATAATTATTTCATTCTTCAAAATAATTATTAATTTTATCTAAAAATGTATTACCTTTACATCCTAATATAATTTGTTTTCTACTCTTCTCTGAAATAATAAATTTTCATTTATTACTTCTTGCAATGGTTTTATTTTTCTCTCCCTTAATATCATTTGAATATTTATCAAAATGATATTTAAATATGGAACTTCCTGATTTTTTTAAAAATAAACTATCTACCGTTAAAACTGTAGCTATACAAGGGGTATATCTTTCAGATGGATCCATAATCTTACTAGTTCAAGTATAGAATTTATTATATAATCATATTATTCAAATAAAATATGATATCTTGTAGCCTAGACAATCATTATAGGAATTAATTATATTATTCACATATTTAATAAAATTTCTATATAAATCGCTTAAATTACCAATTTTTAAAAATAAATTGAGAATTTTATATAGAATTAATTCTAATACCCAGAATAAAGTTACAGTACTTCATAGAGAAAAAATAAATCGCATTTCACACAATCCAGCTACTAATTCTGATTCAGCTTCTGCTAGGTCAAAAGGTGGTCTATTTGTTTCTGCTAATATAGCTATAAAAAACATTAAAGCAATAGGCATCAAAGGAAAAATATTTCATACAGCTTGTTGACATTCAACTATAAAAGTCAAGCTAAATGAACCTGAAAATAAAATCAATATTAAAACTATTGAGGAAAAAACTAATTCGTAAGAAAGTAATTGAGCTGTAGCTCTAATAGCTCCTATAAATGCATATTTAGAATTCGCAGCTCATCCACTAATTAAAATACCATAACCCCCTAAAGATGATACAGCTAAAGCAAAAAATACACCTAGTTCATAATCAAATATAGCCAAACCTTCACCAAAAGGTATTATAGCTCAACCTAATAATGCAAATGTTAAAGTAATACAAGGACCTAATACAAACAACATACTATTAGAATGTCTAGGTCTTATTATCTCTTTTACTAATAATTTCAATGCATCTGCAAATGGTTGTAAAACACCTCAAGGTCCTACTGCATTAGGTCCACATCTACGTTGCATAGCTGCCATTACTTTACGCTCCGCTATTGTAACAAAAGCAACTGTCATTAATACAGGAACTAGTACTACCAATACTTCCGTTATATTAAAAATTGTTAACATATAAATATCTTTTTTTTTTTTGATTATACCAACTTTCAAATCATTAGAATATAACTTAATACAATATAATTATAAAATGACTATTAATATAATTAAATAAATATTAATTATATTGTAATTATAAAATAATTACAGTAATTATATTTACTACTAAATATAATTATATAATAACATATTTTTAGATAATGAATGATATAATTTATTGTGAAAAATTTTCTTTTTCTATAAACTGTAGTAGAAATTTTAGTGTAAAAATAATTTAGCACTTAAATAAAATAAAATCGTTGATAAAATAAAAGAAAAATATAAATATGAGAAAAAACTTTATCATTATCTTATCAAAAAAAATTTTTTTTATAGAATATAAATATATAGAAGTAATAATAAAACTAAGAAAATTATATAAAAAGAAAAAGTAAATATTACAAAAATAAATTAATAAAATATTTATAATTAAGATTAATTCTTAATGTCTAATTGCAAGGAATGTGCCTTTTTAACAATTTCAAGAGCACCTTCTTTCAATTCAAAAATAAATCCAACAACTAATATATATAAGAAAGCTAAAACATTATTTTTACTAATACTTTGATTATTATGATATATAGCTGTATAAGGAAAAATTAAAATAATTTCTAAATCAAATATTAAGAATAATAAAGCTACTCTATAGAATATTATATTAAATCGTTCTCTTGTTTGTACGAATGAAGTAAAACCACACTCAAATCCTCCTTCCTTATCTAAATATTTTACACTTAAAGATAAATAAGTATTAACACCGAATAATAAAATTCCAATAAATAAGACAACAAATACGAAATAAGATAAACTGTCTATTATACCCTCAGAATCTAATTGTTCAACAAAATTTAAATTAAAAAAAGCAGGTATCATAAAACTTCTTTTTTTAATTATAGGTATAACCCTAATTTCTTCATTTTTCTCTGATGTCAACAAAATAGCACCTACCATACCTAATAATAATATTACACTTAATATATAAATATAGGAATGATACACAGAATATAAAATATCTCCTATAGCAGAGATATGAGTAACTCTATTTATAGCATTTTCTCAATTAGGAATAAATACCATATAATAACTATCTTCAATATTAAATAAATCCTTAATAAGAAACAATCCATTTGATATTAATGAATCCGTTGTATGATAATAATTATCAGCCATTACCTGTACTTTTGAATTAATAAATGAATTGTCTAAATTATTATCATAGTCAAATTTTTGATTTAAATTATAGATTTTAACTAAATTAGTAGAATCTTTATCAAAAATTTGATTATAATGAGTATCATCTAAAATATTATAATTAGAATCTCTAAATATAATAGATTCTATTCTTAAATCTAAATGAGAATTTGGAATTGCATGCAATTCCAAATTCTCATTATTATTTATTTGAAACAAATTAAATTCAATTGAATTTAAGTCAGTAAGGCTATTATCACAGTAAATTTTTTCAAATTTTAAATTATTGTTTTCAAATTTAATTAAACCATATTTAATAACTATACTTTTTAATAAAAGGACAGAACCCACCAATAAAAGAAATAATAAAGGAAGGTAATTATTATTTCTTTTTTCAACTATTTCAAGATCTATCATCATTAAAATAAATAAGAATAATATTGCAATTGCTCCAACATATATTATGATGTAAGACAAACCAATATAAGTAATACCTTTAAAAATTAGAAAAAAAGCAACTAAAATATATAAAACAATTAAATTAAACACAGAATAGATAGGATTTTGCGTTGTTATAACAAATAAAGCTGCAATTATAGCAAGAAAAGGTAAAAAAAAATTAATAATAGTATCAGATAAAAATAAATCCATATACTAATATGAAGTAAAAAAAAATAATATATTTTTATTATAATGACATTTAAATTTATCGCATTTATATTTTATATAAAAAATATCTAAATGTAGATAACATAAATATAACAAATTTATAAACATGATTATAAAAACAATACAAATATCATATTTTTACTTAAATAATTAATTTGATAAACGTTATAATTAATACCTTTAAAGAAAAAAAAAATCATATATATATATGATTTTTTTCTTAATACTTAAAAAATAAAAATAATAAACAAGAATGGAAAATAATTATTTCAGTAATACTGAAATATGAGAACGGACGGAATTGAACCGCCTATGGTAAAAACCAGTGGGTTTACAGCCCAACTCTCAAACCAAATGAGAATCATTCCCGTGGAGATAAATATTAATGAACTTTACTATTTTCCAGCTGCAGGTTCCCCTACAACTACCTTATTTCGACTTAATAGAAATCAATATAAAACATTAAAGCTTTCACTATATACTTAAAATGAATTATTTATCACCCCTTAACTACTTAATATATATATAATGTACTAAATTATACATAGGGAATAAAAATATTATAAATTTACAAGATAATATTTAAATAATAAAATAATAAATACAACAAAAAGTAGAAAGGATTATACTTTTATTATATAAAAAATTTTATTAAAAGTAGACAGCATAATATATAGAATAAAACCCTTCCTGCAATTATATCTCTCTCCACCTGACGAGTGGTTAGTACACCCCGGATTTTATTTTCACCGTAACGATCCTGATTTACGATTACTAGCAATTCCTTCTTCATGTAGCCAGGTTTCAGGCTACAATCCGTACTAATACTTCCTAATTTTATAGGATTAGCTCCGAATTTCTTCATTGCATCCCTTTGTATAGAAATTTGCGGCACGTCTACAGCCCACTCCACGAGGGCCATACTGACTTGTCTTAATCCTCAACTTTAAACTTAATGTACTAAATTTCTCTTTATAATTAAAAATAAAGGAATTCTCTTTCACTTAATAAACTATAAAAATTAAAAATCAAAAAAAAAAGAATTTTAATAAATTCTAAAATTTTACCTTTTTCAGAAAAAATTTTAGTAAAAATATAATAAACATTTTTATATAAGTAAAAGTTATTTGTTCTCTTGTTTAGTCGTAAATTATTCATTTTACAAAACTCCCACATCTACTAAACAACTTTATTTCAGCTTAATCTAGGAGAATGTACATATACCATTTTTTGGCCGTTCTTCTTATATGTCAAATAAATAACTTAATTATTCATAATTATTCTTATCATGAATAATTGAATTTATCAATAAAAATATTTAATGAAAGAAGTAGGGTTGCGCCCGTTTCTTAGGAATTAACCAGACGTCTCACGACACGGACTAAAGACAGCCATGCAACACCTGTAAATATTTTCTAATTATTCATTCGAAATCTATACAGGGAGTGGTAAGGTTATGCGCGGATTATCGCATTAAGTAACATGCTTCACTGCTGGTCTCCTTGGGCCGTCTAGTGATTTGAGTTTCCGCCTTGCGGCCTTACTCCCCAGGTGGTATGCTTAATACCTTCGTTTATACGTGTAACCAGAATATTTCGACATCAGAAGTTATTATAATTTTATATTACACTATAAAAGAAAATTATGTAAATAAACTCAATAAGTTCAGATAAAAGTCACTTTAATATACCTACTACTATATATTTATTTAACTAACATAATTTTAAATTTAATGTCTTCCGATTGCTAATCAAAAGCTAGCCTTAGTCCCATTTAACACTTTAAATAAGAATCTTTTTATATAAGATAATAAATATAAAAAGACGGCAATATGTATAAATAAATACACAATATCCCTTTTTACACAGTGGCATACATCGTTTTCTGCATGGACTACTGGGGTCTCTAATCCCAATCGATACCCATGCCTTCGTACCTCAGCGTCAGTCATTAATAGTAACATGCCTTCGCCGCTTCGCAACCTCTCAAGTATTTACGTATTGTTACACTACTCTTGTTATATTTGTTACTTCTTTTTGACTCAATTATAGAATTATCACTATTTACACTCACGTTTTAAATAAGAAGTTCTATAAAGCCTACGTACCCTTTAGACCCATTAATGACGAGTAACGCTTGCCTCTCACGTATTACCGCGGCTGCTGGCACGTGGATTAGCCAAGACTAGATTTATCTTTGTATATCTTTGATAACATTCTTTCTGAGTACTTTCCCGGTATCATACTTGAAATATCTAGATTTTCAATATTTATTATTAAACGTATAATTATTAATATAAAGGTGATTATATACTAAAAATTACATCAGAATATTCTACATATTTGTACATTTAATCAATTATAATGCAGAAATAGAGAAAATCAAATTTTTTCATTTAATGTCTTTAAAAGAATTAAAGACTAAAATCTTTTATTACATTAGATTAAAAATAAATATCCTTTCTTCCCATGGTAAATATCATGTAAAAAAAAAGTGATATATAAACAATTAAATTACGAAATAAAAAAATTTCTAGCTTAATTACTTATATATAGATAACGTCATTATCCTCTCTTTTTTAGGGATTTACCTAGATATAGCACACATTAAGTGTTTTTTTTCTCCCCTTTAGATAGCTGGTTCGGCCTTTCGGCCATTGACCAAGATTCCCTACTGCAGGCAAAAAATTTGCTAGGCTGTTATTTCATCGCCAATGTGGTCGTACATCCCCCTAAGATTCGACTACGGTTCTTCGGCTAGTTGAGCTATTACCTCTCCTACTACCTCCCCGAAACAGGCCAATCCCAAAGCGAAAACATTTCTTTAATATTATTCCAATTTTCCCTTTTATTATCTATATAATATTTAATAATATAGATACATAATAGAAAATATAATATCTTATAAGGTATTTAACCTTACTCTGGGGAAACATTCCTGATTTTACTCACCAGTCCACCACTACTTTTTCTCTTTTTATAACACAGCGTGTAATATAATACTAAGAAGTATACAATATATATATATTACAAAAAAAAATAACAAAGATATTATTTTATTATGCACCTTATCAAACAATATTAATAAAAAAGAAAATTTATTTATTGTTTCAAATTAATTTTTTTTTATCAATTCACCTATTGTTATATATATATATATATTTATTTATTACAAATTTCGCCATCTCAATTATAAATACTCAAGTCGTTCGATTCGCATGTATTAAAGCTTCTAAATAGCGTTCACTCGGAACCATCACCAAATACACGAAAATATAATCTGAGATCATAATAAAATAATTTCAGAT
>Ga0335085_10001568_pt1 | contig 47285 bp, 30 predicted proteins | sample Lox_Sample_45_FD_206712 | JGI IMG/M metagenome (GOLD analysis project Ga0335085, IMG submission 206712) | Soil microbial communities from Loxahatchee National Wildlife Refuge, Florida, United States - Lox_Sample_4.5 | ecosystem: Environmental > Terrestrial > Soil > Wetlands | place: USA...
GGCACCGCGATGCTAAAATCAAGTACCGCATCTGCTTGAATGTAAAGGGCTGGGCGCTTAACTCAGCGGTAGAGTGCCATCTTCACACGGTGGAAGTCATAGGTTCGAATCCTATAGCGCCCACCATCTTTTCAACAGCTTACGAACCACTAACGGATCACGCTCTTTATTTTCAACAGCTTAAGGACGCGTGGTCTGTTCTGTAATCCGATGACGAAGACTCTTTCAGCACCTTGACTTGGTGTAGCCGTTTTGGGTACGATTGACCCCTAAATGGGTACAGTCAGCGTGCTTTCCCGGACACTTTTCGGACGTACCCGCGGTGCTGTGCTCGCCGTTCTCTACGGACATGTGGGCGATTCATTCCACTTGCGCCAGCTTTCTCGACTAACAAGAATCACACTCGGGGCGGTCCAGCGCGAACTGCGCCAGCTCGTCGATGCCGGATTGGTTACGCGCAAGGCATTGGGGAACCATGTCTTCTATAGCGCCAATGATCGAAGTCCTGTCTTTGCAGAGATGAAGGGCTTGGTGACGAAGACTGTGGGAATCCACGATGTTCTCCTGGCCGCACTCGATCCTCTTAAAGAAAAGATCAGTCTCGCGTTTGTTTATGGTTCAACCGCACGATTGAAGGAGAATACTCAAAGTGATGTCGATCTGATGATTGTGGGCAAGGTTCATTTTCCAGATGTCATCGAGCATCTTGCAGACGCCCAGAGAACCTTGAATCGCGTGATCAATCCTACAGTGTATTCGACACGAGAATTTGGAAAAAAGTTCCGCGGCAATTTTCTGAAGACCATTCTCTCAGAAAACAAGCTATTTCTGATTGGAGACGAACGTGTCGTACGAGAACTGGGTCAAAAATAATTGGCTCGACAGGCAATCATCGGACCGCGAAGAGATCGGGCGTTTGCTTGGGATCGCGGACGCCCGTCTGGATGACTATCGGAAGGCCGTTAAAGGAAAATTGTCGACAGACGTGCAGCTGGGTCTGGCGTATGACGCGGCGCAAGCTTCCGCCACAGCCGCGCTGCGCGCGGCCGGCTACCAGGTGGTACGGGGCAGCAGTGAGCATTACCGGACCATTGAGGCGCTCGAGTTTTCCATCGATCCGGAGAAGAAGATCATTCGCACGCTAGACACGTTGCGACGCAAACGCAACACAGGCGCCTATGATGACTATGGGCTTGTATCCCAGGGCGAGGCCGATCACGCGGGCAAGGTAGCGGCACAGGTCCGTACACAGGTTGAAGACTGGATTCGGAAAAATTTTACCGACAAAATCTGACTCGGCGCGGGTTTTAAACTCTGCTCCTAATTCGTGGTTAGTCTCCCATCTGGGTATCAGGCATGAGCATGCACCCGCGCGAACATTCAGATCAGGTTTTCACACCAGCATGCCCTGCGACGGTGCTATGAAAATAATCCAGAGGGCGTTCCAATCGCTGGCAATTGGAATGTGTAGTATGTCGCTAGCTACGCTTGCATTGTGATCCGTTAGCGCAGCTTACCATCGTCTTCCACTGCTTTACGGTGCCCGCCGTGCGACTCTATGTTGCTGAAACTACGTCTACCCCAAAATTCGAACCTATAGCGCCCACCATCTTTTCAATGGTTTAGCTGGATTGCGCTGCGTCGTGCGCTCTGTTTCCACGAACAGCAAGCTCAGCAATTCTCCGAGTCGCTTTGCTCGTCTCGTCGCCGATCACGTCACCGTAAGTATCCATACTCATAGCAATTATTGAATGACGCATCAGGAGTTTTGCGACATCAGGCCCCGTACCGATCAAGGATAGCCAAGATCGATATCCCACCTTTCACCGATGTAGCAACATAGCCACTTATAAAAGAGCTTTTAGCCTGATAAAGGCCATCATTCTGGAAGCGTACCAAGGCTGGGCATATGGTGCTCGCACTCCGGATAAACCAGTCTTTCTGTTGTATTTCGAGAAGGACTGCTTAAAGAGTCAGGTTCGCGGCGCAAAGCTGTGGAGTGAATATCCCGCAGACGGGTTCGATGCCGGAATGGAGCCTGACAGCCAGTCGGGAAAGGTTGAGTCCCGTCAGATGAGATCGGGATCATCGAACTGCCTCAGTTCCCGTTATATCGATTGGGGCTTACGGCTTACATACACGGGGCCGACCTTGGCGACCGAGCGCCGGATTCCAGATGAATACTAAGCGAAGAGCTGTGAGCAATGAGTAATTAGCCATCAGCCAAGGGTTGTGATCTTTTTCCGGGCTCAGATTTCTCATCAGTCACGCCCATTGCTGGCTACTGTCTGCTCAGATCCGTATTGACGACGTTCCAAATCGATCCCGGCTCAGGATCGTACGGCACGGCCTCGATTCCGAACTCCCAAAAGAAGACACCTCCAACCCAGTTGGGAACATCCGGATGAAAGCTGTACCCCTCATTGAGCAATTCGGTGAGTTTCGCTTTATCTGGTCTGCCCACGCTATAGCCCCATTCACCCATTCCGAGTTTGGATTTTGGAAAGATCTTGTGAAACTGCGCAAACAGGGCGACCAGATCAGGTTTGAAATTCAAGCATTTGTCGCGGTAATAGCTGAGCAGGACATAGTCCAAACCCGCTTTCATATCAGCCGGAATGTTTTCGGTTGCCCATGCAACAGGATCGTAATTTGGGCCCATACTCGTGGTGCAAGCTGGATTCGGTTCATAGTAAAGAGTGAGGGCGGTCGTTTTACCCGCTTTTTTAACGATGTGGTAGGCATTGATCATCTTCTTGACCACGTCTTTGTCGGTTGTGATAGGAATTTTCCAAGGGCAAGTTTGTCCTTTTGTCGGGACTGGATCTGAATTGTCGAGCCAGTTGCCATTGATCTCGTTTCCGACTTCCCAAATGTCGACGTAGTCTCCGAGCGCGGATACGTAGTCGTTCCAGCGCGCCTCGTGGTCCGCGACGCTGAAACAAAACTCGTAGGCTGAATCGAGAACCTCGGCGAGTATGTACGCTTTCTTCGAAATTGCCTTTGTCGCTGTCAGATACGTCTCTGCCTTAGCACCTTTGTCGGTATCTGATCCGTCCAGTTTGTACGTCAGACGAACTGTAGGGACTGAAATCAAGTTGCCAATGGATTGGATTACTTCGTTCAGGTATTTGTCATTCCTGATGTCCTTGTCATCAGCGACCGTGACGCCGTGGATCGGTGCCGGAATGATTGGTGACGAGCGGTCGATGACGTGTTTATCTTGGGTGCCTGTTGCCTGAGCGCGTACCTGAAGAGACGAAAAGGAAATCAACAGGAGACTAAGAAGAACATATGGTTTTGCCACAAATGCCGCCTAGATTACCCAGATCCGTTGTTCGTCAAAATGCTGAACGAAAACCGGTTTCACAGCGCCCCTCCGAGTCGGGAGATGATCTCCAGACAAGCGCGTGTTACATGATACGGAGCCTTCCAAGGATCCACCTTCGTGTCATCGATCTGTCCGTTTGCAAATAGGCCGGTATACACCTCGCCGTACTGATGATCGACGAAGCGATCCATGAAAAAATGGGACTCCAGATTGAAAGCCTGCCAATACTTCGGATCTCCGGTGAGCTGATACGCGTTTTCAAAAGCGACCATCGCTTCGCACTGCTGCCACCATTCCATGTTGCGGTTGCTCGCAGGCTCCGAGGCCGCACCCGTGCGATAGATGCCCCCATGAACAGTATCGAAACCGTATTTCAGAGCATGATCGACGAGCGCCAAGCTGGCACGGCGAAATCTCTCGTCGTTTTGGCGGCCCACCCGCTGAGCGGCCTCGGTAATCAGCCAACTCGCTTCCAGATCCAGTCCGTACTCGCATTGCCGCGAGTCGTCATCGCGATCGGCGACAGCCCAGTCATCATTAAAGTAGTAGCGCCCGTAGCCAATCTGCGAATCGATGATCTTGTTCACGAAGATGTCAAGCAGTTCGTCGACCCGGCTCTTCACCTGTGCATCCCCGGTCACGTCGTACAGCGTGGCGAGTGCTTCGAGCAAACCTAAATGCCAATCGTAGGACTTCCGCCCGAAAGATCCGGCACCGTTCGGGCCGTCTTTGTAGTCCGGAATGAACTGCCAATCGGCAGTGAAGGCGATTCGATATCCGCCATATCTATTGTCGTGAGCATGCTGATCAATGACATGGAACAGATCCATGGCTTCCTGAGCAGCTTGAGAATCGTGAAATGCGACTGCGTACTGGACCAAGCCCTCCATGACGTAGGACATTGGATTTAGCTGCTTAGTGGAGTCGACGATCTTTCCTTCGCGTGTCACCATGAAGTAATAGCCGCCGTGCTCTTTGTCCTGCATCTTGTCGCGGAGAAACTTCAAACATTCCGCTGCCATCTTCTGGTATGCGGTATCGGGATAGCGTCGATAGGCTTCAGAGAACGACCACAACGACCGCGAAATTAGTACGACGGACTTGTTGCTGTAATTGGTCGGTTTACCTTGGCGATCAAGCCGGCCGAGCATACCGCCGTATTGATTGTCGACGGCGTGATCGATCCAGAATTGCAGGACGCTGTGCTGCAATGTGTCGCGGAATACAACTAGCCAGTCCTGTGCCGCCTCGCCGTTCATTTGTGCAAACGCAGTTCCGGAATAGCAGCCGATCGAAAGGAGAGCCAAGACGAACGTCTTCGTTAAGGCCGAGTTCATAGAGCCTTTCGTGAACAATGGAACACGTATGGCCGGCGCATCGAACGCGTCGTCGTCAGAAAGATAATTTCAGCGCGAGTTGTCCGATCCGCGGAGCTCGTACGCCAGTTACCGCGCCGAAGCTGCCAAGAACATCGCCGGTAACGCTGCTGAATTGCGCATGGTTGAAGACGTTGAAAAATTCTGCTCGGAATTCGAGATTCGTTTTCTCTGTGATAAGCGTGTTCTTGTGTAGAGAGAAGTCCCAGTTGTTTATGCCGGGACCGTGAAAGAAACGACGGTTGGAATTGCCAAACACGCCCGTCACTTCTGGGGAGAAGGGGGATGTGTCGAACCATTGCCCAGTTTTCCGAATGTCCATGAAGTGGATCGGCTGGCCATTGTAGTTGGGAACATCCGCTCCTCCGCAGCCGCACAAAGAAGCATCATCACTTTCGCTGAGCGTAACCGGGAAACCGGTTGCGAAGCGAGTGATACCCGCAACCGTCCAACCCGAGAGCAATTTTCCCTGGAATCCTTTGGCTGACTTGCCGAAGGGGAGGTCGTAGCTATAGCTCAGCACAAAATTATGAGTTAGATCGAAAGTGGAAAGTGCTCGGCTGGCGAGTGGATTGTACGGATTCGGCTCATCATAGAAGCCGGAAGAGTTGTCGATCGACTTGGACCAGGTATAAGCGCCCAGGAAGCGGAACCTGCCGATATCCTTTTGCACGCTGGCCTGTAGCGCATCGTAGCTCGAATTAGCTTCTGTGGCCTCCCAGGGATTGCTCTGAAAGTCCATTTGCGGAGGATTCAGCGTAAGCCCACGCCCCGAAGTGACTGAGTAGGGCCGGGTTCCGAGAGAGACAATTTGGCTCGGATCAGTGGCACTGTAGTAGATAGTGTCTTCGCCGTACTGACCACACTCTTGACCCGCTGGAACCAACGGAGCCACAAGCGACAAGCACTTGGCAGCGTTCCCCGGATTCAATTCGACCTCATTGAGGAGGTGTCGCCCGCGCGATCCCACGTAGCCAATCGTGAGCACCGCCCTACGCGCAATTTCACGCTGGATCGTGAGATTGAACTGCATAGAATACGGGAGTTTGTTGTCCACGCGGTAGGTGGGTGCAGTCGCAATCGGGAGATACTTCCCCCAGATGCCGGTAGCGCCGGCCGGGGGAATCGTAAAGGGGAAGCGCTGTCCGGGATCGGCCCCAGTGCGAGACATATAGGGCTGATCCAGATACACGGGTACCGGACTGACGTAGAAGAGTCCGAAGGGAGGATCGCCCACCTCGTTAAACAGGGTTAGATCCTCGATCGCGGTGTAGTAGATTCCACCGCCCGCGCGGATGCTCGTTTTGCCTGGTCCGCCGAAGATTTTTCCTAAAGCACCCTCGCTAACACTGGGTGAGTAAGCAATTCCGAGACGAGGCGCGAAACGATCGTATTGCGTTGGAGCCAGTGTGCGCGGAATTCCCGGATCGCCGGGAAATTCAAATCCCTCAGGCGCATCAGGATAAACTTTTGACTGCTTTCCGGGCACGAAGGTTTGAAGCCGGTCTTTCGTGTCGTAGAAAGGCTGACTGACGTCCCAGCGCAAGCCGTAGTTGATGGTCAGATCGGGTGTTGCTTTCCACGTGTCCTGTGCATAAAGGCCGAAGTATTTGGAACGCGAGTCGAGGAATTGAAGACTGGTTTGGTTAAAGAAGTCAGGCGCTCCTAGCAGATAATCCGCAAAGTCGTTGCCCGTTTCGCCACCCGAGAACATGAACCAACCATTCGGAGTGTAGGTATTCCGTTCGTTGACCTGGATGTACCGCACATCTCCACCAAACTTCAAAGTATGTTTCGCCATCACCTTGGTGAAGTTATCCGTGAGTTGGTACGTATTGTTGTACTGCCCCGTAATGCCATCTGGCAGACCGAACTGCACACCGGTGTTGTTCAGGCCGATCGAAGCCATGCCGTTGTATTTCGGGTTGGAAGGTATGACTCCCAATCCAGTATCCACGAACCCGAAATCGGTATTCTTTCCGAGGCCTCCCTGCGGTTGATTCTTGATAAACGCAAATCGCGTGTAGCTGAGGTGAAACTCATTGACCGTGACGGGATTGATGATCGACGTGTAATTGATGCTGATCTGCTGGGCGCGCGAAGGCGTCACCACGGGAAACCCTGGAACATTGGACAGGGGATTATAGGGACTCAGAAAAGTAGCATCATCGAAGTGGTAATACATGGAGAGCGTGCCGCCGTGTGGGGTGGTCACGTCAACCTTAAGCCCGTATTTGTCGTCCCGCAGATTTGATTTCTCGGCGGCACTGGTGAAGAAGGGCTGCCCTCCGCTGGTTCCAGTGGGTGTTGGAATAAACTGCAGAGTCTTCACGGCCACTGGCGACCATGCAGATTGAGGAATCACCGGCCCGTTCGCTCCGGGGAAAACGCATCCGGTTGTAGGATCGGTGCTGGTGCAGCCATCGAACCAATAGGACTCGTCCGGATTCACTTGATATCCCAAGCGATTTGAAAGCACAGCCGCAAAGTTGGTCGGGCTGGCACCGCTGCGAACCGACCCGCCTATCGTGCCGAATCCGGTTGCGCCTAAATCCGAAAAGTCCCCGCCCCGCTCGGCCGTCGAGGGCACGGGAATCAGGCCGGAAGAAACTCCCGCTACTTCTCTCGTTCCTTGGTAGTCGCCGAAGAAGAAGAGTTTGTTCTTGATGATCGGCATGCCCATCGTGCCGCCGAATTGGTTTCGCTTTAGCTCTCCGCGGGTGGGATCAAAATAACCGCGGGAATCAAAATCCTCGTTGCGAAGAAACTCATAAACGGAGCCGTGATAATCATTGGTCCCGCTTTTTGTCACAACGTTTACGATTGCTCCTGAAAATCGCCCATATTCTGCATTAAAGGAACTGGTCAACAGGCGGAACTCCTGAATGGAGTCGAGCGTGGGAACAATCGAAGCGCCGTTGTTCACACTCTCCTCAACGTCGCCGCCATTCACCAGGAATGAGTTAGCCGACTCGCGTTGCCCGTTGACCGACATCTGTCCAGAATTTCCGTTACCCGAGACAGGACGGTCGTTGACGGCTGCATCCGAGGAAACCGGGACGACGCCTGCCTGCAGGCCCATGAGGTCGATATAGCTGCGGCCATTCAACGGCATGGTGGTCATCTTCTTGTCGCTGATTACATCCCCAAGTTGTGTGCTGCTGGTGTCAACCTGCGCGGCATTTGCGTTGACCGAAACCGTCTCTTGAATGGACCCGACTTTCAGGGCGAAGTCCGCGCGGTATTTCTGGTTGACGTCGAGCTTGATGCCGGTTTGCGCAGCTTTCTGAAAGCCAGCGGCTTCTACTTCCACCGAGTAATTCTCACCAATCGGAACGCTGAGGAACTCATAGGCTCCGCTTGAGTTGGTCTTCACATTGCGAACCAGTCCAGTTTCTAAATTCCGCAGAGTAACGGTGGCATTAGCGACAGCAGCTCCACTGGAATCCAGCACAGTTCCCTGTACGGTGCCAGTAACTTCGCCAAAGAGCGGTAATCCCGCGAGAATAATTGCGCCGGTGAGGCAAACACGTACAACCTTCGATAGCAGCCGACGGTTCATGCAACACCTCCATGGCCGAGTTCAGGAAGAATGCGGCGTGCAAAATAATCAGAACTTTGCTCCAATAACACCCCTGCCGTTTCGGATTGGTCCGAACGCCTTCAGATGTTCCGGCGGGCACACAGAACACGATATGTGGATGGGTTGTCAATGAAAAATTTAGAGCCTGGATGATGACAGCATCCAGACGATCCGCACTGGCCGCATCCATGTCTCTTCTTTCCAAAGGGATATGTCGCCAAATCCGAGATCAGCTTTGAATTCCAAAAGTACTGAAATATCTGTGTGAGGGCTCACATAGTGTGTCTGTATGCTATGGGTATATGTGTTGATCTCAGCGATTGATTCGCGGATAAACTGCTCGCTCACAGCTGCATAGTGCCGGGGTCGGAAAAAATCTCCGGGCGTGAAAACAAGCTTCTATTGAGCCTCGGTTTCTTGCTTCGCGTCATCTTCTCGGGTCTGGTCGTCGTGGGGATCCTGCAGGTCCTCCTTATGGAGGCGTCTGAATTCTGCAAGCATGCGCTCGGATTTTTCGGTCTCTCCCAATTTCGTGTAGATCCGGCCCAGCTGATAGTAAGCTGCGCTCAACCCCTTGTCGTATCGAATGGCCTGTTCCAACTCAAATGTGGCGGGGCGCAAATGGTCGGAGCTTGCGAGTAGTTTTCCGAGTTCGTAGTGGGACAATGCGTACTCGGGTTTGAGTTGAATCGCCTTTCTGAAGAGCCGTTCAGCCTCTTCGTTCTTATCTTCGCGTTCAAACAGAATTCCGAGATGGCAATACAGGCGAGCGTTCGTTGGTTGCAGAGCTATCGCGCGATGCAGAGAACTCTCCGCATCATCGAGTTTGCCTAAGTTCGCAAAGGCGATGTACTGCACAAAGAGAGTCCTCGCCGATTTGGGATTGAGTTCCAGGGCCCGTGCGAGGCTCTTCACCGCTTCTTCATAGAGGCGGAGGAGATATGAACTGACACCCGCAAGATAGTAGGGCTGATCCCAATCAGGGGCCAGGCTGATGGCCCGCCTGGCCGTCTGCAACGCTTCATCCTGATTGCCGGCACGCTGCAATAGACGAGTGCGCAACACCAGGATTTGAGGGCTGTCGGGGGCGAGATCCAAGGCCCGTCGGGATTCCCTGTCGGCCTCAGGAAATCTGTGCGAGAGATAGTAAGCACTGCCTCGCAGGTAATGGTCATCCGATGTTTTCGGATCGGGAATCGTCCTAAGGACTTCGTCTGCTTGTCCGGCTTGCAGATGAGCGATCGCCAATTGGTGCCGTAGCTCAGCATCATCCGGACGACTGCGAAACGCCTCTTGCAGATAGGAGACAGCCTCTCTTGGTTGGCCTGCCTTTAGGAAGAGCTGCCCGATGGCGGCGCACCATTGAGCATCAGTCCCGAAGTGAGTTGCAGCATCCCTGGCGTCCGTTCGCGCTGCCGCGACCTGCCCGAGATCAAGTTCTGTCCGAACGATGTTGAATGCAACGTCTGCGCGCTTCGGATTGAGCAGTCTTGCTCGCCGGAATTTGAGGAGTGCCTGAGCGGGGTGACCTGTTTCCTGAAGCACGATCGCGAGGTTGTACGCCGCATCCGCCTGGTTGGGATCGAGTTTCTCCGCTTCTTCAAGCTGGGCGCGGGCCTCGTCAAGCTTTTCTTCCTTCAGATAGGCGAGTGCGAGGTCGTAATGTGCGGAATATGAGCGGGGCTCAAGCTGAATTGCTTGTTGATAGTGCTGGATCGCATCAGCAGTTGCATTGAAGTGAAATTCGGTTAGGCCCAGCAGTAGATAGGCATGTGCGCACCGCGGTGCGATTTGGGTCGCTTGATTGAGCTCTTGAATCGCTGTCACGGAATCTCTGGCATCGATAGCCTTCTGAGCAGTGGTCAGGAGACGATGGGCCTTTTCACAATCCAGGTTTTTGTCTTGCGCATTTGCACTCGTTATCCAAGGCGTCACGAGAACTAGTAGTAACGAGATGCGCCTAATGTTTTGCCTCATCATCCCGCCGCCGGCGTGTCTGATAAATTCCGCTGAGTAAATAGCGGACGTCACCGAGCTACCAAGCCGCTGCACGGCTTGAGAATAGCACCGGGGAAAGTTGGATTCTTGTTGGAACGGACTTGATCATCAGCGACTCCAGCGCCGTTGTTCACGGTTCCCTTTTCCTTGGCGGGATTTGTGACTAGATGTCAGCTCTCCCGTTGTAGCGTTCGTGCAGCCCTATTTGGCCAAGATGCGAGGCAGACTCAAGCAGCGCGGTGGCGCAATGAGATCACGGTTGCGGTGTAACGGTCGCCACGCAAGAGCGAAAGGCTGTACTCGATCGCCACATCGAGATCGTCATAGGTAGTCTCTTTGATGATCAGCAGCGGACTGCCCGGTTTCGCCTCGAGGATTCGAGCCTCTTCATCTCCGGCGTTGACCGCGCCAATCACTTCTTCTGCCCACTGCAGTTTACGCCGGTACGTGTATTCAAAGACGTAATACATCGACTGCTTCTCCAAATCTAGCCGGTCGATGCCGGCAAAAATCCGCGCCGGAAGGTGACTCGTTACCAGAGCTACCGGCTCGCCATTCACAAATCTCAGTCTCGTGATCTTATAAATGCGCTCACCGGGAGTAAGTTTTAAAGCCTGGGCGACCTCGAGGTCCGGCTCTTCAATCTCAAGGCTCAACAGACGCGCAGATGGAATGAGACCTCGGCGCTTCATCTCTTCGCTAAAGCCGCGCAGTTGCTGAAAATTCCAGGGCACGCGGCCCGAACCGACAACGGGCAGTTTCCCTTTGGCGATGACCAGTAAGCCTTCGGATCGGAGTTTCTGAAAGGCTTGCCTCACCGGCATCTTGCTGATGCCGAGTGTGCGAGCGAGATCGCCTTCCGAACAAAAGGACTGTCCGGACTTGAGCTGGTTCTTCTTTATGAGAGTTCTTACCTGATCGACAATCTGTTGGTAGTAGGGAACGAAGCTGTCGTTTTCGAGGCGGAGACTTAACGCCGACGCATCCATAGTGGAAACATCTTACCACATATTATGTCATGTATAGATGTATGCTTAAACCTCTCGATGGCTTGATGGCGACAATATTATTAACATGTTTACTTTAAGCACGTTCGCTGGCAATCGTGGTCACAATGAAGTGTTCGCGAAAATAATAACTTGACAACATATACATATAAGGATGTAAAAGGCAAAGTCTGGCGAGATGGTGTGCAGGGTAGGAGATTTCATGGTCAAAAGAATAGCAGTGGCCGGGATAAGAGGTGTGGTTGCCTGTTTTGCCAGCTTGCTCATGGCAGGGCCCTTCATGCACGCCCAGAATCCTCCCACTGGAAAAACAGGATTGACCAAGTTGCCCGAGGTACACCTCGATGGTGAATATTTCTCCCGCAATGGAAGACGATTCATCCCGGTAGGAGCGCACTGGGTTCCTGCGAAAGCCGCGATGCAATGGCCGGTCCAGTGGGATCCAAAAGATATCGAGGCGGATTTCGCCAAGATGCAGGAACTGGGTTACAGCGTTGTACGGTTCGACATGATGTGGGCGTGGTTCGAGCCGCGTCCCGGCGACTACAACCCGGTCGCATTTCAGCAACTCGATTATCTGGTCTCGCTGGCGCACAAGTATCAGATTTACTTGCATCCTTCTTTATTCATCGGCGGCGAAGTCGGGGAGGCGTATTGGGATGTGCCGTGGCGGCACGGACGTCATCCTCATTCGGATCCCGAGATGTTGCGGCTGGAGTCGAATCTCGCGGCGGAATTTGGCCGACACTATGCGAACGAGAGCGGCATTATCGCGTGGGACCTGACGGATGAGCCCCCGTTCTGGATCGTGGCGAATCAAACAACGGATGCGATGGCGATCAATTGGACGCGCTTGATCGTTGCCGGGATTCGACAGTACGACAAACTCCATCCCATCGTCGTTGGTACCAGCGGAGAAGAAGTAGGTCACGGCCCATTCCGCGCCGACATGATCGCGCCATTTGTCGATTTCTTCAGCGTGCATCCATTCACGCTGTACGCTCCCGATCTTTTTCCGGATGCGTTGCTGTCGGCGCGCGGAACTTACGGCGCCGCGTTCGAGATCGCGCTTTCCCAGGGAGCGGGACATCCCGTGATGATTCACGAGATGGGAGCCTCGACGGCGCAATTCTCGCCAGATCGAGTCGCGGCTTACGATCGCGCGCAGGTTTACTCCGGTCTGGGAGCGGGCAGCATCGGAGTCGATCTCTGGTGCTACACCGATGCATCGCCTGAACAATTTCACAAAGTTCCCTACCTGAGGACGCCGCAGGAAACCGGGTGGGGAATGACCACATGGGACCGTCAGAACAAGCCCCTGGCCAATGAGTTCAAGAAGATTTCGCAGGTTGTCGGGCAACTTGATCTTGCAGGAGTCGCCCCTGCTCCGGCAGAAGTGGGCATCGTCATTCCCGATGAATGGGCGAAGATTCATGGAGATTTCTCTCACTTCGGATTGACCGGGCCGGAAGTGACTCCGTATATCTCTACGAACGATACGGATGCGATGCCGGGCCGTGGCCAGCCTGATGTTTCGGGCGGAAATCACTGGTTGATGAGTTCTGCGCTCTCTACTTTTATCTTGGCGAGACAGGCGGGATTGAAGGCCGATTTTCCGAGGGAGTATGCAGATTGGGCAAAGCGGCCCATGCTGTTCATGCCTTCTCCGATTACCAGTACGGGAGACGTTTTTCTTGCGCATGTGCATTCAGATTTTTATGAGAAGGCAAAGAAGTACGTCGAGAATGGCGGCTTCTTATACGCATCGGTCGCCGCGGATAGCGCGGTGCCAGAAATGTCTTCACTATTCGGCGCACGTCTGGTGGATCGCGCAGTGAGTTCGGAAGTCACGTTGAAGTTCGTCGTTCCCTTCGGCGATTTCAAGCCCGGAGACACTCTGCATTACATCGTTCCGAGTTCTGCTCCTGAGTCATGGGGAGCGCTGCTTGAAGTTAGTTCGGGAAAAGTGATTGCCGTCGATCAGGACGGGCATCCGGCGCTGGTATCGAATACGGTCGGCTCCGGGAAAACGCTGCTGAGTGCGTATCCTATTGAGCACTATCTGGCGAATGTGCCGGCGGTCTTCGATAAGCCGGAACAGACGCATCGCATTTACGCTGCATTTCGCGATTGGGTGGGGATCACCCCAGAATTTCGTACAGATCAGCCGGCGGTGGAAGCGTCGAAACTCAGCGGCGATCGCCGTGGATATCTGGTACTGATCAACCACAGTGACACCTTGCAGCAGGTCAGCGTTGCCTCGAAGCTGGCGCTGCGCAGCATGACAAGAATTTCTCCCGACGGCGGTCATTCATTAACTGCAAGCGGCTCGAAGTGGAAGATTGATCTTGCGCCTTACGAAGGCACAGTGGTCGAGTGGAAGCAGTGACTCCGAAAACGATTGTGAGCACATCATGATTGCTGGCGTTGACATTGGCGGGACCAAAGTCGCAGTCGGCATGGTGAATGAATATGGGCAGGTTCTCGCGAAACGAGAGCTGCCTACCGATCCCGAGGGCGGATATGCGCAGTTTCTGGATCGTATCGTGACCATGCTGCGCGAAGTCTCGGCGGATTCCCACGAAAAAATTACGGGCATTGGCATTGGTTCGACGGGGCCCGTGTATCCGTTCACCGGAGAGTTTGGCGACGTAAATTTCTTTCCCAAGTGGAAGGGGCAGAATCCAGTTCTCCATTTGCAGCAGCTATTCCAAGTCGAGGCAGCAATGGAAAATGACGGGGATGCCGCTGCACTTGGCGAAGCCGGTTGGGGCGCTGGCCGTGGCAAGAAGAATCTGATTTACGTCACAGTTGGTACCGGGATCGGCGTTGGCATCGTGCTCGATGGCAAGTTATACCGCGGAGTAGATGATTTTCATCCTGAGATTGGACACCACTTGGTCGATCCTTCCGGCCCGCTTTGTGACTGCGGCTTTCACGGCTGCTGGGAATCGATGTGCGCGGGGCCAGCGCTGGCGAAATGGTTCGAGAGCAATGTTCCGGCGGAATACTCGCGCCCATCTCCGTTGAACGCCAAGAAAATTTGCGAACTCGCTCAGCAGGGCGATGTATGGGCGCAGCGCGCGGTTGAACATGAAGCGCGCTATCTCGGCCTGGGATTGGCCAATCTGGTGACGATGTTCGTTCCAGAAATGATCATTTTGGGCGGCAGCGTGATGAAAAGCGCCGCGCTCTTTCTCGACGAGATTCACAGAATCATCGCGTCCAGCTGCAGGCTGGTTCCGTTTGAGAAAGCGCAAGTGGCGCTGGCTTCGCTGGGCGAGGACACCAATCTGATTGGAGCAGCCAGAGTCTGGTATTACCGATTCGCTCCGGAGGTAAACAGTGTCCGCTGACTTTTCAGTAATTGAAGGCGAGTACCTTCGGGACATCCTCGATCAGCCGCGTGCGCTCGACAGCACGTTCAGCAAGCTCGAAGTCTCGAAAGAGTTGCGGCAATTGGCAAGCCGCCTTCAAAGAGGGAGTTTCGGGTCGATCGTTCTGACCGGAATGGGCTCATCGTTTCATGCGCTCCATCCACTTCATCTCGAGCTGATTGAGTCGGGCTTTCACTCCTTGATGGTGGAGTCGTCGGAACTTATTCACTATCAGGACGGACTCTTCGACCGCAAGAATCTGATCGTGGCCGTTTCGCAATCTGGAAGAAGCGCCGAGGTTGTCCGCCTGCTGAAGAGCAATCGGGGACGCTCGCCAATCATTGGAGTCACGAACACGGCGGGGAGTCCGCTGGCGAAGAACGCTGCAGCGAGTGTTGTCACGGATGCGGGGGAAGAGTTTTCGGTCTCTTGCAAGACCTACGTAGCGTCGCTGCTCGGGTTGCGCTGGCTTGCTGAGGTGATGCGCCGGGGCGATCTCGGCCGCATTCGGAGTGACCTTAAGAGCGCATCAGCCTTTACTGCGGAATATCTCGCCAGCTGGAAAACTCACGTCCAACAACTCGGCCAGCGCTTGAGTCAGGCCCGGCGGTTGTTTCTGGTCGGGCGTGGGCCATCGCTCGCGGCCGTGGGAACTGGTTCTCTCATCGTCAAAGAGGCAGATCACTTTCCGGCTGAAGGAATGAGCAGTGCCGCATTCCGGCACGGTCCGTTTGAGATGGTGGGAAATGAAACCTTCGTCGGCGTGTTTGCCGGCGAAAAGAAAACGCGGGAACTCAATCGCTCGCTCTTTCAGGACATTCGTGAGCGTCAGGGTGCGACGGAATGGATCGGGGAGGACTCTAACTTCGCACCGTTCCTTCTTCCCAAGGCGCCTCGATCTGTAATGCCCGTTCTCGAAATTCTTCCGGTGCAAATGATCACGCTTGCTCTCGCCGCGCTAGTCGGACGGGAAGCCGGACGCTTCACGTTCTGTTCGAAGGTGACTACCGAGGAATAACCATGCCAGGCCCGATGCCGCGAAACCGATACATGGTGGTCATCGTCTTCCTGACTTTTTTCGTGATGTCGCTGCTCACGAACATCCTGGGTCCAATCGTTCCTGACATTATCAGCAGTTTCCAGGTGGGACTGGCCGCTGCCGCGTTCCTGCCGTTCTCATTTTTCATCGCGTACGGAGTGATGTCGATCCCCGCCGGTTTTATGGTCGAGCGGTTCGGTGAAAAGGCGGTAATGATCGCTGCATTCGTTGCCGGAACCGCAGGATCTCTAAGCTTTGCCCTGCACCCGACATATCAGGTTGCTGTGGTGTCGCTGTTCGTGATGGGCTCGGGCATGGCGACTCTGCAAACCGCCATCAATCCCTTGCTTCGTGTGGCGGGCGGAGAGGAGAACTTCGCATTCAACTCCGCACTCGCTCAACTGATCTTCGGATCGGCGTCGTTTCTCAGTCCGTATATGTATTCGTATCTCGTATTGAATCTGGGGACGGCCACTTCGCGCGGAGACGTGCTGCTCAGCATTCTAAGCCGCTTGACGCCGTCCTCGCTTCCGTGGGCCTCGATGTACTGGATCTTCGCTGTCTTCACTGTGGCGATGATCATCGTTCTGTACTTCAGTCGCTTCCCGCGTGTAGACCGTGCCGAAGACGAGCAAGCGGGCTCCTGGTACATGTACGGCAGTCTTTTCCGCAAGCCTCTGGTTTGGGGATTTTTCTTTTGCGTCTTCGCCTATGTCGGTTCCGAACAAGGCACTGCCGACTGGATGTCGAAATTTCTTTCGCAATATCACGGCTACGATCCACATACGACCGGGGCCGCTGCAGTTTCGTGGTTCTGGGGTCTGCTTACGGCTGGCTGTTTTATCGGGATGCTGCTGCTAAAGATTTTTGATAGCCGCTATGTGCTCCGAGGCACCTGCATTGGAGCGCTGATTTGCTTATCGGCCGCGATATTCGGCCCAGCTCGGGTTTCGCTGATTGCATTCCCCGCGATCGGACTGTTTGCTTCCGTCATGTGGCCGATTCTGGTGTCGCTCGGATTGAACTCGGTTGCCGAGCATCACGGATCGCTGGCCGGAATCTTGAGCAGCGGAATTATGGGTGGGGCTGTGGTGCCATTGATCATCGGGCGCATCGGCGATCACTTCGGCCTGTGCACAGGCGTGGCATTTCTTTATGTCACGTTCGGATGTGTATTGAGTGTCGGCTTCTGGGCGAAGCCAATCATTAGCAATGCTGTGATCAGCATGAAGAAGCCCGCTGCTGAATCCGTTTCATAAAAGAGAGGAGCAGTCCTCATGTCCGCTTCGTTTCGCACGAACGTTGTCCTAATCGCAGTCTTCGTAGCGATTTCATTCGCCGCTCAGGCACAAACCAAAGAACAGCCGGCTCCCGCGGGAATTCCGTATCTCAGCCTCACCGAGCCACGGCACGTGCTGCCTGATGCGCAGAAGTGGGAGGGCGATGAGTTCCCACACACCATGAGCGTGCTGGAATTGCGCCGCGCCGGGTTCCGTTATTGGGGATGGTACGGGCTCAATGAAGGCCGAGGCATCGGTCTCGCCCGAAGCAACGACCTCGTGAATTGGACAAAGTATGACCAGAATCCCTTGTGGTCGAATGCGCGCTGGCCAACGGTACTGGCGAAAGCCGATCCCGCGCATAAGGATCTCCTCTACTTCGCGATAACCCGCGACTATGACACTCCGGGCAGCTACATCGTTCTCGCGTCATCCAAAGACGGAATCCACCTGACGGAAGAAAAAGCCCTAGTCGCAAAAGTTGCAGATCAGAGGAATCAAAATCCGAATCTGTTTCGCGATCCGAACTCCGGTCGCTTTTATCTGACGTTCTACCGCGGGAACGACAAAGATCATTTCGAGATCATCAGCAAGAGCGCCGACAACATTCATGAACTGGACGCGGCGCCGGAAAAGGTTTTGCTGAAATCTACCGAGACAATCGCGGCGCCGACGCTGCTGTGGCTGAAGAACGCAAAGGGGGCTGATGGCAAGAAGGGGCTTTACTACCTGGCAACGGAAATCTATCCACACCGTTACACCGACGATCCGGAAGGCGAGTGGCTCGTCAAAGTGTTTGCTGCTGACGCACCAGACCGGAACTTCGAGCCGGTTGCCGGCAATCCCGTGATGCGCGGCCAACGCGCATGTTTGTTTCAGCACATATTCAATAACCGTTTCTACGGCTACGACTGTCATCTCGATACGGCCACCGACAAGTGGATGCTCGAGGAAGTGGAAGCGCCTCTGCCTTGAGATAGACGACCAAACGATTTCTTGAAATCCGGCTAAGGAGGATGTCATGAGGAAGTACACGCTTGTAGTGTCTGCATTGTTGCTGTCCCTCCTGGTCTCGCTGCTCGTTCTTGGATCTGTGATTCCGGCGCAAGCACAGCTTTATGCGGGATCAGTGAGTGGCGTTGTGAAAGATTCCTCGGGAGCGATGATCCCGGGAGCGCAGGTTACTCTCATCGATGAAGCGAAGGGATTCAGCTTCACGGCAACGACGGATTCGTCCGGACGCTATCTATTCCGCAGCGTCCCGCCGTCCGCGTATCGGATCCAGGTCAACAACTCCGGATTCCAGGGACAATCGCGAACCGGAATTCGAGTGAATGTCGACCAGAACGTTGCGGCGGATTTCACCCTGGAGATTGGAGCGAGTTCGGAAACCGTGAATGTCACCGCCGCAGCACCGCTGTTGGCGACGCAGGATGCAACGACCGGACAGGTGGTGGACCGCAAGTTCATCAATGACCTTCCACTGAATGGACGAGACGTGTGGGGCCTGGCATTCCTTGCACCTGGCGTGACTGAGGTAGATGCAGCGTGCATGGGATGTTCCGCGAATAACTTCATTTCTAACGGCACGAGGAACGCCACTGCTGACATCCTGATGGATGGTGTCAGCACGACGAACTATGAGCAAAACAGCGGCATCCGCGTTGATACGTACACGCCTTCGGTCGATGCGGTTGAAGAGTTCAATGTTCAGGAGACGAACTTCAGCGCCGAATACGGATTCAGCGGAGCCACGATCGTAAACATGGTAACGCGATCCGGGTCGAACGCCTTCCACGGCAGCGGCTACGAATTTCTGCGTCACTACAAAATGGATTCCAACAACTGGTTCAACAATAATCAGGGCATTCCGATTCCACCGCTGCGGCGGAACAATTTCGGGGCGACAATCGGCGGCCCGATTTTCAAAAACAAGACATTCTTCTTTGCTGACTACGAAGGCATGCGTTTGAACCAGTCCGCTGGCCCTGTTTTCTATGGTGTTCCAAGCGCCGCAGAGCGGACAGGCGATTTCGGCGAACTCTGTGGAGGACAAGGTCCGAACGGGCCCGCGCCAGACGGTACCTTCGATTCGAACGGCACCTGCTCTGATCCCAACGGGCAACTTTGGGATCCATACTCGGGCTACTACGACGCGAACATCGGCGGCGCGCAGCGTTTGGTGCCGATCCCCTTCAACAATCTCACGAAGTACGAGAGCACCGTTGATGCCAACCATCCGGCAAATCAGATTCTGGCCACGTATCCCGAAGCGACTCCGTATCGTCTGCCAACAGGACCGGGCAACCTGATTGATCCGGTCGCACAAAAGTTGATGGCGTACTTCCCATTGCCCAACTACAACGTGGGAAGCGGAACGTACAACCCGTACACCAACCGAATCGATTCAGGCTGGGTCAAGTCTCGCGACGACAAGTGGGATCTGAAAATCGACCACCGCTTCAGCCAGAAGAATCTGCTGAGCGGAAAGTACTCGCGCGATTACGGCTATTCCGGTTCCTTCAATTGTTTTGGCAATGCGGCTGATCCATGCGGAAGCGGCCCGACCACAAGTGGGGCGCACATGGTCGCGCTGAACGACACACACACCTTCAATCCGAGGACCTTGCTGACGGTCTCATACGGACTGGCACGTGGGACATATTTCTATGGCGGCGTGCCCAGCACGTACAAAAACTTGTCTCCAGTCGATGCAATCGGCGAACCACCGTACATGAAGGACTCCGGATACGACTGGTTTCCGGCAGTCAGCGTGGGCGGCGGGTATAGCTCGGCCTCTTACTATGCCATCGGCACCAATCCCTGGACCTACGGCAAACTCGGGCAGGAAACTCACCACCTGATTGGGACATTGAGTTGGGTCAAGGGGTCCCACGAATTGAAGTTCGGGGCCGAGGGTCGCCTGCACCGGCTCGACTATACACAGCCCAACTACGCCCCGGCCGGCAGCTATTATTTCGATCAAACAGGAACGTCGAACTATGCCGTCGGATGCGAACCGAACTGTTTACCCATCGGTGGAGACGGCATGGCGACTTTCTTGATCGGGTCGCAGCCGAATACCTGGGGACAGTACGAAATCCCCAACTCGGTGGCGAGTCAAAACTTCGAAGCTGCGGGATTCATCCAGGATGACTGGAAGGCGAATGACAAGCTCACGCTGAATCTCGGATTCCGCTACGAAGTGGTAATGCCCCGGACTGAGCGGCACAACGAGCTCAATTGGCTCGACCCGAACGCTATCTCTCCCATAACGCTCAATGGCCAGCATTTATTGGGCGGCGAGCGCTTCGCCAATTCCAACGATCGTTATTCCTACGCGCCGGACTACAAAGATCTCCAGCCCCGCATCGGTCTCGCCTTCAAGCCTATCCGCAACACCGTAATTCGCGCTGGTTACGGTATTTATTTTTCAGCGTGGCGCGGAGCCGTGGCCGGAACATCCGGTATTGGCCAGCAGGGCTTCGATCAAATCACAAATCTTGTGACGTCATTCTGGGGCGATGGTGCGACTCCGGCAGCACGCATGAGCAATCCATATCCGAACGGTCCGCTACAACCGCCGGGTAGCAGCCTGGGATTGATGAATGATGTCGGCTACGGTGCGTTGGGGCCGATTCGCTCTGTCAGCGACAAAGTACCTTATGAGCAGAGCTGGAGTTTCGGCGTTCAACGGCAGCTTCCGTCGAACATCGTTTTTGATCTGAACTACATCGGGAAAAAAGGCACGCACCTCTATTTCGCCAACGCCGGCAACCTGAACCATCTGGGATCGTGGGTCGAAAAAATTCCTGTGAACGATCCGAACCCGAACAATCCGGTCTGCCAGGTCATGACGATCACTTGCCTGAATACTTATGTCGATAGTCCATTCGTCGATCCGACAAAGTCGAATGCATCGCAGGTCATCACCGATCCCAACAACCCGCTGCTCTACTCGTCAATCCAGGAACTGCAATTGCAAGTGCCGTATCCGCAATTCTATGGATTCTCGGGTGACGAGCCTCCGATTGGCGACTCAATCTACCATGCGCTACAAGTTCGCGCGCAGAAGAGCTTCTCTCATGGCCTCGAATTTCTTGCGACCTACACGTTCTCAAAATCCATCGACGATTCTTCTTTGACCAGCACGAACAACGGATGGCTGGGAAGCTTCGCCAGCCTGCAGAACCCGAACAGTCCAGGTAGCGAGCGCAGTCTGTCATCATTCGACATCCCGCATGTACTCCAATTCAGCTATACCTACGAACTGCCCATTGGGCGCGGCAAGTGGGTCGGTGGCGGCATGGGACCAGTCCTGAACGCGTTTGTCGGAGGATGGCGGACGAACGGAATCTGGCGCTTCAGTAGCGGGCGCCCGATCGAGCCGGCGCTGTACATCTACAGGAGCCTTCCGACGTACGGACCCATGCGACCCAATATCGTCGGCACCCCACATCGCTCAGGAGGAAAAGATTCAGACTGGATCAAACAGTATTTCACCAGCGCCGACGGCAGCGCGTTCTTTTCGCAGCCGGCGGACTATACGCTGGGGAATGCCCCCCGCACATGGGGCGCGGTTCGCGATCCCGGCTCGGACAATGCCGATCTGTCGCTCTTCAAGGAGTTCGGGATGAGTTCGATACGCGAAGGGATGCGGCTCGAATATCGCTTTGAAACATTCAACACGTTCAACCATCCCCAATTCTGTCCTCCGGACACAACGTACGGCGGTCCGAACTTCGGGCAAATCTATTATCAATGCAACAGTCCACGCGAGCTGCAGATGGCGCTCAAGTTCTACTGGTGAGGAGGAGACGAATTGTTAATTTGGCCGTCGATGCTCGCGATGCTCCGCCCTATGCATCGATAATTATCGATCTCCACCGACGACGATTCCGAGGTTATCCATTCTTTTGATCGCCATGAATCGAATCTACACAATGTCGCCTAGATGCAACAATGGGCGCTTTGCAGCGAAACACAATGCGGCGCGCCGTTTGCCAAAATGCCCGAGCAGTTGTTGATCAGAATTTACCCCGGCAACACGCGCTACTGGACGGAATCATCGACTGACTGTCGGTCAGCCCGGAGCACGCTTACGGCACGAAATACCGGATCATTGTGTGCGGATGGCGTGCTGTACTTGGCAAAGTGGGCGATCCAAGTACGCGGTGAGCGAGTCCGTCTGGCCATCCGATAGCGAAGACTGCTTTCAGCACTCTGCTAAGCTGCAGTCAATTCGGCGTCGTAAGACCGAACCGATTGTTCTCGCCAACTGAGCTTTCTCCGCCGGAAGTTAGTAGATACAGGCCAACTTAGAACAGAAATCTAAATCGTAAAAATTTCACTTGACATTCAACCCAAAATCCACAACCATATGGTTGTGGATAGATTGGACACGACATTCTCGGCTTTGTCTGATCCAACCCGGCGGGCGATGATCGAGCGGCTCTCGCGTGGGCCTGCCTCTGTGCACGGCTTGACGGAACCGTTTGCACTCTCGCAGCAGATGATTTCAAAACATATTGCCTACCTGGTGCGGGCGCGGATTGTGATCAAGACGAAGCATGGGCGAGAGAGTATCTGCAGGCTTAGGCCAGAGGCGATTAAGACGGTCAGCGACTGGGCGTTTAGCTATCGCAAATTCTGGGAAGAGAGTTTCGACAAACTGGATGCGGTTGTAAAGCAAATGAAGAAAGAGGAGGCCAGAGATGACAAAAAACACGGCGAGTGAGACGGAGCGGATGGTTGTCACCAGAGTTTTTGATGCCCCACGCCAATTAGTTTGGAAGGCGTGGACAGACCCGAAGTACGTGAGGCAGTGGTGGGGGCCGAAGGGCTTTACCGTGTCCGCTTGCCAGATGGATTTTCGCGTTGGGGGAAAACTGCTCTGCTGCACGAAGACACCGGATGGGCAGGAGTTCTGGAATGCGGTGGAATACCACGAGATTGTTCCGCACGAGAAAATCGTTTCCTTGATGTACTTTTCGGACTCGAAGGGAAACAAGATTGATCCTGCGCAGCTGGGAATAGAACATGAGGCCATAGAGGGTGCGTACGACGTGACCATCTTTGAGGATCTAGGAAACGGCCAGACGAAACTCACCTTCATCGGAAATGAACCCATGGAGAGCGCGAAAAATAGCGGTCAATTCGAGGGCTGGAACGAGATACTCGATAAACTCGCTGCGGTTGTTGCGGGGCTGAAGCAGGCGAAATAAGAAGCCGAGGCTTTGATGGTCGGGATGCGCGGGCCACTAAACAGAAAGAGGCAAGCGCATCCCAACATGTAGACCCTGGCTACTGGAGCAGACTATGCGAAACAACATTTTGACACTCACAACTGTGCTGCTCTTGAGTCTCGCTGGCACTGAAGTGAGCGCAACAGGAGTTCCTATGAACGCAGAAATTCAAACAGGATATGCACCAATTCATGGCATGCAGATGTACTACGAGGTTCATGGCCAGGGTAAGCCGATGGTGCTGCTCCACGGCGGAATCACCGCTTTCGAAGGCTGGGGCACGAACATTGATGCTCTGGCGAGATCCCGTCAGGTGATTGCGGTACATCTGCAAGGACATGGAAACACCGCCGACATTGATCGTCCTTACCGCATTGAAGCATTGGCCGATGATGTAGCCGCGCTCGTCGAGTACCTGAAGCTGGGGAAAATTGACGTGGTGGGCTATTCCTTTGGTGGATGTGTCGCTCTGCAAACTGCGATACGGCATCCCGAAGTCGTAGATCGCCTGGTAGTGATTTCCTCTGCCATGGCCCAAAGCGGATTCTATCCGGAAGGGCTTGCTGCGTTCGCACAGATGAGCAAGAACGCACCGATGCTTGCAGACAGCGTCAAAAAGTCGCCCCTTGCGACCATGTACCCGAAGACCGACTGGGAAACTTCCTTTAGAAAGATGGGCGAACTGGCCAGCACGCCATATGACTGGTCAGCGCAGGTCAAGGGCATCAAGGAACCGACACTGTTGGTCTTTGCCGACGCAGATGCCCTTCGCGCCGAGCATATCGTTGACTTCTATAAGGCTCTCGGTGGTGCACAACGCGACGCCGGACTAGATGGATCGATGAGGTCGACGGCGCAGTTGGCAATCCTTCCCGGCACGACTCACTACAACATCATTGCCAGCCCGTCGTTGGCGGTCGTGATCGGTGAGTTCCTGAAGTGATAGGCGGATTCGGCGCGCGGGCAACGCCGCGAAGCTTTGATTCGCGAAACTCAATCGTGGAGAAAGAAATGAAAAAAATACCGTTTCTCGCTATCGTCCTGCTGGCATTCGCATTTCCCGCGCATGCCCAGGACGGAATGAAGAAAGATGCGGCCGTCAAACCTGCCGATCCGGAACTGAAAGTCGTGCTCGATTCCTGGAATGAGATTGGCCGCAAGCTGACGGCGATGGCCGAAGATTTTCCCGAAGACAAATATGACTTCAAGCCGACACCCGCGCAGCGGAGCTTCGCCGAGCAGTTGCTGCACGCGGCGGGTTCAATGTATTACTTCACCAATCCTGCGACGGGGAAGAAGCCTCCGGCAGCAGAAGATCCCAAGCGCGACCAGTACAAAACAAAAGCCGATGTCGTCGCATTCGTAAAGAAATCCGTTGCCGACGGAGCCGCCGCAATCCAGTCGAAAGGCGAAAAAGGCCTGACGACGGAGGTTGTTTATTTCCCTGGCCAGAAAGCGCGCGTTCTCGACATCGCAAACGGCATCATCGAACATAGCGGTGAACACTACGGCCAGCTGGTTGTGTACTACCGCCTCGCAGGTCTTGTGCCGCCGGAGTCGCGGCCCAAGAAGTAAAGCTCAGAGACCAGCTACCCCGTCCGTATCGCGCGCCGTTTGCGCGAATGGGCGGGGATTTTGGTTTTTGGGATTCGACCTAGAGGCCCACCATCTTTCCCCCGGTATTTCAGACGCACGAGGTCTTTTCCCTTCGGTCGGGATTTCACCTGCGGGTTATTCCATTTTGCCAGCGGCTGGTCCAACGGCAGTGGCCTCTCGAGTCTTCGGATCAATCCCAATCAGCGCGACTCCGCCGACTCCGCCGTGGACGACGCTCACCACATGGCCACGAGCTCTCAGATCGGCCTGCACTTCTTCAGGCAGAGTCTTCGGCACAGACAGGCTGCCCAGCTCAGCACGATCCTGGCCGAACGAGCCGATAAAATGGCTGGTGGAGAAGCGCGCGGCTTTGAACGCTTCCTCGGGACTCATGCCGAATTCCACATAATTAAGGATGACTTGGATGGCTGCCTGATCCTGCTGGTCACCTCCCGCGACCGAGATCGCCATCACCGGCTCGTTGTTATGGAAAAGCAGCGTGGGGCTCAATGTGATTCGTGGCCGCTTTCCGGGCTGGATCACGTCGGGAGTTCCGGCGAATGTGTTCAGGCTGGTGAGCCGACTTCCGTGAATAATGCCGGTGCGTCCGGCCACGCCCGCGGTGCTCGATAGGCCGCTCGGAGTCGCCGCGATGACGTTTCCGAATTTATCCGTCACACACATGACCGTGGTTCCACCGTGCCAGGGACCAGTAATCGTCGGCTGCTTGGTTGGTTTCATGTTGTACGGATCGCCCGGGCGGAGTTCGAGAGATGCCTTTTTCGGATCGATCAGCTGGCGCCGCATTTCAGTGTACGGATCCGAGAGCAACTGTCGCATCGGCACTTTCACAAAGTTCGGATCGCCGTAATATTCGTCGCGATCCGCCAGTGCCAGTTTCTCCGCCTCAATCACGGTGTGGATGTAGTCCGCCGAATTGAAGCCCATCTTCTTCAGGTCGAAACCTTCCAGCAGGCGTAGCGTCTGCAAGAGATAAGGACCCTGCGTCAGCGGGCCGGTTTTATATACGGTGTAACCGCGGTACGTGCTGGCGAGAGGATCTACAACAGGAGTTTTGTGCGCGGCTAAATCTGCCTTGCGAAGGAAGCCGCCCTTTTCGATGTACCACGATTCGAGCGCGTCCGCGATATCGCCACGATAGAAACGGTCCGAGACGGCTTGCAGTTTCTGCTCGCGCGTGCCTTTCGCGACCTTTTCCGATTCCACCAATTTGCGAAAGGTCACTGCTAAATCCGCCTGCCAATGCACTCCAGTTTCGATCTTCTTGTCCTCACCCGTATCGATGTACCAGGTGGGACCGCCGGCGTCGAGAATGGCCAGCGTCGGCTGCACGACTTCCTCAAAGCTTTTCGTCCCGTAAAGTTTCAGCAGCGTGACGATCGCATCGATGGTGCCCGGCACGGCCGCCGCCTTGACGTCACCACCGGGAATTCCATGTTGCATGTACCAGGCGATCGCTTTTGGATCCCGCGGGGCCTCGCCTACTCCTTCCAACAGCTTCACATTTTTCTGATCGGCGTTGTAAACCAGGATCGGAACTTCTCCTCCGACGCAGAACGCCCCCACATAGGTTACAGACAGTGCGAGAAGAGTCGCTGCGCCTGCATCGGCGGCATTTCCGCCCTGCTGCAGAATCTTGACGCCCGCCGCTGTCGCAGCGGGCCTGCCGGAAACAACCACACCCTGACTGCCGGTGGCGACACTCGGTCCATGCGGGCTGACTGGCGTTTTGGTGGCCTGCGGCCAAGCGGGAAGCGCGAGTAAAACGAGGGAAACGGATATCATCAAACTGATTCTTGGCATAAGAAAGTCATCCACCTAAACGAGCGTAATTCGAACGCGAGAATTACCTTCCAGCACTCCATCAATCCGCAATATTCCTTTATCGTTGCTTCTTTCTCGCCTGGTCCCGGTCAACACTCCAGGCAAGGCTGCCTTCGAAGAGCCAGAAATGTTCGGGCCATAGAATGACAATTCGTAAAGCGCGTTAGCCTCCAGGCTCGAGATCGTCAACGAAGTAAGCGAAAGGTCGGGCAGTGAGAACTCCCCAGATTCTCGTGCGGAATCCGCGGTTGCAAACAACACACCCGGTCCTTTATCAGAAACCACCCCCACGAAGTTCACACCTTGAACAAGCTCAACGTGCATCTTTCCAGTCGTTCCAAGATCGCCGATTTCAAAGACGTGAAGAAAGAAATCTTCTTCAGCCTCGTCAGACGGGGATACCTCAATCCTCCATGCTCCGGGGACGACATTCTTCCGGTTAGACGGCGAGATGTGCGAGAAATCTTCTCCCCAAAACGTCTTCCACATCTTCACCAGTTTTGGATCGTTCGGTAAGGGTCCGCCCTCTGCGGGTTCGAGAGGCCAGTTCGCACCGCTTCCCCAGGCGCCTCCCGTGTCATCGCCCGGCGTGTAAAAATCGAAACCCGGGCCGCCTCTGCGCGTTACGATCCGATTTCGCGGCAGCAGCGAATGTACGAACAGTTCTCCTTGCCCCTCGCGGATACGGAAGCCTTTTGCATTCTTAAATTCTCGTGCCTCAGCAATTCCTTTCCCGAGATCTTCATCCACGGAAGGTTGATTCACGGTGTGTAATAACCACGCTTTGCGGAAAGCTCGATTCGTACTGGCGACGCGATCAAAAATTACGAGGAAATTGTGGCCCGGAAGATAAGTGATTTCGCGCGTGAACCGCTTCAATTTTTCTCGCGAGTAAGCGTGGGTCGCGTCGCCCATCGCGTAATGATATTTGCCCGGCATGTAGTCAACTGTTCGCATCGCGCCCACATCCCAGAGATCGCGGGTGCGTTCGAAATCTTGCGGGCTTCGGATCGTATTCCAGTAACGCGACGAATCCATTCGCTGCCCGCCGTCATTGGCAACGCGCATAACGTTTTCAGACCAGAAGAACTGCTCCGCGGGGTCGTAGACCAGCACTGTGTTATGAGCGACAGTCCGGCGATAGTAATTGATGTAGTGAGGGCTCTCGCTGTCGGTGTAGTCAGCCCCGCTGTCGATCGCGAGATAGCCCTTGTGATAAATGTTGATCTGGTTCTGGTCGAGATGCTGATGCTTGGCCAGGTACGGCCCACAGTCAAACTCAATCCAGGTCGAGTCGGTTTTCCACCCATCTCGGATTACCAGATGACCGACTCCCCGAAAATAGCGTTGTCTCGGAAGCTCTGTTTCGGCGGCAAGAGCAGGATCGCGTGGAACGACTTCAGGATCGTTCCACAAAAACTCGAGAACCGGGATCGTCCACTCTTTTGAAAAGAATCCGCTATTTCTCAATAGCCATGCCGCGTATGGATCTTTGAAGCGATTCACGGCGTAACCGACCACCGAGGTATCACGTGCGTCAAGGATCGGATATTCGTTATCGCCTTCTCTCGACGGCGTGCCATCGGGAAGAAGTTTGTAGAGGTAGGTATTCCCAATATTCTGAAACAGTGAATAGTGGTGCGCGGGATCAACTCCGATTGCCGTGCGTTGAAGCTCGGCGAGAAGAGTCAGGCATGCCCACGTAATGCGCATGTAGTCCATTGACTCGTGGTAGCTACCGTCGGGCGTTGCAAACTGGGTAGTCTCAAGGATGTTTGTAAAGCAGGCCGCAACGTTGTCCTGCCAGGCACGACAACGATTGCTGCATCCTGAATACCCGTCCAGTGCAGCTGCAACAAACGAAGGCAGCGATAAGTAGCGCACGGCGTAGTTGTGATAAGAGTACGAACTCGGGTCTTTGAAATCTGCGGTAGCAATCATGGATGCGGCGCCATCCATGAGTTCGTTCGCGATTCGTTCGCGCAGTCCAGCTTCGAATCCGGGATAATCGTAGAGCCAGTCGAATGCTATCGACCATCGCGCGTAATCCACCCAGGAGCGCGACGGTCTGGTTCCGTTGCCAATATGAGATGAGCGCATCGCCGCGAGCGCTTTTTCAGCGAATTGGTTGTTATTCGTCAGCAGCCACGACAGTGACCACCCTTCCATGTCATCTGAGGGACGCTTGCCACTTTCGTATCTCGCTTTCAGTAGAGGAATTCCCGTGAACGGGTCGGTGTGCGAGATGAGCACTCGCGGCCGCTGATTCGCGTTCTCTCCCCGCGCCCGTGTCAGCGCCAAGGCCATAGATACTCCAACGGATGTGAGGAAGTCACGGCGGTTCATTCCCGAAACGCACCTTTCCAGGAGCAAGCAAACACAAGTATACGCAAGCTGATACCAGATGAAGGGCCAGTTTGTTTCACAGAGCGAAATGCTAGATGCTCCGTAAACTATAGAATTTAGGAAGTTAATTCTCCGTAAACAATCAGTTCGAGGAAAACGGCACTTCCTTTCGTTTGTTTTGCTCTGGTTTTGGTGTATAACAAGGCTCACAGGCGTACTTCGCCTTGTTTCTGGTCAAGGGATCTCATGGCTGCTCGCGGGTCTCGTCTGTTGTCTGAACAACGCCGACGCAAGATTCTTGATCTCATCGAACAAAAGGGCCAAATTACGGTCCGGGAACTCGCCGATCGTTTTTCGGTTTCGGCCGTCACCGCTCGCGTCGATTTAGACGCTTTGTGCTCAGAAGGGCTGGCCGTTCGATCCCATGGCGGCGCGGTTCGCAAGCTGGAAGGCGATCATGAGTCGCGACCAGTTCCCAAAGTACAGCGAATCCCCGCAGATACGTCTAGGCGGGCTCAGCCATTCCCCTCAAACGCTCACACGATTACCTTCGTCCTGGGTAATCGCGATACGGTCAATGAATTTCAATCGAATATTTTGCTGGGAGCGGAAGGTTTTTGTGCCAGCCACGGCTACGGCTTGCACTTCGTTTCCTTCCGTTCGGACTTGAACGCACCCCTCGGCAATGTTCGTCTGCCAGACGTTTTAACTCAGTCGCACCGACCAAGCGGTGTCATCCTCACTGGAACACATTCTGCCAACATTCTCACTGCCCTGGTGGAGAACGTTATTCCCTTTTCGCTGGTCGGCAACAACATCGTTGGCGATTGGCAGCCAGAACAATACGACTGCGTATTTACCGACGACATTCGCGGTTCTGCGGAAATCACGCGCTATTTGATCGCACAGGGTCATCGCAATATCTGGTACGTGGGGAACCAGCGACTTCCATGGTTTGCGCGGTGCGCCCGAGGTTATCGTCAGGCGATGAAGGAAGCTGATCTCGAACCGCATTTCAGCGAAATCGGAGCCGAAGACCGCGAGCTCGGATACCTGGCAGTCAAAGCCCTGCTTGCCAACGGGGAACGTCCGACGGCTCTGTTCGCTGGCACGGATCAAGCTGCATCCGGCGTATACCAGGCGCTGCAAGAGTCGGGCATCCGCATTCCCGACGACATCAGTGTGGCAGGCTTCAACGACACAATCGGAGACGTTTTGCATCCCGGCCTGACTACGATTCGAGAGTTCCCCAAGGAACTCGGTGTTCATCTCGCAGAGTTCGTTCTTCGACGAATCAATCAACCGGATCTTTCTCCGCAGCAATTGGTGATGCCCACAGAATTGATTCGCCGCGAGAGCGTTCGCCATATTGCTCCCGGCCATTCCTACTTATCGCCTCTGGCGTTGCAGGAAAATGTGCTCTAAACGGCGGTTGTCTGTTTTCCCTTCATGTGGAGCTATGTACTGGTTCACGCGAATTATTTTTCTCGTTCTGCTGTGTTCTGCCGTAAATACGTTCGCCCAGGTAACTCCGCCCCCTGAAGCCTTCCGCGTTTTGCCCGAGCCACCAGACGGCCCGTCCATAACTCCTTATCTTCGATATCAAACAGATTTGGCGTGGCGTCAGGATGAAGCGCGCATCGAAGATTGGCGCAACGTTCGCACAGAAGCTCAGTTGCAACAGCTTCAGAGTGAACTACGAAAAAAGCTGCTGGGAATGCTCGGCGGACTTCCAAACGTTCGCACCCCTCTGCGGCCTCAAATCACAGGTCGGATCCAGATGAGCGGGTTCCACATTGAGAAACTGATTTTCGAGAGCATGCCCGGCATCTACGTAACAGCTCTGGTCTACGTCCCGGACTCGGTGAGTGGAAGTAGCAGTACCTCCAAACGTCCTGCCATCCTCGTCGCTGCCGGCCATGCTGCAGACGGCAAAGTGCACTATCAGACGCTGTGTCAGCGCCTGGTTCAACGAGGCTATGTTGTGATCTCGTGGGATCCCGTAGGCCAGGGAGAGCGCAGCCAGTTCTGGGACGCGATGGCTGGAAAGAGCCGCTACAACTTGATCTGCGCTGAGCACGCGATCCTAGGCAACCTTGCTTACCTCGCCGGTACGAACCTCGCCCGCTGGGAAATTTGGGACGGACTGCGCGCGTTCGACTATCTGCTGACTCGACGAGATGTAGATCCTGAGCGGATCAGCATCACTGGCACAAGCGGCGGAGGAACTCAGGCGACGTATATCGCGGCTCTCGAACCTCGCATCAAAGTGGCCGCGATTTCCTGCTTCATCACTTCCCTGCCGATGCGTATGCATAATCGGATCTTTCAGGATCCCGACAGTGATCCCGAGCAGGATCTCTACGGGATGCTTTCGAATGGCATCGACCATCCAGGTTTGCTGCTGCTCATGTATCCGCGCCCTGTATTCGTTGCCGCCGCAGTTTTGGATTTCTTTCCGATCGAAGGAACGAAAAGAACGTTTCGGGAAGTGCAGCAGTTCTACGCACGTTTCGGCCACGCTGATCGAATTGCGATGACCGAGGGATATCACGGGCACCAATTCTCTGACGGCAATCAGCTTGCCGCATTTGAATTCCTGGATCACTTCAATGGCTTGCCCCTGACGCAAGCTGTAGCGCCCTCGAAAGACTTCGACGCAAAATCCGTGCAGTGCACGCGAACAGGGCAGGTGATGCTGGACTTCGCGGATGCCCGGCCACTGACTCACTTAATTCGCGATTTTTATCACGAGCATAAAGGACAAGCAGTCGAATCCCTCAAAGATCAATACTTCAACCGTGGCTATCCTGGAATTCATTCCTGGCAACTCGACACCTATGAGGGCATCGATCCCGGCGATGGAGTGATCAGCTGGCAATTGACAGGTACATCAACCTTCGATGGCGTCGTAATCGACCGATATGCTATTCATCACAGTCATGGATTAGTGATGCCTCTTATTTATGTGCATAAGGCTTCAAACGCCAACAAGAAGTGGGAGATTTGGTTAGGCAAACGCGGGCTGGCGAAATCTTCGGACTGGCCCGAGATCTTCAAACAAGTCGAGCAGGGGTTCGATGTCATTTCATTTGATTTTCGGGGCCTTGGCGAAACGCGCATGCGTTACAAGGCTCTGTCGGAAGACGATCCTTCGTTCGCGTCCCTGGACTACGATCACGCGTATGTGAATCCATTATCCAGCGTGCTCGCCGATTATGTTTACAACTCACTACTCACGGGACGGCCATTTTTTCTGCAGATGATTGAAGATGTAGAAATCGCGGCGCGATTTGCTCGACTCAAACTCGGCGCCGATCACTTCTCTCTCGTCGCCGACCCGAACTATGCACCGTTGGCAAGTGCAGCTGGCAGCGCGCTCGACGGAATCACCCATACTGCAAATTCAAGCGCACCGGCCACGAAATGGTCCGATATCGTCGACCATGAAACCGAGCTATGGCCCATTCAATGGCTCATGCCGGACGGAGCTTACATTCAATAGGCGACTCTCAACTGGCTTATCTTGCGATCGGCACTCCGGAACTGAGCAACGAAGCTGAATTTTTATCCAGATAGATGGAAGTGTTGGGATGGGTCCGCAGAATGGATGCGGGAACATCTGGCGAGATTTCGCCTTCCAAAGAATTCCTGACAGCCTGTGCCTTTCGTTCGTCTGGCACGACGGCCACAATCTCTCGCGAGCGCAAGATCTGCCGTACTGACATGGAAATAGCTTGTTTGGGAACCTCTTTCACGCTCGCGAACCAGCCCTCATTCACCTGCTGCTGACGGCAAGTTTCATCCAGATCAACAATCAAGTAAGGATCTTCCGTCGTAAAGTCCGCAGGAGGATCGTTGAAGGCTAAGTGCGCGTTTTCGCCAATGCCTGCGAATAGAACATCGATCGGGGCACTCTGCAGCTCGCGTCCAATCTTGACGGCCGAAGCGCGTGCGTCGCTCTCACCATCGAGGAAGTGATATCGCTTGATGCCCGTCTTGTTGATCAGTCTTTCCAACAGGTACTTGCGGAAGCTCGCGGGATGATTGATCGGAAGTCCCACGTACTCGTCGAGATGGAAAACCTCGACCTGCTGCCAATCAATGCCTGGTAACGAAGTCAGCGTGTCGAGAAACTCAAACTGGGAAGCGCCGGTCGCCGCAACGATCCGGGCCGCTCCGTTGTGGCGAATCGCTTGACGCAGTGAATTCGCCGCTTGTTCAGCAGCAGCCTGGCCCACCGTCTCTTTGTCTTCAAGAATTCGAATCTGCAGTTGTGACACCCTTGTTGTCTTAACCTCCATTAGAGGACCGTACTCATATGCTCGTCAGCGCCCGGCATGATACCCGTCTAGGCTCACACTCTAAGTAAACGCGCAGCATTTTCGTAATACACCTTCTTGAGGATCTCGTCGGGCAGATTGATTCCGTAGATTTGCCAGCGGCCCTGCGGCGGGATCTTCGCAGGCGCGTAATCAAAATACTCGTCCTCGGTCTCAAGAAAGCGGAAGTAAATCTCATACAACTTGTCGTTGAACACCTGTTGCGGATAATCATCGCCATGCGGTGTCGCGTCGGTCCCGAACAGGATTCGATCCTGGAACCTCTCAAAGAATTTGCGGCTGGTCCTTGGCTGCCGTCCGAGCTCACCGATTCGCGCCGCAATATCGACATGCATGTTCGGGTAGTGATCCAGGTTTTCGGACACGTTGCCCAGATCTTCAGCGAAGTTTCCTACATGCAGGACCACAAACTGCGTCTTTGGATGGCGTGCGATCACACGGTCGCGCGCAGCCAGGAGTTCTTCGTTGCTCGGGAAATCTCCGCCGTAAAACGACCAGTCCGGATGGTTATTGAGTTCCTCATAGCGCTCATTGAACCTGTCGGTCGGGGTAAAGAATGCGATCGGGTCCGAAACATGAATCGCTACGGGTATGTTCAGCTGCCCACAAACATCCCACATGGGATCGAACCGCGGATCGTCAATCTTGACAAGCTTCCCGGTGGTGATCTTGTCGCGAAGATACAATCCGAGCGTCTTTAGAATTTTGAGCCCGCGCGCCCCGTCCCGATGCGATTGCTCAATCGCCTGAGCCTGTACTCGCGGAAAATCCAGCTCCAGAAACCGGGAATACGACGGTTCCGTGAATGTAAAAAAACGTCCAGCATACGCGCGATCGTACTTTGTGACGGCTTCTGCGAGACCTTTTTCGTACCCTCCGGTCAAATTGACCATGGCACGAATATTCTTGCGATCCATCACGCCCAATAGCTCTTGTGGGCTTCCGAGATACTGACGATCCCCTGAGAGTTCCACACCCGCCTCTGACTTGGTCGAGACCGAAATATGAGTGTGGATATCAATCAGCGAAAACTTCGCGCGCTCCACACGAGTCTCGTGCACGCGCAACATGCTCTTCGGCTCGTATTGCGACAGGTCCAGAGGTTTAGGAGCCGGTGGACGTTCGGCCTGCCCTTCCGGCATCGCCGTAGCAAAATGCGACGCTCCCGCAACCAATCCCGCCCCGTACAGCCACTGGCGGCGATTCATCGAAAGTGGTTTGCGATCGTCCATCTTCTTATCGCCCGGGCTCCATCACCGGTGTTGCAATATCAACTGGCTCATTCTTTCCATCGACTGAACCGTGCCAGACACTGCCGCCAAAAGTTGTGACGTAGATTTGGCCAGCATTTTCCGGATCAGGGATCACTCGGTGCGCCCACTTGAAATTAAATCCTGGAACTCGCTCCCAGTGTTCGCCTTTGTCGCCTGATCGCCAAACAGAAGATTCGAATCCAGCGGCGTACAGGATTTTCGAATCCTTCGGATCGATTGTTATGTCGTACACATGTTGATCCCGATCCAATATTGACCGCCAATTTTTACCGCCGTCCTCTGACAGATAGATGCCGCCGCCTTCGCCATGCAGCCCGTTTGCCCGTGCCCACGCGGCCAAGTAAAGCCGATCGGGCGACTCAGGATCAACAGCGAGACCGTTGGGTGCATTAACCCCGTTCGGCAAAGAAAGTCGTTCCCAATGTTCGGCGCCATCATTCGAGCGATACAAAGCTCCATCTTTCGCAGTTCTGATGCTTCCGTCTTCGGAACGCCGTGCAATCAGGACGTACAGCGTTCCCTTCGTACTGCGCGCCAACCGCCACGCGAACGGTTCCGCCTGCGTGATGCCCTGATTCTTCAACATCCATGAGCGGCCACCATCGACGCTCTTGTATACGCCACGCCCGAAGCCGGTAACATAGAGCACTCGCGAATCAACTGGGCTTGTTGGATCGAGCAGAATGTGCGTCGCGGCCGTAGGCTCCATGCCATCATTCGATTTCGCCCATGTTTTGCCACCGTCGTCGCTGCGGCAAACACCTCCTTGATAGCTGCCGATTCCAGCGCGTCTCCACATCTTCGGACGTGGAAGGTCATGGGTACCGCTATTCACGCTCCACACGCGTCCTTTGACTTTCGGATCGAACGCCATCCAGTACGTGGTGTTGGTCCAGGCTTCCGGTACGCCCATGGTTGCACTTGTCCAGGAGAGGCCTCCATCTTCGCTGCGAAAAGCTCCGATGTCGGTGTATGTGATGAACATCCGCTTGTCATCAAACGGGTCGAAGTGCACGCCGTAGGTCGTGGTCACATCGAGCCCGACACTCGTCCAGCCATTCCCATTCACTTTGCGGGAGTAAACTGCATTCCAGTTCGCGCCGCCATCGGCAGTGCGCATAGTGCGTCCAAGATCAGTGGTGTAGCTCAGACTTGCATCCTGATCGGCAACCGTGATGTTCAGCGGATTCTCCCCCCACGTAACACCGAACCTCGGAGTGATCCAATCGTCGTGAACGTTGTCAGCAGCTTCAGAAGACTCTTTCCAAACTAATTGCCAATCACGCCCCGCATTCGAGGTCTTGGCCACACCCATCCATGACTTTCCTTCGAGCACCAGGTCGGAGTAGGAAACGTAGGCGATTTCTGGATGACGTAGACTCGTTGCAATAGCGCGAACTTTCGCTCCAGTCCCCGGAAGAACTACCGCTTTGAAGTTCGCTCCTCCATCGGTCGACACGAAAGCTCCGCTTTCGGAGGTCATATATATAGTGGGATTCGCACCCTGGACGAACCCGAAAGAGACATCCGTCGCATGCGCAGGTAGCGCCAGTTTTCGCTGGCTGGCTCCATTCACGATGACAATCGATTCTGCACCGGCGACGTAGAGAATCCTCGACTTCTGGGGCGAGCCCGGATCGATCCAGATGTGTCGCACTGCTGGCGGAAGCTCAACCTGCTTCTTCCATGTCTTTCCAAAATCCCGCGACTGAAATAAGCCTGGGAGTTCCCGATCGCCCGCAACTACATAAAGGATGTCGGAATCCTCAGGATCGATCGCCATCGCATAGATCTGCCCCAAGGGATCGGAAGGGGCCATAATGATTTCGTCTGCGTGATCCGAACTCATCTTCACGCCCTTGACTTCTGAAGGCGCTGGAGAAATCAGCTTCCAGGTTTCTCCTCCATCCACGCTCCGCCAAAGCCCCGTCGCGTGTGCGTATATCGTGTTCGGATTCTTCGGATCGAACGCGAAGAAATTCACAACTCCGCGCAGATTGAACATCCGCCAGGTACGCCCACCATCATGCGTAATGTACGACCCGGTCATGTCGCATGACACAAGCACCGTATTCACATCGTGCGGGCTGATGGTGGGGTTGAACATAGCCCCGCCTCCACCCGGACCAATCACGCGAAATTTCCCCGGCCGTTCCGCCCCGGCGTTCGCCACGCAGAGAAAGCAGGCGAGAGCAATCCCGATTACGATCTTGAGTTTCATGAATTCCTTGGACGGATCGCGACTGCCCGCTGAGTTCTTATTCCTCGGGCAGTCGCCTTTATCCGCCGGTCTTTAGAAGGTCACCCGAAGCCGCAAACGGATTGTCCGACGGCTATCGATCCCCTCCTGCGGGAAGGTGGAGTACGCACGGCCAAAGTCCGGATTGGGATTGACGTCCTCCAGTTCCGGTCTCAACGTATTGGGGTTGACCTGAACATCGAATCCGCCCAGATACGAGAAGCTGCTGTCCCCGAAGTCCTGGTTCGGCATCCGTATCGGATGATTGAAGATGTTGTCGACGTCAGCACCAAAGCTGGCAATGACGCGCTCACCGAGGTTGAAGTCTTTGTGCAAACCGAAATTCACTCCCCAACCGCCGGGCCCCCAGAGCAGATTCTTTCGGGCAACGGCGGGATTCGTGAATACATCAGCTCCCATCGGCGGAGGTGCAAACGCGTCGGGATTGAACATCTGATCCCCAACATGTTGGTTGTAGTTCCCGACGATCGCTGGCCGATAACCGATGTAATCATTGAAATCGCCAAGCGCATCGATGGACGTAGATGCGATATTTCCCGGACCCACCATGCGTGCACTGTTACCGCAGTTATCGCAGGTCCAGTACGGAGTGAATGCTGTGCCGCTCTTGGCAAACATTTGGAACGTCGTCTGCCATCCGCCGAAAATTGCGTCCTCCCACTTCGACATTCCTCGACCAAAAGCTCGGTTCCGCCCAAACGGCAGATCGTAGCCTCCATAGAACACAAACCGGTGGCGTGAGACCCAGGCATCCTGCGTGTAGTCCAGTTGCGGTTGAAATGGATTGTAGGGAACGCCCCCCAGGCTGGAATTGCCCTGGTCGATACCTGTCGATTTCGAATCGGTGTAGCTATAAGAGGCATTGAACATGAATCCACTGTTGTAGTGCCGCTCGACCTGCGTCTGGAATATGTTGGTCTGGCTATGACCGTAGTTCCCATAGGTAAGCAGGTAATCGCCGAGCGTCGGATACGCTAGACGAGCGTAGTCTGCGTTGGTCGGGAGGCAGTCTCCATCATCCGGACTGCATGCCGTCACACCATCGCCAGTCGTCGTTCCCCACGGATTGTTAGTGGGTGCAATCTCGTTCAAATCGATGCCGCCAATCAACCCGCTCGCATGCGTCCCCAGGTACGAAACACGCACCGCGGTCTTCATCCCCAACTGTCGCTCGAAAGTGGCGTTGTACTGCTGAACCAAGGGAGCGTGCAGGCCGACCGGCACGGCATTGATCGAGATGGCGCTGGAGTCGAGTACAACGTCACCTCCGGTCATCGGAGTAGGCCAGGCTTGTAGCGGCGGATTTACGGTACCGTTCGCTTTGGTCAAGGCCTGATTGAAGCCATTGGTTGAGATTGGATCGCGAATGCCCTGGGCAGCCGACGTGGGGAAATAGACTCCATATCCGCCACGGATGACCATCTTATCCCCGAGCCCCCAAGCTACGCCGACGCGTGGAGCGAAATTGTTCCTGTCCGTCCGGACCAGGCCTCGGCCGATTCCGAGCCCTGACTGCGCAGCGGTAACCGTCGGCAGCGTTGCGGGAATTCTCGGGTCCAGGTAACCAAGCGTCTTATCGGACGAGACGATGAAGCGCCCAGTGTTGTTGTCAAACGTGGGATCGAAGTTCAGCAGGATGTCGTGCTTGTCGATCCACGGAGAGACCAGTTCATATCGAATTCCAAGATTCAGGGTTATATTGCTCTTCACTTTCCAATCATCCTGGAAAAAATACCCCTGCTCCCAGTTGGTTACATCCATATCCGGACGCGTTTGCGCAATGTAAGTGACCTTGCTCGGGGGCAGTCCAAGCAGGAAATTGGCAAATGGGTTCACGCCGCCTCCGCTGTAGGTCATCGTTCCCCGCGGATTCCCGCGAGCGGTCGAGAAACCATCCAGGCCTTCGTTATGAACGAAATCCGCGCCCATCTTCAGGTTGTGCCTTTTCACAACCCAGGTCAGCGTGTCACCGAATGTCGCTAGATACTGGCTCTCCTGACGATCTGTATTTCGATTTCCGCTTTTATCGAAGGGTGTGAACTTGGAGCCATAACTGATCACGGTGTGGCCGAACGTGCTAAGTTCTCCCGGCCCTACGACGGCTCCATACGCGTCGATGGCCTGTTGATCCAACCCGATGCTGGATAAAAAGCCGTCCAGAGTTGTGTTGCTGCGCCGGAAAATGTACTCGCGATTGAAGCCGCCGCGAGCTTCATTGATGATGTTGTTGCGAATGGTACGCACATAAGAGCCGGAGAGCGTATGTGTTCGCCGTTCCTGCTGAGTCAGCCCGAGTCCCGTAAACGGCGTTCTGACAGCCGAATTGCCGCCGCTGAAAGCTTGCTCGTTTAACACTCCATAAACATGATCCCTGTCGGAGAAATCGTGGTCCACGCGAAGCGTTCCCAAATCACGTGTCGTGAGACTCGGCATGATGGTTTGAAACAACTCGCCAATCCGGCCGTTTGACGAACTGATTGGAATCGATGGATCGATCTTCGGGAAGTACGTCTGGATCAGTTGCTGCACGTTCGGATTAAGTAGCCGCGATGGGATGGTCTTGAAGACCGGCCCACAGCTCGTCGGATCGGTTGAGTCCGAACAGTACGTGGTCGTGTCATTGGCGATTTCAGATGCAGTGAGTTGACTGAATACGTTCGACGGAACGGCAGGCTTGAGAGAATCGTCCAGAAGAGAAAAATCGCCGGTCCAAAATGTCGGATGCGGGAGTTTGTTGTCCGTTACTTGCACCGAATCCCGAGCGTAGTTGCGCTCGTATGCCATGAAAAACCAGGTCTTCTTCAGACCCGGGATGGGACCGCCGAACGAGCCGCCAACGTCGTTGTAGTTGAAGTACGGAGAGGGATACGGATACAACGAGCCCTGCGCATCGGCGATTCCCTGCTGATCCTGAATCGTGAGGCCGGCAAGAGCAGAGTTCTTGTTGTTATAAAAAGCCGAACCATGGAATGCATTCGTGCCCCGCTTCGTGGTCACGCGAATGCTGGAGATCCCGGCATATTCCGCGCTGAAATCATTGGAGAGAACATTCAATTCTCCGACCGCCTCGAGCGACGGTTCACTCGCAGAGGCCGAGCCGTCGAGCGTGCTCGTAGATCGCTGCCCGTCGAGCGTAAAGTTCGCCCCATAGCTTTGGAACCCAATAAACTTGAACGTCCCATCCCCGGTACCCTGCGTGATATTCGGATTCAGATAGAGGAATGAATAAACGTCACGGCTGTCGCGAGGCAGGTCAACAACTTCACGGGCACTGATCGTGTCGGAGATCGTTTGGTCCGTCGTGTTGATCGTGGGCGCCTCGGTAGTCACCTCGACCGCCTCCGACTGTCCCGCCACCCGCAGCACCGCGTTCGCCCCGATCACATCGCTGCCTGTAACAACAACGCCCGTCACGTCCGTCGTGCTCATGCCCGGAGCCGACACGGAAACTTTGTAGTTGCCCGGCTTGATGCCAAATGCCTGGTAATCACCCTGAGAGTTGGTAACTGTTTCGCGCGTAGAGCCCGTCGACAAGTCGACAATGACCACTTTCGCGTTCGGAACCAGGGCGCCACTGCTGTCTGTCACTGTCCCTCGAATGGTGCCGAGATCCGTCCCTTGGCCGAATAGCATCGGCGCACAGAGAAGGCAAATCGCACACGCAACCATCGCGGCTTGAGATTTGGCGTATTTCATAGGAGCTCCTGAAACAGGGTGAAAGAAATCAGCAGCTTTTTACCTCAAAACCATGACCGAAAGCAAGAAATAAATAAATTAACGTAACCATACGATACCAATCGCAACCAATTCCGCCCTCCGCATGGTAAAGTCCTTGCGGGAGTAAGCTTTCGATGATGAACGAAATATTGGGATCGACCGTCGTAGGGTCTGCGCTTGTTTCCTGCGCTGCGCTTCTGTTTGATATGGATGGCGTCCTCATCGATTCCACTCCGGCTGTCGAAAGGGTCTGGAGCGTCTGGGCACGAAAACACGGCCTCGACCCTCCTCAAGTCATCGCTCACGTTCATGGGCGCCCGAGTAGGTCCACGATTCTTCATTTCCTTCCGAATTCCGATTGTGAGATGGAAAACCGCGATGTGGAGAGCCGCGAAATCGAGGACACCGGAGGAATCGTCCTTCTTCCCGGCGCGGCCGAGTTGCTCACCAGCTTGCCCAAAGATCGCTGGACAATCGCCACATCGTGCACCCGCGCGCTGGCCGAAGTTCGGCTGCGCGCGGCAGGACTACCCATCCCCGAGCAAATGGTGACATCAACCGATGTTTCTCACGGCAAACCTCATCCCGAACCGTTCGTGAAAGCCGCAGCCAAACTGGGTTCCCCTGCTTCCGAATGCGTCGTCGTCGAGGACGTAGCTGCCGGAGTTCGCGCCGGCAAGAGCGCAGGTGCACGAGTCATCGCGCTGCGCACTACGATTCGCGATTCCGAACTGCGCGACGCCGGCGCCGACTTCATCCTGGATAATTGCGCAGATATCTCGTTAGTTCAGTCTTCCGACTCTTTGCAGCTGCGTCTGAAGGGCCCAAACACATAGATTGCTCATAGAATCCAGCTTCGCCGTAGAATCCGGCTTCAAAGGATAGAGAACCAGCATGCATCGAAGAGATCTTCTGAAAAGCGCTGCTCTGCTTCCGGCGTTAGGCTGCCTCGATTTGCGGGCCCTTGCTTCAAACGACCAGTCGGTGGGTTTTCCATATGCGCCTACCGAACGCCTAAACCAGGGGCCGTTCGGTATCGAGCAGGACGAAGGTTGGCAGACCATCCTGTTTACCACTCCCTCCGAAAAGCCTGTGCGCAATCCCGGATTTGGTTTGGTGGGATATACATGGGAAGAAAGTGGGCCCTCGTTAGCGGCACGAGAGGGACGCGAGACCCTGGAGCAGCATGTCGAGAGAATCTCTTCGCTGCCTTTCGTCGATGTCCTTTACATTCGTTGCGATTGGCGCAACGTGCAGTCCATCCCGGGTCGTCTCGATCTTAATCCGGTTTTCGCGCTCACGTTCGATGCCGCGAAACGAAAGGGCCTGCGGGTTGCATTTCGCGTGCAGCTCTCCAACACATCGTTTCAGCCGGAGGAAGTGGCGCTTCCTGCCTTTCTGCGAAGTCGAATTCCCCTCGTCAACATTGGCCGCATCCCGGGCAAAGGTGACGCGCAATACCGTGAGCCTCGATACGATCATCCTGAGTTTCAGAAGGCCTTTGCGGAACTTGTGGATCTGCTCGCCGCTGAGTTCGACGGTAATCCGCTCCTGGAATGGGTCGACCTCATGCAATACGGCTTCTGGGGCGAAGGCCACACTAGCAACTATCCCAGCCCATTCCCCGACTATCCAACGGCGGAAAAGACTTCTCTCAGCATGACAGCACGCCAGCTGAAGGCATGGAAGAAGACACCGCTCGCAGTGAATACTCAACCCGATATCAGCAATGTGGGCAACCGCGCCGTTATTGATATGGCAACGCGCGCCGGAGCTTGGCTCCGCTCCGACAGCATCATCGTCGAGGAGCCAATTCAGATCGATGAACTCGCGAACCGCCCACCGTGGACTGCCGCTATTCTCGAAGACGGCTATTTCCGGCAATACGACATCCAAAAACTTTCCACTGACGCCGGCGGCATCAACGTTCTCGAAAACTACATGCTCCACGTGCTGGATTTGCGCGCAAACTATTGGGCACTGTGGACGGAATCGGAAAACCTCGCGCGCTACAACGAGAAATACCCCCGTGGTTTTGAGCGTCTGCGCACAGATTTAGGTTATCGATTGCGTCCATCTTGGGTTTGGCAGCGGAAACGCTACGACACGTTCGAGGTGCTCGTATGCGTCAACAATCGAGGCGTCGCGGGAGTACCGGGCATTCTGTGGCTTCATCTGGACAGCCCCGATGGCGGCGTCAAATTGCGCGGCACACTTGACCCGGGACATCCTCACGGCGGCGGCCTTCGCCAGGCATCCTTCTTGCTGCCAAAGGGCTACGTTGGCAAGTTGAACTTGTCAGCTCAGTTGGAGATTCGCCCCGGCATAAAGAAACCAATTGCATGGTGCTGTGAGCAACCCACGAATCCGGATGGCTCTATCACAATCGAATTGAAGGATTCGAATGACCGCGGTTGGCGCAAGGGGGTTTAGCTTCCACTTACGCCCGTTCGGAAGGACTTCTCATCATATTCCTGCGATTGACATACAGAGTTCGACCGACGGCGCAACATCTGCAATCGACGGCCGGAGAGGTTTGCCGGCACGAAGCAAATCGATAAAGCACGATGTTTCGTCGAAACAACCATTGATTACATCTTCGGGCAGTTCATCAGATGCCCATTCCTCCGTGATCAGTACGCCATCGGCGTAAGCCGCCCATCCGCGGCGCGCGCCGAATGGACACGTGACCGCGACATAAAATCCGTTTCCGAACAGCTCATACTTTTCTTCCAACATCCCCGTTGTAGGCAGCACGTCAACCCTGCCTACCGCATTATTTTCGAACACAAAATCCAGAGCATGCCCGTTCATATTCGGCCCGGATTTCAAATTGCGCGCCTGATGACTCCGGATTTCACCCGCGATGTAACGCAATGTATCCACCGCGTGAACGGCGGTCGCCCAGATAAATTCCGCTTCACTGCGCGCATGCCGCGACATTGTGCAGCGTACATACTCGATGGTTCCCTTATTTCTGATCCACTCGAGTGCTCGATTGAGGAACGGCATGAATCGGCGATTCACGGAAACCATATTCGGCGTTCCCGTCGATTTGGCACTCGCCAGCAAATGTTTCACTTCCTCGGTGGAAGACCCGAGCGGCTTCTCGATCGAGCATGGCACCCGCCGCTCCATCAGATACGCGCCGATTTCCGCGATTTTTCCCATCGGAACCACAGCAACGCAGCCGTCGACCTTCTCCCGCGACAACATCTCATCGAGATTGCTATACGAATTTCGGAAGCCGTACTTATCACAAAAGTAGCGCGACCGCTCGATCTGGATATCGCATGCCGCCGCAAGAACTACCTTCTCCGGATGCTGCCGCTGATATCGTGACAACGGCACGGCGTGCCCGCTCTCCGAGTGCTCCCCGCATCCGACAAGTGCAATTCGAACCATTGGATGATTAGTCAGCGTTCGCCGGCGCGGATGTGCCGGACGAAGAAAGCGCCGACGCCTTCGCTTGCGCGCTTCCCCGCACAAACCATAACGATCCGCCCACCATAAATGTCAGCAGAGCAAACCAGATCACCGACATGCTTTGACCGGACGGAACACGAAACAGAAGCAACAGGCTCAGTAGTCCGATGCCCGCGATGGTGCGTCCCAGGAAACGAAAAACAGGAACCGTAAAATCCGCGGAATCCTTCAATTCATGCTCCACATCGACAGGCGTATTGAGATTGCGGAAAAGCGCCGCACGTCCGGGAGTATCCCCACGATCCCAAAACATCGTCAAAAAGAAAATCCCAAACGATGCCGGAATGATGATCGCTACCTGCTGAATGAGACTCCAGTGATACACGAACGCGCCCAACAAGCCTAGAACCAGTCCCGTCACAAAAGATGCCATACCGGACCACTGCGGTGTCCGCCGAACCACCAGTCCCAGCAGCGCTGGCGGACCATACGCCAGCGACATCAGCGTGTTAAACGTCAGCATGATCTGGAATATGCTCTTTCCGCTAGCCGCCATAATCGCCGCAATTAACGTTGTCGCCCCGCCGATCACGAACGTCGTGACCCAGCCGACAATCAGCAATTCCCGCTCGCCCGCATTCTTGCGGAACAATTCCTGGTACATATCCTTGGTGAGAATCGCCGATTTCAGATTGAATTGCGCAGAGAGGTTGGCCATGGTGGCGCTGAACATCGCCGCCAGCATGACCCCGATCAGGCCGTGCGGAAGCAAGGTCAAACTTGCGACTGCATAGGAAGCTTCATTCGGATTCGGCAACGCCGTCTTGAACGATGGAATGACCGGATACACCACTCGCATCGCCATCGGCGGAATGAACCATATGAATGCGCCAACAAAGAACAGCACACAGCAAAGCAGCGCGATCTTGCGTGCCGATCGTTCATCGTCCACACTGAAATAGCGTTGCGCCATCGCGCTGGTGTTGTATCCGAAGGAAACCATCACGGTCCACGAGACAAGGTAAAGCCACCCGAATTCCCCGTGGAGATGAATCGTCTTCATCTCGGGTGGCAGAGAATGAACCAACCCTCCAACTCCACCGACTCGCATCAAAGACATGACGACAAGCACGAGGCAAAACGGCATCAGGATCGCAGCCTGCAGGAAATCCGTGACCACCACAGCCCACAAGCCGCCGATCACACAATAGAAAACGATAAGCGCGCCCGCGCCGACAATCGTCCACAACACCGGGAACCCGCACGCCGAAGAAATGAAGAGGCTCAATCCGAACAGCGTGCTCGCACTCGTAAATAGCTGGAAGAAAATAATGCTCCAGGAAAAAACCTGATGCGTGGCCAAATTAAATCGGCCCGACAGATACTCCATCACCGTAGTAATGCGCGTTCGCCGCCAGCGCTCCGCGAACACGAAATATCCAAACAAAAAGCTAAGAGCGTTGCCAATATAAAGACCGATCGCAGCAACGCCCGACTGATAAGCCACTCCCGCAGCGCCGGTAAACGTCCACGCGCTGAACCCCGACATGAAGCAGCTGAGCCCCGCAACCAGCCACGGAATTCGGCTTCCTCCGCGAAAATATTCCGCGGCGCCCCGGTTGAATCTCCACACATAAAGCCCCACCCAAACCATCAATAACCCGTAGATGGCGATGACTGCGTAATCAATGTGATCGGCGGTTTGCACAGGCGTGAGCTTCTTTATACTTTGTTTCGATCCGAAATCAAAGCAAAGAAATAGAAATTAAAAGCAAGGAAAATGCTATACTCCCCTCCGATGAAGCGGCCAGCACTAGTCATCAGCGGGTCAATGGAACTCCTGGCGACGTTTTTCCCTGCACGCCTACGCGCAAGGCTCAAAAGTTTTCGCTGGAAGACGGTGGAAGGGCGCCAACTAACGTCGCAATTCAAATCTCATCTGAAAGACGCCGAGGCGCTCATCACCACGTGGGACAGTCCTCACTTCCCTGAGGACCTGCCGACAATTGCACCTCGTCTTAAAGTCATCGCCCACTGCGGAGGCGAAGTGAAATCCCGCTTTCCCCGTCCTTTATTCGAGCGTCTGACCATCACCAACGCCTCCGCTCCCATGTCCCGGCCCACCGCAGAACTCGGAGCCGCGTTGCTCTTGTACAGCGCACGCAACATAGATTTCTATCGCGGGGAATTAGCGAAGCGATCGAATCAAATTTATGACGATGTGCATCTCCATGGCAGCTCTGAGTCGCTGATTGGACAGACCGTCGCAATGATCGGATTCGGCCGCATTGGCCGAGCGCTTGTCGATCTGCTGATCGGCTTCGATGTGAAATGGCTCGTGCACGATCCCTATGCCGACCAGTCTCTTTCCCAAAAATATCCGGTCCGTTTCGTAAGCCTCAAAGAGTTGCTCCCAAAAGCACGCCTTCTCGTGCTGACCGCCGCCCTCACTGAGCAAACCCGTGGGATGCTAGGAAAAAAGCAACTCGCATCCCTACCTGACGGCGCGACCCTCATCAACATCGCGCGCGGCGGCCTGATTGACCTTGACGCTTTGAAAACGGAGGTCGCCCGAGGCCGTCTTCGCTGCGCCATCGACGTCACCGATCCTATCGAGCCCCTTCCCGTAGGCCATGCCTTGCGAGACATGAAAGGAGCGATCGTGACTCCTCACATCGCAGGCAGCGGACGCCAGGTGCGCGAGGACATTGCGAACGTAGTACTCGACGATCTCGAACGATTCTTTCGCGGCAAGCCGGTTCAGAACAGAGTCACAACACCGATGCTCGACCGGATGACATAAATGAAAATTTCGTTTTCGACTCTGGCTTGCCCCGACGGGAGCGTGCCGCAGATCGTAGAGATAGCTGCAAGATACGGATACGATGGCATCGAGCTCCGTTTTGTCGAAGGCGAAGACTCACTTTGGAAGCTTCCAGCTTTCGCTCAAGGTCTCGCCGAAACGAAGATGCTCTTTAAAGATCGTGGACTCGCGATTCCTTGCGTCGATACAAGCTGCCGCTTTCACTGGGTCGAAGAACAAGAACGCCGCCTGTGGATCGAAGAAGGTGAGCGGATGTCAGACTTAGCGGCAGCACTGAACTCACCGGGCATTAGGGTCTTCGGTGACACGATCCAACCGCAAGCCGATCGAGCGTCGACCCAAGCGTGGATTGCCGACTCCATCCACACACTAGCAGAGAAGATCGAGCCGAAAGGGGTACAAGTCTGGCTCGAAACGC
>Ga0335085_10001569_pt1 | contig 47283 bp, 38 predicted proteins | sample Lox_Sample_45_FD_206712 | JGI IMG/M metagenome (GOLD analysis project Ga0335085, IMG submission 206712) | Soil microbial communities from Loxahatchee National Wildlife Refuge, Florida, United States - Lox_Sample_4.5 | ecosystem: Environmental > Terrestrial > Soil > Wetlands | place: USA...
TGTGGGTGAAGGGAGCAAGGACTCCCCGAAACAGGAGGACGAAAAACATGAAAGTCGAACAAGCAAAACAGATCGCAAGCAACGCCATCGAGCAGCTGAAGCAGGCTCTCGAACGGGGCCACAGTGAGACGTTGACGGAATACCTGGCTGCAATCGCCCGCTTCCATCGTTACTCGTGGCACAACATCATGCTCATTGCTTCCCAGAAGCCCACCGCTACTCACGTCGCGGGGTTCCATACGTGGCACAAGCTAGGGCGCTTTGTGAAGAAAGGCGAGAAAGGAATATTGATTCTCGCCCCGATTATCCGCAAGAAAGCTACGAGCACAGACGAGATTGGGTCTGACGATTCACCGTCAGCCGTTGGATTCCGTGCAGCGTATGTCTTCGATGTCAGCCAGACGGAAGGGAAAGAACTGCCGACGATTGGCCGCGTAAACGGCGATCCACGTAACTACCGCGAGCGCCTGGCTAGTTTCGTCGCCCAGCACGGCATTGCTCTCGAGTGTTCCCAGGACATCGCGCCGGCCCGCGGTATTTCGGCGGGCGGCAAGATCACCTTGTTGCCCGGCCAGTCTCCGGCCGAGGAGTTTTCGACTCTTGCTCACGAGGTCGCGCACGAGATGATGCACCGCACAGAACGGCGGAGCAGCACATCGAAACGCATTCGCGAAACTGAGGCCGAGGCTGTCGCGTTTGCCGTCTGCAGCGCAATCGGACTCGATACCGGCAGTGCGGCTCAAGACTATATCGGCCTGTATGGTGGTGATGCCAAGCTCTTGGCTGAGAGCATGGAGCACATCCAGCGAGTTGCGAGCGAAATTCTCAAAACAATCGGCGTAGACGAATCCTCCGCGCCGCCCGCCTAACGGCGGCGCTCTCCCCGGACCCGCCCCGCATTGACATCGCATGCTCCTGTGGCGAAATTTGGATTCTTCACTTATCCCCACGAGCCCAGCGTAAGTCGCGAGCGTCCCTCCACGCCGTTATCCGACTAGCTCCCTACTCGCACTTGTGTCCTCTGCTGATACACTGCCGAGTCATGTCGCTGGTCGATCCATACCTGAAAACATCGCGGGCCAAGGTGCATCTCGAGAATTTGCGGGAGCGACTGGAGGAGTTTGGCAAGGAGCCTTGCGAATTTATCCGAGAGGATGATGTCGAGAACCAGTTGCTCATCGTTCGTATGAGGGTGCGGCCGATTCCCGATGACATTCCGCTGATTGCTGGCGATCTCTTCTATTGTCTACGCGCCTCACTCGACCAATTGGTATGGTGCTTGGCGAAGATCAACGCCACGCCCGGCTACCCCGAAGGCACTCAGTTTCCGATTCTAGAGCAACGGGATGCTCCGAGATTTAATAGGCAAACGAGCGGTGTGCCGCTAGTGGCGGCTAAAATCATCGAATCTCTTCAGCCCTACGAGACACCGAATCCTGCGGATGTGAAGAACCATCTCCTCTGGCGGTTGAATAAGCTTTGCAACGTCGATAAGCACATCCGCATTCCCGTTCATGGAGTCACCGGCGTTGTGAAATGGAATACGTTCGTACCCTTTCCACTCCCACCGGAGTTCGCGCTCACCCAATTTGGCGATGACCACGTGATGAAGATTCCCTTGGTCTTTAAGAGCCAGATGGCACTGAACCCAAGAATCCCCGAGTTCAAGGTTCAGTTCGGTGACCTGTACTGGAAGATTGACTGTGACTTTGCGGGAATCGAGGCGATCTATGATTTTGTGAGTGGTAGTGTGATCCCTCGATTCGCTCGTTTCTTCCCTTGACACGTAGTTGGAAAACTCACAGGCAATCCGTGCTAAGAGACGGACAGTAAGATTGAGAAGCGGAAAGCGCACGGCATCAAATTAAGGAACTGTATCACACCGCAACCACAGTCGCGCGACGTCCGGCGGCAATCGGCGATTTAAGCGCCGCCCCTCAAGTCCTCGATCGCCCAATACCAATCGACCTCTGGAGATCCGAACGGTCTACCGCGCCGCTCCCAGTGGTAGTACGCATGTAAGGCGATTCCTTCATAGGTAATTACGCGGTTCGTTTGCTCCGTTTCGGGCGGCAGAATGCTGGCGTAGACCGTCATCGTCTGCCAAATCACGAACTCGTACAGTACACTAAGAGGATCGTCGTGCGCACCTCCTCTCCTTATCCGCAGACCAGGGCCCAGACGAACAGGACCCATCGCAAACGCCGCCATTACCGTGCTCACGAATTCGGGAGTTTCCTTTGGGAAAATAACCTCGATTTCGTAGGGAGGTTCAACAATCCTTCCCCCAGCGAGCCAATACTCGCACCCGCGGACGATTTTTCGGATTACGGCGTGAACGCTCTCGACTTCTATAGTGAGTTGCCGCTGCAAGCTCACAGGCGCCTCGGGATGCGGACCCAATCCCGGAAGGATATGTGGCAGCATATCCGGCGAATAGGGCTGCGCCTCCTTCAGCAGTTTGCGTCGCTTTGCGGCACGGTGAAGCATTTCTCCATCGCCTAAACCGCCCACGCCGATACCCATCGTTCTTCGCACGCGTTGGTATAAACCCTTCGTGGCTGGTCTCGTCGGGTCCATGCAACAGGCGAAAAATACCAGGAGGTCCTTCTCCAGGCGGCCGAGATCTTCATTGCATCGCCCGCAGCTCGGCGCAGTCCAACGCTCAACATCTTTCGGAGTGGTGTCCGGATACCAGGAACTCGGAAAGACATGATCTTTGGTGGGCTTGGCCAGGGGTTCCCGGCAGTGAATGCACCGACCGTCACTCTTCGGCCGTCTGATCCGAGCTGGTGATGGCACGAGGGTAGGATGCCTCCTTGCAAGGGAAAGCGTAAAGGGAATATTCCTGATCGAGCCCACGCTCTCTGAGATCCTCTCCTGGGTTTCGCTTCTCTCCACCGCCCACCTCCGTCGCCCTGCAGACGTTGTCCCCTCATAGGCGTTTCTTGGCTTACAATCACGCCATCCACGTGGCCGCCCGCCCAACACGTCGACCGAGGCACCCCAAGACCATATCCGCCCAAGGTGTGGTAGGGCAGCAAGGCATCAATCTGATCGAACGCGTCGTTCTCGAGATGAGTTCGCGGTGGACGGCCAGCGGCCCGAACGAAACCGGAATTGATGGCTACATCGAGCTCTACGATCCGAATTCGCGCCAGCCGCTGGGGATCACCGTTGCCGTACAGAGCAAGGTCGTGAACGCGGTGGCAAATAATTCCCATCCGACCTTCGACTATTCGTGCGACCGCGGCGACATCGAGTACTGGCTCAACGGAAATATGCCGGTCATTCTCGTCGTCTCCGAGCTGGTTACCAAAGAAGCCTATTGGGTTGCCATTCAGGATGCCTTTAGGAGCTGGACCTCGACGAGTTCGACGCGCGTAACGTTTGTCAAGGCGGAGCAACGTTTCGACAAACATTGTTTCCCGCAACTCGCCAAGATCGCGGCTCCCAAGACTGGCGTGTACTTGGCACCCGCGCGTCTTGAGGAGACGCTGTACAGCAATTTGCTCCCCTTGATCAATTGTCCACCCCGCATTTCGATTGCCAGCACCGATTGCCGTACTCCCCGCGACGTATGGGCTCTGCTGCGCGAAACGAAGAATGACGTCGATGCCGCGTGGCTCTTGTGGGAGAAGAAGATCTTCAGCTTTCACGACTTAAGCCAGAAGCCGTGGTCTTCTGTCTGCGATCTGGGGACGCTCGAGACCTTTTCGACGACCGAATGGTCGGAAACCGACGACCCGCAGAAGCAGCGGATCTTCACACAGCTCCTCAATCAAACGCTAAGAGCGCAGCTCGACCCGGAAGTGCGGTATTGGCCGAGAGAGGACTGCTACGCGATGACCGGGAAACCGCGCAAGCACTCCTACCAGTCGCTCAAGCGCGTGAGCAAAATCACGGTCGTTTCGCAGTTTTCGTCCAAGAGCGCCGACGGCAGAAACTTTACGTGGCTGCGCCATATCGCCTTCCGCGGCCAGTTTCGTCTCTTGGATGGGCAGAGATATCTGGAAATCACACCCACGTATCGCTTCACCCACGACGGCTTCAATCTCGATCGGTTCCACGAGGATCGGCTCAAGGGGATCAAACGGATCGAAGGAAATCGCGCAGTCCTCAGTTCGGTGCTGTTTTGGGCCGATTACCTGCAACCCCGAACCACCTTGTTCTGTGGCGCGCCAGTTCTCCGATTTGCTCCTCTTCTCAAGTTTCCTTGCCCGGTCGGTATCGCTGACAAAGCGTGGCTTTCTGCCGACCCGGATTTTTCGAAGGAAAACGCCGAGCATGGCGCAGAACTCTTGCTTCCTGATTTCGACGACGGGGCCGATTTGTGAAACTATCCTTCTTGCAGGAGCCCGAACTCGAATTCGGCAACGGTGGAACGCATGTCGACATCCGCTACGGCATCCTGCGGCACGGCCCTCTCGATCTCGGCGAGACGACCGCCCCCACGCAGCTTCGAGTTGGGCTGGTCGGAACCGAAGAGTCGATTGCGGCGGTGAGGGAGTGGTTGGACCGCTGCCGGGGCGGCATTTCCGCCAAGCAAACCAAACTCTCCAATCTATTTCCTCCGTTCCCGGGTTTTTCGCCCGCCTCGCCCTTTCACGCGCAACTTGTTTTTCACGATCGCTGGTGTTCTCCGATCCGCCAGCGCGAATTCGACACGGCGCTCGCTCTCGCGCGAGGAAACGAGATGGTGAGGGAAGCAGTCGCCGTCTTCTTGGATCACGCGACGAGCCTGGTCGAGCCGGGAGGTCCGATGGTGATCGTCTCTGCGCCGCCGGCAGAACTCTTGGCGGCGGTCGATGAACCGGTGAGCGGCAAACCCGACGTACTAGACCAGGAACTCGATGAAGGTTCCGAGACCGCGGCCGACCGCCGTTCACCCCATGTGGCCTTCCACGACGTTCTGAAGGCTGAGGGCATGCGCTTGAACGTTCCGATCCAGATGATCCGCCCATCGACCTATACCGGCGAGCGGCGCCAAAAACCGAAGGGCTCGAGACCCAGCTCTTTGGCGCCCTTGCAGGATGAGGCGACCCGCGCGTGGAATATACACACCGCTCTTTACTATAAAGCGGGCGGCGTTCCCTGGCGTCTCGTGCGAAACCCCACCGACTTGGCGACCTGTTTTGTGGGTATCAGTTTCTATCGTTCGCTCGACGGAGATCGGCTCTTGACCAGTGTGGCCCAAGTGTTCAATGAACGTGGAGAAGGGATCATCGTCAAAGGCGGGCAAGCGGAGTTGAATAAAGAGGATCGCCAACCGCATCTCACGGAGCAGGACGCGCAAACGTTGCTGGAGACGGCAATCGCTGCCTATCGCAAAGAACATCGGACGAGCCCGGCGAGGCTGGTTGTTCACAAGACTTCCAAAATGACGGAGGGGGAAAGACGCGGATTTCACTCTGCCGCGAACAAGCATCAAATCGAAGTCGCCGAGCTGCTCGGCGTGCGCCGCTCCCTCACGCGCCTCTTCCGTGCGGGCAGTTACCCCCCGTTGCGCGGAACGTTCTCGACACTTCAACGCACAACGGGCCTGCTGTACCTCCGCGGTAGCGTTCAGTTTTTCGAGACCTACCCCGGCCTCTACGTTCCGCGACCCCTGGAATTTACCGTCTTTGACGGTGAGGTACCCCTGGAGCAGTTGGCCCGCGAAATATTGTCCCTGTCGAAATTGAATTGGAACAACACGCAATTCGACGGCGGAGAGCCGATCACCGTCCGGGCGGCACGCAGAGTCGGAGATATTCTAAAGTGCATTCCCGAGGGCGGACCGGTACAGTCGAGCTTTCGTTTCTATATGTAGGAGTGTCAGTTGTAGCCCTACTCAGGGCACTGTTCGTGGGCTGCACTTCCTCTGCGACGGCGTTGATGAAGGACTCTCGGATTTTACAATGAAGAAACATCTCAAGCATGCCACCACCACTGCGAATCAGAGCCAGAAGCTCGACACAAAGATGCACGGATTGAGTCGCGGCACCCTCAACTACTTGAGGCCTTATTATCTCGGCGATCAGTCTGGGCCACAGCGGTCTCGCTATGTCTTGTGGGTGGACATCATGGGATCTCAAGGAAAGATGCTGCGAAATGTCAGAACTGCTTCCATTCCTTTGATGAAACTGCATGTCGCAGCATTACACGCAAAGAAAAAGACTCTAGGACGTGTAGACCTTTTTCCGGTTATTGATGGTATCTACGTGGTCTCTGAGCATCTTGGTTCGATCGGGTTTTTCATCTCCGACGTCTTCCGTTCGATGGCAGCAGAGTTCCTGGCACTCGAGAATTGGGAACGCTCTGTGATTCGCGGTGCGATCGCATACGGGCCGGTCATCATGGGAGCCGAATGCAAGGAAGGCGCTCCAATTCTCAAAGAGAGTGACTATGCAGATTCAATCTTGCTGGGGATGCCGCTCGTCCAATCGTTCCTCGCCGAAAAAGCTGCGCCGCCCTTTGGTGTGTACGTCCATGAATCAGCCCGTGCCTTCGGTCAAATCGCCGGGCACTCCGTAACAGTTCTATTGTGGCGCTGGTGGAGCAGAAACGCCGACAACACCAGGATTGCAGGCGCATTACTTCCATCCCTGCGCTCGTATTTCGAATGGTGCCAGAAGAACTCGGTCACCAGTGGATATTCCCCGGACCGCATTGATTCCCACCGAGTCATCGCCGAGGAATACTTTGGGGAGTTCGACAGATCCGCGTCGGACGCGCGCACCATTGCCTCGAAAGAACCCAAACCTCGAAAACCGATGCCACACAGAACCGCGGAAACGCAGGCTAATGCTGTGCCCGCGCCTGAAAAGCAAATCGCCAAGCTGCGGCGGATTTTGAACCTCACGGACGAACAAGCGGAACAAATTAAGCCGATCCTTGAGGCAAGAGAAAGGCAAATAGCTGAGTTGTCCAAAGATGCTTTACTTGATCCCGAGGTTCGTCAGTTGAAAATCCTAGATTTAGTTAACGAAAGTAAATCGGCTATTCAGTCGTTTTTGACCGAAGACCAGAGAACCGTCCTGATCGAACGAGAACAAGTTCACAGCGCCACAAAAGCCGACACGAAGGATGAATAACGCCAGTCGCGGTCGCCAGTCTGCTCGCGCAGGTACATGCGGTGCTTTGTTTTTTCACGCCGGATCGTCGGGATTCATCTTCCTGAGCTTCCCTTTGTCATGGAGCCAGCTGATTGTCTGTCCTGCTTCGGGGTGGATCATCTCGAAGGGAAAGCGCGAGCAATGCGCTAAAACGTGGGCGTATCCTTCCATCTCCCACTCATCGAAGAGCGGCCCTCCCATAAGTCCGCCGAGCGGGGCGAGCACGACACTGACGCCCTCGTTGCCTTCAATGAGCATGAATTTCGGCAGGCGATTGAATCGCGAGAGGTCGTAGAAGACGCGTGCGGTCACCTCGGCAAACTGCGCCCAATGCAGGGCGAGAGGTTCGAACTCCTTATAATGATCGGGGAACGCGTACTCGACCGCACCTCCATCCTGGAGGCAGACGATGAGGCCCACTTTCCCCACACGGATGGAGATCGCAAGAAGAGCCGGGTTGTCCCAATAGTCGAAACCCATCTTCTGGTTCGACGGCTCGAGTGTTTCAAAGATGAAAATGGAAGCCGGTACCTGAGGCTGAAAGTCAAAAGGGATCCGGGCCGCTTGCAGAAGTTGGTGATGCAGCCGGAATTGCTCCAAGAGATCTTGTGGCACGATCGGACCTTCTTCTTGGGCTCGCCGGTTCCAACTAAAAAGATGCTCCCGATAGAGTAGCCCGTAGAGAATTTTCCCCGCCCACAGAAACAGAGTTACCCGCGGCAAGGCCCGGACGGCATCGACGCCTGAATCGCAGGCCTTTTGGACTTCGGTTTCAATCCTATTGAGGTGCTCGGAGTTACAAGTCTTGCAGCATGGAATTTTCAGCTGACGGTACGGAATGGAGGTGCGGTTGAGGAGAGTAAGCCTTTGGTCCCATAAGTCGTACCGCTCCTGAATCCACTTCGGGATCACATGTTCGTCCGAGGCGCGCTCAGCGTCGAGCGCTAGCCCGCATAGAAAGCAGAATTCACGGCCGAGCTGGCGCGCTTCGTCCGGGTTAAACAGTAGACTGGGTTTCGTTTCATCCATAGGCCGCCATCTCCCGAACGACAAAACATGACTTTCACGCCCTTACTTGAAGGGCGTGTAGTGTCAATTGGCAGAACGGCTCCCTACGAAGGAGATGATGTCGGTCCGAGTCCGATCACGTCCACCATACTATTTGGCGCTTACCGGAGGCACGGCGGAGATGCTTAAGGGCTCTCGGCGAGCCACCAGGACATCGATGACTTCCTGGCGCGCGTATTCCGGGAATTCACGAACGATTCGTCCTATCGAATCGATCGCGCAGCTGTGTCCTTTGTCTCCGCAAATGGGTCCGGCCGCGTTGCAGACGATCGCGGGGAGGTGATAGCGGCTGCACAGGTTTGGGAACGTGTCCCTCCACTTTTTCGCGGCTGAATCGGCGATCAACACGACTGCGTCGACGCCACTTTGGGAATAATGCTCAAAGGCTTCGTCGGCTCCGTTGTAGTCGGAGCAGATCATCAGACCAATTTTTCTCAGGTTGCCGAACCGAACCGAGCCGATGTTCACGGTGCGCCACGCTCCGGGGACGACGTGGAACAGCGACGCGTTGGCGGGACAGACTTGGCGATAAACTTCGGCGGTGCCCACGTCCGCAATCACGGCTGCGGAGTTGTAGGATTGCCCATTGGCGGCTTCCCAGAAGCCATAGACAATGGCTGACTGCGGTCTTTTCAGTTGAAATCCTGCGATTTCGGGATAAAGCCTCCCCGCGATGAAGTCTTCCGGCGCGGCAGTGCTCGGAGGTGGGTAACCACAGGTAAATAGCTCTGGCAAAACGTAAAGGTCGGCGTCTGTGCTCGTGACGACGTGGTTCAGTACGGCGAGATTTTCGCGTCCGTTTATCGGATCGCATTGAATGAGGCAGATACGCATTTTATTCCCTGCTGCAGTCCATTCTACCATGTGCTTCTTGATGCTCGCCCTCTCCGCATTCGACATGTCTGACTTGCGGCCCCGTCCTCCTTCCTCCACTGCACTTCCGGTATCATTACTTGGCAGGGCGCTGCGTCCCAAATGAGAATCGACGGCAAAGCAGAAAAGCAGCACTACGTCCCTCAGGTATTGTTGCGCCTGCACGCGAGCGACCCATCGGCGAAGAGAGGAGCCGAGAAGGTCTGGTGCTTCGATAAGCAGACCGACAAGGTTTTCCCCGCGAACATACGGGGCGTATTGGCCAGCACGCGATTCTATGAGGTCGAAGTTAACGGCCAGACGCTGAGCCTCGAAGAGCCCCTGTCGGAGATCGAAGGCCTGTTGAGTCCGAGCCTCGCTCGGCTCGTCCGCGAACAGAAGTTGGCGTCTGTCTCGAACGAGGACCGTTACACCATCGCTAGCTTCTGTGCGGTGCAGATGCTTCGAACCCAGGGATTTCGCGATCGCATTAAGGATTTGAACGAGGGTGTCGCCGAAGCCCTTCGCAAGCGCGGGATCGACCCGTCCCAAGTTTCGAATTTCAAGACTCTTTCCGACGAGGAGATCAAGGCATTCTCGATGGATATGCTGGCCGACGCGCCGCGGAAATATGCACCGCATTTTCTTTCGAAATTCTGGCACCTCATCGGAACTACGCCCGACGATCCGTTTCATGTGGGAGATCATCCCGTGGTTGTCGATAACGATTTTAGAAGGGGGCCAGGCACGTTGGGCCTGGCGTCGCCAGGTGTGACGATTTACCTGCCGTTAAGCCCTACGCTCTGCCTAGCGATGACTGATCCGGCCCTGATCGAGGACTTGTTCGAAGGCGCGCGAAAGGTCAGAGCCGGTCACGAGGAGTTTGAGAAGAGCATCGAAGCAGATGGATTCCAGGCTCGAGGGGTGGCTCTTCTAAAGGTAATGAAAGAAAATCGCGATCGCGTGAACCAACAGATCAGGCCGATGGAGAGCGGGATGCCTTCGGCCCATGAGCCTCAAGTGGTCACTCGCGTCAATTCTTTACAGATGCTCTACGCGGGTCGGTGGATTGTTTCTTCAAAGCCGGATTTTTCGCTGCCGCTGAAGATGCTTGCTGACGATCCTGGCCTTCGTGTGCGGCGGAAATTAGAGGTTGAATGATCCGAAAGCGCGCGGCCATGGCCCGGCGTTCACCGTCCTTTCCGTCGCCACGCAGCGGTCATGGAAGAACGCGGACGACGTGGGCCCCGAAAACGAAGTGGCATTGGCATGGTCGCCTCGAACAGGGTGGGAGAGTTCGTTGCGGCATCGCTTCACCAAGGCGATCACATCTTGGTCGAAGACACGCTCGTCAGCACCGGCTACGAGCGCGAGTACGGGAAGGCTAAGAAGGCCACGACCGTGAAGCACACGGTCTGCCAGATTTGCGCCGATTCGATTCGCAAGTTGAACCGCGCCGAGAAGGAGTCGGAGGCAATCGCTCCCGGCTCTGACGAGGCGACCGAGTACCTCGCCACAAGAAGTCCCGTTCTAGATCGGCCCCTTTTTTTATAGGGTCTCGGCTTTCTGCCGGGGCCCTTCCTCATGCACGGCTTACTCTTCCACTATAGTGCCGTCATTTTGAACTCGAACGGTGAGCCAATCATATTTTCCAGCATCAACGGCTTTTTCTATGCTTCTTTGTACGCGCCGTCTCTTGTGTCCCTCTGCCTTGCGGTCGAGCAATACAATTTCTCTCACGTTCCCTGAGTCTTTCATTCCACAAAACACAACGTAGTCCACTGGATGGAAAAGCACTTTGGCATCGTCTGCATTGAGATGCCTCGGTGCAAAGATGGGGTCAATTTTCTTGGTCGCACGCTGGGCCATCCGTCGCCCCGCCGCTCGTGCCTTCTCGCGAAGCGCCTCTTCAGTTTCGTCTAGTTTCTCTTCCTTACGATTCAAGCGATTCTCTTTTGACTCGAGAATGTCCATCCAATCCTTTTGTGGCTTGGTCCTCAAATAGACTCTGCAATCACTCAACCTGAAAATTTCGCCGCAGCAAGGACAGAGTCCGAATATGTTCCTTTGAATTGCGAAGAAGCGAACAATGTCATCAATCATTTGCCATTCTCCGGCTCGTAGACAGACATAGATACCTTCTTTGAGCGGACAAGGGACCGGATCTGCTTTTGCGTGGGCTTTAGCGGTGACCCACCTGTCTTGACCTCCATGAACAATATTCTTGATACCGTCTCTTTTTCGCTGAGACCCTCGAAAATCAAATAATCAATAGGGTCGAACAGCGAGCGACAATCATTCCTATCAAAGCGAAAGGTGCCCATACACGGGGCCAGGCGTTCCAGGATAAGGCCCATGTTCACGGCTTGTGCTCCAATTTCGGAGCTGGTCGAGATTTCCTTCCGTCGGGCTGCAAGTTCTGCAGCTCGTTCCCCTTGTTCCCGTTTTAGCCGTTCATATACTTCTCTTGCCCCGTCCGCAAATTCGCCAAGATAGAAGAGCCCGCAATCCTTCAACTTGATTGTTTCCTCACAGGCCGGGCACTCGGCGTAGAAGCCCCGTTTCTCTAAAACCTGGATGATGTCCTTTGCCTTGGATTTCTTGTTCATCTCTGCCTCAGGAGCACCGACACTTAATCGGCTTGCTTAATCGCACGCGCCGATGTCTTACCGAGCGCCACCGTAAGTCCATTCTCGAATTCCCTCGTAACATCATCACATCCGGTACGCGCATGCGTTATTTCATGGAGTAGTGTCCCCGCGAACGCCTCAAGAGAACGAAGCTCCGATCGCTTGATGATAATTCGTTCATTGGCCGGTTCCCAGAGCCCTGCTGCATCGCATGTGGAAGCGAAATCTGGCCGCATCGTTTCGGAGATTAGAATCTCCTTCACTTCGCGTGGAAGACCGCCAACCAGCTTTGCAACTTTCTCATGCATATCAAAGATAGCCCGTTCCACAGCCGATAACTTGTTTCGCTGAACGAATGTGAATTCGAAACTCTCCGCAAATTCCTGTTTGTATACGTCCAGGTCCCGGACCGGATTGCCGCGCACATCTTTCATGCCGCGCAGCCTTTCCTTTATGCTCTCAGGCACAGTGACGGCCTTGTAGCCGTCATTCAAAGCGTGATTGATGGCGGAGGAAGCTGAGGTCCTCTGCTCGGCTGTAACAAAGACAACCTTCTCTGATGCATTTAGGATTTGGCAGGCATGTACGGCAACATCAATCCATTTCACTTCGTCGCGGCTCGTGCCCTGTTCCATGCGTGTTAGATCGTCCGCGAGAGTTTCAGCGACATCACGAGAATCTGAGTCCAAGAGCATGGCCTTGACGCGGTCCGCATATGCCGTGCGACCTACATTCGTCCTTTCTCTGTTCAGCGCGCGATTCATGGCAGCCGTGAGCGACGTGATGTTATAAGAAAATGCAAATTCCTCTTCCTCAGCAACCAACACACCCTTTACGTAAATGCGAGCTTTCCCCTCCGTATCTCTCCGTAAAATCTGCCCATAACTCGTGCTATCAAGCACTGTTTCACCAGAAAACTTGAGGAAAAACTTCTTAGCTTCAGCAATATCGGCGTCTGCGAGCTTTTCAAAACTAAAATCCGTACCGACCAAGGCCGGATCGCTGGGCTGAGAAATTAGGGCATGGAGAGTGGCAACGTCGGAGAATCCATGCTTAGACGTAACCTCCAATGTGACATCGCCGTGCTTTGATCTGATCGCTACTACGATCCCCCGGCGATACAAAGTTGCCAAGGCATCCTTTAAGCCGACGCCAAACTTTCCAACCACTTTGGCCGCGTTGCGCAGTTTTTCTTTGTTCTCGTTCTGAGTCAGGTGTTCATACTTCAAGCCACGACCATAATCTCGCACATGCCAGACTTTCTTTGAATCCTTCGCGATCTTCACATCCGGGGTGTCAGTCAACGCCTGCTCATCGAGAGCATTTGCAATTACCTCACGGATAGCATGACGAACCTCCCAGCCTTCCAGTATCTTTTCAATGTTGAGGTCGAACTTCCGAATCGTGGTGTCCGGCATAACGCTCCTGCCAACCGAAGACTAACTTCCCACCCCAGTGTGATTACTCAAGGAGAAGAATATCGGATTTAACGCCGCGGGATCTGCTGTGGACCTGTGTCCGTGCCTTCGGCGATATCACAAAGCCGAAACTATTGCGCTAACTGAGTTCTGGCCAGGAGCTCGCCAGTCGCATCTTGATTCGAGCCAAAATCGAGTCGCTTTTAGAAAGGGACTCCAACATGCCAGCTGGAACAACCTTGAAGGCGTGATGCGATAGTTGTTCCGCAGTTACCTGGATATCCATCTTCAATTGCACCGGACTAATTGCAGTTCCAGAAGATGAGTCCAGGTCGAAAACGAAAATATGTGCATTCGTGGAGCCCGCAGACTCGGGAATTGGATCGGTGACCCTCAGCCGGTATGACCCGTCGGACCCTTGCTCAATCTCTGGCGCACCCAAGAATGGCTGCCAGCTATCCCAAACCGATTGTGGAATCGCCAATACCGTGCCGGCCGCCGCACCACGTCCCGAAAGCTGGAATTTCAACAGGACCTGATAAAACGTTCGCTTAAACACGTTGGCAATATTTGGCCCTTCGATCCTCTCTGCGCTCCACTGCATATTTTTGCGAAGGGATTCAGCAAAAGACTCGCCGTGAAGTCGAAGAGCGTCTCTGAGATTCTGAACCGCCCGCCTATAGGAACCATGGAAATCCATTGTCTGGACCTCCAGAATTCCGTATCGGGCGACTGTAAAACCAGCGTGACTGCGGACAATCTCGGCCAACGTAATGTCAAAAGACATTTCTGGCGATCTAGGACTTGCTATCACCGAAATCTCGCCTCCAAGCTTGTCCTGGAAGAAGACATATCCAGTGCCCTGCTCCACCACCTGTCGCTTAAATTTGCTCAGTTCCGCTTCAATTTTCAGAAGCGTCACCGGTTTAGGCCGTTTGTCTGTGGCGGCCTCGCCGAAAATTAGGCGACAGGCCCGTCCCACAATGTCGCTGGAAACCACACGATACGGACAAACGAGCCAATCCTGGACTGGTCCGTTGCTGACCGAACTGACAGAACACACACCGAACGAATTCTCACTTTTTACGCAGCTAGTCTGTTGTCCGAGAGCATCCGTCAGGAATGGGCAGGAACCGAACTTCGAGCCAGTAAAAGTAGACACGTCCAAGTTGACTGTCGGATAGATGCGGTGCCCCAACCACTCACTGATGTGGTTGCCTGACTCCGCACCGCTGTCCTTTAACTTACTATCGCTGTTTTTCGGTTTAACCATGCTTCGAGTTTGGTGCGAGCAGAGTCAGCAAACTTCTTTTGCAGCTCGAAACCGACGCCCTTTCTGTGCAGTTGAATCGCCACCTCCAATGCTCGGCCGGTCCCGCAAAATGGATCTAGAACAATTCCGCCCTCCGGGCAGCACGTCAGCACGCGAGGGGCTATGAGCTGACGTGGAAAAGTTGCTGAATGGCCATTCTCGCCGGGAGCTGCGTTGAGCACCACTACGTCGTTGCTCCGCTCCTCGGCTTGCTTCGAATCGAAATAGTAAGTTGGGCGTCCCTGAGTTGGCTTCTTTACAAAATGAAAGAAGTGTTCGTGGGCGAGTTTCAGACGATCACCTTCTGGCCGCGGAGTTGCGTTGGGTTTGTACCAGATGAGATCGTTCCGAAGTATCCAGCCACACCGCTGCATCTCTATAGCAAAGCGGGCTGGTATCAGCAGTAGCTGTTTCTCTTGTCGAAACTCTCCGAGGGGCGTCTTTCGGCGATATCTTCCACTGTCTGACAATCCCTGCCGACCCGTGTCTCGGACGCTGCTCCACCTTGCAAAATAAGTATCGCCCACATTGATCCACATACTGCCAGTCGGTTTCAGGCAAGCGGCTGCTTTGTCCAGAATTTCAGCAAGGTGAGAGACATACCATTCGGGATAAGGCTCAAGCCCAAGTACTCCCTTTCGTTGCCTATACCAGCTATAGCCTTTCGTCAGTGCGCCAATTGTTCGAACGGATGGGATGTCGTTGAAATAGGCCCAATTGTGGCCTAAGCCATATTCTCGATGACCCCAGTATGGCGGACTGGTAATGATCAGATCCACGGAGGCAGGGAGCAGAGTTTCGAACAAGTCGAAAGCATCTCCATGCTCCACGACGACAGAGAAATCTGTCACGTTCGGATGACGCGCTTCGCCGATAGTCCGAACGTTATTCGTTTTCACTAGAGGTGCCCCACGGTTCGCTCGGAGCGGACCAAACTCGCTAGCAAGCGCTCGCCCCGTGTCACATTACACTCAAAGCCCAATTTCCGAAAGAGCGCTAGGCCCAACATCCAAAATCGAGCCTTACCTCCTTCTGAACGCAACTATAATCTCTCTCGCTTCGCAAATGGTCGCAGTACCCGGCGATCTCCAGTGTGTGCGGTTTGCGTCAGGATTTCCCAACCCTCATGCGACATTTTCGCGAGGGGTTATCCATTTCCTTCAGGCTCAGCAATCCCGCTTGTAGTAGGTCCCGACAACGCTTTTTTCATAGGTGAAGGACTTCGCTTCCATAGCTGGCCTCCATGCTTCGCCGAGCAAAGCCACGTTTGAATTTTCCCATATACTCGAAGGCATTGCATTTCGTTTTTTCTTCGCCTTATCGTAACACAATCTGCGTTCGGAGAAAGACGGATCCACCGTGAACCGTCATGGCCAAGCCCTCCAGTCCCGCAGTCGGTTTCCTTCAGACGCCCTCGAAGCGAACGCTGTGTCCGGCAGATTTTCTCCCGCGCGACCGCAGCCGCGTCCGAAAACCGAAGCCTTCTCCAACCTGACCTCAACAAGAATTTTGAATCGCTGGTGACGTTTTCTCGGCTGGAGGGCTAGCACCAGTTGCTAATACCGAGCCGCTATCGCAGTACCAGACCGTTCCCGATTTACTCGCGGATCTTCATGCGGCACGAGACAGCGACTCTCGGACAACCGTTCCGAGCGAACTCCTCAGTGCGTTCAATCAAACGGTCACGGTGGATTGGGGACATGGGCGGCGGACGTTTCTCATTACCCCCGCCATATTCACGAAATCCTTCAGAGACAGACCACTTAAAGTGCTAGCACTGCTGTTTTGACTTCCCAGTGCTCGATCGCAATCGTCTTGGTAGTCGAAGTGTGTCCCGCGAGAGTCCTCAGTTAACCGCGCAAGTCACGCAAACCATAAGCCGTCCTTCGAGTTTCCCTCGGAACTGCCCTTTTTCCTGCCTGCCCTTCCTGCGGAAAGACTGCGCCTAGACCGCCCGCTTCTTCTGTCAAGGGCGTCCGCTTCGCTCCCGTGAACGCGAACCCCACGCGCCCTTGACAGCGCGGGCGGCTAGTCGCCGGGGACCGCCAGAAGGGCATTTGCTTTTTATGCACCGCTCCGCGTTGCCTCGAAAGCAAAAATCAAACCCCTCAAAAGGAGTTCACATGCAAGAAACCAAACAACAACCATTGTTTTCGCTGGGCCAAGTCGTCGCCACACCTGGCGCGTTGGCCGCACTCGAAAAGGCAGGTCAGACCCCGCTGGAGTTCCTAGCGCGCCACGTTCGCGGCGATTGGGGCGAACTGTCGGAGGAAGACCGCAAGGAAAACCAGTTCAGCTTGGAACGCGGGTTCCGGCTGTCGAGCAGCTACCGCACCGATGCAGGTGACACAAAACTTTGGGTGATCACCGAGGCTGACCGGAGTGTCACCACGATTCTTTTGCCAGAAGAGTATTAAGAATTCCAAGAAATCAAGAAAAAGGAGAACCAGAGATGAACACGCAAGAAGCAGTGAAATCGTTGCAAGAGTACGTGAATGTCCCCATCGCGGAGTTGACCGAATCTGGCACCAACCCACGCAAGACATTTGACGAGGAAAGATTGAATGAGCTCGCCGAAAGCATCCGCAGCAAAGGCGTCCTCTCGCCGCTCCTGGTGCGGAGAACGAATGACTACCTGGAAATCGTCTCGGGAGCAAGACGCTTTAGAGCCGCGCAGCAGGCCGGCTTACGAGAAGTTCCTGTCCGCGTCGCAGTACTCACGGACGAGGAAGCCCTTGAAACGCAAATCGTGGAAAACCTCCTTCGCAGCGACATTCACCCTTTCGAGGAAGCGCAAGGCTTTCGCGCGTTGCTCGACCGCGAAGGAACTGGCTACACCGTGGAGAAAATTGCGGCCAAAACCGGTAAGGCCGCGTCCTTCATTGCCAAGCGGCTTCGCCTTCTAGGCCTCGTTCCGCCAGTGGCCGAAGCCTTCACGGCGGGTCACATCGGCATCGAACATGCGTTGCTGATCGCCAAACTCGCTGCGGACGTTCAGGAAACAACGTTGACGCATTGCTTTGATGGGTACTACGCAGCGAATGACAACGAACGTAGCCTCGTGCCCGCGAGCCGTTTGCAGGCATGGATTGAGCAGAACTTGTACCTTAGCCTCAAGTCCGTTCCGTTCTCGAAGGACGACGAAACGCTTGTGCCGGAAGCCGGGAGTTGCGCGAACTGTCCGAAGCGCACAGGATTCAATACCTTGCTCTTCTCCGAAGTACGGGAGGATTCCTGTGCGGATGCCGCCTGTTTCAATCGCAAGCTCGACGCACACATCGCGCAGCGCGTTGCGAAGGTGCCGAATCTTGTGATGGTTTCGGAGAACTACCACACGGCAGGGGAAACGCCCGTTCTCCCTCGTCGCAACTATGTCGAGGTCGTGACACGGAAAAGCAAGAAAGGCAGGGACGTACGACCAGAGGAACGACTCTGTGGCCATCTGACTCCGGCTATTTACACGGATGGCATGGACAAGGGCCGACTCGTGAAGGTCTGCGCAGACCCCACCTGCAAGATTCACTTCGGGGAGCGGCAGGAACAAGAAAGGCAGCAGGTCCAATGGAAGGCGGAAAAGAAGGCCGCAAACCACAAGGCGAAACAGACTCTCGCGTTCCGGCACTGGCTTCTTGCCGATGTGCTCAAGCGGGTAAAACCGCAACTTGGGAGCGATGAGTTGCGCATGGTGGCGCAGTTTGTGTTGCACTCGCTGTCGCACGAGCTGCTATGCCGCCTGGCCAAACGCCACGGCTTCGAAAACCCGAAGGACGTTCACGATTGGCAGATGGCCGAGAAAGCCCGGACGCTCTACAAGAAGGCAGATGCCGCTCGACTCGCTGGGCTGATCTTCGAAGCCATGCTCATCGGCGCTGCCGGAAGCACGACGGTAAGTAAGGATGATGACCTGCTAGCGGAGGCAGCTTCCTTTTATAGGGTCGACACGAAGGCATTGCATCGCGCCGTCGTCAAAGCCGAGCAGGAGAAAGTGCGAACGAAGGCACAAGCGACGCGAACGAAAGAGAAGCCAGTGTCCAAAAGAAAAGCGGCCCGCAAGTAGACCACTCGCATGACCAGAGGGGCCGTCCTTCACCGGACGGCCCCGTTCTCCATGGCCTTGGATATACGCAAGCGTCCGATTTCTGGATGGAGCTCCATCTGATTCACGCCTTCGGATGTTCGCGCCACCTGGCGAAACGCAAGCCAGTCATTTTTCGCGCGATGCGTCTCTTCGCTCTGCCTTTCTTTCTCCCACGATCCGCATCGTCACGCCAGTCACCCTGCCAACGATTTCCGCCTGAGACGGATAGTCGAATCGCCGGACCTGGAGCTGGGCATAAGGATGTGGGATGACAAGCAATTGTCCTCGGTCAACCTCGCACCAACTGCATACGTACCCATCGCGGAGCTCCGTGAAATAAATCGGCCGTTCGTACTCGTTCTTCCACTTTATGTTGCTGACCTTTCTCTGGCTCGCGTCAATCTGTACAAGGGAGCCGGGTCGGATGATTGGAAACAGTGTGAACTCTTCCAGGCCCACATACCCGTACATGGACTTGCGCAAGTCGAGATGCTGCAACAGGCCAACAGGAACCTCGTCCCACTTTTCGACGACCCGCGCCAGTAGATTCGTCTTTTCGAACCGAAAACCCTCCTTGAATTCGACCGGGACCGATACGTTTTCACTTTCTGCTTCTTCCACTCCGCCGTTCAGGAGATGCGTTCTCGGCAAACCGATCGATGCGCTGTCTCGATTAAAGTCTCCGATCTGCAAGCCAAACTTGGCAGCCACCTCCGAAAATCTCCGATGATAGAGCACGGATACGGAGTAGAGTTTGAACATGCCGGGTACGAATTTATCCATCTCAATGTCGGTGATCCAGTTGTGCGATAGGTAGAACTCCTGGTTCTGCTTCAGCGCCGCGATCTTCTTGCTCATTTCTTGTACGTCCCGCGTCGAGAGTCCCAGGCGCACCCGGACCGCCTTCAACCATTTGCCGGCAACGAGCTTCGACTTGGTCGCATTCACTGGCGGGCATCCTACTCTCGGCGTCAGTCTATGTCCAGCCACGTCACTCTCTTAGCTATATGCATTCCACTTTGCTTTGCGGGAGAAATCTGTGGATTGGTCGCAACAGCGGCCACCAGCACGAATTCCTCCTACGGGTTCCGCGAGTTGCGTATATCCAACCAATGCCCCGGGAAACAGCCACGCAGACGGCCGGACGGGTGCGCAATATCCTTTCAACGAGAGGCTTGACTCTCTATCAGGTGTCTCAGCGGTCCGCCGAGATTTTCGGCCGCTCGTCACTGTATTTCATTCCGCAGCGTCTTTATCACGAGCTTGAAATAGGGGCTTTCAAACCCAACATCCATCAACTCGCGGCCTTCAGCCGAATTTCTAACTATTGCCTGTCCGACTGGCTGTCTGTCTTTGGATTCCAATTGGACGACATTCCGAGACTTCAGTTGCTTATCCCCTGGCGGCGCACGGTTCTGCTCGATTCATCCATCTACGACCGGGAGCAGTGGGTTCCTTGGTTTGCCGACAGGCTCTCCGCATTTGTCGGACCTCCAATCGGGCCACTGGGACAGTTCTTGAGACGGGGCTCTGCAAGGCGAGCGCGCGAACTGCTCGACGTCAGGAAAAAACGCTTCCTTTACGTCAAGGTTGGGCAGGACGATGTGTTCGCTTTTCCGACATTATCGGCGGGAAGCATCGCTCGAATTGCCGCCATGCCCGTCCCCGATCTGTTAGCCACGCTCGGGCCAGGCACGAGCAAAAATCTATTCTTGGTAGAAAATGGTTTCTCACTCAACTGTGGTCACCTGAGACGCACGAACAAGAACAGAGTGGCGCTTTGCTCGACACACTTTCCTTTCACGCAAGTTGAATTGGCGCCGGGAGATTCGGCTAGAATCCTTGGATTGGTCGATGCAGAAATACGGCCATTCGAAGCCCAAAGGGGATCGATAAACGCTCAAGCTAGCTCCGATGTGCCAAAGGCAATTGCAGCGGCCACGGTTGATCCCGGCGCCGGCTTGCGACAATTCGTCCGGATGTCTCGAATGCGAGTGGGAATTTCATTCCGCGAAGCTTCGACCCTCAGTCGCTGGATAGCCCGCCTGCTCGGCGACAAAATGTACTTCGCAGCTTCAGGAACCCTTTCTGACTATGAGAATGTCACATCTCCCCTCCGCCACATTCAAAAGATAATTTCCATGTGTGTTCTTTACTGCATGGATTTCTGGAGTTTCCTCCGCGCTGCTGGAATTTCGGTCGATTTTCTCGGCGGCGACCCTGTGTCTGACGAATTACTTCAGCGCGTTCGCCCATATCCAATGCAGCCTTACGAGGACGAGTCCCGGCTCCGTCATTTCAGTGAACACTCAGTTGGGTTTCTTTCATCTCTCGTGGAAAAATGGGAAGAATTGCCGCTGTTTCTGAGGACCGCTCTGCCGGAGATTGTCGGATTGAAGAGCCTTTCGTTATCAGACATTTTCTGGATTGGCGGCGATCAAAACCCACTTCACCCGTCTCTCGTCGGCGGCGCTCTTCTCAGCGTCAACCGGCGAGTGAAGGCGCCCGCGCGATCGATGGCACCAACCGTGTGGGACCAGCCTCTTTATATTCTTCTCTTGCGCGGCGGGGACTACCTGTGCGGCCCTTGCGAATTGCGGCGGGGCGTTCTCATTGTTCATCCCCACTCCGAAGCGCCGCATAATTCCATCCAGCTGCGAAACGGAATAGATGCCGAGGTCATTGGCCAAGTTACGGCGGTCCTGCGACGTCTTCCCTAACAGATTGACTCATCCTTCCTCGCCAAGCCTTCACTTACTGCATAAGCGCGAACGCCGGGGGAACCTTCCAAGCATTGCAGACGCACGCATCCCGATGAAGTTACGCCTCTTTCTTGTCAATACTTCGGATTCCCGAACACGGTTTGAAATCCGTGGCTTCCTCTTTCGCTCGGTGCGACATTGCCCAACATAACGGACGCTTCAACATCTTCAGAACCGGGACGTCCGAACCAAGCCATGTTGGAAATCTCCGACACAGTTCGAAGCACAAGCACCCCGGATGGGCAAGTCCTCCTAGATCTGCGTCAGGGGCAGATGTTCTCAGTCAACGGAGTTGGGGCCAAGATTCTTGAGTTTCTGGCGAAGGGATGGGACGAGGCACCCATCGCGGAGGAAATTAGCCAGGCATATGCAGTGAGCATCGATGTCGCTCGGAGTGACGTTCACGAATTCGTCGAGACATTGCGCAAGCACGAAATTCTCAGGGTCAATGATTCAGTCGATTCCAGATAGAGACGTACTCGGTCGCAATCAATCAATGAATACCCTTGACCACGCCGAACCAGTTACGTTCCGGCTCATCATCGTCCGACGCCATGGCTCGGAAGTTCTCCTCCGATCCGACGAGTCCGGCTGGACTTTGCCTTGCGTAAAGGTGCTTCCCTCGGAAAGGCTCGCTCTGCAATTGACGACTGAACTGGACAGACAATTTGGATTTCGTGCCTACTGCCTCTTCATCCCAACTTCCCTTGATTCCAACAACCATGTCCCCGGATGGAGCTATGGCGTTCTTGAATCTTTCACACAGAATGACCGTGCTCCGAAAGGAATGTGTTGGGTCTCCCGTGCTGCGTTGGCGTGTCCCGGTACACATGCGGTCGAGGATACTAACGCAATCACGCAGTCGCTTGTCGAATTGGACCTATACACCACCGATGCGAAGGGCGGGCCATTCGGCAGGTCGGGTTGGTTCAGAGACCTCTTCGCCTGGACTCAGGACCAACTGAGTCCTTTGCGCCTCCGCGTGAATGGGAGATTTCGCCAGCTGAACGCAGGTCCGACATTCAGTCTGATTCGCCTCGAAACGAACGGTCCCGCCGTTTGGTTCAAAGCGACCGGGAATCCGAACCGTCACGAACTTCCCATTACGCTCCTGCTCAGTCGGCTTTTTCCCGCAAACCTGCCACCGCTCCTCGGAGTGAATCAATCTTGGAATGCCTGGCTGTCAGAAGAAGTTTCAGACAAAACGCTCGAACAGTTCCCGGAGATTGGCATCTGGGAGAGGGCGGCGATAGAACTGGCCGAGCTCGAAATCGCTTCAATCGGAAGGAGCAGTGCTCTTCTGGACGGGCAGTGCAAGGATCTAAGACTCCCGAGACTCGCCGATCTGGTTGCGCCTTTCCTTGCTCGCATGGCTGAGTTCATGGCGGTACAGGAAACACAATCTCCGCCGCCTCTCACAAAACGCGAACTCGATTTTGTCGGCGAACGCCTCGAGGTGGCTTTTGCCATCCACAATGATCTGCGTGTTCCCGACACGCTGGGACACATCGATTTGAATCCAGGGAATATTCTAGTTTCTTCATCGCGTTGTGTATTTCTGGACTGGGCCGAAGCCTGCGTGACAAACCCCTTCATCACCTTCGAATATCTCGCCGAGCACTGTCGCCACACCAAGATTGGAGGCGCAGGGGGATGCGAACGGCTTGTCACGGCATATCGTCGGCCTTGGCGGGCCTTCTTGTCTGACAGTGAGCTCGAGCGAGCGATGGACGCCTCGCCTCTGATTGCGGTTTTTGCTTTTGCCGTGGCGGGGTCCGTATGGCGCTTGGCCGACACGCCACGCAGAGCTTCAGCCGGCGGATTCCTCCGCAGTTTGACGCGGCGTATGCATCGCGAGGCAGTTCGGCTGGCGGAACGGAGCGTGCGATGCTCCGCCTGATTCAACCACGTCGAATTTCTTCGATCTGGCTTGGCGCTTCGCCCGTTTGGGTCTGAAAGGAGAAGCCTCTCCATGACGCTGCTCATCCTCAGGGCGTATCTGATGCTGATTCATTTTCATATCTACCTAGTTCGGGGCGATTTTTCAGGTTTGTACAAAATAGTCCGCACTACGGAGAAGAGCAAAAGGCCTGCAGATCCCGATGCAACCAGACGAATTTGTGCGGCAGTTGATATGGCCTGCATCTGGTATTGGAAAGAGGTGCTCTGTCTGCAGAGGTCGGCCGTTACGGCCTGCTTGCTCAAGCGGTACGGCGTCCCTGCTCAAATGGTTATCGGCACACAGCAGATTCCGTTCAGAGCCCACGCTTGGGTGGAGGTTGATGGGAGCGTTGTGAATGACAAGCCCTATACGCCGGAAATCTATGCAGTTCTCGACAGGTGTTAGGAACGATTAAAGACGCAAAACGGAGAGGCCACGTCATGAGTGTCATATTCGGCAGATGGAATTTCGATGGACGAAGCGCGCCGCCGGATTATCTCGACAACGTCCGCACGTCTCTTGCTGCGTACGGTCCGGACGGCTTCCGCTCCTATTCCAACGACGGAGTAATCATCGAATTTCATGCGTTTCACACGATAAAGCAGTCGCGCCATCAATTGCAGCCTTTCGTCTCCAAATCAGGTTTGGTTTTCGCATGGGACGGTCGGCTCGACAATCGCAAGGAGCTTATTGAACAGTCGCGACATTCGCTCTCGGAGGACTCGGCCGACGTTTGCATTGTGGCAGCCGCTTACGAACGCCGGGCGACGGACTGCTTCGGAAGGCTGATCGGTGACTGGGCTCTTTCCATCTGGAATCCGGCGGATCGTTCGCTAATCCTCGCAAAAGATCCACTCGGCCCCCAACAACTCCACTATTCTGCCAGCAAAGACTCCGTTACTTGGAGTACGGTCCTCGACCCACTTGTCCTATACACCGGACATACGTTCGCTCTCAACGAAGAATACATTGCCGGATGTCTATCTTTGCTCCCCGCGTCGCATCTGACGCCTTATGTCGGGATTCGGTCCGTCCCGGCGTCCTCATTTGTGCGTTTCGAAGGGCTTAGGGAGACTGTTAAGAAATATTGGGATTTCGATCCCACAAAAACCATTTGCTATAAGACCGACGCCGAATACGAAGATCACTTTCGGACGGCATTCGCTCAGGCCGTACGGCGCCGGCTGCGTTCCGATGCACCAATCCTCGCCGAGTTGAGTGGGGGAATGGATTCCTCTTCCATCGTATGCATGGCCGACCTGGAAATGTCCGACGGAGCCGTGGATGCGATTCGTCTCGATACAGTTTCTTATTTCGACGACTCCGAACCCGGTTGGAACGAGTATCCGTATTTCACAAAGGTGGAGGCAAAGCGCGGCCGCACTGGTTGCCACATCGATGTCAGTCCGCACCCAGACTTGCGGCTCGCTTTCCAAGAAGACCATTTCGCTGCCGCGCCGCTGTCCCTTCGGGATGTCAACCACGCGACCCAGCAGTTTGCGGAATGCGTTAGATCGCAAGGAAACCGCGTCGTACTCTCCGGTGTTGGAGGCGACGAGGTAACAGGGGGTGTGCCCACCCCGACGCCGGAGCTCGAGAACCTGCTAATCGCAGGCCGATTTGGAATTCTGGCGCATCAGTTGAAGACTTGGGCCTTGAATCAGCGACGGCCTTGGTTCTACCTGTTCTTTGAAGCCGTCAGGGGCTTTTTCCCTTCGGCAATCGTCGGTGTTCCGAAGAGCTACCGGCCTGTACCGTGGTTGAATCCGCATTTCACAAGAAGACACCGCCGGGCTCTGTCCGGCTATCACGCCAGGCTCAAGGTCTTCGGTCCGGCGCCCAGCTTTCAGGAGAATCTGTTCGCACTGGAGGTCTTACGACGACAAATGGCGTGCTCGGTTTTGGCGACCGAGCCGCCTTATGAAAAACGCTATCCCTATCTCGACCGCGACCTTCTGGAATTTCTGTACGCAATCCCTCGCGAACAGGTCGTCCGTCCCGGTCAGCGCCGCTCGTTGATGCGCCGGGCGCTCGCCGGAGTTGTTCCCCCCGAAATTCTCAACCGAAAAAGGAAGGCCACTGTCGCCCGAGGTCCGACCGCCACCATCGCATCGCAATGGCCCAATGTGGTCGAGATGACGAAGCACATGGTCATTTCGTCCTTGGGGATTGTTGCTTCCAGCGATTTTATCGCCGCTCTGGACAATGCGCGCCGTGGGCGCGAAGTTCCCATCGTGCCCCTGTTTCGCACACTCGCAATCGAAAGATGGCTGAGAAATATGCTCCACGATCGCCGCCAGGAAACGTGGCTGCACGAGTCGGATACGCATGTCGAGGTGGGACGAACGGGCGCGCGCTCGACGCTCGCCTCAAAGTGGAGAACTCTCTCAGCTGAGGAGGAATCCCAAACAGAAAGGAGGTGAAAATCATGGAATACACAAAGCCAGAAGTCGTCGTGTTGGAGAATGCAATCTCGGTTGTCCAACTATCGAAGTTTCACGGTGTCCAAGACAACTCTGACCCACGCAGCCAGTACCCGTCAGCTTCCGCCTACCAGGCGGACGAGTAGGTGAAGACCGGGGCGCTGCTTGGGCCCGTGCGCCCCGGCTCCTTTGCTTGGAGAATCAAACTTAGGGACGGAATCAAGCTCGGTATCGCGAGTTGTTCTTACCAAAACAACATTCTGTCCTGAGAATGAATACGACACAGAAAGGAGGTGAAACCGATGAAATACACGAAGCCAGAAGTCGTCGTTCTGGATAACGCGATCCGCGTTGTCCAACTCTCGAAGTCTGTCGGGCCGTACGACAATCAGGACCCGACTAGCATGATTCACTCGCCCGCAGCGTACCAAGCCGACGAATAGCTAACCGTCAGGGCGCTTCGTGGGCCCAGCGCCCTGCCTCGGCGAATTCCGGGATTGACTCAGCATCCCACCTAGAGGGTTCGTGTGGAGAGCAAAAACTCTTGTATCGTCCGACTGGTTGTTCTTCGCATCAGACAATCGTTTCATTCGGCTTTTGGTCCCTTCCGGCGTAATTTTTCCCATCGTTCATATTCGGCCTTTTTCAACGGGCTGAGATCAGTTACTCGGTTCAGCCAGAAATCAAACCAGTCCACATCTCCTTGCTGCGAAACGAGACGTTCCCACGGTTTCACCAGTAGGTGCGTCCCGTATGGCAACCAAATAAAATCCACAGGCTTTTTGAGAAGGGTAAGGCCGGAAAACGTTTGCCAGCCCCCGAGAAATCCACCCCAGCCGTAATACTCAAGGCGCACCGGTGCAGTAACTTTGTCGAGATTGAAGCCTGGCGAACTCCTTGTCCAAGAATCCAAGGAGGAGCCGAAAGGCAAGCCTCCATTCGCCGCGACATAATCCACGCCGCCGTACAGCATTAGGTTTACGTAACCGGCATCGAATCCATCTGCCAGAGTCGCTGCGGCGAATTGATAGGTCGAATGAGTCAGTGTGTAAGCGACATACGACACCGTGCGGCTGAAGCCGATGATGCCTACACGCCTGCGATCAATCAAACCTCTCCCGTCTAGGTAGTCGATCGCGCCTTCATACGCAGCCATTTGCCTAGGCGCCTCGCCTGGCGTGTTCGTGTATTTTTTATCCTCGCTTGGATCAGAAGATGAGCCGACTTGCAAGACGACAATATCTCTGGCAGCGAGCGGCTGCGCTGCGAATGCGCTACTCCACGGACCGTCAATCCAGAACCTATCTTTCTCGAAGCCGTGTGTCTGTATGACGAGGGGATATCGTTTTCCGCTCTCGTAGTCTGGCGGCAAATAGAGCCCGCCGGTCACTTCATGCCCATCCGTGGCCTTCCAAGTGATGTCTTGAACCCTTCCGAACTTCAGGTGTGAAAACTGGGGGTTCAGGTCAAACAGAAGAGCCTTCCGACCGTCCTTTGGGGATGTAACGAAAATCCTGGGCGGTGTGTTGCTGTCCTCTTCAAGTGAAACTGTTAGGGGAACGCTAGAACCTGACTTGCCGTTGGGCGGTGCCACACGATGCCAGGACGATCCCGCTCTCTCGTACAGCTTTGGGTTGATATCCCCGTTTTCGCCAGCCCCCAACACCAAAACTCCGTCTTGCTGGTTCCAATAGGAAATCTGTACCGGCTCATCCGTGATGGGGATGATGGCTTTGCTGGGGACTTCGACTTCGGCCACGAAGGTGTGCGTTTCCCGAGCTTCGCGCTCCATCGCGGAGCCAACAGTCAATGGAAGATATGTGCCGGACAAGATCAGAGATCGGCCGTCCTTGGCCCAAACTACCGATCTGTTGAACCAAGACATCGGAGCGTCGAACAGGGGCCCGATTTTTCCGCTGCTTGTGTCGAGCAGCATGAAATGAGTCACATTGGAACGCTGGCCCGGTCTCCTCGGTTCGATGATGTACGGGTGCAGAAGTGTGTCGCGATATGCCGCCCAATGGGGAGAGATGTCGGCTGCGTACGTCTCCAGGACGGCGTATCGCCCGTCAGGTGATACCAAGAGCGGAAGTATTTCGGACAATTGGTCGGCGATGACAATCTTCGAAGCAGCGCCTGGGACATGTTGGACGAATAGCTCCTTATCGGCGCGGTCAAGTTCCTGGGTCTCGTTGCATTCGCTGAGGAAGAGGTCAGACGGACTCTGGGTCGAAATGACGACCCCATCTCTTCTTGCTCCCTCCGATACTGACGTTAGGATTCGTCGAGGAACCGCCTCATACACGATGGTCTTGCCGTTTGAGCTGATGTCGTAGGCCACGACAGGGGTCGAATGATGGGTCAGCTTTACCAGGCGCCTCGTTCTCGTATTCAAACTGTAGACTTCGGGCGTCCCACCCGCGTCCTCCCCGAGAAATGCGACCGTCTCGTTGTCGTTCAGCCATTTTACATTTTCGATTCCTTCGCGATTTGATGAAGAGGACAGCGTGATGAGAACCTCTGGCTTCGGACTATTGAAGGCGTCTTTGGTCCGAAAGAGCAAAAGCGCGTATTCGTTGGTGTTGTCTCTCAGATTTCCACGTCGCACCACAACGATAAATTTCTGCCCATCTGGTGAAAATATGCCCACTCGATTACCAGGCGTTCCGCCCAGAAAATATTGAAGGTCTGCCCATACCGTCATCCGGATTGCGTCTGACGCCGTGACTCCCCGCATCGCAAATTGCGGGTTTTGCGCCGCCGCCTTTGATGTGGCTGCAAGAAGTAAGACCGCTACGACCGCACGAAAGGACCGGCATTGAGACACACAGAGCACAAGACCCCTTTTGCCCGCGGTGAACACACGCAAGCGCCCACGCCGAACTTAGAAAGTTAATTTGAGAGACAGTTGCAGCGATCGGGGACCGCCCTCTTGGAAGAGTGGGTTGAGGCCCCCAAGCCCATGATTCAACATCGAGCTGGAACTGAGATATGTCGGCCCGAATCCGACATAGGCCAGTGGGTTCGCGAAATTTGGGTGATTGAAGAGGTTGAAAGCGTCAGCGCGGAATTGAAGGTTGAGGCGGTCGGTAATCGCGAATTTTCTGCCAACCGAAGCGTCAACCTCGGTCAGCCCGAAACCACGAATGTCATTCCGGCCCTCCGTTCCTTGTTCACCGCCCGGTGGCATCGTGAATGCATTAGGATTCAAGCTCTTGCCGCCTCCCGCCTGCGGATTGGCGATCCAAATCGGTTGTCCCGGAACTAGATCCGGGCGCGGGTTCGCTCCTCCGACGTTAGCGGTGAGCACGGTTCCATTGAACGGGAACCCGGTGCGCGCCACGATCTGTGTCTCGACGGACCAGTTCTTGCTCAATTGTTCCAGCACCCTCCCTTTCGATGCGGCCGGAACCGAATAGACCAAGGCACCGGAAAAGCTTTGGCGAACATCGAAGCTCGAAGACGCATAGTCATTCGCAGTGGAAATCACACTGTTGGAGACGGTATTGATGACATCGTTCGAGGCATTGTCCAGAGAGTGCGACCATGTGTAGTTCAGTAGTGCCTGGAGTCGATTCGAAACGGGTCGCCGAAACTGAAGTTGCAGCGCATTGTAATTCGAATGCGTGTCGTTTTCGGTCAGGATAAACGTGCTGGCGAAGTTGGCGTTGGGTTGGGCGAGACCCTCTTCGCGCAGAAGGTTTCGCCCCGTTTGCCCGAGATATGTGATCGAGACCGCTTGTTTCCCGCCGAACGATTTTTCGAGTGCAACATTCCACTGATAGGACCGGGGCAATTTCAAATTTGGCGAGTACCCGCGGACAATACCGCCGTAAGGCGGTTGCGACGAAATGACCGGGAGGTACGTTGTCGCATCGCTGACTGGTAGTGACACAGTCGCGCAGCAGTTGGCAGAGTCGTTTGGAAAAGAAGATGCAAGGTATCCGGCCGCGTCTGCACCGGAGTCGTAAAATATCCCCACGCCGCCGCGTAACACGAAATCGCCATTCGGCGTCAACACGTACGCCGCTCCGAACCGTGGCGCAAAATCCGTATACGTAGTACCCCATAGAGGAGTGCCCGCAGGTGCGAGCGTAAGCTCGGCGGGCTGATCGACGTGCTCCCAAGACGCGAGCATCGTGCCTCCTCTTGCTGATGGTGCAGGCTCCAGCTCCCACCGAAGCCCATATATCAGCGTCAGCCGGGACGTGACTTTCCAGGTGTCTTGCCCGTACAGCGAAGTCGATTGAATGAGGAACTGAGACGGATGTGTACTTTCCCCTTGAAGAAGAGCCTGCCCCGTCGACAAAAACGTTGGAAGGTCGAACACGATATAGTTGATCGCGGACTGATACGGGCGCACGTCGAGGTAAATGGCACGGTAGTCTGCACCGAATTTCAGTTGATGAGTCCCGCGAACAACCGTCAAATCGTCCGCGAAGTTGAGCTGCGTGCTGCGATTCTTAGCGGAAGGTCCCGTGGCGTACACGCCCGTGTCAAAGTCTCCGAACAGCAAATAAGAGTTTTCTCCATCCGTCAGTCCGGGGCCGAGAACACTCAAGGGGGGCGGTACCGCGCCTCCAAACGAATCCAGGCTGTTCACAACGCTGGCGCTTTGCATCGAGTAGTTTCCGCGAAGACTGTTCGAGATTTTGGGTGTTATAGCACCCGTGAGTCCGACAGTTATCGTTCTTGTCCCGACTTGGGTGGTGTCTACTTCGTTTAGGCTGTCGCTACGAACGGCCGTCTCGGAAGGCGCTTCGTTGTAACGGCCAAAAATCGCCCACTTGCTGTTGAACGTGTGATCGATCCGAACGCTGCCGGCGTTAAGCGTTGACGGGTCGGAATAGTTTCCCGTGAAGTTTGCAACGTAGACGCCGGGAGTGACGGTCTGATCGTCCGGTTTCGGATAAGCGTTGAGGAAAGGAGCGATCTCCGTCGAGGCGATCGATCGGGAATATTCGGAAGGCACTTGCACAATCATCGTGTTCGGCTGCCTCAGCCGTGCACCTTCGTACGACACGAAAAAGAAGGTCCGGTCCCGTTCAATCGGTCCTCCCAAGAACCCGCCGAAATCATTGTGTCTTTCAGCTGCCCTGGGTTGCCCAGCTTGATTCGCAAACCAATCGTTTGCGTCCAACACGTTGTTTCGAAAGTATTCGTACAATCCGCCGTGAAGATCGTTGGTCCCTGAACGGGTTGTTAGTATTACCTGACCACCGGGGGAGCGGCCGAATTCAGGTGCGAACGAGGAAGTTTCGACCCGGAACTCTTGTAGCGCTTCCACAGAAACTAAACTGCTTGTTCCACCGAGGGCGCTAAACGCTTGAGCAGATCCTGTCCCGGACGTCCCCAACCCAAAGAATTGTGAAACTCCGAAATTCGCTGAGACGCCGTCCACCATAAAACTGTTCGCGCTGGTCCGTTGGCCCGCGATACTGAATTGACCTTGATTGCTGGAGCTCGACGGAGCAATCACCACTCCCGGCGTCAGTTGCAACAGCGTGTTGAAGCTCCGCCCATTTAAGGGCAAGTTCTGCACCAAGTTCTGACCAATAACTGTGCTTACCGATCCCGAGCCGGTATTGACCAGCGGGGCGCCGCCCTCCACCGTAACCGTCTCGGCCACCGCGCCGACCGGCAGCGTGAAATTGATCGCCAGCGCATCCTGCACGTTCAATGTGATGTCTGGTTTGATGAGCGTTTTGAATCCAAGCTTCGCGACCTGCAGGCGATACGATCCGGGCGGGAGATTCGGCATTACGTAAACGCCGTCGCCATTTGTTTTCGTGTAGCTCTGGACGCGGGTTGCGTCATTCACGACAGTGATTTCAGCGTCAGGGATCACTCTGCCCAGCGGATCGAACACCGTCCCGCTGATTGTTCCGTTGGGAGACTGTGCACGCGCGGCTCCGACGAACAGCAAACCTACGACAGCAACGATAATCGTTTGACACAGTCGCACGCGACATCTCCTCTGGCAGACGGATTTCGTGACGCTCTCTCGGTCTACGCAGGAGAATCCGCGCTTGTACCACTCCTCTGCCATCGAAGAACAAAACGACGATATCAGAGGGAAGAATGACTAGGGGTGATTTGGAGCGAGCTGAAGGTAGGCGTACAGCAGGGGCTTGCCGCTCGGCTTGCGACTCCCTCCTTTCGGTTCTACTGTCACGAATACAGCGTCGATCTCATCCAGTTCTTTCGGATTATCGAACTTCAGGACCCACCGCTGCTTCGCCGCATTGTCCACATAGAAAATCCCGAGATTTAGAGCTTGTTCTCTGTCAGGGCCGCGACGGCCCCAAGCCTGAAACGTGCTCGCGTCTCTAACTCCCGGCACTTCGTCCAGATCATAGGCGTAGAAAATGAGAGATTTCCCCTTCGTATAAAAGACTCGCCCGTAAGCCTTTTGCGTCGTGCCATCCCGCGCGACATCATAGACCTCGGCCACATACAGGTCTCGCGCTCCCATTAACTCTCGTATGTCGCGGTCATGCGACAAGAGCTCGTCCTGCTTGGCAACCCTCTGCTCCTGCTCGCGGAGTTGGCCGGAGAGATCTGTGATTTGAGTCTGCAAGCTCGCGTCCTTGGCACCATCCAACGCTCGTTGCTGGTTTGCCAAATCCAGTTCCGATTGCATCTTTTGCAGCGATGTCTGAGCCTCGTTAAATTTCTCCCCAATGCTGGCTCGTTCAGCCAGAACTTGCTGCTTCTGAGCATCGTCCGTTTGCAGGGACTGTTCCAAATTTGCCTGGGCGTTTTTCAATTCATCGAGTGCTTTTGATTGCTGACCGGTCTGATGGCGCAGTTCAGCGATCTCCTTGTCGCGGTCGGCAAGTTGAGTTCTTAAGACCTCGCGTTCGTGGCCCGCATCGCTTATCCCCTGTTCTAGGGCTTCAATTCGAGCTTCCGCGTTATCAGAAGAAACGGCGCGACCAACCTCGGTATTGTCAAATTTCCCGGCACGGTACGCAGTGATTCCTAGTGCGATAGTGAGCAGAACGCAAGCAGCAAACGGCATCCACACATAGGTCCAATTTACTTGCGAGGGTCGGTAGCGTTTTCGCCCAGCGAACGCGAAACTTCTCGTTTCTTCATCTGTCGAAACACAATGGTTCTCGTGAGCGACGGGGGACTCCGTACCTTTCAGAGTCACCGGTCCTGCTAATTCTCTTTGACGCGTCGAGGATTCTTCGGCTGGAACAGTCGCTAACTGCGAGGCCAGCAATGGCATGCCGATATCGACAGCGACCTCGAATTCTTTTAGAGCTTGCCGACATTCTGGACAACCGGCGAGATGCGCCTTCAGTTTGTTCCGCTCTTCCTCGGTTAGGTCGCCCGAAGTTGCGACGGCACAAAGCTCAAGGAATTCCTCATGCGGTCCCGACTCCGACCACTTGCCACCTTCGCGTTTCCCACCGTTATTTACCATGCCGTTCAGCAATCCGCACATTACTCTCAGACATCTGCTTTCGCAACTGAGCCAAGCCCCGATAGTAGTGGTGCCTGACATTCCCGTGCGGTTGCCCTAATTTCTCGCTGATCTCAGCGAGCGTGTAGCCCTCAAAAAAGTGCAGCTGCAGGGTTTCGCGTTGATCGTCCGTCAAAGCTTCCATCACTTTTTCTAAACCATTACGCCCGAACACCGCCTCCGCGGAATAATCGTTCTCTGTGGTCGCTACACCGACCACCTGTCCGCCAGCACCATCAACATCCTCATGCTTGTAGAACTGTCGCGTGACCAAGTATCGGCGACGCGAGATCGCTCTGTGATACGCCATCTGCACAATCCATGAACGCCCTGAACTCTTTGACGGGTCAAAAACCACAGATTTCCGGTGAATGAATAAGAACAAGTCCTGGACGAGGTCTTCCGCTTCGGAGCCATCTCCGAGAATTCGCACGGCAATGCTGCGCAGCAGTCGACCATATCGTTGAAACAAATATCCGAGGGCCTCTTGGTCTCCTTCGGCGACATGAGCCAGCAAGACCTCGTCACAGACCTCCGGCTTGAGAGGAAGATGCTGAATAGATATAGGAGTTCTATCCGCTATTTCCTTGGAAAGCGGTAGGGCAGGAAAGCGTGTTGCGGCCAAATCACTCAAATCTGCCTCAGCAGCCCGGGGTGCGCTGAATTGCTGCTTTTGTCTCCGTCCCTTAATTACAAATGTCGGTAACTGGCCCTTGGTCTAAGACCGACAGTCGAGCACGATAATCGCCGACATGGTGAAACGCAGAAGACAAATTCAACCTCGCTCTGGGGTAGAAAAAGCGTTTGGCCAGGTCGTTCGAACCATCCGAGAAGAAGAAATCCACATATCGCAGGCTGAATTAGAAAAAAGAACGGGCCTCAATCGGACATTTATTAGTGACCTTGAGAGAGGTATCCAGGGTCCTGGCATTAGAACAATCTTCCGCATCGCTAAAGGCCTTGAAACCTCTCCAGACTCGCTTTTGCGACGGACAACTCGGTCGAAATTCTTCGAGTTCCCGGTCGACAGAGACCTGGGCTGAAAATACCGCTATCCGCCTATTTATGCAATCGCAATATGGGCCATTAGCCGATTCTCGGCCCGATGCTTCATCTGTAAGTTGTTTCGAGCCAATGGAGACTCAGCCTGTAGTTCTGTTTGGAAGAAAGATTCGGGCGGTTCGAGATGCCGCACATGTCTCTCGGGAGGTCGCTGCAGAAAAGTCCGGCATTACCGCGAATTATTTGGGGGAAGTGGAAAGAGGCGAAAAATGGCCTTCGTTGGAAATCATTTGTGCGATCGCCACGGCCCTAAGTGTTTCGCCGTCGGAATTTTTCGAATTCGAAAGTCAGGAAACAGATCCCGGCATCTTGATCCAAAAACTTCATCGCGTCCTCGAAAATCGCACGACCGAGCAGCAACAACAGGCGCTTAGAGTTTTGAAGGGGCTCTTGGAGCCTTGAGGCCATCCTAGCGCTCCCATTCTAGCTCCTCCTTCGTAGCATACGATCATCGGCTTAGAGTTTTTGGGCCTTCGGCTCGACTGTCAGACACTTCTTCTGCATCACCCTCGTTTCACTTGAAAACACGTCACACAGGTCTGGCCTAGGAATAGCTTCCGAGTTGTCCACCCGGAAATTGTCCAGAACAGTCAATACAAGCGCGTTCATGAGGAATTCTCTCAAACTTCTGAAAGTGACGGAACCTCTTCTTACTTCAGGTCGAGATATTTTATGTAGAGCTTCAGATATATTCCAGCGCCATATTCCTTCACGAAGGCACTCAGAGCATCTATGCTATGAAGATCGCTACCTTCATAACTGAGCAGCGGTGGCTTCCTCTGCGCAGGACGCTTACCATACCGAACCGGTGTCTTCAAAATCCAATTGTGGCTGCATTTGTTGCGAAGATTATTGAGCACATGAAGGCGGTCTTTCGTGTTCCTCGTGATAATCCGAAGGGCAAGAGCGAGAGAAAGCTTTCTATGAAATCCTATGCTTTCGCCGCCTGTCAAAAGGCCACGCAACGCCTTGGCGGATTGACTGCGTAGACGGCGGCGATGACTCCGCGTGCTTCCTGTAACAGCAAAGGTGATGAGTTGGTCGAGAATGTCTTCGATTGCTGTATGAATTTGAATGACAAACCCACGCACAAGATCGTCTCGCTTACGTTCGAGCATGCCGGCGTAGAGATGCCGCTCTTCGGTATCTTCGGGGTAAAACAATTCATCAATTTGCTCAATCTCGCGCGACAATCGCTTGATTGCGGCTTCAACGCGCCTCGGGTTTTCCCACATAGCTATCTATTATGCTTACATGGAGGGATTTTTCATGAACCCATCATAAGTCAGAGAGCCGGTCCAGTCTGATCTTCAGTTCCAGCCCACTGTTTTCCACCAGCTTGAGGACATCCTTGGCGCGCTGGCGCCCACCGCGGTTCTTTCCTCCTGACTTCGATGTCGCTATTGCCGTGCGTTTTCACAAGATGCCGTAGCGATAGGCGTACCGAACAGCCGGATGGATTTCAAGCCATCCAACCGACCCCGTCGTCACGACGAAATATATCTTCGGGCTTACCACGATTAGTGCCAAGAAGTCCGCTCGTGGAACGTGATTTCCGCATTACCGGATACTCGGAAGAAATACTCTCAGGCTTCGCTTGCTGCGTGAGGGGGGAACTACCGACCGGCCATTTTCTGGGCCATGGCGAGAAGAAGCTTACGGTCTCTTTCGCGAGACTTACCCAATAAGCGCTGAAATTTGTTGAGATAGCGCGCTTCCTTACCGGTGCTGCCCCAAGCAAGGTCGTTCGACGACTTTCGCTTCAGCAGAGTCGGCAGTTGAGGCGGCTCTTGGCCCTCGTAGAAGAGATGATAAAGCGGACATTCGAGCGCGCGGGCCAGTTTTTCGAGCGTTTCGATGGCGGGAACAGTATGACCATTTTCGACGCGGGAGATGTAACAACGAAGCAAGCCCGTACGCTTTTCGACGTCTCCCTGGGAGAGCTTCTTTTGCTCACGCATTTCGCGGAGCCGATCACCAATAATCATGCGGCATTATTGCATCCCAAACTGTACCCGGCAAGAAGCTCATTTCCAGTCCAGGATGGATTGACGCCCCGCCGGTCCAGGGCGTAGCATCCTCCCTGAACGATGACGGTATTAAGCTGTTACTAGTAGATTTCGACCGTCAACCAACGGCTTTGGCGCAGAGGACCGGCCCACAGCCCCAAGCGGCAACGTCATGAAGATGTCTCCTTCAATTCGACATGCAAGCGCCCGCCGTCGCCGCCTGCGATCGGGTTTGTTGCTGATTTCCTTTGCTCTGGTCGTCTTGCTCGTGGCCACGTTCGCGCCGCGGGCCAATCATCCTCATTTTTTCTCGCTGTTGCTGACGGTCGTCTTGACGACTCTTTGTGTTGCAATCGCCCTTCAAGCACACTTTTTTTTCTTGGCGCGCTGCGAACAACGCGAGACTGACGGTGCCCTTGACGCCACAGAGCGGGAATTCCAATCTATCTTCGATAGCGCCCTTGACGCCATTCTAATCCTCGACGACAAGGGGCTTTGTCTCGAAGCAAATCCGGCGGCCCTCGCCCTTCTCGGAGCACCACGCAAAGAACTCGTGGGGCAATCGATTCAAAAGTTTCATTCACCTGTGAACGATTTCGAGAATGCTTGGAAGCGCTTCCTCGACCGCAAGAACGTGCAGGGCGAAGTCCGACTCATCCGCCAGGACGGCACCCACGTTTTCGTCGAATACACCGCGAAGGCTAACTACCTACCTGGGCGTCATGTCGCCATACTGCGCGACATTTCCCTGAGAAAACAGGCTGAAGCCGCACTCCGTGCGAGCGATGAACGTTTTCAGCAAATGGCCGACAACATCCAGGAAGTCTACTGGATGCTCGACGCTGAGACGAAACACGTCCTCTACGTCAACCCGGCGTACGAGACGATCACGGGACGATCCCTCGCGAGCCTTCGCGATAATCCGGCGTCCTACCAGGAAACATTCCATCCGGAGGATCGTGTTCGCGTTCTCACTCGACTTGATGAAGCCACTCGGACCGGACACTTGGACGAAGAGTTTCGGATTGTTCGACCAGACCACGTTGTTCGCTGGGTCTCCGTACGAGGTTTCCCTGTGCGCGATTCCGCCGGCGTTATTCGCAGACTCGTTGGAGTTTCTCAAGATATCTCCGCGCGAAAATCCGCCGAGGAACAGATGGCCAAGAATCTTACCTTAGCCGAGTCTGCATGGGCTGAAGCCGACGCCTTCCGTAAAACCACGCTTGCCCTGACGCAGAACCTCAGAATGGATTGCGTTTTGGATACCTTGCTTGGGTCTTTGCTCAAGCTCATCCCCTGCGAGTCCGCGCGCGTTCTGCTAGTCGAAACAGATACGCGCCTCTTTCTTGGGCGCGAACTTCAAGACCACCACGCAACTGGTCGGACCTCCAAGAGCCCCGACACTCTCGACGCCAAGGAAAGTCGTTTTCTCATGCAGGCTCTTGTCACCAAGAACAGCGTGCTCGTTCCTGACACCAATGACGAACCGGAATGGTCGCGTTTCAAAGGGCATGCGCACATGCGGTCATGGCTGTGCGTTCCACTCGTAGCATCACAACAGGTGTTGGGCTTTTTGTCGCTCGGCGATACGCACCCCCATTTCTTCACGCACGAACACCAGCGCCTTGCCAAATCGCTCGCCATTCCGGCCGCAGTCGCCATTCAAAACGCACGCCTCTATGAGCGTGCCGAAATCTATGGTACGGAGCTGGAACAGCGCCTTGCGGACTTGGAACAGACTGAACAAGCGTTAAGGCAAGCCGAGGAAAGCCGCACGCTTTCAGAAGACAAATTTGCAAAGGTATTTCGGTCGAGTCCCATCGCATTTTCAATCACAACCGTTGCCGAAGGCCGCTTCATCGACGTGAACGAAGCGTTTGAAAGGCGATACGGCTACAGCTCTAAGCAACTGGTCGGACGAACGGTCTTCGACATCAACGTTTGGGACGATCCCGGGGAACGCCGCCTGATGCTTGAGCAGCTTCTCAACCAGGGTCAAGTGAGGAACCGCATTACGCGCTTTCGCACACGCTCCGGTGAAGCGCTGGACACGATCTATTCTGCCGACATCATCGAGCTCGACGGCCGGCAATGTCTTCTGGCCGTTTCAGAAGACCTGCCCGAACGCGGGAGCCTGCAAGAATCCCTAAATCACAGGGCTGCGGTCGCCCGCTAACTTTCCATCTCGCGCCCTTCGGCGGGCCCGAACCGGATGCTCCGGGCTTAGGGTTCCACAGACACCTCCTCGAAGTCCGTTTGTCGGGATCTAATCTGGCGCGTCTCGAGGCCGCTCTTCTCTGCAAAGAACAAAGCACAGGAAATTGCGTGCAGTGTGGAGCTTAGCAAGATGCTCCCGAGTCCTGCTAGACCTGTGACAGCGAAATCGTGCTGCTTGGACGATTCGATCTCTTCAAGTAGGTCCGGTAACTGTCCGATGCCTTCAAAAGGTAGGCACGTCCCTCGACCACAAATCCGTCAAGATTGTGTTCCATCGCGTATGCGGAGATGTCTTTCATTTTGTTTATGAAACCCCGTCCAATGAAATTCAAAGAGGTGTTACAGAGAACTCCAAATCCCGTGCGTGTCTTAAAAGCTACAAGTAGCTGATATAGATTCTGGTTGCTCTCAGACGACACTGTCTGAATACGTGCAGTCCCATTTACATGCGTAACTGCAGCTAGCGCATCGGTCTTTGCACGATATGAATAAAGCATGAATGGACTCGGGCGATCGCAACCAAACCACTGCGCTGCGTCTTCTTCCAAGCACACGGGAGCAATCGGCCGGAACTGTTCGCGCTGTTTGATCTCATTTAGTCGCACCCTGGTATTCTCGCGGAATGGAGCAGCAAGGATCGACCGATTGCCTAAAGCGCGTGGGCCAATTTCGTATTTGCCGCTCACCCAGCCGAGAATCAGATCGTGGGCCAACAGGTCCGCCATCAATTCATAATTCGTATCGTAGACATCATACGGCTCCAAATCGAACTGTTCTATATGGAAGAGTCGCCCAGAATAAACATTCCAGTCGATCTTCGGATTGCCGGTGAAGTAAAACTGTGCATCGATTGCTGTTCCAATTGCGGAGCCCGAGTCGTTCGCGACTGGCGGCACGAAAACTTCTGTAAAGAGCCCGCTTTCCTTCCACTTGGAATTCCAGTCACAATTCAGGCCGCATCCACCTGCGATCACAAGTGGCCTTTTCTTCTTCAGGTTCGTTTTCGCGAAGTGATGGAAGAGATCAAAAATTGCATCGCTATAAATGCCTGCGAAGTTGCAAAACTCCGGATCACACACCCCGACGTTAAAATGAGGTGCATGCTCAAGATCCTCGTAAGCGCTCAGTTCTCGGAACGGACCCTCCAACAAGAATTTGAGCAATTTACTTTCCTGAGCCGTGGGTTTGCTGCGCTTCGAGAATGACGCCAGCGCCATGAGCTTTCCTGCGTCCGCGGTACGAGGAAAAGGGCCATTCTTAGGGAAGGTTGGGTCAGCAAGCCCGTAGAGACGGCTATATCGGTTCCCGGGTGAATTCAGTACGTCTCCAAGTAGCGTGATGTTCAGCTCGGAATCAATTTCGTAGAAAGCGCCTATCGCCCCTTCCCATACCAGCCCATAAAATGGCGTGCCTTTCGGCAGACTTGACATACCGAAAGCGCAGAGTATGTGCGATCTTTCATGAGTGGAAGAAAAATAGTGAACTTGTTTTCCTGAAAAACTTTGTTTGCGTACGATAATGTGCTTTCTTTTCACGCCGCGGTAGCCAGCATGAACATCTGACCCATGCAAGAATTCATAATGGTCGCGTGGCCACCAGCCGCCCGTGCAGATGACGTCAGGGATTTCGTCTAGTTCCCCAAAGGCTTTAAATGCTTCAGCAATGGAGACTGGCGAGTGTCGAGCATTGGAGTCCTTCTCTGCTTCGATGGACATCATCAAGCGAGCGTCTTGAAGGAATGCGATAGCTCCGTCATGACCAGGGTTATGAGAGAGGATCTTCACGTTGTTAGCCGCCTCCCGTTGGAAAGATTCTTGACGAGCCGATACCGGTCCCAATCCAGATGTTCAACGCCCGGCGACGCGAACTGGTGCGTCTGTCTCATTCGGACAGAGCAGGCGAAATTGTACGATATCGTGAGTATCATAAAGCATTAAGACGCTGTAGTTGTGAGCGAAGGTTTACCACTCTAAATGCAGAAAGAACCCGATAGTCCAGAACACCACCGGCGACGCTCGGAATTCATTAGAAAGCTGATTCAGCGCTCCTTGGGTCAGCGGTCAATCACCGATCACTGTAGGCAACCGACCCCGAGGACGATCGTGCAATTTTGGCATGACCTTGAGCAGTTGCCGCCAGACGTCGGGGAATGTGTCCGCTCGTGGACCGTTTGGGAGACGAGCGGCTTCGAGCATAGGTTATTCGACGAACGCACCGCTGGAGCCTTCATCGCTGGTTCGTTGAGTGCGCGACACAAGCGGGCTTTCGAGCGCTGCTATCACCCGGCGATGCAGGCGGACTATTTCCGGCTTTGCTACGTGCTAGCTGAAGGCGGCTTTTATGTCGATGCAGATGATGTGTGCATTGGCACCGACATCGGCTGGCTAGCCGAGGACGGGAGGCTTAAACTCCAGCCTCTCTGCTACGACATCGCGACTGGGGGTATGGTGAGGCCCGCTGTGTTTCTACGCACTGATGCGTACGATCCCAGCTGGATTTTTTATTTCAACAATAATCCACTCATCGCAAGTCCGGGGCATCCGGTGATCGCACATGCGCTCAGTCAGGCCACGCGTCTTCTTGAGCTAGCTGGTCAGGACGAATTCCCTGAAATCCAGATGGCAACCGGACCTGGAAATATTTCGGAGTCCATCTTCGATCTTGGAATAAATTCGGGATTCGATGTAGAAAGCAATGTACTTGTCTTGGAAAACTGGGATTCACTCGCAGTTTCAAAATGGCCGTTGAGTTACCGCAACGATGCTCGGAACTGGCGATTATCTAACCAAAAGCGATTTTGATCGTAGTGAGTAGGCCTTAAGTGAATCTTTCGAAGCCGTTTTCCCCAGCCTCGCGAATTGTCCATGCGCTTTTCTTGCGCGCTCGATCCCGCCTCCCACGGCAGCGGTCGGCGACGTTTGTCGAGGACTTTGATGCTCTGCGACCGGGAATCGGCCCGATTTTTATCATCAACTTAGACCGACAAAGAAACCGTTGGACTGATATGGTGTCCGAACTCGGCCGGATCTTGGACGCCCAGGGCATGCCGCTTTCGGATCGCATCGTTCGATGCTCCGCGTGCGATGCGCAGGCAGATCCTCCAGAACTCGCCGATCGCACGATGGTTCAGCCGTTTTATACGCTGCGTGACCAGCTATTCGTCGAACCGCAGCCTCTTGCGGTCCCCGATGTATTTGATCTTGAGCGCCCGATTAGGATGAGCAAGGCGGAGGTCGCCGTCGCTTGTTCACACATTGGTATTTGGAAAACGATCGCGCAGTCCAGCGCACGATACAGCTTGGTACTTGAGGACGACGTCCGATTCGAACGCGACCTTGCGCGCGTCCTCGATCAGGCCTGGCGCGAAATGGAGAGTGCTGATCGCGCTAATCCCGCGTTCGACATCCTGTACGTTTCGTACGGCGAAGCGCGCCACGGTGCTCCCAAGGAACAAGTTTCGAAGAATGTGTTTCGGCCGGAACGCGGCCTTTGGTACATGTCCGGTTATGTTCTTTCGAAGAAGGGGGCTCAGGCGCTGCTCAACCTTCTTCCGTGTTGCGGCCCAATCGACCTCTGGATTAACCATAAGTTCCGAGAGCTGGACGTTCGGGCGTTGCGCCGCTCGGTGATCAACCAGCGCCGCGATCTGCACTCGACAAATTCCTATTCGGTCCTGCCGGCACTGACTCGGATCGGCGTTCTTGATAACGGAAACGCGGCGCTGTTTAATGGGCGCCCAATCCATTCTCCAGTTTTCGCTTTCGGAGCGCCGGGATCAGGGCTGTCATCTCTTGCGATGGCCCTGTCGATGCTTGGCTATCGCTGCTGCAGTGACTTTGACAGTATTCCGGATTTTGAATTCAAGAGCCTGCTCGCTGGTCGCACCGATCGTGTTTTCGATGCTTACGTCAACATAGGCTCGCTGGAACCGCAGATACGCGTGCTCATTCAGCGTTATCCGAGAGCAAAGTACATTCTAACGGACGATGTAGACACGTCTTCCGGTCGCAACAACCGTCCCACACTAACAGCGTTAGAAGGGGCCGATTTTCTGCGCCTGCGCCGTGAGCGCACAAGCACGTGGCATGATCTATGTGAGTTCTTGAAGCTTGCGCCACCGAATGCGCAATACCCGTCCGTCAACGACATTGGAATACGAGTGCGTCAGCAAGTGCCGCCAGGAAGTACAGTGCTCTCGCCTGCACGACGACTCCGCCACGATCCGTCGCCGTGGATAGCGAAGGTGCGCAGGGACTGGAACGGCATCGGCGCGAACACACTTGAGAGACGGGACTCAGGGGCTTTTCGGTTGTGCTTCGAAGACGATCTTGCTCACGTCCAGTCCGCGCGGTGGTTGCTGCGAAATGATACATTCCCCGGAAATCTCGGACTTTTTCGTCCTAGTAATGTGACGCCAGCACCGGGCGGTGGTCTCTCATTAACGGTTATCGAGGAGCAACTTGGCGTTCGGAGTCTGAGTGCAGCCGCGATCTCAAGCCGCGCCAATTTCCTGTTCGGGCGTTTCGAGGCGAGACTGCAAGCCACAAATGTCCCTGGCCTAGTGAGCGGTTTCTTTCTTCACCGCGACTCGCCCCGACAGGAGATCGATGTAGAAATCCTCGGGAATCAGCCAGACCAGCTTTTGGCCAACGTGTTCTACAACCCGGGTATCAATGGCGCAAGATTCGACTATGGCTACCGGGGAACGCCTATCCTTATCGAGTTGGGATTTGATGCATCAAAGGCCCTCCACCAATACACGATCGAATGGGATCCATGTGAGATCAGGTGGTTGGTTGACCAGAAACTGGTTCACCGTCGCGCGGTCTGGGAGCCGACGCCGATCCCGCATCTGCCGATGACATTGCACGTAAATACTTGGCCAACGAGCTCGCGCGAGCTAGCGGGACGGCTCGCTCTCCGGGCGCTGCCTGCATCGGCGATCGTGCGCCGAATCGCCGTCGCTATATACGATCCAGATGGCCCAAGTCAGCCAGCGACGGCCAAGTCCCAAAGCACCGCTGGGACTCCCTTATTAATACCGAGAAGTCCATTTGTGAACCGATCCCAGAAACTCCCTGATCAGGGGCGATCCGGAAACTGAAGCATGACGGGCGTCCCGGCCCAGGAGCCCGCTTGTGGCACGTCTCTCGATTGCCGGCACGCGGGGACCGAAAACGTAAACCGCCGAGCTTCTACCCTTCTACCTCGGATGATGAGAGTTCAAGTCTCTCAACGCCGTCAAGCACGAAGGCGTTCGCTATCGGCTATGACCTTCTCGAGCGGGTTTTTCTGGCGCATGACCCGCTTCAGGAACAGTTCAGTCAGACGGAACGGGTCCAGCGGACCTGAATTGCCTAACTCCTCGATCACAGACTTCAAGTCTCCAAAGTTCTCCCAGAAAAACGGCTGCCCTGGGGTCCCTGGGGGCAGTTTCAGAAGTGCTCGACGGAATGCCTCAACGGCCCCGTCGCTAAAATCAGAGCCCTGATCCTTCAGGATTGGCGAAATCACAAGAAACACCTGATATTCGTGTTGCACGTAAGAATCGAATGGAATCGGTGAACACAAGGCGACCGATTCGCGCCAGGTTTTCTCGGGCAAAGCAGCTACGGCGTTCGCGATATGTCTAGGATCTACGGGCTGTTCGGCTGCAAGAAAGAAATCAAGCATCTCGGAGCGACACACATAGGCTTGTTGGTCCCGGAGAGTCTCTTCGAGCTCTCTTTGCGTGCGTTGCAACTCGGCGAGCCTGGCATCGAGCTGAGTGAAGTTCTTGTTGCGCTGCTGAACGACTCGTTCAACGTGGTCCTTCTCTTTGGGGTTGGTTGCAAGCCGCAATGCAGCCTCGGCTTCGCCGCACGATCGCGCTGCTTGATCTCGGTCCGCAGTTGCCTGGAGAATCTCTGCCGCAAGCTGGTTGAAGCGTAGGCCGGTGTTGACAACATCGGCCGCCGTAGCTTGCTGAGTGCGTTCGCGATAAAAGTGCGTAGCCAAGCCTGAGTCATAGGGATGTTCCTTCGCCGGCAGAAAGGCCCTGCGTACGTCCTCGATTGTCGCTGCGGGGTCTTCGGTGATGGAGAGAATTTGCGGGCCGATTACGCACCAGATTTGTTCAAGAAACCTGACCCATGCAGTGCGACTACCGATCAGGAAACCGTCTGGCCTCGACTCGGACTCTGGCTCCGCAGCCGCCGTAAGTTCTTCTGTGACCGACAATTGGTCGGGCTCGACCGACTCATGTAGACCATCATCAGCTGACTCGAGGGTTGCTCGGACAGTTTCGGCAGCCAGAGGCAGCTTGAGGCTTCGGGGTCGAAGAAACTCCATCCCGTTGACCCGAAAAGTTTGGACTTGCTTGCTCTCTGGGTCGAGAAACTCAATCTCGGTCGGAGTCCAAGCTATCGTAGGTTTAGACGTGATTCCTTCCACGAGTAACGAACGCGGTTCCTTCAGGCTTCGTTGAACAACTCCATCCGCAGCGATCAGATCGTCGAAATAGCGCGCAGGAATGGCGATGATGCCTGTACAGGAAAGAGTGATTTCGTCGCTGGGCCCTCGGAAATAGTGGGACCGCAACGCCACGGATTTGGCGTCCCAGCGAGCGAATTCTTCGAGTACGTCAGCAACTTGATAGCCCTCGCCGGTGACTCGAAAGAAATCACTATCATGGCTCAACGGCTCAATATAGCCGCGCTCCTGTAGCTTGCGGAACGCCGCGATCCACTCAGCTCCGGTCCGCGCATCTACCCCGGCGAGGAACTGCCTTCCATTGACGCGTATGCTCTCGCCATCCAATGTGATGTTGTGCAGGATATCGCCAGGGTCCTTCGATGCGCACCACAGGAGCTCGATTTCTTTCACGCCCAAATCATCGCTGCTGTCAAACGGTGAGGGGAGAATCCCCGTACGGTTCCTCACGGGACGTGGCGTTCCGGTCCGTTCCATCCTGCTTCGGATTCGCTTGGCTTCTACACGTTCAGGTTCGGAACTTGACTCTACTTCCTGTGGTGTTTCTGGTACGGGTCGACCGAGCATCTCACACAAACTGTTAACAATGTCTTCGTAGCTGTCGGAGGATGACAGCTTGGCGAGGCGATCCGCGAGTCCGGCGCCGTATTCCAACAAGTCCTCGTGGGTGACTTCATGCCAAATCGGTAGAATGCGTTTCTCACTAACCTTTTCAAGAGCGAAAAGGGAACTTAACTCGTACTCGGTCCACTTCTTTCTCTTCAAAAATGCTTTCGAGAAAATGACTATTCCGTAACGACAATTGCGTAAACCTCGGTCGATCGCCGATCTCAAATCATCTCCCCATCTTAGAGCGGTTTTGTCGAACCACACACGAACTCCGACCTTCTCAAGAGCTTCGACCAGAGGACCGCAATACGCTTTGTCCTCGCTGGCGTGAGAGATAAAAACGTCGTAACTCTGGTCCGGGTCACTTTCGCTCCCTTTAGCTTCCACTAATGATGCAGCCGATCTCGACCCGCACCCTACCAATCGTGACTCGATTTGTTCTTCCCACGAGATGTCTAGGTCCTTGTAGTCCAGAATATGGGGTGTCAGATGGAATCGAATCTCGGGTACTTCTATCGCCGTCCCAGGTTCCACGTGCGTAAGGTCGGCGCCTGGAGAGCCCTGAAAAAAGTGATAGTAATTTCCAAAACTCCTCGAGAAATGCGCTCCGATGATGAGGGATGCGGGCTGGATCGGGGTTCTTCCGCCGTGCCCCAGCTCGGTGCAAATGTCCCGCAGACGGTACGGCCCCCCGCCTCGCTCAGCATACAAGTCCCTCGCGAATTCCAGAAACGAATGAATGTGTCGTTCATGCTCGCTCCATGTTGATTCGTCGAGCAAATAGAGCGAACAAAAAACAGGGAAATAACTCCCGTCGCCACTCCACAAAAACTCCATCAACATGAGCTGCGGAAGTGCCTTCCGTTCGGGACCCAACGCGGCTTCCAGCTTGTGGACGGGTGTGCCGGCTAGCCCAGACAGGAAGGTAAAGACAAGGGCTTTGACCGTTCGCTTAACAAGCTCGGACGGAACGCTGTCTTGGATGGTCTGAACGTTTGACTGCAACATCGAATCTCACCCATCTCCGAGCGGAAATGCTGGAATGTCCCCTTTTGCGCGCTCACGCCGACATGTTGAATCGTTCTTTGTCGCGTTTTCCGTCCATTTTACACTGGTGCACTCAGAAACAGATTGACCAGCTCCCACAAACTACCCTCCTGAAACGTTCGCAGCTTGCGATTGTTGATGGGGATCTTCTCCTCACGCCGATTTCACTAAGTTCGCCAGGTGATCTTTTTCTTCCACGCATTTTCTTGGGCACGGCTTCGGGCTAATTCCTGCGCCCGGCAGCTTCGCGTCCTCTGCTTTCCCGGTTCCTCCCTCAGATTCCTTTGGGTCCCTCCCAGAATGCATCCGCTCGCCTTGGGAGCAGAAGCCCTCGCTTTTGGGTGCCTCAAGAAAATGGGGCAGAAAAAGGAGAAATACCATGTATTTGAACTCAGCGACAATCGTAGGATTCGTTGGAGCAGACCCCGAACAGCGTCAAGCGCGGAGCAACGGCGCAAAATTCACCGTTCTTTCGGTCGCGACGCAGCGGTCCTGGAAGAACGCGCAGGACGAGTGGTCCTCGAAGACCGAGTGGCACCGTATCTGCATCTTCCGCCCGCGACTCGCCGAATACGTCCTGCAATCCATCAAGAAAGGCTCGCACGTCCTGATCGAGGGCAGCCTGATCAGCTCGACCTACGAAAAGCCCAACGGCAAGGGCAAGAAAGCGGCAACAGCGAAGATCACGTCGTGGTCGATTCGCGCCGATGTCGTCCGAAAGCTCGACCGCGGCGAACCTGAACCCGAAGCGATCACTTCTACGTCGCAGGCTTCGGACGAAGCTCCGGAGACAACCGAGCGGGCACCCTTCT
>Ga0335085_10001570_pt1 | contig 47210 bp, 38 predicted proteins | sample Lox_Sample_45_FD_206712 | JGI IMG/M metagenome (GOLD analysis project Ga0335085, IMG submission 206712) | Soil microbial communities from Loxahatchee National Wildlife Refuge, Florida, United States - Lox_Sample_4.5 | ecosystem: Environmental > Terrestrial > Soil > Wetlands | place: USA...
ATTGTTGCGTTATTGGCGAGTGTTGTCAGCTGTCACGGATGACAGTTTGGAGGCACGCCCTTCGACTGTGCACTGTTGCTGATCCCACTTCTGACAAGAGAGGCCAGAAGTGAGGCACCCACTTTTACCAACCCACTTTCATTCACCGACGTTCATTAACGATTGACTGCGCTCGCCCTTTGGGCTCGCGGGACAGCCGAGGCGGCTATCCCTACGTGAGGCTGGGATTTATATTGGGTTTCCTTTGAAGAAGAAGATCAGTTCGATGATCAGGATGACTACGACCATCAGCTCGAGCACGAAGGCGCGGGATTGGTTGAACTGCTCGATCATGAAGCGGTAGAGGTCCTCGGCGGTGTGGAGCTTTTCCTGGACCAGGTCTTTGTAGTCGGGAACCCCGACTTTCTGGGCACAGAGTTTGTAGAGGCGCGCGGAGAACATGTCGCTGAGGAACTTGATGGCGTTGTCGGCGCGCTCAGTGAGTTCGTTGACGTCGAGTAGCACGGTGTGAAGTTTCGACGCAGCGCGAGCGGTGCGCCAGCGGGACCAGAGACCACTGCCTCCGGTTTCGAGGAAGTCGTATACGTCTTCGAGTTCCCGGGTCATCAGCTCGTCGTAGTGGCGGAATTCGAGGAGCTGCGAGTTGGCGTACTGCAGGAGCTGGATGGCGGTCTCGGCACCCGCCTGAGTGTCATAGATGAACGCGGCGTTCCATCCGATGACGGCGAGGTCACTGGGATAGTACGAAATGCGGGAAGAGAGAATCTCCTGGCGCTCGCTTTCGGCGAGAGTTGCGGTTTCTCCGCGGACGACTTGGGCGATGGCGTTGCGCTGGGTGGAGAGGAGATCGTCGGCGGAGGGGGATCCGTCGATCTCGCGGACGTGAAAGATGAAGTAATCCTCTTGCAGCCAATTGTCTTCCTTGTAGGGCTTGATGAGGGCAGGGGCCGCGCGCTCGAGGCGCTGGTGGATGACGCGGTTGGCGAGCTTTTCGAAATTGGTGTCGGAAGTCCAGCGGGCAGAGAGTTCCACGAGCTTTTCCCAGTCGCCAGAGAAGGGCAATTCGAAAACAAGGCTGACGACTCCGTAGTCGAAGTACTTGATCTCGCCGGTGAGACGCTCGCCGGAGTCGAGGACGAGAGGTTCGAGACGATCCGCCACAGGAGGGCGCTGGTAGCGGACATAGGATGGCGCCTGGCTGCTTTTGAAGGTGGCCTGGGCGTGCCGGGCCTGGAGGAGTTGGCGGATGACGTCGAGGCGGATTTCTTCGCAGACGTCGTACTGAATCAGGACCAGGACGGAGCCGCGGAGCGGACCATCGGGCTTGGCGCAGGAGTGCTGGACCTCGGAATCGAGGGCGTGAGCGACGTCGGTGGAGACCAGGGTTGTGAGTTCGCGGTCCATGGAGATCAGTTGTCAGTGGTCAGTTGCCAGTTTGGGCTGTGACTAACGTGGCGGAAACCCGAGCTTGGGTCCTTATCTATTGTCCCAGAAAGCTCAGGGTTGGGGTAGGGGGCTTTTAGGTTGTTGAAAACAAAGATGATTTTAGTATCGCCGCTTCGCGGCTGGACAGCCGATGGCGGCTGTCCCTACATGAGTCGGGAGGCTAGTGGCGGCGGGTTAGGGCCCAGGCCAGGAGGCCGGCGGCAGCTACGGCTCCCAGCTTGATTCCGGCCTGCTTCATTCCGGCTTGGATCTCGGCTTCCTGCTGGCGGAACTGGCTGGATTCGGGATAGGGGTCGTCCTTGTCCAGCACGCTGGGGTGGATGGCCATTTGGAGGACCTCGGCCAAGTGCAGGGCATGGCGGTTGGTGCTTTGAGCGATCTGCTCGCGGCAGCTGAAACCGTCGGCGATGATCAGCCAGTCGTCAGGGGCGCTGCGGACGGCGGGAAGAAGTTCGAGTTCGCCGATGGCTTGGGAAACAGGATAGGTTTCAGTGTGGAAACCGAAGGATCCGGCCATGCCACAACATCCGGGGGACGGAGTGGTGAAGTCAATGCCGAGGCGGTGAAGGAGAGATTCCTCGGCGGTCATCTTCATGATTGATTTGTGATGGCAGTGGCCGTGAAGCAGGGCTTTGCGGTTCAGCGGAGGAAGCGAGGAACCGGGGATTAGCTTTTGCTCCAGGAACTCGCTGAGCAGGAACGTCTGCTTACTCAGGGCTTGGGCGCGGGCATCGTTGGGGAAGAGGTTCGTGAGTTCATCGCGGAAGACGGCGATGCAACTGGGTTCGAGGCCGACTATGGGAATGCCGGCGGCGATCTGGGGTTCGAGTTGATCGAGGATGTTGAGGAGCAAGCGTTCGGCGCGATCGAGCATGCCGAAGTCGTAGAGCGGGCGTCCGCAGCAGAGGTTGGCTTGGGGGACGAGGACGCGAAATCCAGCGGTTTCGAGAACTTCGACGGCAGCGCGGGCGGTGTGGGGAAGGAAGTAGTTGTTGAAGGTGTCGGCCCAGAGAAGAACCTCTGGGGCTAAAGCCCGGTCTTGCTCGGGCGCCTGACGCGGCCCTGAAGGGCCGCTCTTCCACGGTTCGGTCTGCCGTTCGTTGATTTCTAAACCGTCCCACTCACGGGAAGGACGAATGGTTCCGGCCCTGCTCGTGCGGAAGAACCATTGTTTGAAGGTTTCCGGGGCGAACGGGGGGATACGGCGCTGGGCTGGGATTCCTGCGACCGCTTTTGCGATGTCGCTCAGGAATGGGAGTTGCGTTGTCAGGTTGATCAAGCCTGGGGTTTTCGAGGCGAGGCTGGCCCAGAAATCGATGTTGCCGAAGGCGTAGGCATTCAGGGGGCGGAGGCGGCCTTCGTAGTAGTGAGAGAGGAATTCGGACTTGTAGGTGGCGACGTCTACGCCGACCGGGCAGTCGCTCTTGCAGCCTTTGCAGGAGAGGCAGAGGTCGAGGGAATGTTTAACTTCTTTGCTGCGCCAGCCATCGTGGATGAGGGCGTCGCTTCGGTCGGGGCTTTGGGTCATCTCCCAGAGCAGGTGAGCGCGACCGCGTGTGGAGTGCTCTTCGTCGTGAGTGGCTCGCCAACTGGGGCACATCAGGCCGCCTTCGTCGCGACGGCACTTGCCGACTCCGACGCAGCGCAGGGCAGCGTGACTCAGGCTGCCGTGGTCGGTTGGGAACTGGAAGTGGGTCTTCGGTTCCCATGGTGCGTAGTTCGGTCCGAGACGGAGATTTTCGTCGAGCTTGTACGGTTCAATTACTTTTCCTGGGTTCATCTTCCAGTCGGGATCCCAGGCAGACTTGAATTGGCGGAAGGCGTCCATGAGGTCCGGTCCGAACATTTTGGGGAGAAGTTCGGCGCGTGCTTGTCCATCGCCGTGTTCGCCGGAGAGGGATCCGCCGTAGCTGACGACGAGGTCGGCGGCTTCCTCAACGAACTTGCGGTACTTGGCGATACCCTCGCTCGATTGCAGGTCGAAGTTGAGGCGCGTGTGCACGCAGGCGTGGCCGAAGTGCCCGTAAAGGGAACCTTTGTAGTTAAAGTCGGCCATCATTTTGCGGAGATCGCGGAGATATCCGCCGAGCTTTTCGGGAGCGACGGCGGCGTCTTCCCATCCTTCCCAGTTGAGAGGCTCTCCGGGAACGTGCGAGGTGGCGCCAAGGCTGGACTCGCGGATCTCCCAGATGCGTTTGGCGTTGGTGCCGGAGTAGAGCTTGACGTTGGGAGGATTGGCGCTGCGACGGAGCGCGTCGATCATGCGCTGGGCCTGGAGTTCCGCGCCGGGGATGGACTCCGCACCGAACTCGACCATGAGCCATCCGCCACCTTCGGGAAGAAGCGAAAGGCCTTCGGTGTTGATGCCCTTTGTGCGCTCGTAGTAGACGAGGAGGTCGTCGAAGCCTTCGAGGCCGATGGGCTTATATTCGAGGATTTCAGGGATGTGGTCGGCGCATTGATAGATGTCGGGATAGGCCACCACGGCAAGCACGCGCTGCGGCGGGCTTTCGACTAACCGGCAGGTGGCTTCGAGGACTGTGGCGCAGGTGCCTTCGGAGCCGACGAGGGCGCGGGCGATGTGAAATCCGTTTTCGGGGAGGAGGTAGTTGAGGTTGTAGCCGGAGACGCGGCGGGGGATATTCGGGAATTGTTGTCGGATATGTCCGGCGTAAGTTTCGGCGATTTGTTTCAGGGCGGATTCGATTTCGCGTCTGCGGTCGGTGCCGAGGCGCTCGCTTTGCTCGCGGGACAGCCGATGGCGGCTGTCCCCACGTGGTTCATCTTTGTCCCCATAGTGTTCGATTCGATTCGGGCCGACTTTCAAGCGCACGCCGTCGTAGGTGACTACTTCGAGGGCTTCGATGTTTTCGTCGGTCTTTCCGGCCATGACGGAGTGGACGCCGCACGAGTTGTTGCCGATCATGCCGCCGATGGTGCAGCGGTCGTGGCTGGCGGGATCGGGGGCGAAGGTCAGGTGATATTTTTCGGCGGCGTTGCGGAGATGATCGAGGACGACTCCGGGCTGGACGCGGGCGATGCGACGACTGGGATCAATCTCGAGAATCTTTCCCATGTACCTGGTGAAGTCGAGAACGACAGCGACGTTGCAGCATTGTCCGGAAAGGGAAGTGCCGCCACCGCGACAGAGCAGCGGAGCACCGAATTCGCGGCAGATGGAGATGGCGGTTGCGACATCGTCGGCGTCGCGAGGGAGAACTACGCCGATTGGAACCTGACGGTAGTTGGAGCCGTCGGTGGCATAGAGGGCACGGCTGCCGCTGTCGAACTTCACATCACCACGGAGGTTTCTGCGCAGGGCTTCGTGCAGCCCCAGGGGATCGATCACGGATGAGATTGAGGCTGGCACGGGGTTCTCTGGCATCGAGTGGGTTCTACTCGGTTTCAGGACTTTTTGGTTACCTTGACGATGGTAAATCGAGAACCGTCGCCATTGGACTGAACGCTAACATTGGTCTGGGACCCCTTTTCGCTGGAGGTGAGGGTGCACTGGTTCTGATCGGAACTCGCGACGTTGGTGCTGGGGAGCTTCGAACGATAGAAGTCACAGACTTTCTCGACGGAGTCGCTGCTTTCAAAAACCGCAGTGGCGGTATGGAGGCTGCCGAAGGTTGCCGCAGTTGTGCCTTCTTTCTGGACTTGCGCACCGGGATAGATTTCGATGCCGAGCTCGTCGGCAACTTTTTCAGGATCGCTGCTGGTTTCCACACTGCCGAAGGGAGTCTCGACTTTGACGTCGTCGCCCTTGTGCGAGACCTTGGTGTTCTTAGCGAAGTGATGGACGACGATGCCGCAGGTGACCATACCGAGGATGCAGACGAGAAGAACGATGCCAACGATGATCAGGATGATTTTGAGGGCATTGCTGCTGCCGGTAGTGGGTGGAGGTGCGGTGGGGATGACAGGAGTGGAGGGGGTTGCGACCGGTGCGCCGGTGACAGCTGCACCGCATTTACTGCAGAACACTGTGCCCTGGGCAAGGGGAGCCCCGCAAGAATTGCAGAATGCCATTTAGGTCACCTCGAGTCTGGAATCCGGTTGACGCGCGAGTATACCGCAGCAGTTTCGAAGTTACGAGGGTTAGGCGCAGGGGGCCTAAAGGCCCCTTCATTGTTGTGGCGGCTAACGCGGCCCTGAAGGACCGCTCTTCCACGGTGTAGCCCGCTGATCAGGTGCTCAATGCGGACGTTCGCTTCGCTCGCGGGACAGCCGAGGCGGCTGTCCGTACGTGGTCCCAGGTGAATCAAGGATCAGCTGTACCAGCGGGTGCCGTAGTCGAACATGGCCAGGGCCATGAGAAGGATCAAGAAGAACAGGGTCGAGACCACGACCAGCTTCAGCAGTTTTTCGCTGGCGCCTTTGAGGTGCATGAAGAAGAGGGCGACGAGCAGAGCCTTGGTGGTCGCGATGATCAGCGCGACGGCGGAGTTGAAGACGCCGAGGTCGATCTTGGCGACTTCGTAGGTGAGGATGGTGCCCACGAGGAGAGCGCCCCAAACCGCGAAGTAGGTGGGCAGCGGCGACGATTTGGAATGGTCAGACATAGCTAGTTTTGCCTTACGGGTGACGGTCAATCAGGTAGAGCAACGGGAACAGATAAATCCAGACAATATCGACAAAGTGCCAGTACAGTCCGCCAATTTCGAGCGGCGTGTGATATTCGGGGGTGAAGCGGCCTTTCCATGCCATCCAAAGGAGCCAGGTGAAAATCCCGAGCCCCACGATCATGTGCAGGGCGTGCAGTCCGGTCATCACGAAATAGAGAGCAAAGAATATTTGAGCGTGATGAGGATTGGCGTAGTGACCAGGCTGGCCAGGAATCTCCTCGTGATCGAAGCTGAAGCTTGAGCCGGGAACGTGATGTTCTACGAACTTGTCCTTGTATTCGATTCCTTTAATGCCGAGGAATGTCAGGCCGAAGAGCATCGTGAGCACCAGCATGAGGATCATGAGGCCACGGCGTGCCGTTTGCGCGGCCCAGATGGCGAGGACGACCGTCAAGCTGCTGCAGATGAGGACCGCAGTGTTGGTGCCGCCGAGGAAGGCATCGATGGACTTGCTGGCAGCGGCGAAGTCTCCGAACCACCAGCGGCGATAGACGAGGTATGCGCAGAACAGGCCGCCGAAGAACATGACTTCGGTGGCGAGGAAGATCCACATACCGAAGCTGGCGGAGTTGCGCTGCTGCTCCTCGGTGGCGAAATGATGCAGGAGCGCCGGGTTGTGGCTTTCGGTGTGAGCGGCCATGGCTTGGCTATCCGACAACTTGCGGAACCTCCTTGTGGCCCTTGTCGATCTCGTCGTAGTTGTAGGCTTCCCAGGTCACGACAGGTTCTTCCGGGAAATTGAAAGTTGTAGGTGGTGATTGTGTCTGCCACTCGAGTCCGGCAGCATTCCACGGATTGTCGGAAGCGGGCTTGCCGTAACGCATGGACCAAAGGAAGTAGACCATGGGTAAAAGGTAGCCGACGCCGAGGACGGTTGCGCCCGCGGTAGAGAAGACGTTGAGAATCTGGAACTCGGGCATGTGGCTGTAGTCGGCGTAGCGGCGTGGCATGCCGAGATAGCCCAGGATGAATTGGGGAAAGAAGGTCAGGTTGAAGCCGATGAAAACGATCAAGGCTGCGAGGCGGGCCCAGCCTTCGGGATAGAGCCTGCCAGAAATTTTCGGCCACCAGAAGTGCATGCCGCCGAGGTATCCCATGAGTGCGCCACCGACCATGATGTAGTGGAAGTGGGCGACGACGAAGTAGGTGTCGGTGACGTGAACGTCAATACCGAGAGCCGCGAGGAAGAGGCCGGTGAGTCCACCGATGGTGAACAGACCGAGAAATCCGAAAGCGTAAAGCATCGGGGCGTCGTAGTGGATGGAGCCCTTATATAAGGTGGCAGTCCAGTTGAAGACCTTGACTGCGGAAGGCACCGCAACTGAGTAGCTCAGAAGCGAGAAGATGAGCGCGGCGTAGACGGACATTCCCGCGACAAACATGTGGTGCGCCCAAACGAGGAATCCGAAAACCGCGATGGAGATGGAGGAGAGGGCGACGAAGCTGTATCCGAAGATGCGCTTCCGCGAGAAGCAGGCAATGATCTCGCTGACGACCCCCATGGAGGGCAGAATCATGATGTAGACGGCCGGATGCGAGTAGAACCAGAACAGGTGCTGGAAGAGAAGCGGGTCGCCGCCGAGCTTGGGATCGAAGATGCCGAGGTGCAAGGCGCGTTCGGCTGCGACCAGCACGATGGTGATGGCAACGACCGGGGTGCCGAGAATCTGGATGATGCTGGTCGCGTAATGCGCCCAGATGAACAGAGGCAGACGCGTCCAGGTCATGCCGGGAGCGCGCATGCGGTGAATGGTGACGACGAAGTTCAGGCCGGTGAGGATGGAGGAGAATCCGGCGACGAAGATGGCGAGCCCGGCCTCAACGATCTTTGTGTTCGTGAATGCAGTGCTGAAGGGAGTGTAGAAGGTCCAGCCGGTGTCGACGCCGCCGGTCACCATGCAGTGGAGCATCATGATGCCGCCGATGATGTACAGATACCAGCTGAGCAGGTTGATCCTGGGGAACGCGAGGTCCTTGGCGCCGATCATCATCGGCACGAGGAAATTGCCCAGGGTGGCAGGGATCGATGGGATGAGGAAGAAGAACACCATCACCATGCCGTGCTGGGTGAAGAACTTGTTGTAGGTGTCGGCCTGAACGAGATCGCTGGCAGGCGTGAGCAGTTCGAGGCGGATGAGCAGGGCAAAGAATCCGCCGATGAAGAAAAAGAAGGTAATGGAGATCAGGTAGAGCAGGGCGATGCGCTTGTGGTCGGTGGTGAACAGCCACGAACCAACGCCGTAATGCTTGTTTAAGTAATCTTCCCGTTCAACGGGCGGAATGTTCCCAGTAGCCATAACTATTGCACCTGACTCCCCTGCGCCTTGCCTGGGGCGCCTTCGGGCGTGCTGGCCGCGGCGTTCTTGCCCGTGGCAGCGCCCGCTTGTGAGACTGATTTCACGTAAGCGACCAATGCGTTCAATTGTTCTTCACTGACCAGACCCTGGAAAGTCGGCATGACGGGCTTGAATCCTTTGACGACTTTCGAGCCGGGATCGAGGATCGATTCGCGGACATAATTCTCGTCGGCAGTGACCATGCGTCCGTCTTCGAGTTGGACCGGCTTGCCGAAGACTCCTTGGAGATTTGGGCCGCGTCCTTGCGTGTCGGCGCGGTGGCAGGTGGCGCAGCCGAGTTCGGCAAAAATCTTCTCCCCGGTGGCGGATAGCGGACCCCCAGATCCGCCGGACATCCAGGCTTCGTACTGCGCGGGCTCCATGACGACGATAGAGCCGACCATGCCGGAGTGCTGCGTGCCGCAGTATTCGGCGCAGAACAGGTGATACGTGCCGGGCTTGGTGGCACGGAACCATGCCATCGTATAGCGTCCGGGGAGCACGTCTTGTTTCATACGGAATGCAGGCACGTAAAAGCTATGGATGACGTCCTGGGACGTCATGATGAGTTTCACGTCGCGGCCGACAGGAACATGCAGTTCGTTGATCTCGCGTTGGCCTTCGGCGTGTTCGAGCTTCCACATCCATTGCTTGGCGACAACGTAGACTTCGGTCGCGTCGCGAGGTGGGGTGCGCATCTTGAAATAGACGACCGCGCTCCAGACAAAGATCACCATGAAAACGCCCATGGGGATGATTGTCCAGGTGAGTTCGAGCGGCGTGGAGCCTTCAATCTGTTCGGACGGAACACCTTTGCGATAGCGATAGCGAGCGGCGAAGTAGACGACGGCGGTGAAAATGAGAAGCGTCATCAACCCGGACACGATGACCAGGAAGATGAAGAGGGCATCAACGTTGCCCGCCATACTCGAGGCCCGATCGGGCCACAATGGAAAGTTATCGAACATATTCTTTTCGGAAGTTACCTAACTTTCTCTTACATGACTCCAGTTGCCGCGACGCGGTGCTGCCTTCTCAAGGCGGAGGAATACGAGAATCATTCCTCCGAGCAGCAAGATGGTCAGACCGCCGCCGAGTTTCAACATATTGCTGACGACCGCGCCGTATTTTCCGGTGGCGGGATCGTAGTGATAGCAGTACAGAAGAACCTGATCGACGGCGTTGCCGATTTTTTCTTGCGAGGCCTCAACCAGTCCCATACGCAAGTCTTTCGGCGGGAACTCAACGCCATAGAAATAACGCGAGATGCGGCCCTGGGGAGTGAGCACCATGATCGCAGTGGCGTGAGCGTACTGGTTCTTGGCAGCGTCGTATTGGTATTGGAAGCCTACGGCTTTGGTGAGCGCGTTGATGGAATCGGCGGAGCCGGTGAGGAAGTGCCAGCCATTCTCGGCGCCAGGGCGTCCGTAGCGCTTCAGGTATTCTTTCTTCTTTTCGGCGGCCAGTTGCGGCGTTTCCTGCGGGTTGAAACTGACGGTAACGACCTCAAATTCGTTGCCGATGTCGAATTTCACGAGCTTCATGGAAGTGCTGAGTCCGGCGAGGGCTTCGCCGCAGAGCATCGGGCAGTTGTAGTAGACGAGGTTGAGGATGAGGGGCTTCTTGCCGAAGTAATCGCCCAGTTTGACCGGGTGGCCGGCGTCATCGACGAAGGCGAGATCGGCGGGGACTTGGGCGTCGAGGCGCTGCTCGATGCCTACGTTGGTCAGATATGGCGGGCGAACGCTGGCTGGCGGAGACATCATTCCTTGAGACATGCCTTGTCCCCAGGCGGTCGCGGTCAGGAGCAGGGAAGCTGCCAGCAAGAAGTTGTTACCGCGAAGATCGCGAAGAATTCGTGAGGAACGCGAAGAAAGGCGATGCACCTTGGAGATCGAATTGTAGTTCCGGTACGTCACTTTTTCTTTCCTTGGGGCTGCGGCTGTCCGGTGCCGCTCTGCTGCCTTGTAGGCAGGCCGCGCTGGGCGATCAGGTCCATGGCGCGGTCGATGGGAATGCGGACCGTGCCGGCATTCTTGTCGACGTAGTCGTAGGTGCTGAGAGTGTTTTCCTGGCGCAGGCGAATCTTGTTCAGTTCGGAACGCTCGTCGGTTTCGAGCTGCGGCGACGGGAAATTCTTTTCGAGATATTTTTCGTAGTCCTTACCTTCGGCGTCGGTTCTGTACTCCGCAGGCAGGCGGCGCGTGTCCTTGGCGGTGTTGGTGGCGAGCGGACTGACTCCTGGCTGCTCAGCGTCAGAGCGGTGGCTCAGGTAGTTGTACAAACCATTGACGACGAAGTAGACGATCACCAGCGCTACGGCGAGTCCGATGAGGAAGTACAGCACGCCGGAGACGCCGATATCGCGGCGCTCGTAGTCGCCGTGCCCTGGGGGACTCGCGGGATGGATGTTTTGGCTCATGCGTTCTCCGGAACACCGGGCGTGTGATGGGGATGATCTTCGAGCACTTCGTCGGCGCTCGGGTCGTAGGCCGGCAGCAAGGGCAGAGATCCCAGGTTGCGGAAGAACAAGGCGAACCAGAGGCCGCCGATTGCGAGGGAGACAACGATATCGGCGATGGTGATGGTGAACGCCTTCGAGAAATTCGGCTCGATGATCCAGAAGAGGTCGATCCAGCGGATCACCATGATCCAGGCGGCGAGCCAGACGAGTTTGCGGATATCGCGCTTGAAGGGACGCGAGAGCAGCATCGCAAAGGGAACGACGAATCCGAACATCACGAGGAAAAGGCCGACTGTCTGCCATCCACCGTGCAGGCGCAGGAGGTAGAACGAGATTTCACTTGGCAGGTTACCCGCCCAGATGATCAGCCACTGCGAGAAGCTGAAATAGGCCCAGACCATGGTGAAGGCGAGCATCCACTTGCCGTGATCGTGGACGAAGTCGGACCGCAACATGTCGGACATGGGCTTGTAGTTGTAGAGAATGCGCTCGACGACCACAGCAAAACACATGGCCGAAAGAACTTCGCCGATGAGGATGATCAGGCCGAAGATGGTGGAGATCCAGCTGGGATCGAGCGACATTACCCAATCGATGACGGCGAAAGTAATCGTGAAGCCGTAGAGGATGAGGCCCGGTCCGGCAACAGTTTTGAATTTCTGCGTATTGTCGGGAGCGTCAGGATTGTCACCCTGCTTCGACCACAGTGAGAGCAGGTAGGAGATGAGGTTCCAGATGGCGAAATAGATGATGCCGCGGATGATAAAGCCGGTCGGATTCAGATAGGCACGGACGAAGCTGTGTTTGGCGAGATGTTCGCGGATGTGCTCGTTCTGAATTGCTTCGAGCGGCATTGCCCACGGATAGAGTTTCGAGAGCCCGAAGCAGAGCGGGATGAACAGAATCGCCATCATCCCGACGGTGCGCATGGCGGCGCCCTGGATGCGGCGAATGACGACACCCCAGCCGCCGCCGGTGAGGTGGCGGATCATGATAATCGCCATGGAGCCGAGAGCGACGCCGAGCCAGACCATGAACCCGAGCAGATAGGCGCGGTAGAATTCGCCGGGACTCTTGATGGCGAAGATCACGGCAACAATGCTGAAGATCACGCCAATGATCAGGGACCGCTGGGCGATCTTGTTAACGACCGGCGGCGCTGTGAGATCGAGATGTTTCGTCGCCGCAGTCATTTCTTTTCCTCGGTTGATTCAGGTTTCTTTTCGGGTAAAACGCTCGGCAATGTGGCTCCGGAGCCGGGGTCACTGAACTTTGGAGGATCGGAGGGAACCTTCTGTCCCTGGGGAACGTCAGCCAGGGTGGTGTTTTGACTCAACTGCAAGGCGCGAACGTAGGCGACGATGTCCCAGCGATCTTTCACAGGAATCTGAGATGCGTAATCGGGCATGATGCCGAAGCCGTTGGTGATTACGTCGAAGAAATATCCGGCCGGCGCCTTCTGCAGACGCAGAATGTGGAACGATGGCGGCTTACGGGCGAATCCGCGCGAGGGAACGAAGCCGTTACCGTCTCCGACGCGGGAGTGGCATGGAGCGCAGAAGATGTTGTAGCGTTCGCGACCGCGCTCGAGAACGTCCTTGGTGACCGGGAAGGGCATCAGATCGCCGGGATTATTGCCGATCTTGCCGGTGTAGAGATAGGTGTCTTCGCGAAGTTGTCCACGGGCGACGGTGCCCTCGACGAGGGGGCGGGCGGAGCGATGGTCGGAGTAGAAGTCGCTGCGCGAGAGCGGATTCTGGCGTGGCTGTACGTGCATGTCGAGGCGGCAGGCTGAGGTAGCAGCCACCAAAATCGCGATCGCCACCATTGATGTCCGTGGAATCCAACCCTTGCGCACAAAACGCGCAAGGATGGGGCACCCAGCATTTGTCAATCTTCCGAAGGTGCTCATTAGCTTGGCACCTCCGAGATGGAACGCGGGGAAAAAGCTTCTAAGAACTTACGCGTCTCTGTCGCGCTGTACTTCTTGTCGGACGAGAACACGATCAGGAAGAATCGATCTTTCGACGCGGACGAAAAACGCGGCACGTTGAACACCGGGTGATAGGGCATGGGCAGGCCGTTGAAAGCGAGCATGCCGAGGACCGCGGAGATACCGGCGAACAGGATCGTCATTTCAAACGTGATGACGATGAAGGCGGGCCAGGAATGCGGAGGCTTGCCGCCGATGTTGAGTGGATAGTCGACGGCGGACATCCAGTACTGCATGAGGTATCCGGTGCATCCTCCGATGATGCCGCCGATCAGAACGGTCAGCGGGACTTCGTCGAAGTGCATTCCAATTTCTTCGGCCAGGCCCTCGATCGGGAAGGGGCTGTAGGCGTCAATCTTTTTGTAGCCGGCCTCGTGAGTTTTCTTGGCGGCATCGACGAGCGCCTGTGCCGAATCGAACTCGGCCATGATTCCGTAGATGGGATCGCGCTTGGCCATTACTCCTTCACCTCCGCTTCAGGCAGAAGGGTGCGCATTTCGAAGATCGAGATCGCGGGCAGCACGCGCAGGAACAAGAACATGAGCATGAGGAACATGCCGATGGTGCCGATGTAAGTCATCCAGTCCCAGCGGGTGGGGTAGTACATTCCCCAGGAAGATGTCAGGAAGTCGCGGTGCAGGCTCATGACTACGATGACGAAGCGTTCGAGCCACATGCCGACGAGAATTACACCGGAGATCAGGAATAGAGCGACCGGACTGGTGCGCAGTTTACGAATCCAGAGCACCTGAGGGATGAAGATATTGCAGATCAGCAGGAGCCAGTAGAGAGACGCGTACGGTCCATGCAGGCGGTTCCAGAGCAGGAAGGCGTCGTTGCGTTCGCCGCTGTACCAGCCCATGAAAGCCTCGACGCCGTATCCGTAGGCGACGATGAGACCGGTGGCGAGCATGACCTTGGCGGAGTTCTGCAGGTGGCGCTCGGTGATGAAGTCTTCGAGGCCGTAAATCTTGCGGATGGGGATGGCAAGCATCAGTACCATCGCGAAGCCGGAATAGATAGCTCCGGCGACGAAGTAGGGCGGGAAGATCGTGGTGTGCCAACCGGGAACGATGCCGATGGCGAAGTCGAAGCTGACGACTGTGTGGACCGAGAGCACCAGCGGCGTGGCGAGTCCGGCGAGCAGCAGGTACATTGTCTCGTAGCGGTGCCAGTGGCGTGCGGATCCGCGCCAGCCCATCGAGAGCATGCCGTAGATCATCTTCAGCCAGCGCTTCTCAGAGCGATCGCGCAAAGTGGCGAAGTCGGGGATCAGTCCGGTGAACCAGAAGAGTGCAGAGATGGTGGCGTAGGTTGAGACCGCGAAGACGTCCCACATGAGCGGGCTGCGGAATTGCGGCCACACGCGCATGGTGTTGGGAATTGGGAAGAGCCAGTAGGCTAGCCAAGGCCGGCCGACGTGAACCGCGGGGAAAATTCCGGCGCAAGCCACAGCAAAGAGCGTCATGGCCTCAGCAAAGCGGTTGATCGAGTTGCGCCACGACTGACGCAACAACAAAAGGATGGCGGAGATCAGAGTGCCGGCGTGGCCGATGCCGATCCACCAGACGAAGTTGACGATGGCGAAGCCCCATCCGATGGGGATGGTGATGCCCCAGATGCCGACGCCCTTGAGGAAGAGATATCCGAGGGCGTAGAGCATCATCATGGTCAGCATGAAGCAGAGGCCAAAACCGATGAACCAGCCGTTCGAGGCCGGACGCGTCAGAACGATGGCGCTGATCTTTTCGGTGACCGTGCCGAAGGTGTGACCGGGTTCGATGACCGGGGCGCGCTCAGTCGACGACTTGTATTGCTCTGGCATTCTGGCTCACGGGGGCTGAAGCCCCTTGTTCTAATACGCTCCTGACGCGGCCCTGAAGGGCCGCTCTTCCACCAAACGCGCTACCTGGGCGGCTAAAGCCGCCTGATTACCTACTTCCCTTGCGGTGCGGCGGAAGCCGCACCCTTTCAAATCTCCTCGCGTCCGGCAGCGCTTCGCGCTGGCCGGACAGCCGAGGCGGCTGTCGCTACGTATACCGTTTAGCCTTCCAGTTCCGGGTTCGGGTTTCTTACTTCCGCCAAATATGTTGTGCGTGGGCGGGTGTTCAGTTCTCCAAGCAGGCTGTAGTTTCTGGCCTGCGCCTTTAGCTTCGACACTCTGCTGTTTGGATCGTTGACGTTGCCGAAGACGATGGCGTCTGCCGGGCAGCTTTGCTGGCAGGCCGTTTGCAATTCGTCTCCGATGCGGATGTCTTTGCCTGCGCGGACGGTCGCGATCTCGGCATCGATGCGGTGCTGGTTAATGCGCTGCACGCAGTAGGTGCACTTTTCCATGACGCCGCGGCTGCGCACGCTGACATCGGGGTTGCGCATCATCTTGTATTGCGGCGTGTCCCAATCCTGGAAGAGCAGGAAGTTGAAGCGGCGGACTTTGTAAGGACAGTTATCGGAGCAGTAGCGAGTGCCCACGCAGCGGTTGTAGACCATGTCGTTCAGGCCTTCGGTCGAATGACTGGTTGCGCCGACCGGGCAAACTACTTCGCAGGGGGCATTTTCGCACTGCATGCAGGGAACGGGCTGGAAGAAGGCTTTGGGATTGTCGCGGTCGCCCTGATAGTAGGCGTCGACGCGAATCCAGTGCATGTGGCGTCCGATGACCGTCTGCTCTTTGCCGACGACGGCGATATTGTTTTCCGCCTGGCAGGCAACGATGCAGTTGTTGCAACCAACGCACTTGTTCAGGTCGATCGACATGCCCCACGCGTATTCCTGCTTTTCGTAGGGATAGTTTGGGTAGAGCGTGACGTCTTTCGGAACTTCGTCTTCTTTCGCGAAGTTCGGTTCTTTTTTGTATTCCTCAAGGCTCGTCTCGCGGACCAGCGGGCGCGTGTCGCCGTCTGGCGTATCCATGGACTGCATGCCCTGCGTAGAGGCGAGCTTGTAGGTGGTTCCGGTCTTGGTAATCTTTACGCCGCTGGCGATCCACGGATTGGAGCTAGTGCGCAGAGCGTATGCATTGAAGCCTTGCGCGGTGCCGACGCGTCCGGCGCGAGTGCGTCCGTAACCTAGAGTGATGGTGACGGAATTGTCGGGATGCCCGGCTTGAATCCAGACGGCACCGGTGGCCTTTTTTCCGTTCAGTTCGAGGTCGACGACGTCTTCCGTTTTGATGCCGAGGCGCTGTGCCATCTTCGGGCCCATCTGGACGGCGTTGTCCCAGGTGAGCTTCGACATCGGCTTGGGAAGTTCCTGGAGCCATCCATTGTTGGAGAAGCGACCGTCGTAGATGGTGGAATCGCGGCGGATGTTGAGCTCGATGGCGTTGGGGTCTGACGTCGCAGGAGTCGCCGGGGACGGGTTCTTAGCGGTTACGGATTTCGAAGCAAAGGCTGTGCCTTCAATCCAGCCATCGTGCAGGGACTTACGCCAGAATTGTTCGAAGTCGGCTCCGGTGTGTTGCTGCTGCCAATAGGCGCGCGTTAGATCATAGCCAGTCGCGTCGGCTTGACCAGAAAGCATCGCGATGAATTCGATAGCGCTCTTGCCGTTATAAAGAGGAGCAATCAGCGGCTGAATGATGCTCACTGTGCCGTCATAGGCGCGGGCGTCGCCCCAGGATTCGAGTTCGTGAGTTGCGGGGACGTGCCACTGGCAGAGTTCGGCGGTTTCGTCCTGATAGAGACCGTAATGCACGCGGAGCGGAACTTTGTTGCACTTCAATGCCTCAGCGAAGTTTAGATCGGCCGGTGCGTCGTACGCTGGGTTGCCTCCGAGGATTATCAGCAGATCGACTTTGCCCGCCTGCATATCAGCGACGAGATCTTTCAGAGATTCGTTTTGATTGACCGGATTCGCGTCGATCGGGTCCGTGCAGAAAACGGTCTTGCCGATATTCCCCTGCGCTTGATTCAATGCGTGGGCGAAAGCATGTAACGTCGGGGGCTGATGATCGCCGGTGATGATTATGCTCGTGCCGCTAGGATTCTTAAGCTGCGTTTGAAGGGCAGCCATAAAGTCGAACTGCTTCTCGGTTAATCCGGTATTCGTGACCACTGGGTTATGGCTTCCAACTTCGCGCAGAGGATGTCCGCCCACAACCAACAGTTGCATGAACTTCTCAATGTCACCGGATTTCGTCGGAATCCGATGATCCGCCTTCGCCCCGGTTGAACTTGGCGTGCTTTCGATGACGTACAGGCGGTTCATGTTGCCGCTGTCGGGATTGCGGCGTGCGGCGAAGTCGCGGATGTAGCGCGTGTTGCCGGGATATCCGGCGTAGAGGAAGTCGGCATCGAGCGAGACGATCACATCCGCTTTCGAGAAGTCGTAGCGCGTCTCGACGGGCTGCCCGAAGGCCAGTTTCGCGCCTTCGAGTACATTGTCGCGATTCAACGGCTCGTAGACGTGCCACTTCGCCTGGGGATAAACCTTCTGGAAACTGCGTATCTGGTCGGCGAGCGTGGGCGACGTGATCGTTGTCGTAAGAATGCGGATGCCTGCGCCCTGCAGAGCTTTCTGCGCGCTGAGCGGTCCGCGGATGGCTTGCAGAAATGCCGTCCAGGAACGCTGATCGCCCATTGAGACGACGCTCTGCGAGCGATCGGGATCATAGAGGCTGAGGAGCGAGGCCTGCGTGAAGATGTCGGTGCCGCCTTGCGATGCCGGGTGGAGGTCGTTGCCTTCGATCTTCGTGGGGCGGCCTTCGTGACTCTCGACCAGCACCGGGTTTGCGTATCCGCCGAGTGTCACCGCAGTCGCGTAGTACATGGGGCGACCGGGAACGACGTTTTCCGGCTGGCGCACGTAGGGGACGATCGGCTCGAGTGGGAGCTTGGTGCATGCGGTCATGCCGGCGAGACCGAGCGATGCGCCCATGACCTTGAGGAATCCGCGGCGCGAAACGGTGTCAAGCCATTCGGATGCGCCTTTGGGGAATTCGCGGTGCAGGGCTTGCTGGAATTCTTCGGAGCCGGCGAGTTCTTCGAGCGAGCGCCAGTATTCGGGGCCGGTCTTTTCACGGGCGTCGTGAGCCGTGGCAGCGTCGATTTTTTCGCGGACGGCGGCGAGGGTGAGTTTTTTGCCCGGGCAGACGTCTTCCTTCTTGGTGATCTGGATGAGGCCGCCGTTATGGTTTTGGTCGTTCGTCATGCGCTTCGAATCAGAATATTCTTTCGCCCCTCCGGGGGTGAATTCCTCTTGGCTCGGGTATCCCACGGCTTGCGCCGTGGGCTGCATTCTTTCGCCGCTGGGGCTAAAGCCCCGCTGCTATGTCCATCTAACGGCGCGGCTAAAGCCGCGCCCTTTCAAGACCCCTATCAAGCTCATCTATGGCACGTGCTGCAGCTTGTGATATCGCTTACGCTGGTCTGCCCGTCGGTGGTTTTCATTGTGCCGACACGCACCTTGTATTTCTTGATCAGATATTGGCCGAGCGAGTCCTGATCGTTGAATGGTTGGCCGTCCACAGTGACTGTATTGCTTGACGTAGGCGGCTGATAGCGCATGTTAAACACTTGATCTCGCGGCCTGAGATTCTTCCCCGGATCGCGGTGGCAGCCCAGGCACCATTCCATCTGCAAACTTTCCTGCTGATACATCAAAGGCATCTGGTCGACCGGACCGTGACAGGTGTTGCAACCGACTCCTTTATTGACATGAATGCTGTGATTGAAAAAGACAAAGTCGGGGAGTTGATTGACACGGGTCCATTCGAGGGATTCGCCGGAACGGTAGCTGGCGCGGACGGGCTCGAGCAACTGTGCGTTTGTCCAGATCTGCGAGTGGCAGTTCATGCAGGTCTTGGTCGGAGGAATCCCGGCGAAGCTGGAAGTCTCGACCGAGGTGTGACAATAGCGGCAATCGATGCCGAGACCGGTGACGTGGTGCTGATGGCTGAACGGAACCGGTTGCGGCTTGCGGACGCCTGCGTAGGTGATGAAGGGAGATCCCTGGACGGCGTAGAGAACCCATCCCAACGCGGCCACGACAAATATCGCGCCGAAAATGGTGGCGCGGGACAGCGTATTCGTGCTGCGATGAAAGATCTGCGACATTTCTCTTTTGAGATCTGACTGAAGAGACCCGGCGGATCGTTTCGTTTAACGTCGTCCGCTCATCGTGCGTCCGTTAATGTTCCGAGTGAGAAAACCACCCACAGGTTTTCGAGTTGGCTGCGAAACTGGAAATTATAAATATTTCCGCGAGCTTTGTCGCGGGTTTTTGAAATTCGGCGAAGAAAAAAATCGAAGCGAACATTACTTGAAAAATGTTGAGTTTTACAACGAAGGACCCCGTCGTTAGTCGTTGGTCGTTGGTCCTTCGGTCGTCGGTCTTCGTCCTTAGGTCTATCGGTTCTGCTCTAGCGGAGATTCATCACTAACAGTTTTGGCTCGGTCATTTCTTCGATGGCGTAGCGGAGGCCTTCACGGCCGTGGCCGGAGTCTTTGACGCCGCCGTAGGGCATGTGATCGATACGGAACGAGGGAACGTCTCCAGCGATGACGGCTCCGACTTCGAGTTCCTCGTAGGCTTGGAAGAGAAGCTTGGCGTCGCGGGTGAAGATGCCGGCCTGCATCCCGTAGACAGAGTTGTTGACCTGGCGCAGAGCCTGATCGAACGTCGTATAGGGTTCGACGGTCACAACGGGTCCGAAGACCTCCTGGCAATTTACTTTCATGTCGGGCCTGGTACCGGTGAGGACCGTAGGTTCAATGACCAACTTGTGGCGGCGTCCGCCGCAGAGCAGGCGGGCTCCGGCGCGGACGGCTTCCTCGATCCAGCTTATGGTTCGAATGGCGTCACTCTCGCGGATGAGCGGGCCGACATCGGTAGATTCGTCAAGCGGGTCGCCGGACTTCAGTTGGTTTACGCCTTCGACCAGCAAGTCGGTGAACTTTCCGTAGACGGAGTGCTCGACTAGGATGCGTTGGACGGAGATGCAGGTCTGGCCGGCATAGGCGAAGCCTCCGGTGAGGCAGCGGCTGACGGCATACTCGAGGTCGGCGTCGCTATGGACGATGACGGCGGCGTTGCCTCCGAGTTCGAGGACGACTTTCTTTTTTCCGGCGCGGCGCTTGATGTCCCAGCCGACGGGCACGCTTCCGGTGAAGCTGATGAGCTTGATGCGGTCGTCGGTGACGAGGAGACCGGCGTCGTCGTTGGAGAGCGGGAGAACGTTGAGGCCGCCGTCGGGCCATCCGGCCTGCTGCACGCACTCGGCAAGAAGCAGCGAGCAGAGCGGGGTTTGCGGCGCGGGCTTAAGGACCATGGGGCATCCGGCGGCGATGGCCGGAGCGACCTTGTGGGCCACGAGATTGATCGGGAAATTGAATGGAGTGATGCCCGCGACCGGACCAATGGGGAAACGGCGGACAATGCCCCAGCGTCCGGCGGTGAACTCCTGCCAGTCGAGGGGAAGATATTCGCCGTAGATGCGGGTGCTTTCCTCGGCGGCGACGTTGAAGGTGAAGATGGCGCGGTCGACTTCGATGCGGGCGGCCTTGATGGGTTTGCCCGCTTCCTGCGCGAGAGTGCGGGCGAATTCCTCTTTGCGTTCCGTCATGAACGCGGAGATCTGGCGCAGAACCCGCTGGCGTTCGAAGGCAGGAAGGCGTCGGGTAGTGCCAAAGGCTTTGACGGCGGCGGCGATGGCGGCTTCGGCATGCTCGCGGCGGCCTTGCGTGATGCGGGCGATCAGGCTGCCATCATAGGGAGCGCGAATGTCGACGAGGTCGCCGTCCTGTTGCCACCGGCCGTCTACGAAGAAACCGTGCGTTGCAACAGGCGCGATCGTCATCTCTGCCATGTCTGCTGCCCCCAGAACGACTGACTTGCTGTCATTATAAGACGTTTGCGTGATCACCACAGAGGTCACGGAGTATCACAGAGCTGCTTATAAAATGAGTTGCCCACAATGAGCGTACTTGATGGAATTGCCGAACTCTCACGTCGGATCCGTGGGAGGGAACTCTCCGCGGTCGAACTTACGAAGGACTGCCTGGGTCACATCGAAAAAACGGACCCTGTACTGAATGCATTCATCACGATTATGGAAGAGTCGGCGCTGGCGGAGGCGCGAGCGGCTGAAGAAGAGATAGCGCGCGGGGTATGGCGCGGGCCGCTGCACGGGATTCCGATTGCGCTGAAGGATCTGATCGATACGGGGGGAGTCCGGACTACCTCCGGCAGTGCGCTGCACGAGAGACGGGTTCCGGACAAGGATGCGGAAGTTGTAACAAGGCTGCGCGCCGCGGGAGCTGTCATCGTCGGCAAGAACAACCTGCACGAATTCGCGTACGGCGGGAGCTCGCTGGTCAGTCATTTCGGGGATATTCACAATGCATGGGACGGTGCGTGCATTGCGGGCGGGTCGTCGGGAGGATCGGCGACCGCCGTCGCAGCAGGAATGTGCTGTGCGTCGATCGGGACGGACACGGCAGGTTCAATCCGTGAACCGGCTGCGTTGTGCGGATGTGTGGGACTCAAGCCGACGTATGGACGCGTGTCTAACCGAGGAGTGATTCCGTTGGCGGCGTCGCTGGATCATGTGGGTCCGCTGGCGGCGAGCGTCGAAGATGCGGCGATCGTGCTGCAGGCAATTGCGGGACATGACGCATCAGATGTCACTGCGGCGGAAGTTCCGGTAACAGATTATGTGTCGGGGTTGAAGGAAGGGACCAATAGGCTGCGCGTGGGGGTGCCGCGCGAATATTTCTTTAAGGAACTCGATCCGGAAGTCGCGGCCGCGTTGGACCATGCGCTGATGGGAATCGAGGCGCTGGTCAGCGATATGAGGGACGTGCGGGTTGAAGTGCCGACCGATCGGACATTGCAGGCGGCGGAATCCTACGCGTATCACGCAGAGAGTGTGGCGAAGCATCCCGAGTTGTACCAGGCTGAAACATTGCGGCGGATTCGCACTGGCGAGAAAGTGACCGCGGCGGAGTATATCGAGCGGCGGAGCGAGCTGGAGATGGCGCGGCGCACGATTGGCGACGTGTTCGGGAAGGTGGATCTGCTGGTGACGCCGACGACTCCGATTGCTGCTCCCACGATTGCAGAGCTGAAAGCCAATCCGGAAGCGCTGCGTCCGGCGGAGTTGAAGCTCTTACGGAATACGCGTCCGTTCAATGTTTGGGGACTGCCGGCAATTTCCGTTCCTTGCGGATTCACGCAGGCCGGGCTGCCAATCGGGTTGCAAATCGCGGGGCCACACTGGCGCGAGGATCTCGTGCTGCGAGTGGCGTATGCGTATGAACAGGCAACAGCTTGGCAGAAGCGACCGTGCCCGTTGCGATGAGACGTTGAGTCAGCATGAGATCACTGAGCACGAACCGCCGAGATCGCTGAGAGAGAACGCGGAGTACGCTGAGACTTCTTTCTGGACCCAACCTTCGCGCGTCAGGAACGTCTAAGCCTTTGAGGGCGTAAAATCTTAGGTCACATTTTTTGAGAAATTCATTATCGGGAGTCCCTGGATGGAACGAAGGTCCGGAATGATGAGAGTCGCGGTGGTCTGCATCGCCGCGCTGACGATTAGTGGATGGGCACAAGATACGTCGATTCAGGAAGTGCATGGCATTGCGGTAGCCAACATCGACAAGTCCGTAAAGCCCGGAGACGATTTTTATCGCTATGCCAACGGAGCGTGGATCAATCGTGTGGAGATTCCGCTGGACCGCGCGGGAGTGGACGTGTGGACGAAGCTGGAGGATTTGAGCAGTCAACGGCTGGCTGATCTGATCCAGGAACTGGCGAAATCGAACCCGGCGGCGGGTTCGAATCCTCGTAAAGTGGCGGACCTATTCAATTCCTACATGGACGAAGCGGGCATCGAAGCAAAGGGATTGGCGCCGATACGGCCGCATCTGGAAGCGATTGCGGCGATTCGGGACAAGAAGCAACTGGCGCATGCGCTAGGCGAGACACTGCGCGCCGATGTCGACGCGCTGAACAACACGAACTATCACACGCCCAATCTTTTCGGAATGTGGGTGGCTCCCGGGTTCAACGATTCGGATCACTACACCGCGTACCTGATGCAGGGTGGGGTGCAGATGCCGGACCGTGAATACTATCTCGGGGGCAGCGAGCACATGAGCAAGCTGCGCACGGACTATCGCAAACATGTTGCAGCGATGATGAAGCTGGCAGGGTTCTCCGACGCGGACGCACGCGCCGGACGGATCATTGAGCTGGAAACGGCGATTGCAAAGACGCATCGAACGCTCGCCGACAATGAAGATATTCAGAAAGCCAACAACACGTGGAAGCGCGACGAATTTTCTAAAAAGGCGCCGGGGCTGGATTGGACAGAGTACTTCAAAGGCGCCGGGCTCACGCACATTGACAGCTTCATTGTCTGGCAGCCGGAGGCATTCACGGGCGAGTCGGCGCTGGTGACGTCAAAGCCGCTGGAGATCTGGAAGGATTGGTTGGCGTTTCACCTGATCGAAGCGCACGCCGGCGCTCTACCGAAGGCATTTACAGATGAAAGATTTGCATTCTTCGGGAAGGAACTGTCGGGAGCGCAACAGCAACGTCCGCGCTGGCAGCGCGGCGTTTATGTCGTGGATGGATTACTGGGTGACGCTGTCGGACAGGTTTACGCGCAAAAGTATTTTCCGGCTGAGGCCAAGGAGCAAGCGCAGACCATGGTGGCGAACATCATCGCAGCATTTCGGAAACGGATTGACGCCCTGCCATGGATGAATCCAGCGACGAAAGCGGAAGCCCAGGCGAAACTTTCAACGCTGTATGTGGGGATCGGATATCCGGAGACGTGGCACGATTATTCGAACTTTGAGGTGAAGCCGGACGACGTTTTCGGAAACTTCTGGCGAGGAGACCTGGCTGAGTATCAGCGGCAAGTGGCGCGGCTGGGAAAGGCGGTCGACCGCAAAGAATGGTCGATGACGCCGCAGACAGTAAATGCGGTGAACCTGCCGCTGCAAAACGCGCTGAATTTTCCGGCGGCCATTCTGCAGCCGCCGTTTTATGATCCGGAGGCTCCAGACGCGGTGAACTATGGAGCGATCGGAACTGTGATTGGACACGAGATCAGCCACACATTCGATACGGAGGGCGCAGCATTCGACTCGAAAGGCAGGGTGCGGAACTGGTGGACGCCGGAGGATCTGAAGCACTTCGAAGATGTGACTGCACAGCTTGCCACGCAATACGACGCCTATAAGCCGTTTCCGGATTTGTCGCTCAACGGGAAGCAGACCCTGGCGGAGAATATCGCCGACGTTGCCGGCATCTCCGCTGCGTACGACGGATACAAGGCTGCTGGCAAGGCTGCACCGGCGGTAGATGGGTTCACGAGCGATCAGCAGTTCTTTCTCGCCTTTGCCCAGAATTGGGGGGAGAAGACACGAGAAGCCGCACTGCGCCGGCAGGTAATGACCGATCCGCACTCGCCGGGGGAATACCGGGCCGACACTGTCCGGAACATCGATGCCTGGTATGGCGCTTTCGATCCAAAGGCGGGGGAGAAGCTGTACCTCGCGCCGGAGGAGAGAGTCAGGATCTGGTAGGAAAGCAGGAAGCTTGCACGCGCGGCTCTTTAGGGTCGCGCGTTTTTACTTTGAGGCAATTAATTCTGCCAGACCGCCGTGGCCATTGGGGACTAGTCGACGGTCCTTACGTCGTCGGGCAGGGTCATGATGAACTTGCAGGTGCCGCTTGCGACCGAACAGACAAGTGTGCCGCGTCGGAGGACCTTCACGGGAGTGTCGTCAGGAAACGTCAGGTGGTAGTCCGCGGTACGAAGCGCGTCGGCGTAGGACTTCAGCTTCTCGTCACCGCTTACGAACTTCACCGCGTCGACTTTGGCGACTTCACCAGCGCCGCCGCTCAGCAGGATGAAGAAATCGGCGTTGCCGGTCAGCGTAGCCTTTCCCAAATCGACCGTGCGTAGATGTTCGAGTTCGTCTTTGTAGCGGGCGACGGTGGCGTCAACCTTGGCTTCGCCCCCGGCGAGAGTGGAGAGGCGTCCGCGGGTTTCAGGGATTGGACGCAGGCCGTTCATCGATAGTGCGTAGGTGCGAAGGGCGCGATCTTTCTCGCCACGCTTCTCGTAAATCTGGCCGAGGTGATCACCGACTTCGCCATGATGTCCGAGCGACCAGGCGGCGGCAACGTACTTTTCGGCTTTGTCGAGATGGCCTTCCCCGAACTGGACCCATCCGAGGGTGTCCCAGTAGGCGATCAGCGATGGAACGAGAGGAAGATCCTTCTGGGAGAGGAGGTCAAGCGAGAGGTTGCGCAGGGCAGCGGCGGTCGCTGAAACCGCAGACTCCGCGTACTGCTGAGCCCGATCGAGGTGGGTTTTCTTCAGCGAGAGCTGGTACGCGATGTTATTCCACACCAGCGGCGTGGCATTGAGTTCAACGGCGTGATCGAAAGTTGCCAGTGCTTTATCGTCTTCCCCAAGATTCAAGTAGGCATCCCCGAGACTCACCTGCAGTTCAGCGCTGTCGGGATTTAATGACGCAGCCTTTTCCAGTTCGGGAACGGCTAGATCGTACTTGTGCCACTCGGCGTACATCGCTCCCAGGTTGCCGTGGGCGAACTTATCGAGCGGGTTGTTCTCGATCTGCTTGTTGAAGGCCTTGACGGCCTCTTCGTAGTTTCGCTGTTGCCAATAGACGCGACCCAGATTGTTGTAGGCGTACTCGTCGTAAGGATTGACTTCAATTTGCTTCTGGAAGCACGTGATCGCCTTGTCTTCCTGTCGAATCTGCAAGTAGATCAGGCCGAGATTGTTCCAAGCGAACTTGTTCTTGGGATCGACCTCGGTGGCCCGTTTGAGGAGGGCCTCGGCGACTGAGAGGTTGCCACTCTCAGCGGCGGCGCGAGCGCTCTCGACGAGTTCGTCTGCCTTCATGTCGGCGGGAGGAACGAATCCGCCGGCAGACGCATTCTCAATCGAGAGTTGCTGGCCGAGATCAGCGCCCACGGCACGGCGGAAAGACTCGTAGTCGGCAGCACGAGCGACGGGCAACTCGTCTTGATGAAGGATTAATTTGCGGCCGGCAGAAAATACGCCGCCTTCGACCTGATAGGTCGCTTCGTACTCGGCATAGTCGCGCTTCAACGAGAACGCCAGGGGGGCATGCGCAGTGAACTTGGAGGGCAGCTCCAGCTTGATCTTGTAACTGTATTCGGCTTTGGGGCCCAACCGCAGCGGTTCAGCGTCGGCATCGTCGTCGTCGGTGTCGCCGACATCAGGCAGGCTGAATTGCACGAGCGGCAGGACGATCTGAGTTTTCTTCTTGGACCAGTCGAGGAAATTCAGGCGGGAGACATCGTAAGAAAGGGTGAAAGGTTCAGTCGTGGCGGCCGGGTCGCTGACTTTGAGGTTGGTGACATCGCCTCCGAGGCCGGCGTTGATGTTCTCGGCGACACGCTGCCAGTTGGCCTGCGGCACACGGCGGAAAACCGATCGCAGCAAAAGTTCCTCGTCGCCGCGGAATTCGTAGCTGACGTGCGCCTCCAGCTTGCCGATGTCGTTAATCTTGCCGGTGATCTCCGAGTGCTCGCTGTCGGGCATGGGAGTGTCGGCCGGGGTCTCCTGGAGATGCGGAGCTGGAGCGTTGGCAAGGCTTGCCGGGGGGATCACGAGAGCTTGTTTCTTCCGCAGTTGGTAGGCCAAGAGGCGGAAAGGGGCTACTTCGCTGGTCGTGTCCATCCAGACTTCCTGATTTCCCATCGGTAGCATGGTGATGACGTGATCAAACTGCGAAGGAGACGGCAGATCGGGGTCGAGCTTTCGGCTGGAGTTGATGAGTACCGATGAGGCGTGCAGGCCCTTGGCTTCCAGCAGCGAAGCTAACAAGGTGTGCTTGTCTTTGCAGTCGCCGTACTGGTCGTGCAGGACATCGGAGGCGGCGTGAGGCTGGTATCGGCCCAGGCCCAGCGAAAGACTGACGTACCGGAAGTTCTTCGCGACGTAGTCGTAGAGAGCTTGCGTCTTTTCGATATCGGAGTTGAGACCTTTGGTTAGTTCATCGGCCTTGTTGCGGACTTCGGGAGTGGGCATACGCCGGTCTTTTTCGAGGCTGGCGTACCAGCGGCCGATCTGCTCCCAGGATTCGAATGTGGTCAGCTGAACGTCGGGACGGTCGTCGTCGGGACGGTGCTTTTTTTTCTTTTTTTCTTTGTCCTTGGTGTCGTCCTCGCGCTCGAGATGAGTGCTTGCCCAGTGGTAGATTCGGCGGCCGCCTTCCTCTGTGATCTTGGGATCCATGCCAGGTTTGCACTTGAGCTTGAGAGTGCGTCCTGCGGGGACATCGACGTCGAGAGTCTCGTCCAGATTGATGTTTGAGGTGTCGAATTCGTATTCGGCCCAGAATTGACCTGCAGCCAGGGGCGTGTGGATCACCGTGACCATGTCGTATTCGAGGACCTCGCCCGGGCGCAGCCCAGGAACGGTGATGTGCTTCTGGCGGTAGTCGGTGTAGACGGGCGCCTCGCGCTCGATGGGAGCACTGAGATCCTGAACGGCGTCGTCGCCGGCCTTGACCACGCTGCCGTCTTCCTTGAGGACGCGAACGTAGGGGATCTCGACACGCTCGTTGGCGGAGTTGTAACCCTCCTGAAGTTGTCCCCACTGCTGGACGCCGGCTTCGCTCTGGATACGGATGCGGGCGGTTGTTTCTTTTCGTCCGGTACCGTCAGCCTCAAAGCGATAGCGGGAGTGCATCTTCTCGATGACGAAAGACTCTTGCGAGTAGTCACGTTTGTTGTTGGTCTTGGCTGCGGCGGCGGTCGTACCTGCAGACTTGTTGCCAGTGCTGGATTGTGGCGCCGTATCGGGCGTGGTGGGATTCGACTGCTGCGCGCCGGCGGTCGCGGCCAGGCAGCAGAATAGAAGAAGTGTCAGGAAACGGTTACACATAGGGATAGAACGAGCCTAAGTATTATCCCATGCAGACGAGCGCCTTGAGCAGACAGGCTCGGGTGAGCCGGGAAAACCCGGCAACAGAAAGGATGATCGGGCAGCAGAAGGGATTTGCTTTCATTTCAATAAAATAGATTTTCATTATAATCCTGTGATTTCCGTCACATTTTTCTATTTCAGCCGTGTCAATCCGGGCGTAGAATTTCGCCCAGGTAGTCCTGCCCGCCCCGTCGCGAGGCAGGCGTGACGCATAAAGTATTTGCGCCACGATCTTTCCGTCTGGAGGTTTTTGCATGGAAGATCGGGCCCCTGTCGTTAATCCTGCCGAGCAGTCGTCTACTACAACCACCTCGATCCGGCATGAAGGCCGCGGAGCATGGGTGCTCACGGCATATGGGATTTCGGGGCTGGCGTTGTTTGGGGTTCTAGCGTACTTCTTTTCGGATTTTATCTCTCACTAGGTCCCGGGCTGCAGTCGCGAACGGGCGTGCGCGTCCGTGGAAATGGGAGCGGTGTCGCTGTCCTCCGGCCCCTGACGATAATCTCAAGAAGTCGATCTAAAGATCGGTAATCTGAAGCTTCACAAGTCGACCCTCTCCGAGAGAAGCCTCTCCCGAACGTGCTACAATGAGCGGCCTTAGGTAGTTGCCTTCGGCGCTCGTCGTTAACCCCACGCATAGATTTCAGAGCAACGGAACGAAGCTTTGCCCAAGACCCCTACATCGAGTCCGACGCCGATTACCTACGCCGATGCAGGCGTTGATATCAGCCGCTCCAACCGGACCAAGCAGCGTATTAAGTATCTGGCGCACAAGACCTTTACGAAGGGCGTACTGAGTGAGATCGGGGGTTTTGGTGGCCTGTTTGCCGTCGACAAGATGAAATACACCGACCCGGTGTTAGTGTCGAGCGTCGACGGTGTGGGAACCAAGCTGAAAATCGCCTTCGAGATGGATTTGCACTCTACGGTGGGCGGCGATCTTGTGAATCATTGCGTGAATGACATCGCGGTCCAGGGCGCGGCACCCTTGTTTTTTATGGATTATCTGGCCACGGGTAGTTTGGATCCGGCAGTCGCAGAGAAAGTGGTCGAGGGGATCGCGGATGCGTGCAAGCACAACGGGTGTGCTCTGATCGGGGGAGAGACCGCGGAAATGCCCGGGTTTTATCCGGATGGCGAGTACGATCTGGCTGGGTTCATCGTCGGAGTGGTGGATCGGGAGAAGATCATCACCGGGAAAGATGTGCAGATCGGGGACATCATACTGGGATTGGCCTCGAACGGTCTGCATACGAACGGATATGCGCTGGCACGCAAACTGCTATTTGAGGTTGCGAAATATTCTCCGGAGACGTACGTCAACGAGATCAAGAACAAGGTCGGCAACGAATTGATGCGCACGCACAAGAGCTACTGGCCGGTGTTGCGCAAGTTGATCGACGCCCAGTGCGTGGCGGCTTTGGCGCACATTACAGGCGGGGGGATTACAGAGAACCTGCCCCGTGTGCTGCCACGCGGGACGGCGGCCCACATCGAGTTGGGGTCCTGGCCGGTACTTCCCATCTTCGAGCACCTGCAACAACTGGGAAACGTGCCACAAGAAGAGATGCTGCGAACATTCAACATGGGCATGGGGATGCTGCTGGTGGTGCCGGCGGCGAAGTTCAAGAAAGCACAATCGGTGCTGGAGCGGGTTGGGGAAAAGGCATATACGATTGGGCGAATTGTAAAGGGCGAGCGGAAAGTCAGCTACAGTTAGCCCGCTCAGAGTTGCAGCACAAAACTCGATTCAAACAGTATTCCCTTCGCGGCGGCGCTAGCTTCGTTCCGACAGATCGCGAATCGTACGGAGCATCTTCTGCTCCATGATAAAGTGTGCCGGCTCCCAGAACAGGCGACCCATGAGGCGCGACCCTAGCGAGGGTGGAGGTCCGCTTCGGACGCGTGCGATCAGGCGCGTTGTTCCGGCATCAATCGGTTGAAGGGTGAAGCCCCAAAATCCCTCCAGGGCGTAGCCACCCGCCTGCACCTGCTGCCAATCCTTCGGGCTGACCATGGTGAAGGCGCGGTTCGTATCCACGACGGCGGGAATCATCTTTCCTTCGCCATTGAAGCGCTTTGGATCACAGAACCAGACGGTTTCTCCACGAGTGCGCGGCTTCCACTCGGGCACGAGACGCTCGACTTTGGGCATGCTGCAACCGAAGGCATTCTCCAGGATCGTATAGCTGTAGAAGCCGCTGCGGTCCTGCCCGATCTGCATGAGCCAGGGCCAGATTTTGTCCGGTGTCGCTCGGATGGTGATGGCATGCGTGGCTTCACCTGTATAGACCGGGAACACCTCGTCGCCCGGCATCGCGGCGTGCGCCTCGGAGGCGGTCGTCCCCCACTGCAGGCACCGTGTGCGTAGACCGAAATGATAGACGAGGGCGGGAACAGCTAAGATCAGGACGATGGCAAGGGTGATGCGGTTGAACCACTTCTTCATGAGAAACCTCGCAGCGGACACGCTTACTGTAGAGGGTGAAGGCGATCAGCGTCTGTGATGGCGGATACAGCGCTCGCGCGTCGTCCGTGCATTATGATATTTCGCTGACAGCTGAGAACTGAAAGCTCCCCATGAAAAATCTCGGGATTCTTCTCTCCGGGCGCGGCTCAAATTTCGCTGCGATCGCTGACAGTATAGAGGCCGGGCGCATTCCAGATACGCGGATCGCAGTTGTGATTTCCAATAAAGCCGATGCGCCTGGAAGTACTACGGCGCGTGCGCGCGGGTTGAATGCGCTGGTGATTCCCTCCAAGGGCAGGGGGCGCGAGGAGCATGATCGTGATGTAGTGGCAGCCCTCAAGCAGCATCAAGTTGATCTCGTTTGCCTTGCCGGATACATGCGGCTGCTGTCGCCGTGGTTTGTGCAGCAGTTTCCGCATCGGATTTTGAATATCCATCCTTCATTGTTGCCTGCTTTTCCGGGACTCGAGGCGCAGGAGCAAGCGTTCGCGTATGGCGTGAAAGTGTCCGGTTGCACTGTGCACTTCGTTGATGAAGAGCTAGATCACGGGGCGATTATCGTGCAGAAAGCGGTGCCGGTAATGGACGGGGATGACGCACACACGCTGGCGGAGAGAATCCTGGAGCAGGAACATATCGCCTACAGCGAAGCCATCAACCTTGTGCTTGCGGGCCACTTCGAGATCCGCGGACGACGGCTTATGCGGAAGGCCTAGTTATAATCGGAACGCATGTCCAACTTCGCTCCGGTTGATGAACAACTGACATATCTAAAGAAGGGGTCCGCGGAGATTATTCGCGAGGCCGATTTGCGCACAAAGCTCGAGAAGTCTCTTACCACGGGGAGGCCCTTGCGCGTGAAGCTTGGGATGGACCCGACCGCTCCAGACTTGCACCTTGGCCACACCGTCGTTTTGCGCAAGCTGAAGCACTTTCAGGATCTGGGGCACACGGCGATCTTTCTCATCGGTGACTTTACCGGGATGATTGGCGATCCGACGGGGCGGTCGGCGACACGGCCTCCGCTCACACGCGAGCAGATTGAACAGAACGCAGAGACGTACAAGGCACAGGTGTTCAAGATTCTCGATCCTGAAAAGACAGTGGTCGATTTCAACCGCCGGTGGTTCGGCCCCATGAGTTCCGATGAGTTCGTGCGGCTTGCCGCGAGATATACCGTGTCGCAACTGCTGGAGCGCGAAGACTTTCACAAACGATTTCAGGAGGAGAAGCCGATCTCGGTGCACGAGTTGCTCTATCCGCTGGTACAAGGATATGACTCGGTGGCGCTGGAAGCCGATGTGGAGCTTGGCGGAACCGATCAGAAGTTCAATTTGCTGGTTGGCCGCGAATTACAACGATCGTACGGGCAGGAATCGCAGGTGGTCCTGACGACGCCGATTCTCGAAGGACTGGATGGCGTGCAAAAGATGTCGAAGTCGCTCGGGAACGCGATCGGAATTCACGAGCCGCCGTTGGAGATGTACGGCAAAATCATGAGCATCTCCGACGAGATGATGTGGCGGTATTACGAGCTGTTGACGGATGTGCAGGTGACCGAGATTGAAAAGATGAAGCGCGAGGCGCATCCGATGCAGGCCAAGAAAGATCTGGCGCGCAGGATTGTGGCCGATTTTCATTCGGCGGATGCGGCGGCGAAGGCGGGGGAAGACTGGGCGAAGCAGTTTCAGAAGGATGGGGTGCCGGAGAGTGTAGAGACCGTAACGGTGAAGCTCGACGAAGTCAAAGGTGGAGCGATCTCTTCCGGCAACCAGTGGCAAATCAACTTGGACAAATTGCTACATAAGTCTGGTTTTGCAGGATCTGTTACAGAAGCAAAACGAAAAAGGGAGCAAGGCTCAGTCCGTGTCGCTGGCGAGATAAAAAAGGACATTTGGCTAGGGATCGTTTGCCCTGGGCCAAGTCTTGATGTTCGCGTCGGAAGGACGGTCAAACTCATTCAAATCCAGCCCTGAATCCTGTGCTTCGTGCTTTCTATCCAAACCAAACTCCAGCTTAGCTCCTCAAAGCCTGCGGAGCTTCGCTCCGCCGGACAGCCGAGGCGGCTGTCACTACATAACCATTCCGCATTCTGCTACTCTCGTCCCGCTGACATGCGGGCGGCGGTCATTCTCGGGTTGGGATGTTCTTCTCGAAGCCTGAAGCCATTTCAAACGGACAAGAGCGTCGAGTGGCGGATGGGGATGCCTGCCTCGCGCGAGGAGGCAGAAGTCGTCCTTCTCTTCGGTGGAGATGGAACGATTCACCGACATCTCGGACAGTTGGTCAAACTTGGGTTGCCGGTGCTGGTTGTGCCGGCGGGCAGCGGAAATGATTTTGCATGCTCGCTTGGAGTGCGAAGTGTCCGCGACTCACTGAAAGCCTGGCGAAGGTTTTGTGCAGACGCCAAGAATGTCCGCGCCATTGATCTCGGCGTTATTACTCAACTCGGCGAAGACGCGACTCGTAATCCGGTGCCCGGTACTCGGTACTTCTCGTGCGTAGCAGGTATCGGAATCGATGGTGCGGTAGCAGAGCGTGCAAATCGCATGCCTCGCTGGCTACGCGGGAACGGGGGCTATGTGCTCAGCCTCGCGCCGGCCATCTTCACCTTTGCACCATTCCCAATGAAGATCCATGTAGCCGGCGACGATGCTGACCAGTGGCCGACCTGCAGTGACCAACCCACCCTCATCGCGGCGTTCGCTAATACTCCTCTCTACGGTGGAGGGATGAAGATTGCACCAAAGGCGAAGATGGACGATGGTTTGCTCGATGTGTGCGTGGTGGGAGCGGTGGATCCGTTCAAGTTGTTCTGCATGTTTCCCACGGTGTATGCAGGCAGGCATCTTTCCATAAGGGAAGTGGAGTACTTTCATGCGGCGCGGGCGCGAGTGGAGACTGAATATCCGATGGATGTTTATGCGGACGGCGAGTTTGTCTGCCAGACGCCGGTGGAGCTTTCTGTGGAGCGGGAGGCGATGAAAATCATTACCCGGGCCTGATTGTAAATTGCTGTTCGGCTTCGCCATCGCGGGACAGCCGAGGCGGCTGTCCCTACGTGGTTTGCCTAAGTGCTACACTTTTCGCATGTCCGAAAGACGTTCGCGCACACTGCTTTGGGTTCTGATCGGCGGCGGCGCATTTTTTCTGTTCGTGCTAGCCGTTTTCACTCTGGTTTATCTGACGCTGCATGCAGGTGGCGGTGAAGCGGGGCTGGGTGGATTCGGCGACCGCATCGGCGTGGTGGACCTCGAGGGAGTCATCCTGTCGCCGCAGCCCGTGGTAGGACAGCTGAAAAAGTTTGGCGAGGACTCCTCGATCAAGGCGATCATTCTGCACGTGAACTCGCCGGGCGGAGGCGTGGCCGCGTCGGAAGAGATTTATCGCGAAGTGAAACGCATTCGCGCCGAGAAGAAGAAAAAGGTCGTTGTGTCGATCGAAACCGTGGGAGCGAGCGGCGCGTTTTATGTCGCGTCGGGTTGCGACAAGATCTATGCGGACCAGGGCAGCATTGTGGGATCGATCGGTGTGATCGCGCAGTGGGTGAACTATGGCGACCTGCTGAAGTGGGCCAAGCTGAAAGATATCGTGATCAAGACCGGCGAGTTCAAAGACACGGGGAATCCGGCGCGCGATCTGACTCCGGCCGAGCAGGTGTACATGCAGTCATTGATCGACAACATGTTTGGGCAATTCGTGAGGGCCGTGGCCGACGGTCGCGGAATGAAGTTCGATGACGTGAAGTCCATTGCCAACGGCAAGGTGTGGACAGGTGAGCAGGCGAAAGACATGAAGTTGATCGACAGCGTTGGAGACTTCGAAACCGCGGTTTCCGAGACCGCCAAATCGGTAGGGATCAGCGGTGAACCAACCCTTGTTCGTCCGGAGAAGGAGCGGCGCACGCTGATGGACTTGCTGCTCGGAGATGTGTCCCAGTACCTTCCAAGCCGCGAGAGACTGATGGAGCAGCAGGTTGGCTTCTACTATCTCTGGAAGTGACAGAGAAATGCAGACGTGCCTCGCCCCTGACGTATGATTCTCCACACTTGTGCCTTTCCCTCTGAATTCCTGAGGTTCCCAAAGTCTCAACTTGCATCCAACCCCTGAAATTTGAGAAGGTTATGGGTACTGGGTTGCGTCTGCCCCAAGGAGCGCAGGAGTTCCTGGGTCGCAAGGCGAACCATTTGACAAGCATTAACATAAAAGTCTGGGGACGAGAGGGGCGTTATGACTAAAGCCGATCTGATTGACGAAGTCTCGCGTTTGGCGGAGCTTACGCGGAAAGACAGCGAAGTGATCGTGGAAACGATCTTTGACAGCGTGGTGCGCTCGTTGCGCGCCGGCGACAAGATCGAGATCCGCGGCTTCGGAAGTTTTCGCACCCGCCAGCGTCGGCCGCGAGTAGGCCGGAATCCCAAGACCGGTGAGCGGGTGGAAGTGCCCGCCAAGAAGATTCCCTTCTTCAAGCCAAGCAAGGAGTTGAAGGACCTGGTGAATGAGACGACACCGGCGGCAGGCTCAACTCCGGCTGCACCTACGGCATCGGCTCCGCCGACGGCCTAGCATCGCCACTGCGAACGTTGCCAGGAAAAGCCGCCAGGGTTCGCCAAGAGAATTTGCATGCTTTAGAGCGAGAGCGTTCCTCGGAGTGTCAGCACTGCCTTTCCAGTCAGCTTCACGCGGTCCCCTGCCATTTCACACCACATGCGTCCACCACGTTCTGACAATTGCATCGCATGAAGGCGGTCTTTACCGAGGCGTTCTCTCCAATACGGCGTCAGACCGCAATGTGCCGAGCCGGTGACGGGATCTTCCGGCAAACCGTAGCTCGGGGCGAAATATCGCGAAACGAAATCGACAATACTGTCCTTCGCACTCACCGACACCGCGTAGGGATGAAGTGTCTCGATCAGTTGGAAATCAGGTTGGAGAGTGCGGACGGTCTCCGGATCGTCGAAAACCACGAAATAGGTGTTGTTCGCTTCCAGCACTTCAACGGGAGCAGAACTCCGCCCAACCGCCAGGAGAAGAGCTTGTGGAACTGTGTCACATCTTGTTGGGATAAATGCTGGAAGGCTCATCGAGAGAGAGTCTCCAGCGTTCTGGACGGTGATCATTCCGGCGTGCCGCGTGTTGAACCGTATGGAAGTCTGGGCGGGTTCCAGATAATGCAATACGACGAATGCCGATGCGAATGTGGCATGGCCGCACAAGCGTATTTCAGACGAGCGCGTAAACCAGCGGATGTTGTAGTAGTCGCCCTCCCGCACCAGAAAAGCGGTGGCAGAAAGATTGTTTTCGGCAGCGACTTTACGCAACCAGCCGTCATCTAACCACGAGTCTAAAAAACAGACCGCCGCGGGGTTGCCGCTAAGTGGGCGATCGGTGAATGCGTCGACGTGAAAGATTGGGACGCGCATCGAGTTGATTTTAGCTGGTGGTGAAATGGTTGCAGTTTTTTGCAAGCTCGACGTGTTGGTTGCGAGTGCCAGGGAGCCAGTGTATATTCTGAAAACTCCCTCTGTGGGGCGCAAACTGCTTGTTCCGCGCGGCATTTTGCTGGTTGCGCGGCATTGTCATCTGACCTCTCTCCCACAGCGTCACGAGCCTGGAGAAAGCGCGTAAGGAATTCCCATCTGGAGGCTGCATGCCAACCGCTCAGAGAGATGCCATTGTCGAGTCCTCGCTGCGGGAGAGGATCTCGGACGCACGGAGGCGAAGCGACGCTCTTTTCGACATCGTGCGCGAATTCTCGATGTATGAAAGACCGATTCCCGAGCGGCATCGCATTATTTTCTACGTCGGGCATCTGGAAGCCTTTGACTGGAATCTTCTTCACGAAAACGTTTTTGGCCTGAAGAGCTTTCATCCGCAATTTGATCGTCTGTTTGCCTTCGGGATTGATCCCGTGGGTGGAGGCTTACCGACCGATCGACCCTCGGACTGGCCGTCGCTGGACTCTGTTCGCGAGTACGTACGCGAGATCCGAGCTGCGCTGGATGACAAGCTGATGAGCGCTGGCGAAGAGAGCGGCTACACACGGGATGGCTTTTCATTGAACACTCTTCTCAACGTCGCGATTGAACATCGCCTGATGCACGTGGAGACCTTGGCGTACATGCTCCACCAGTTGCCAATCGATGGAAAAGTGCGTCCTGTCGCCAGTCTCTCTCCTGTTGCCGTCCCAGCCCAGCCTTCAATGATTCCAATCCCTGCTGGAGAAACTACGCTGGGGCTTCGCCGCAATGAAGGAATCTTCGGCTGGGACAACGAATTTGAGGCGCACTCCGTTCATGTTCCCGCGTTTGAAATCGACCGCTACATGGTCACCAACGGGCAGTTCCTGGAATTTCTGACCGATGGTGGATACCGAACGCGGATGCTGTGGAGTGATGCCGACTGGGAATGGATAACGGAACACTCGATTACGCATCCTGTGTTTTGGCGCCAGGCAGGGGATGGATGGCTCTATCGGACGATGTTCGCGGAGATCGGGTTGCCGATGGACTGGCCCGTCTATGTGAGTCATGCCGAAGCTTCTGCTTATGCGCGCTGGGCGGGCAAGGCGCTTCCTGCTGAGGAGCAATGGCAGCGCGCGGCGTACGGAACTCCCGGTGGACTCGAGAGGTTCTATCCGTGGGGTGATGAGGCTCCGAGTGCAGTGCGTGGGAATTTCGATTTTTACAATTGGGATCCCGCACCGGTGAGCGCTCATCCGCAGGGAAAGAGTGGGTTCGGTGTTGAGGATCTGTTGGGAAATGGCTGGGAGTGGACCTCGACAGTATTCGGGCCGTTCCGGGACTTCCAGCCATTTCCGTTTTACCGTGGATACTCCGCAGATTTCTTTGACGGAAAGCACTACGTCATGAAGGGTGGCTCAGCGCGCACGGCCACGTGCATGTTGCGGCCCACGTTCCGTAACTGGTTCCAGTCGCACTATCAATATGTGTACGCGGGGTTCCGCTGCCTTAAAGCCTAGATCGAGGAGTTCATCATGCTTGTCCATGCAATTCCCAGCAACGTAGGTTATGAATTCGCCGCCGAAGTACGCGCAGGACTGGCACGTGAGGGACAGAAGGAACTGCCCTCGAAGTATCTGTATGACGACGTCGGGTCAGCGCTGTTTGAAGTTATCAGCCACCTGCCGGAGTATGGGCTTACGCGAGCAGACGAGCGGTTGCTGCGACGGCATGCCGACGAAATTGTGGATCGGGTCCCGGGGCCGGTTGCGGTGGCCGAACTCGGAAGCGGCAGCGGGAGAAAGACGCGCTGGCTGCTGGAGGCATTCTGCCGGAGACAGCGCACCTCGTACTATCCGGTCGAGATTTCGCACTCGGCATTGGTGATGTGCGAGAGGGAATTGAGCGATATTGATGCCATCAGCATCGTCGGATTTGAGCGCGAGTACCTGGAGGGCCTGCTTGAAGTGGCCGCTTACCGCAAGCCTGGGCAACATCTGTGTGTATTGTTTCTCGGCAGCACGATAGGAAACTTCGATCGTCCTGCCGGAGTGAATTTTCTGGCGGAAGTGCGGTGCATTCTGCAGCCGGGCGATTCACTACTGCTCGGTACTGATCTGGAGAAGTCGAGTTCGCAACTGCTACGTGCTTATGACGATGAGCTCGGCGTAACCGCTGCGTTCAATCTCAACCTGCTGGCACGGGTAAATCGAGAACTGGATGCCGACTTTGAGCTTTCGGAGTTCGAACACCAGGCCAGAATCAATCCCGATGCGCGAAGCGTCGAGATGCATTTGCGATCGAAGCGCCGGCAGATCGTGACCATCCCATCCGCAGAGGTCGTGGTTGAGTTTCAAGAGGGCGAGACGATCTGGACGGAGAGCAGTCACAAATATTCATCGGAGGAGATTTTTGAAACGGCCCGCCAGGCTGGATTCCGGTGCGAGGTCCAGTGGATTGACGAAGAGTGGACGTTTGCGGAAAACCTTCTGGTCGGGGCGTAGGGGCGTGCCGTGCTGGAATTCAGCAGGAACGCGAACGGCGCCAAGTGTGCAGGTTGATGACACTGACCACGATACAAAAGACATTGGCTGGGATGAATCCCAACTGTTCCGTCCGGAGGCCGATGACACACATGATGATGCTGTTGACGCCGGCCAAGGCCCAACCTTCCCAATAACGCCTTCCAACCAGGATTGTCGATGCGATCGTTAATACACAGGAAACATAATCAAGACGAAGCACGGATAAAAAATCCTCCACGATTCATTTTGAGTGAAAGGAATGTGCTTGTGTCATGATTGTGGCCTTTCGTTACATGACGGAGGTCACTTGACCGAGTTCAACACTGTCTTGGAGAACCCGATGCACAATGAATGCTCCCATCTGGATCAGATCAAAGTCAGGCAAACCGCAACGCGTGTTTGTGAAGACTGTGTCAAGACGGGCGACACCTGGGTTCATTTACGCCTGTGCCTGACTTGCGGACATGTCGGATGTTGTGACTCGTCCAAAAACAAGCATGCGACCAAGCACTTTCACAAGGTGAAGCATCCGCTGATCCGTTCAATCGAGCCGGGGGAATCGTGGGTGTGGTGTTACGTGGATGAGATCGAGGCCGGCGAGATTCGAGAGTGAAAGGGAATCGTGGTCGGAAGGCGACGGTCTGCAACTTTGCGCGACCATCTCGCTTGTGGCAGTATCTAACGACTATCACCCCTGGTTGACCGGCGACCAATCAAAAGGCGAAGAGGGATCATGGCGAAACCCATCCTGCTTACCGTCGATGATGATCCCGATGTGTTGCGGGCGATTGAACGCGATCTGCGCACGCAATATGGTGCGGATTACCGCGTGCTCAGCAGCGATTCGCCGGAGGGTGCTCTCGATCTCCTCAAGGGGTTGAAGGTTCGCAATGACGGTGTGGCCCTTCTGCTTGCGGACCAGCGCATGCCGCGAATGGATGGAGTTGGCTTTTTGCAGGAAGCGAGACAGATCTTTCCCGATGCCAAACGCGCATTGTTGACGGCCTACGCCGACACGAATGCGGCGATCAGTGCTATTAATCAGGCAAACATCGACTACTTTTTCATGAAGCCATGGGACCCACCGGGCGAACATCTTTACCCACAGCTCGACGATATATTGGACGACTGGAAGGCCTCGTACCGTCCGGCATTTCAGGGGATACGGGTACTGGGCACGCGGTGGTCACCGCGGTGCTACGAACTGCGGGATTTTCTGGCGCGGAGCCACGTTCCCTACCAATGGATCGATGTCGAGCACGCCGCGAACGATCCGGAAACACGGCAGCTTCTGGAGGCGCTGGGGCCTGATGGAAGCGAATTGCCGGTGGTTCTATTCCCTGATGGGGGAAGGTCGCTGAGTAGCGCGCCAGCAGATATTGCGCAGAAGGTAGGCTTGCGCACGCGGGCGGAGACGACTTTCTACGATCTCGCCATCGTCGGTGGGGGGCCGGCGGGACTGGCAGCGGCAGTCTACGGGGCCTCCGAAGGGCTCCATACCGTGATGGTAGAGCGCGAGGCTCCAGGTGGACAGGCAGGAATGAGTTCGCGTATCGAGAACTATCTCGGATTCCCCAGCGGTCTGAGCGGAGGTGATTTGGCGCGCCGTGCGGTCGCGCAGGCCAAGCGCTTTGGAGTGGAGATCCTGGCGCCGCAAACCGTTGTTGGTATGCGGACCGAAGGATCGTATCGAATCATCAAGTTGGCCGATGGCAGTGAGATTTCCTGCCACGCGTTGATGATCGCCACCGGCGTGCAATGGCGGCGGCTGGATGCTCCCGGAGTTGATCGACTGCAGGGGGCCGGAGTTTACTACGGCGGGGGGACCACCGAGGCGCTGTCGTGCAAAGGAGAGATTGTCTACGTCGTCGGTGGCGCGAATTCCGCGGGCCAAGCGGCGATGAATTTCGCGAAGTATGCCGATCGTGTGGTGATCCTGGTGCGCGGAGATTCGCTCTCCAGTACCATGTCGCAATATCTCATCGACCAGATCAAGGAGACTCCGAAGATCCAACTGTGGACGCATGCCTGCGTCGCCGAAGTGCATGGCGGAACACACCTCGAAGAGATCTCGGTGTTGTGCACGGACACCAATAAGATCGAGCGCGTTCCGGCAAGTTCTATATTCATCTTTATTGGAGCTCTGCCACGAACGGAATGGCTGGGTGATGCGATTGCGCGCGATGAGCGGGGATTTATCCTGACTGGACCTGATCTCATGCGGGGAGAGAAGCGACCCAAGAACTGGGTGCTCGATCGGGGTCCTTTTCTGCTTGAGACGAATATTCCTGGCATCTTCGCTGTGGGCGACGTGCGGTATGGATCGGTGAAGCGCGTGGCCTCTGGAGTTGGTGAAGGGTCTGTTGCGGTTCAATTCATCCATCAGTACCTAAGCAAGGTTTAAATGGCAGAAGCACTCGAGCTTCTTCGGGAGAGTCCGGTGTTCGCCGATTTGCCCGACGACCAGATCGCCTGGTTTTTGAGCCAATCGCGAGAGATTCAAATCAAAGCGGGCGGAGCGTATGCGCGGCAGGGCGATCCCGCCGATGCGATGTTTGTCTTGCTCGAGGGCGAGTTTCAATGGCGTGGCCAGTTCTCGGGCGATACCGTGGTGCGTGATTTGAAGGCGGGAGAAGTCACAGGAGTCTTGCCGTTTTCGCGGATGAAGAACTATTCGTTGACTGGACACGTGCTCACTGATGGGCGCGTTCTGCGCTTTCCAGCATGGGCGCTGCCGGAACTGGTGCAGCGCATGCCCGAGTTGACCCGACGTCTGGTCGGATTGATGTCGGACCGAATCCGCGAAACAACGCGTTATGAACAACAGCGTGATCGCCTGGCGGCCCTGGGAAAGCTGTCGGCAGGATTGGCGCATGAACTCAACAATCCCGCGTCCGCGGCAAAGCGGGCGGCCAGCCAGCTTCGAGATCTGCTCAAGCGGATTCGGGACGCGAGCCATGAACTGGGACGGCACGATCTCTCCTCCGCACAGAAATTACAGATTGAACAATTGGAAGCGTCCCTCACACAGGTGGAAGGACCGCCTCCCGATGCCCTGGCGGTGAGCGACCTTGAAGATCAACTTGATTCGTTGCTGCGCAGTCATGGCCAGAACGATCTATGGCAGCTGGCGGCAGAGCTGGCTCGTCGAAACTTCAAACCTGAATTGCTGGAGCAACTCTTTGCGACGCTGAAACCGGAGACAGCGCGAGCCGCCTTAGTGCGGATTTCCGCATCGATCGAGATCGCCGGTTTATTGAATGAAATCGAGAGCAGTACGTCGAGAATCTCCGATCTGGTGAAGGCCATCAAGGAATACACGTTCATGGATCAGTCTCCCGTGCAGAACGTGGATATCGTCAAGACACTGGAGAACACGCTCACGATCCTGAATTACAAGCTGAAGCGCGGGATAACAGTGAAACGCGATTACCAGCGTGTTCCGTTGCTCGTGAACTCTTTCGGAAGTGAACTGAACCAGGTTTGGACGAACATCATCGACAACGCCATCGACGCGATGGGTGGGAAAGGCGAATTGCGGCTGCGCACGTTTCGCGAGGATGACTGCGTGGTGGTGGAGATCAGTGACAATGGTCCGGGGATTTCCGAGGAGGTCCAGCCACACATTTTTGACCCTTTCTTCACCACGAAAGGTGTCGGGGAAGGGACGGGTCTTGGGCTCGATGTGGTTCAACGGATTGTCAGGAAGCATCGTGGCAGTGTGAAAGTACGTTCCGTGCCTGGGGATACGCTTTTCCAGGTGCGGCTGCCAGTCGCGGCAGAGCCGAACTAGTGCGTACGAGTCAAATTCATTCGGATCGGTAAGAGTTTCCTGTGAACCTGTTGCTTTCATTTGGCATTGGATTGGTGGCCGGGTTGCGTTCTCTGACAGCGCCAGCGGCAGTGGCTTGGGCTGCGTATTTGGGATGGATCCGCCTGGCGGACACACCATTGGCGTTCATGGGTTCAAAGTGGACAGTGCTTGTGTTCACAATTCTCGCCCTTGTGACAGGGGCCCTGACTGGGGCATGCCTGGCCGCAGCCGCAGGCTCACAGGTCTGGCTGGGAGCGATTGCAGGAGTATTCGGAGCCGTAGCGGGCGCGTTTGGGGGTTATCATGCTCGCGTGGGGTTAGTTCGGTCCTTGCGGGTTCCCGACTTCGTCATCGCGCTTCCGGAGGACGTCATCGCAATCGGACTCGGACTGTTCCTGTCGTCACGGCATTAGCCACGTCAGTTTGTTCTGCGCTCAAATCCTCGGAGATCCATGCATGGACTCGTTCCGGCAATATGACGCGATTGTGATCGGTTCAGGACAAGGCGGTACGCCACTCTCGATGGCACTTGCCAAAGCCGGAATGCGCACAGCGCTGATCGAGCGCAAGCATGTCGGCGGCACGTGTATCAATGAAGGGTGCACGCCGACGAAGACGATGATCGCCAGCGGGCGCGTTGCCTATCTTGTGCGGAGGGCAGCGGACTACGGTGTGAACGTGGGCTCAATCGGCGTTGACTTCGAGAAAGTTCGTCAACGCAAGCGCGCGATCGTCGACAGTTTTCGGGGGGGCAGTGAGAAGCGCATCCAGGAGACGGAGAATCTCGACCTGCTGTTCGGTGAGGCGAGTTTCAGCGCGCCTTTGACGGTCATTGTGCGGTCACGCCATGATGCCGAGCGAATGCTAGCGGCCAGACATATTTTCATTAACGCGGGAACGCGGGCCTCGCGGCCCGCCTTGGAGGGTCTCGATCAGGTGTCAGCGCTCGACAACGAGTCGATCATGGAATTGGGCACAGTACCCGAGCATCTTGTGATTCTGGGCGGCGGATATATCGGGCTGGAGTTCGGGCAGCTCTTCCGCCGGCTGGGGAGCCGCGTGACGATTGTGCAATCCGGCGATCAGTTGCTCGCTCGCGAAGATCCGGATGTCGCAGAAGAGGTGACCAAAATCCTGCGGCAAGATGGCATCGACGTTCTACTCAATGCTAAGGCGACGCACGTTGATCAGTCCGGGGCAATCGTCCGGCTTGAAATCGGAGGTCCGGAAGGGGCCACTTTCGTGGCTGGATCGCATCTGCTGGTTGCCGTGGGACGAACCCCCAACACCGACAGTTTGAATCTGGCATCAGCGGGAATTCAAACGGACGAACGCGGATTCATTCACGTGAACGATCGTCTGGAAACGAGCGCCGAGGGGGTCTATGCCATGGGAGATATCAAGGGTGGCCCCGCGTTCACACACATCTCCTACGATGATTTCAGGATTGTCCGAGACAATGTGCTGGAGAAGAAGGAAGCGTCGACGAAGGATCGCCAAGTTCCGTATTGCGTTTTTACGGATCCGCAATTGGGACGGATTGGAATGACGGAGAACGAGGCTCGTGCGCAGGGACGGAACATTCGAATCGCGAAGTTGCCGATGACCTCGGTCGCCCGCGCGCTCGAGATCGATGAGACGCGCGGATTCATGAAGGCGGTGGTTGACCAGGAGACGAACCAGATCCTGGGCGCGGCGGTTCTCGGTATTGAGGGAGGGGAAGTGATGGCGGTGCTGCAGACCGCCATGATGGCGAAGTTGGCTTACACTGCGCTGCGGGACGCGACCTTTGCGCATCCCACCCTGGCGGAGTCGCTCAACAATCTGTTCATGGCAATGGACAACGTATAACCTGTAGCATCGCTTGAGGCGATCGTATTCAAATGGATGTTCATTTGATCGACGGCACGTATGAGTTGTTCCGTCACTTCTTTGCGGTTCCGTCGGCCAAGGACAGCAGTGGACAGGAGATCGCGGCGGTCCGGGGCGTACTCGGTTCGGTTTTCTCGATGATTGAGGCGGGAGCGACTCATCTGGGAGTTGCGACGGACCACGTGGTGGAGTCGTTTCGCAACGACCTGTATCCGGAATACAAGACGAGTGAAGGCGTGCCGGCGGAGTTGCTTTCGCAGTTTCCCATCCTCGAAGAAGCTCTGCAGGCGATGGGGGTAGTTGTCTGGCCGATGACTTATTTTGAAGCCGATGATGCGCTGGCATCGGCGGCTACCAAGGCTGCGCAGGATCAAGATGTGGAGCAGGTCATCATCTGTACTCCAGATAAAGACCTGGCGCAGAGTGTGCGAGGAACGCGGATCGTACAACTTGACCGGCGACGTGAGATTCTCCGCGATGAGGATGGCATCGTAGCGAAGTTCGGAGTCAAGCCGGCATCCATTCCCGACTACCTGGCAGTTACGGGTGATAGCGCGGACGGCTATCCGGGCCTATCGGGTTGGGGGGCGAAGGCGGCCGCAGTGACATTTTCTCATTATCCGCATCTCGAAGATATCCCGAAAGATTGGCATCAGTGGGATCCGTCGATTCGCCGGTCGCGGCCTCTGGCGGAGACGCTTTTTGGTTCCTGGGACGAGGCGCTGCTGTACCGAACTTTGGCGACACTGCGACTCGATGTTCCGGTTTTCGAATTGGTAGATGAACTCTGCTGGAAGGGCCCACGTCCGGAGTTTGAGTCGTTGTGTACGCGGATCAAGGCCAGCGATCTTAATCGTCGCGTGTCGGAAAAGGCTCGCTGCTCGCCTGAAGCGGCCTTGTCGGTTCGTGCCGCACCGAAAGTTCAGTAAGACCTTGCCATAAGGTGACGAAAATGACGTCTTCAAGAATGTGGTCACTGTTAGCGTTGATGTTGGTGACATCCAACGTGGTTGGGCAAACACCTTCTCCCGCTTTGGTTGTGCTTGAAAAGGCCGACAAGTCTCTGGTGATCATTGATCCCACGAGTCAAAAGATCATGGCGAGATTGCCAGCGGGCGAAGATCCACATGAAGTCGTGGCCTCCGATGACGGGCACTACGCCTACATCTCAAACTACGGGGCGTTTCAGAATCCGCAGCACACGCTTTCTGTTGTGGATCTGTGGGAGCAGAGAGCGTTGCCTCCAATTGATCTGGGCGCACTACTGGCGCCTCACGGCCTGGAATGGGCCAACGGCAAGGTGTATTTCACGGCCGAGGGCAGCAAAGTGATCGGCCGATACGACCCGGCTGCGAAGCGAGTCGATTGGGTGCTAGGCATCGGGCAAAATCGCACGCACATGCTGGTGGTCAGCAAAGATGAGAGCCGGATCTTTACTTCGAACGTGAATGGGGATTCGATCACCGTTCTCGAGCGCGACAAGAAAGGAGATGCGTCGGGTTGGATCGAAACGGTGATCCCCGTTGGCAAAGGGCCTGAGGGTTTTGATGTTTCTGCGGATGGAAGGGAACTGTGGGCGGCCAACTCCCACGACGGAACCGTATCTGTGATCGACCTGGCCTCAAAGAAAGTAGTGGAGACGATCGATCTCCGCACGAAGTCCGTCAACCGTTTGAAGTTCACTCCTGATGGAAAGATGGTGTTGCTGGCCGATCTGGGAAGCGGCGATCTGGTTGTCGTCGATGTTCCAAATCGCAAAGAGCTGAAGCGGATGAACCTGGGACATGGAGTGGCCGGGATTCAAATTGTTCCCGACGGCTCCCGCGCGTTCGTGGCGGTGAGTCCGGATTCACAGGTTGCGGTTGTGGATCTGAAGACACTCACCGTAACCGGACGCATTGCCACAGGGAAAGGACCCGACGGGATGGCGTGGGCGGTCAGGAAGTAGACGTGATCGCATGATAAACTGCTTGAGGTTGAGCAGTTGTACATCTCCACCGGTAGGATCAGCAGGCCCGTAGCTCAGTTGGTCTAGAGCGCTTCCTTGACACGGAAGAGGTCGATGGTTCGAATCCATTCGGGCCTACCATCTCAGTTGATTCACTCCTCGGTTCGGATACAGCCCTTCTCAGAATCTTCTAATGGAAATTTCAGAACCGGCAAAGGACTTGAACGTCCTTGTGCCGGTAACCTGCCCTCATCTGTGGGGAAAACCTGGGGTCAAAGCCGGGTCCCAAAAACAACATTGAGGATGGTAGGTATGGCAAAGCGTCTTGCGGTATTCGTGTACGGGCTGGTGAGTTACATCGCGTTTTTCCTGACGTTCGTATATGCGGTCGGGTTCATCGGCAATCTTTACGTTCCCAAGTCGATGGATTCCGCGGCCCGAATGTCGTTCTGGCCCTCTCTGATCATTGATGCATTGCTGCTCCTGGCATTTGCGGTGCAGCACAGCGTCATGGCGAGACCGGCGTTCAAAGAGTTGCTGACTCGATTCATTCCCGTAGCGGCGGAACGCAGTACGTACGTGCTGTTGTCCAGCCTGTTACTGATGGCGTTGTTTGCGTTCTGGCAGCCAATTGGTGGTGTAGTTTGGAATTTCACAAATCCAGGGGCGCGGAATGCAATCAACGTGGCATTCGGTTTGGGCTTCGGGCTGGTGTTCGTGGCGACGCTGTTGATCAACCACTTTGACCTGTTTGGACTTCGGCAGGTGACGCTGTATCTCGTGCACAAGCCGTACACATACCTTGAATTTCGCACACCACTGTTCTATCGTTACGTGCGGCATCCGTTGTATGTCGGCTGGTTGATCGCGTTCTGGGCTACGCCCACGATGACGGGCGCGCACCTTCTTTTTGCGGTGCTCACGTCCGCCTACATAATGACGGCGATCCGTTGGGAAGAGCAGGACCTCGTGGTGGTTCACGGTTCGAAGTACCGGGACTATCAGAAGAGCGTGCCGAAGCTGATTCCATCGCTAGCCCCGTACCGCGATGCTGATGAACGGATCGTTCGGATACCGAGCTCGGCGGCATAGCGCTGAATACCTAACAAGGGCGGCTCGCGCCGCCCCTTTTTCTTTGTCAACGTGGCACTCATTGAGAAGCTGGGATCTCCCGTACTCGTACCCCAGATTCCTTCTGCCAAGCCAGGAAGGCGGAGAACTCCTGCAGCAAGATCTTCCAGGCCGGTTCTTCGGCAAGAAGCAAGTGGTTGGGACTGGGTAAAGAGGAGTAACGGGCATGGGGA
>Ga0335085_10001571_pt1 | contig 47207 bp, 36 predicted proteins | sample Lox_Sample_45_FD_206712 | JGI IMG/M metagenome (GOLD analysis project Ga0335085, IMG submission 206712) | Soil microbial communities from Loxahatchee National Wildlife Refuge, Florida, United States - Lox_Sample_4.5 | ecosystem: Environmental > Terrestrial > Soil > Wetlands | place: USA...
TCGGCGGCGAGAAGAAGATGGTCGTCTGGAATGATCAAGCTGCCGACGAAGAGGTTAAGGTCTACGACAAAGGCGTGACGGTCACCAGTCCAGAAGGCGTTTACAACCTGCTCGTCAATTACCGCTCCGGCGACATGTGGGCGCCACGACTGGAACGAGCAGAGGCCTTGAATCACGAACTGACCTACTTTGTCGACTGCGTTCTGAACGGCGAGACTCCTATCAATGACGGCAAAGCAGGACTGCGCGTTGTGCGGATGCTCGAGGCTGCTTCCAAATCGATCAGCGAGCGGGGAGCAGTGGTCTATCTATGAACGAATACGTTTGTATCGCTCCGACCGTAAAGCTTGGGCGGGATGTCAAGCTGTCCAAGTTCATCAATCTCTACGGATGCGAAATTGGGGACGAAACCAAAATCGGCGCGTTCGTAGAGATTCAGAAAAACGCAACTGTTGGCAAACGCTGCAAGATTTCCAGTCACACGTTCATCTGCGAGGGAGTGTCCATCGAAGACAACGTCTTCGTCGGACATGGAGTGACATTCATCAACGATATGTATCCGCGGGCTACAACCGGCGACGGTGCATTGCAGACTGAAGCAGATTGGAAGGTCGAGAAGACGCTGGTAAAGAAGGGCGCCTCGATCGGTTCTGGATCTACCGTTTTGGCGAACCTCACCATCGGGGAAAACGCAATTATTGGTGCAGGCAGCGTTGTCACCAAAGATGTTCCAGCGAACAGCATCGTGGTGGGGAATCCGGCTCGGGTGCTGCGATTTGTGGAGCCGACCCTGGAGGTCACAAAGTGAGCACTGTTAATAATCATTCTAATCAGATCCCTTTTCTTGATTTGGTCACACCACACGTCGAGCTCCAATCGGAGTTGACTGATGTGTTTCACCAAGTACTACGAACGGCCGGATTCGTCGGCGGAACTATGGTGGAAGAATTCGAAAAATCCTTTGCCGAGTTTTGTGGGACCACCTATTCCATCGCCGTAAACAGTGGAACCGATGCACTCCGTTTCGCTCTTGTCGCATCGGGAGTCAAGGATGGCGATGTTGTCGTAACTGTGCCGCACACGTTTATCGCTACCACGGAGGCGATCTCGCAAGCGGGTGCTCAACCGGAGTTCGTCGACATCGATTCCCGTACTTACAACATGGATCCGGAGAAACTGCGGGAATATCTCGAACTCAAGTGCACTCAAGATGGCTCGGGCAATTTGGTCAGTCAAAGAAGTGGCAGGCCCGTGACAGCGATCGTGCCAGTTCACCTGTATGGGCAGATGGCGGACATGGATGCGATCCAGGAACTGGCGGACCGCTTCAATCTCAAGGTGATTGAGGACGCCTGCCAGGCGCATGGTGCCGAGTATTTTTCTCGCAAGCACAATCGTTGGTTCAAGGCAGGTTCCATGGGATGTGCGGCGGCGTTTAGTTTCTATCCCGGCAAGAACTTGGGTGCATGTGGCGAAGGTGGGGCCATCACGACGAATCAAGACACGATCGCTCAAAAATCAAAAATGCTTCGCGATCATGGCCAGGCAAAAAAGTACTACCACGATATCGAGGGCTACAACGGCCGGCTCGACTCGCTACAATGTGGAATTCTGAGCGTAAAACTGCGGCATCTGAGGAAGTGGAACATGAAGCGCCGGGAAGCGGCATCACGCTATCGTGAGTTGTTCCAAGGATCCGCTGAAGTCATCCTGCCCTATGAGCCGAGTAATTCGAAAGCCGTGTACCACCTCTATGTCGTGCAAGTGGAAGACCGTGACGACCTGCAAGCTGAACTAGCTCGTCAAAACATTGGGACAGGTATTCACTATCCCATACCGCTGCATCTCCAAAAGGCGTACGCCAGCATAGGCCTAGGCCGTGGTTCATTTCCTGTCACGGAGCGAGCGGCGGAACGTATTCTCTCGTTACCGATGTTCCCGAATCTTTCATCAACAGCACAGATACGTGTGGTCGAAGCGGTGAACGCCACTGTTCGTGCTGCAATTCCCGCAGCGACAGTCTGAAAGGAGTTCAATGGCTGTAACGGTGACTGAGCGAGAACAGGGTGCCGCTAACGTGGGCACCGAAATTGGAACGCACGATCTAAAGCTGCGAAGCGGACGAACGGCGTCAGGGGCAATGGGGCGAACCATCTGGATTGACCTTGACAACTCGCCCCATGTTCCATTCTTCCGGCCTATCATTGAACAACTGCAACTCCGGGGATTTAAGGTTCTTGTCACAGCACGGGATTGTTTTCAGGTTTGCGGGCTTGCTGAGCAGATGCATGTTCCCTGCAAGCCTATTGGCCGGCACTACGGAAAAAATCGGATAATGAAGCTTCTCGGTCTGGGAATCCGAAGCTTGCAGTTATTGCCATCAGCTGCGCGAGCACGTCCAGTGCTTGCAGTTTCGCATGGTTCGCGCAGCCAGTTGGTAGCAGCTAAGCTGTTGGGCATTCCCACTTTGCAGATAGCGGATTATGAGTTCGCGAAGATCTGGGCTGTAGTACGTCCGAGTTGGGCGCTGACCCCTACAATGATTCCAAATAGTGCCATGAAGCTGGCCGCGGATCGACTTCTGAAATATCCAGGTATCAAAGAAGACGTCTATGTGCCATCGTTCGTACCGCAAGATGGCATCCGAAAGGAACTGGGGATTGCCGAAGATGAAATCCTTGTTACAATGAGGCCCCCAGCCAGTGAGGCGCACTATCATAGCCTACATAGCGATCAGATGTTCGACGCAACTATCTCGTACCTTGCCGGAATCAGCAAGATTCGTATGGTGGTGTTGCCAAGGACTCTTAAACAGGGACATCAAATCATTGAGGCGTGGCCCGAGCTTTGTGCCAGCCACAAACTTTTTCTTCCTGACCGCGTCGTGGATGGTCTTAACCTGATCTGGCACTCGGACCTCGTCATCAGCGGAGGCGGTACTATGAACCGCGAAGCCGCTGCTCTGGGAGTGCCGGTATACAGTATCTTCCGAGGGACTATTGGAGCAGTGGATAAGTACCTCGCCGCGAATGGCCGATTAGTCCTACTAGAATCTCCCGCCGATATCCCAGCTAAACTCCTGGTGCGTCCACGAAGTCGCAACGCCCATCACAGTTCTGACGGTAAAGCTACTCTGCAGACTGTGACAAATCACATCGTCCATTTAGCGGATGCGGAGGGAGGCAACAAAGCCGCCCAACTTCTTTCGCGAAGCTAGCCGTCCCTCTCCTGCTTAACGACTACCTGTCTCGGTTTCCTTTGCAATGGCTATGCACGTTCTACACGTAGTAGGAGCACGCCCGAATTTCATGAAGGCCGCGCCGGTCTACGCTGCGCTGGCGAAGCGGAATTGCCTTCGGCAAACGCTTGTCCACAGCGGCCAGCACTATGATTTCAACATGTCCGATGTATTCTTCCAGCAACTCGGACTGCCGGCACCAGACGTTAACCTTCAGGTGGGCTCAGGTACTCACGCGCAGCAGACGGCGCAGATCATAAGTCGCTTCGAGAGTGCAGTGCTCGAATGCAAACCGGACATAGTCCTAGTATACGGAGACGTTAACTCGACGGTCGCGGCCGCTTTAGTATGCGCAAAGCTTCTGGTCCCGGTGGCTCACGTCGAAGCGGGTCTTCGTTCGTTCGATCGCACGATGCCGGAGGAAGTCAACCGGTTACTCACCGATCAAGTCTCTACTCTTCTCTTCACTCCTTCGCCTGACGGAAACGAAAATCTTGCGCGCGAAGGTGTGGCTCCGGAAAAGATCCACTTAGTCGGCAACGTAATGATCGACACTCTGATACGAATGCTGCCGGAAACAGGTGCGCGGATACCGAGCGACCTGCCGTCGCGATTTGCCCTGGTAACACTGCATCGTCCTTCCAATGTGGACGATACCGAGTGGTTGGGCTCAATGCTGAAGGAACTCTCCGAAATATCGACTGAGCTTCCAGTGTGGTTTCCGGTGCATCCGCGGACTCGAGAACGCTTGCGCCACGCCGGTGTAAACGGTCACATTCGAACGCTGAGGTTCATGGATCCTCTCCCCTACTTGGACTTTCTAGCGTTGCAGACACGCGCAACAGCCGTTATCACCGATTCTGGCGGTATTCAGGAGGAAACAACTTTCTTGGGCGTGCCTTGCCTGACAGTTCGCGAAAATACCGAGCGGCCCATCACGGCAACCATGGGCACGAATACGCTTGTGGGCCGCAGCATCCCGCGTGTGCGCGATGAAGTGGAGAAAATCCTAAGGGGAGAGAGAAAGAATGGGACGATTCCGCCGCTTTGGGAGGGGAAGGCTGCCGAACGAATCGCAGCAATTCTAGAAAGGGCATCGGAAAACATAACGAAATGAACTGTACGGGCGAGCAGAAGGGCGAGAAATTGACCAATGAGGATCTTTGGGCCGCGCTCGAGCGATTTCGCGCATGGCTAGAGAAGACGGGGAACGCAAGTTACGATCCGTACGATCTGCCCAGCACGCGCTACGGCCGCTGGGCGCGGCGCCTCTATTATGAAAAGCACTCGTTTGGCGTTGTGTTGAATGCGCCGATGATCCTCATCGAGTTAATCGCGCCTTCAATTCGTTCTTTGTTTGTCCAGAAAGAGCGGTACGCGACAGCGGACGCACAACTAGCGCTGGCATTCATGAACCTCCACGAGACCTTGCGTTACGGAAAGACGTCCTGCACGATCATCAAAACTGATCCCAGTGACTGCTTGCGGCAGGCCAAGATATTGGCGGCTAGTTTGCTGAACCAAAGCATCCCCGGATATTCCGGTCACTGCTGGGGATATCCATTTGATTGGCAGAACGTAAACGGGCTCATGAAGAAACACACGCCCCACATTACGGCCACGCCATATTGTTACGAAACATTTGCCCGCCTGTTCGACCTCACTGGCGATTCGCAATACCTGGCGATTGCGCGTTCTGTCTCTAGATTCGTGGATCGCGACTTGCACGATACGCCGTGCGGACGTGGTGCAACGGCAGCAAGCTACACGCCAAACGACCACAGTAAAGTTGTCAATGCCAGTGCCTATCGCACGTTTGTTCTGTTCGACGCCGCACGACGATTTGATAATGCTGCGTACTACACGAAAGCGTGGCAAAATCTGCGGTTCATCCTCGATACTCAGCAGCCGAATGGATCATGGCTTTACGCGATCGATAATCCTCGTGAGGCGTTTATTGATCACTTTCATACCTGTTTCGTGCTGAAGAATCTACAGAAAGTCAACCAGACCTTGCAAAACGATGAAGTTCGGCACGCGATTGCGGCCGGTTACGATTATTACCGAAATAACCTGTTTGACCATGAGAACAATCCAAGGTCGTACACGATTGCGCCGCGAGTGCAGATCGTGCGGCTCGAAATGTATAACCTCGCTGAAGCCATTACACTCGGTGCGCTCCTCCGCGATGAAATTCCCGAAGCGTATCAATTGGCTCACATTTTGGCCTCACGGTTAATCAAGAACTATCAGCTTCGGGATGGTCATTGGGTGACGAGGGTCTACCTGGGGGGAATTCGACACACGTTCCCGTTTCTCCGTTGGCCGCAGTCGCAGTTGTTCCACGCGCTAACTAAGCTGCTGATCGCTAGCTGCGATGATTGTCCCGCTATAAGCCAGGAGTTTGCGTCACATGTCTGAGATGAAGAACTCCGAACTGCGAATCGCTCTGAAAGCTCGTTCCGTAAAGGCAATGGAGACGATCGTGCGAACCGCGACACAGGACATTCGCAGACTCAAAGTACCGGACTCAGAGTGCCCCGAGGATATATCGCCTGACGGGCTACGATTCGAATGGCGTGTCCCGGAATGCACGCTGGTTGTTTTCGGTGCGAATGGAGATCTCACTAAACGCAAGCTGATGCCGGCACTTTATCGGCTGGCCCATGAAAGGCGGCTTTCCGCACGTTTCGCTGTTGTGGGCATTTCGCTATCGCCAATGTCCGACGATCATTTCCGTCAGATGATGTTGGACGCAGTCAAGCGCTTCTCCGAGGACGGGTCCTATGACGAAGATATTTGGCGGACGTTCGCGAAGCGAATTTTCTACATATCCGGAGATGTAGGCGATCGGCAGTTGTTCCAGAAACTCCAAAGGAAGTTAGTGGAGATCGATGCGACTTTGCGTACGAGTGGCAATGTGGCGTTCTATTTTGCTATCCCTCCCAGCAAGTACATGGCGGCGGCCAGCAACCTGGGCGGAGCGGGCCTGAAGCATCCCAGCGGGTGGCGACGCCTGGTGATCGAAAAGCCGTTTGGACACAGTCTTGCGAGCGCTAGAGAATTAAACAATCGTCTATGCGATTTTTTTGATGAATCCGAGATCTTTCGAATGGACCACTATCTCGGTAAGGAAACAGTACAGAACGTGCTAGCGTTTCGCTTCGGCAACGTCATGTTCGAGCCGCTTTGGAATCGGCAGTATATCGAGCACGTGCAGATCACGGCGGCGGAGTCGGTCGGCATGGAAGACCGCGGGAGGTACTACCAGGAAACCGGCGCGCTAAAGGACATGATCCAGAACCACCTTCTTCAGGTGTTAGCTAGTGTTGCCATGGAACCTGGCAGCAGCTTACACGGACAGTCGGCCAGTAATGAGCGCGCGACGCTGCTGCAATCTATCAAGCCAATGAACCCGGAGGAGATCCGTTTGAATGCTGTACCAGGACAGTACGGACCGTCGTGCATGCAGGGCGAGGAGGTGCTAGGTTTCCGACAAGAATCCGGTGTGAATTCGGACGCGTGCACCGACACCTATGCGGCGGTGACCGTTTTTGTTGACAATTCGCGCTGGACCGGAATTCCCTTTTATTTGCGTACGGGCAAGCGCATGCCCAAGCGGGTCACCGAGATCGCGATTCAGTTCGCCCCGGCGCTCTTGCCGGGCCTGAATGGAAACGTCGCCGAGGGAGCCGCGAACCAGCTGATCTTGCATATTCAGCCGCAGGAGGGCATCTCTCTGAGATTCTCGTGGAAGCGGCCGGGCAGGAGGATGGCGTTGCGGTCTGCTTCGGTCGATTTCAGTTGCCGTTCCAGTTTCGGCGAGCGCATGCCATCCGCATATGAAAATCTTCTGCTCGACGCGATCATCGGCGATGGAACGTTCTACCCGCGGCAGGACATGGTAGAGGCGAGTTGGAAGGTGGTAGAGCCGATTTCCAACGCTTGGCAGGACATGAAGTTCGATTTTCCAAACTATGCAGCTGGGACGTGGGGACCGGCAGCTGCAGACGACATGCTGGCGCGCCGAGGCCATCTCTGGCGTAACTCAGAACAGAAAGTTAACTGCACTGCTCGCCGCGGAGGAATATAAATGTTGGACACCATAACGCGAATCAGCCCGCTGAATAGGTTTGATCCTTTCGAGAAGGCGGAAATTCACCAAGGAATCCATGAGCGGTTCGAAAAGCAAGTTGAAAAATTCAGCCAGCGCACGGCGATCAAGGACCCCGAGCGCAGTTTGACTTACGAAGTGGTCAATACAGCAGCAAATAACCTTGCACATGCGATTTTGAAGAAGGGGGGGCATGATCGTGGACAGGTTGCCTTCGTACTGCCCAATGACGCGAACGCGATCATCAGCCTGTTGGGCATTCTGAAGGCCGCGAGATCGTATGTGCCGCTCGACCCCCTGTTTCCTCAAGAGCGGACGAAATTCATGCTCGAGAACTCGGAAGCGAAACTTATCGTCACAGATTATTCTCATCGTAAGTTCGCTGAAGACCTTTCAGGCGGAGCAATCCCCCTACTGATCATTGATGACGTCGACCTGAAGAAGCCCGCTGATAACCCCGGCATAAAAATTGATCCGCAATCGATGGCTTACATCCTGTACACATCCGGATCAACTGGAAAGCCGAAAGGCATAGCGTTCGGCCATCGGAACCTGCTGCACACCACGATGTGCTTGATCAATAACCTGCATATTTCCGCGGCAGATCGGCTCACGCAGCTGCATTCGACCAGCTTTGCGGCGTCGGTAGTGGATATCTATTGCGCCCTACTGAACGGAGCATCTGTATATCCATGGGACGTAAAAGCTCGTGGGATCTCAAACTTAGTGCAGTGGCTGCTGCAGGAAAAAGTTACTAGCATTCAGTGGATCCCTACACCGTTTCGTCAATTGATGGATATCGTCCCGGAAGGAGGCGTATTCAACAGCGTTCGGCTCTTGGTTATGGCAAGTGAGCCATTGACGCGGCGCGAGTTCGACTTATATCGACGGTTTTTCCCCGACGACTGCTTGCTCGTCAACCAAATCGGTACAAGCGAGTCCTACAATTACTACCTGTATTTTGCGAACAAGGAATCCATCTTTGAGGGGAGTAATGTTCCAGCAGGATACGCCGTATCTGAAGATCGGGAGGCTCTCCTACTGGACGAGGAGCGACACGAAGTCGTTTCAGGGAGAATTGGAGAGATTGCGGTTTGCAGCGACTACATGTCGCTAGGTTACTGGCGTAATCCGGAATTAACCGGACGCGTTTTCATTACGGATCCGAGAGGAACCGGGAAAAAGGTGTACCTTACTGGCGATCTCGGCAGGCGTTTGGATGATGGGTGCCTTCTTCATCTGGGCCGGAAGGATTTTCAAGTAAAGATTCGCGGTTACCGGATTGAATTGACGGAGGTCGAGTTTGCGTTCAAGCAGTTGGACAATGTCCGCGATGTTGCAGTGACGGCCCGCCCCGATCACAAGGGTGATTTGAAGCTGGTAGCGTATTACATTAGCGATCGCGGGGACCTGAATGTTTCGGCACTGAGACGCCAATTAGCTGAGAAGTTGCCCGACTACATGATTCCAAGCGCGTTTGTACCCATGCGAGAATTCCCGATGACGCCTTCGGGTAAAACCGACAAGAACTCGCTACCTGCGCCTGACGACGCACGGCCGTTGCTTGATAATGCGTTAGTAACTGCGAGCACCGATCTTGAGGTGACCTTGACCGAAATCTGGCGAGAGGTTCTGGGAAGTAAAGTCTTGGGAGTAACCGACAACTTCTTCGAACTCGGCGGGGATTCTCTTGACGCTGCTCGAGTATTGACCGCGGTGCAGATGCGATGCGGGGTTCAGCTGGGATACTCCGCGCTGGTCAAGGCACCGCGAATCGCTGATTTGGCCGTACTCATTGAACAGGCGAGAGTAGAGAATCGTATAGGAGTGGTCTGGTTCGTGGATGAAAACCCCAAAGGTTTTAAGAAAGAGAGGCTGCCGCGTGCGTTGTGGAACCGACTCCTGCAGGTGATTGCTCTCTACGTGCCAGGGTTGACGAGCTTGCGGGTAAAACTGCACCGGATGAGAGGCGTGCGGATCGGCAAGAATGTTGCGATTGGGACAGCAGCGATCATCGAAACGGCCCATCCGGAACTGGTTTGGATCGGCGACAATGTAGCCATCGGGATCCGTAATGTCATCATCGGTCATTTTTCTGACAGTATCGACCGTAGTCGGCAAGGCAGCGGTCCAACCGTTCGCATCTGCGACAACGTTTACCTTGGTCCCAACGTAACTATTCTGCCCAATGTGACGATAGGAGAGGGAGCAGTAGTTACCGCTGGCACTGTGGTCAACAAATCCGTTCCACCCAGGACGATGATCCAGGGAAATCCTGCTCGCGCAATCGCAACCTGTGGTGTTCCTCTCGTGGGGGAAGGATGCACCTACGAGGAATTTTTGCGCCATCTACAGTTGCTCGATGAGCAGGCATAGATATCCCTGTACCCATCCCTACGAAAGGCAAGGCGGAGCACAATGAATAATCCTTTGCAAGTCTCCCCAAAGGGCACCCTAGATGTGTTGTGCCTCGGTGCCTTGGTGCATCGGTTCGACCCGGGGGTCGTTCCTTTTCGCAAGGCAAGCGCGTGCCGAATTCACGTAAGCGGTGGCGAGTTCAACGTTGCCGCGAACTTATCCGATGCTTTCGGGATGAAAACCGGTATTGCGACCGCAATGGTGGACTATCCCATCGGCGATTTGATCGCGGAGCGAGTCCGGGCCATGGGCGTCAACCCGTTCTATAAGTATTTTTCCCATGATGGTGTGACGGGGCCGAACATGGCTGCGGTATACAGCGACCGTGGGTTTGGCGTACGAGCTCCAGTAGTTTTTTACAACCGAGCGAACGAAGCGGCGGCACGTCTTAAGCCGGGTGATTTCGACTGGAAGCTTATTTTTGCTACGGGGGTGCGGTGGTTTCATACCGGCGGCATCTTCGCATCGTTATCACCCACAACCGCGGATCTGGTTGTAGAGGCCATGCAAGCGGCCAAAGCAGCCGGTGCCGTTGTATCGTTCGACCTGAACTATCGCGAGAAGCTCTGGCGGAATCGTGGGGGCGAGACCGGTGCGCGGGAAGCCCTGGGACGGATTGTGGAACACGTCAATGTGCTGGTGAGTAATGAGGAGGATCTGCAGAAAGGGCTTGGGATTTGTGGTCCTGAGGTCCATGCGGAATCTAGGCTCGATTCGAAAACGTTCTTTGACATGATTGAGCGTGTAAAGCAGAAGTATGTGCAGATCAGAGTGGTCGCGACCACACTACGCGAAGTGCACTGCAGTAATCGGCATACCTGGAGCGCGGTTGCGTGGGTCGATGGGATGCGATACACCGCTCCCCTGTGCGAACTCGATGTCTATGATCGTGTCGGAGGCGGTGATGGTTTCGCGGCTGGTTTTTTCTACGGCCTATTAACGGGACAAACGCCGGAACACTCACTGAGACTAGGTTGGGCGCATGGCGCACTATTAACTACATATCCCGGCGACACCACGATGGCTACCCTGCAGCAGGTGCGCGCCTTCGCCGAAGGCAGTTCATCTCGCATTCAGCGCTGATCGTTGATTTCTTGCCATGGGCCGCCCTCTACCCGACATTGTGATGCTCTGTAGTCGCGAGCAGACTGCTTCGGACTATCACGCCAGAAAGATCGCCGAGACCCTGGGTGCCGAGGTCGAGGTTGTTTCACTCTCAGGTGAAGGCGAGATGTTCGAACAATTCTTACCTCAGTGTAGAGCAGTGATAGTTCACGCCAATACGCTGTCGTTATTGGCTTGTACACCTGATAAGGCGGCTAGATGGCGGGAGGCACTGGCGAACGTTGCCGCACAGGTCTTCATCTATGGATTTGACCCGACGGAGCGGCATCGCGCCATACTGCGGATTTTCTCGTCGGATTCAATATTGGGAGTGGAAGAGCTACCCGCGAGAGCTGACTGTGCCTTCCATGTTACTGGCAATCACCGCCGCCGATTGAGGCAGCTTTCCGGTGTCACGATCAGAAGAATTGATCCAGCCCCGCAGCGCTGCTTCATCGTCAGTACCCATCCAGCATGTGAGATCTTAATTCGCGCCGGTGATAAACCGTTTTTTCTTTCTATAAAGAGTTGTGGATCAGAGATGTTTTTCGTGGCTGGAGATGACATCGCCGATCTCGACGAAGAACTTCCGCGTCATGCCAGCCTACTGCTGCGGTTCGGGTCTCTTGCTCCAATTCTCATCTTCTTGCGAGCGGCTCTTGGGGACCGTGTTTGGAGTAATGACCGTGCCCGCGCATGCTTCATCATTGATGATCCGTTGTTGAAACAACGTTATGGTTTTCTTGATTACCGTCAACTCGCCGCCACCATGCAGGATCAAAAGTTCTCGGCGGCAATAGCATTCATTCCGTGGAACTATCGTCGGTCCAGTAGCAGCACCACCCGGATGTTTTCGTCAGGCAAATTGTCGCTGTCTGTCTGCATTCATGGATGCGACCACACGCGGGCAGAGTTCGCAGGAGCCGATGTTGGTGCGCTGGCAGCCAAAGCCTCCACTGCCTTGCAGCGCATGCGCGAGCACAAACGGTGCACCGGCGTCAGCTTTGATGAAGTGATTGTTTTTCCACAAGGTCTGTTTTCTCCGGATGCAATGGCTGCGCTGAGAGCATCGGGATATCTCGCGGCCGTGAATACGGACCTATCCCCCGCCACGGTGAAACACTCGCTGACTCTACGTGATGCGCTCGAGGTAGCGCTGACACGCTTCGAGGACTTTCCACTGTTCGGACGACGATATCCCAACGACATTGCGGAGATCGCCTTCGATCTCTTCCTTGGCAAGCCGGCTCTGCTGGTTGAGCACCATGGATATTTTCGTAACGGCTATGGGCCGCTGAATGCGTTCATTGCACAAGTCAATGCGCTTGATCAGGGATTAGAGTGGACAAATCTCGCCGATATTTGCTCGCACGCCTGCGTGACTAGAACCGACCAGGATGGGGTCATTGAAATCCGTTTCTTCACTGACCGCTTCAGTACAACGAACACCACGAGCAGTCAACAAAACTATGTGTTGTTGCGCCGATGCACACGACCGCTGCGTGCAGTTCTGGTCAAGGGGAAGGAGGCGAACTACCAAATCGCCGACGACGAACTGAAATTGGCTGTTTCGCTCGGGCCGGGGGAAACTGCGGACATCCATGTGCTGCCAAGGTTTTCTCAATGCCGCTCGTATTCCTGGAATCCTAACAGCCTCTATAGGTCAAAGGTTCTAGTACGAAGAGTGTTGAGCGAAATTCGTGATAATTACGTCGACACCACACCTGTTCTAAGCAGCATTCTGTACCATGCGCGAAAACTCACAGCGCCCAGTAGTGGCTCAAAGAGTGGGGTCTAGGAGGCCTCTCGATAGCGTTACTGTATGGAGCGGGCATGATTGAGTGTGTCTTTACATTGGATTACGAGATCTATGGCCATGGCGGGGGGGGGCTTCGCGAACTGGTCCTCGATCCGACACGCCAGTTAGCAGAGGTTTTCAAAGATTTTGGCATTCCATTCGTAGTTTTCGCCGAAGCGGTGGAATTTGCGAAGATCGAGGAGAGCCAGTCGGATCCCGACGCAGCTGAAGTACGAGCTCAGCTCCGCGACCTCCGGGCGGCTGGACACGAAATTGCTCTGCACCTCCATCCCTGGTGGGCCAATGCACGGTATGCAGACGGTCGCTGGCAACTAGATTGGAGCGAACGAAACATCTGCGCATTGGAGCCTGATCGTGTGGAGGCGATTGTCTCAGCGGCGATTCGTTATCTGCGGGATGCCATTGACGACCCGCGATTCACACCGTTGTCGTTTCGGAGTGGCCTGTGGGTGATGCAGCCTACCAGTGTGATAGCCGAAGTGCTCTTCAGGCACGGGGTCAAGATCGACTCCTCAGTGTTCAAGGGCGGCAGAGTACACGAGCTGGGCCTTGATTACCGGCCCGCGCTGGCAAACGATTTCTTTTGGCGTTTTGACAGTGACGTCAACACGCCTGATCCGAACGGTAAGCTGTGGGAAATCCCGATCTATACCGAGATGGTGCCCTTCTGGCAGATGCTGGGCCGCAAGCGGCTCAAGCTACATAGCAAGATGCGCAATGGTAGCCGGGGCGCCGAAATGCCTCGGCGCTCGCGCGACTTTCTGCGATTCCGCTATCCACGAAAATTGGATTTCTGCAGGATGACGTTCGAGGAAATGTGTGACACCCTTGAGACGATCTCAGAAGAACGGGGCATTCGGCCGGACGAACGTGTCCCGGTCGTTGCGATCGGCCACTCCAAAGATTTTCTGGATTCAGATGCTCTGCGGCACTTTCTCACTCTTCTTCAACAACGAGGCATTGCAGTCACGACCTTTTCTCGCATGTTTTGTGAGGAGCCATCATTCTCATGTTGAAGTTGTCGACGCTTCCTGTTTCGGATTGTCCGCCGCGCACCCCAATCGCCCGCCGCGTGATTGCTGCAGAGCCAATCGAGATCCGGTGGAACCCGAGCCTGCCAGTATTCGCCAACAAGGAGTTCCTCAGCGCAACTGGTGACGAGTATGGCTGGTTGGGTGGGATGGATGAGTGCAGAAATTTGCGCTGCATATTGCCATACACAATTGTGCAGAAAGCCGGTTTGAGACTGGTGCGATTCCGAGTGGAGACCATTGCTTTCGGTGCGGATCTCGAGGTGCTCGAAGAAAAGTCTTTCTTGAATAGTGTGGTCCGGTTCTTTAGAAAGGCCGGAGCCGATGTCATTATTCCTCCCAGTAACAATACAGTATTTCGCACTTATCCCGATGGCGCACGCTACGCTCCCTACGGCAGTTATGTGATTGATTTGCAGCAACCGGAAGACGTGCTCTGGCGAAATGTCTCAAAGAGCACGCGACACAATATCGCCGCCGCAAGAAAGGAGGGCGTGTCAATTCGGGAGGGAATGGAGTTTCTTGATCCAGCCTACGATCTGATTCGTGAAACATTTCGACGGTCAAAAATAGGTTTCATGGACCGTGCCTCCTTTAAGCGATACGCCAACGCACTTGGCGATAATGGCAAGGTCCTGATGGCAGAGTATCAGGGCGTTGCCCAAAGCTATTCTTTGTTTGGCTTCAGTACAGCATGTGCCTACTGGATTTACGGCGGCAACATTCAAGGCCAACACCAAGGGGCAATGAAGCTACTGCAGTGGGAAGCCATTCGTCTGTTTCGTGTACTGGGTGTCCGCAAATTTGACTTTTATGGAGCCAGAATCAACCCGCCCAAAGCATCAAAGCAGGAAGGCATCAACCAGATGAAAAAACATCTCGGGGCCACACTCTCCGAGGGCTACGCATGGAAGTATGCTCTCCGACCGTGGCGCGCGTGGCTGTATTCCATCGGCGTCCGCATCGCTAAGGGCGGAGACATCGTCGATCAGGAAGCACACAAGTTGAAGGATCAAATTGAGGTAAACGGCTAAGTCCGCCGATGTGACGTTATGTTGAATCTTATTCCGACTGAACATTGGGAATATCGCGCGACGGAGGTTATCCGGGGACTGTTGACGGGCTCATCGCCTCGACCCGCGAGCACTCAGACGCATATTCGAATTCCCGGGCTGGGCTTATCTCTTCCAGTTCGGTCAGCACGGGCCGCCATTGTGCTGGCGCTCAAGGCCTTGGCACTGCGTCCAGTTGCATCCGTGGGTGTTCCTCTATATTGCTGTCCGGTTGTGTTGAAGGCGATCGAGGCCGCCGGTTGCCGTCCTCGCTTCATTGATGTTGATACTGATACTTATTGCCTTTCAGTGGCCGACCTTGCCGCCAAGAACTCCGAAGTGGATGCCGTCATCGCGGTTCATATGTTCGGAAATATGTGTGATATGCCTGCTTTGCGAGACGCGGCACCCGGCAAACCATTCATTGAAGACTGTGCCCAGGCGTTGGGGTCCCGGCTCGATGACCAAGTCGCCGGTTCATTCAGCGAAGTCTCTGTTTTCAGTTTTCGCTCAGGCAAATATGTCTCCGTCGGCGAGGGCGGTGCCGTGTACTGCCGCAATCCCGATGTCGAGCGGCGAGTTTCGGATCTCATCGGCGGACTTCCCGTACCTGGCCATGTCGAAGAATGTGTACATGTCGTAAAAACGTACTTGCGTTCCAAGCTTCGAACGCGGCCTCTGTGGGGACTCATAGGAAGTGAGTTGTGGCGCGCCTATAGCGAGAAGGTAAGTTACGCATTCCAAGCGCCTATCGTTTTATCGCAGATGTACGAAACTGACCGGGACTTGGCGATTCGACGTTTTTCCGCTCTTGCCTGTGCGATTGATCGACAACGAGCAAACGCGAACTACTACTCGTGCAGCCTGAGTGTTGATGCGAACATGCTCTGTTCGGAAGCCCCGGGGGCGTATTTTAACCGCCTCCAATACCCACTGTTGTTCCAAACGCCGGATCAGCGTGAGCGTGCGGCCGGGTATTTGCAAAGAAGCGGAATCAGTACGGCCACTCCTTATAACAATATTGCTGCGATTGCTGCCGCAGATCATGGATATGCCGGCGACTGCCCGAACGCCGAGCGGATTGCCAGCACGGTTCTTGTAATTCCCTGTAATTATGCGCTTAAAGCTGGCGACGTCGAACGGATTGTGACTTGCGTGAATCGCGCCTGGGCAGACGTAAGTCCTGTGCGGATGGGTGGCATGAGCGAACAGTCCATTTGCTCGAGAAGCGTGGCCTCACCAAGCCGCAATGGCGATACTGTCGCCGAGCCGCACCATTCTTTATGAAACAAGTCATTCAGAGTTTCAAAACCGGTGAACTCTCAGTCGCTGAGGTCCCGCCGCCGGCTCTGGGCCGAGGATTTGTACTGGTCCGCAACCATTTTTCCCTCATTAGCGCGGGGACCGAGCGATCGACTGTTGCGACCGCGCAGGCATCACTCGTGGGCAAGGCTCGGCAAAGGCCAGATCTAGTGAGGCAGGTGCTCGACAGTTTTAAGAAGGACGGGTTCGCCGAGACGCTGAAACGGGTGCGAACAAAGCTTGAAACCCTGAGAGAGTTGGGTTACAGCTCCGCGGGCACGGTCCTGGCTTCCAGGGATACTTTGGGGAGGTTCAAGCCGGGTGACCGCGTTGCGTGCGGCGGAGGTGGCTATGCGGTGCATGCGGGTATCGTCACCGTGCCGCAAAACCTGGTCGCCAAAGTGCCTGATGGAGTAGGCCTGAACGCTGCCGCCTTTACAACATTGGGAGCGATCGCCATGCAGGGAGTCCGGCAGGCCAACCCCCAACTCGGCGAGTTCGTGTGCGTGATCGGCTTGGGACTTCTTGGCCAGATCACCGCGCAGATCCTGCGGGCAAACGGATGCCAAGTGTTTGGTGTGGACACTGCAGAGTCCATGGCTGCGCTTGCTGCACAAACCAGTTGTCACGCTGCCCGCACGCGGTCGGACCAAGGTCTGGAATCCGCATCTACTGCTTTTACAGGAGGACATGGTTTCGATGCCGTCATCATTACAGCGGCGACGCAATCGGCCGACCCGGTCGAACTGGCAACCGAAATTTTGCGGCATAAAGGAGTGATGGTTATTGTGGGCGCAGTGCCCATGAACATACCGAGGGAGCCACATTTCTACAAGAAGGAACTGCAACTTAAGATTTCATGTTCTTACGGGCCAGGGCGCTACGACCCCAAGTATGAGGAGGAAGGCCAGGATTACCCCTACGGCTACGTCCGGTGGACCGAGAACCGCAATATGGAGGCTTTTCTAAAACTGCTCGAATGCCGTAGCGTGGACGTTCAGCCACTGGTCACGCATGTGCTAGACATCGACCAGGCAGACAGGGCCTATGAAATTGTTACTGGCAAAGTATCAGAACGTCACATTGGGATTCTCTTGCAGTACCCCGATACCTCTGAAACGCAGATTTCTGGAGCAATACAGCAAGCGGTCCCCGGTTCCAGTTCCGCACCTTGCCTCGGCTTCATCGGCGCAGGCAGTTTTGCCCAAAAATCTCTCATTCCGTTTGCATGCAAGCAAGGCGAGCTTCGCTGTGTCGTGACTACGCGCGGAACCACTGCGAAGAGCGTGGGCGAGAAATTTCGATTTCGTTCCTATTCCACCAATGCACACGAGATTCTTGCGGATCCAAGTATCAATACCGTCTTCATAGCCACTCGGCACGACACACACGCAAGCTTCGCAGTGGCCGCGCTTGAAAAGGGTAAGAACGTCTTCGTGGAGAAGCCTCTTGCTCTTGATGAAGAGGAACTCGATCGTCTCGTGGGAGTTGCAGGCGTACATGGCGATCGTCGGCTCATGGTCGGGTACAACCGACGGTTCTCGCCCCTAGCTCGCCATGCCAGAAGCATTTTCGAACACATTTCGGGACCGCTGCTTATAAATTACCGGGTCAATGCTGGATTTCTACCAAAAGAACATTGGACACAAACCGATCAGGGCGGCGGTCGTATTCTTGGCGAAGTCTGTCATTTTGTCGACTTAATGCAGTTTCTCACTAGCTCGGAGCCGATGAGTGTGTATGCGGTATCGGTTGTTGCTGACAACGCCCAGTTGCCCGATCACGATAATGTCGTCATCTCTTTGAGATTTCAGAATGGGTCCGTTGGGCAGATAACGTATCTGGCATGCGGGGACAAGTCGCTCGGCAAAGAGCGGGTCGAGATTTTCGGCGGAGGCGAGAGCTTCATCATAGACGATTTCCGCGCAGGTGAACACTACGCTGGCGGTATTCGCCGCCGGGTCAAACTACCGGGTAAAGGGTACCAGGAGGAGGTCCAAGCTTTTCTGCACGCAATCTCCGGTGGGCTGTCCTCGCCAATATCCCTCGATTCGCTCGCCCGAACCAGCCTTGCCACATTGAGGATCCTAGACTCCTTGCGTACTGGCCTGCCGCAGATAGTTTCGTTAAACGACTTTCAAGCACGCCCGAACGCGGCGAACGTCCGGCTGGCAGAAACAGTGGACGCCTGAGCACTGGTCCGGCAGGGAGTTTACTGGAAGTCGACACCCAAATGCGCATCCTGAACATCACCAATCAGGTTCCATACCCAGCTGTTTCCGGCGCTCCGCTGCGTACCTACAACATGCTTCGACGATTGGCAAGGGAGCATGAAGTGTATTTGGCAGCTTTTACAGAGACAGACGAACACAATGACGGGCTTGCGAATCTGCTTCAGACTTGTCGAGAGGTGGTAACGGTTCGACGCAAAAGCCTTAAGCAATCGATGCATTTCGGCAAGATTCTTACGTCCTTGTTGCACGGGGAACCTCCAGAAACCAGGTTGTCATTTTCGGAAGACCTTGCCAGAGAGATACAAGACCTTGTTAATCGAGTGAATTTCGATATTGTCCTTATCGAGCACGGCAGTATGGGACTGTATTTGGAGGCCCTGCCCGCTAAATTACGCAAGAAGGCAGTGTGGGTGCTTCACGACATTGATTTCGATAAGTTCATGCGAATTGCGAATATTACTCAGAGAAAAGGCGCAAAGGCGCGGGCATGGATACACGCAAAGATGATGAAGCGATGGCAGCCCCAGTTTGCGAGTCAATTCCGGTATTGCGTCACAGTGTCTGAACCGGACCGAAAACTGCTGTTGTCTGCGAATGGAAACCTCAGAGTCTGCGTGTCGCCTAACGGAGTGGACACAAATCATTACCGACCGCTCCCTGATGAAACGACTGCTGCCGAGATACTCTTTGTAGGGAATATGGGGTATGAACCGAATGCCGATGCCGCTGTTTACTTTTGTAGAGAGGTGCTGCCTCTTGTGAGAAGAGAGGTGCCCGACGTCAAGGTGTGGATTGTGGGCATTGACCCAGGACCGTCGGTGACGCGACTCGGCGGTGACAAGGTCTTCATTACGGGAGCAGTGCCGGATGTACGCCCTTATTATAAGAGATCGCGTGTTTGCATCGTCCCACTGCGGGCAGGAAGTGGAACGCGGTTGAAAATCCTGGAGGCGATGGCTCTTGGTCGGCCGGTCGTTTCAACTTCTATAGGGTGCGAGGGATTGAACGCGACCGAAGGAGAGAATCTCCTGATAGCTGACGACAGTAAACGGTTTGCCGAGCAGATCGTACGATTGTTGACGGACAGTGAGTTCAGGGCCGGGATAACCCAAAACGCCAGACAATTCGTGACCGCGTTATACGACTGGGATGTAATCGCCGAAAGACTAATGAACGACTTTCGTCAGTTCGCGGGTCAGAACGGCAATGGCGAAGACTGTTCCAGTGACCAAGTTTGGGTCGATCAGCATCTCCAAGCTCCATCTTCTGAGCCACGCGTCCAAGGACACGCGTGATGCCCGTCATGCTCGATGGTGGTTGCAAACACGGCGAGGATTCATGCCTCCGCAGCTAGCTCTTGCTCTGTGTGTTGTTTTCGTGCTGCTCCTTCTGGCGATCGAGCGGCGGACATCCCGTGAGGTCTCGGCGGCAGTTTGGATTCCTACCATCTGGATGTTGATGATAGCAAGTCGGCCGTTAGCCATCTGGTTCGGTATTGTCCCAAGCCACGTGGTGGAGTATGGAGGCAATGAATCCGGCAGTCCGCTGGACCGCTGGACGCTAACGGTTCTGGATATTCTGGCGATCACGATCTTCGTCCGGCGTCAATCTGACTGGTTAGGCACTCTACGGAGGCATAAGTGGCTCGTAGCGCTGTTGGCCTACATGTTTGTCAGCACCTTTTGGTCTGATTTGACGCTTGTTGCGCTCCGGCGTTGGGTTCGGGAGTCAATCGCATTGACAATGGCGTTGTATCTAATGTCGGAGCGGAATCCGCGCCAGGCTCTGGCCAGCGTTTTACGACGATCCGCCTACATCCTCCTTCCGTTTTCGATTGTCTTGATCAAGTATTATCCCATCCTAGGCCGGTCTTACGGGAAGTGGTCCGGGACTGAGATGTGGACTGGGGTAACGGGCCAGAAGAACCTGCTGGGACGCTTGTGCATGATCAGCGCCTTCTTCCTGTTATGGGAGGTGTATCGGCGATGGTGGCGTCCTTCCCGCGTAGGTGCAGACCGTTACCAGATGTTGTCCGACGTCTCTGTCATCCTCATTGCACTGTACTTGCTCATCCGCTCGCGTTCTGACACCTCAACCGTGACCCTGGTCGTGGGGATTGCATTTTACCTTGGCTTGCTTCTGTTCCGAAGACTGAAATTTACAATACCAAAACTCGGCATGTCGCTGATGGTGATCGCCCTGATGGTTTTCGGTACTGCGACACCTTTCGTGGGAGGCGCAACTGTCGTGAGTTTTACCTCGGCGCTGGGCCGCGATACGACGTTAACCGGCCGGACCCAAGTTTGGGCCGACATTTTGCCAGCGCGCGCGCAGCGGCCGTTGTTCGGTTACGGCCTAGGCAGCTTCTGGACCGATGAGCGCAGAGCTTTCTATGACATTCCGACTGCACACAATGGATATTTGGACGTCCTTCTGGAGTTGGGGGAAACGGGTCTCGCCATTTACGGGATCTGGCTGCTCTCTTTCGTCCGACAGATGCGCCGCGCGATGACCGGCGATTGGGAGTGGGCCAGTCTGGCGATTTGTTTTCTGATCATGGGTCTGCTGTATAATATCAGCGAGTCTGCACTCAACACCTTCACGGAGCAGATGACGGTAGTGCCCCTACTAGCCTCTTTCGTGGTGTTCGGTGAGCGGATACAGGGTGGTGGACTTAGTTGACTCTCGAGGCCCTTCCCAGCAAGACGCGCCAGGTCCGCTTGCTGCCATCGGTTCGCAGACTTGGCACAAACTGACGCCGTAGCGGTCGTCCCCTACAATCGGAATTGCAGCAAAGGGTATTCACCCTGGATGCCAATGGTCTGAGGGAGTGCCCATTTGGGCAAGCGGCTCGGACCATCTTGTTGAGTGCTGTTGTCATTGTCAGTATCTGAATCGATGGTGCACAGGAACCGCATAGCACTGTTGTACAAACCGAAAACACGACTAAATCCGCCTGTTTGTATGTACTTTCGGGTGGCTGCTCACACACCGCCTTCTGCTATCGTGGGCAATTATGAGCATCCGAAAGACACTTCCCCCTATGTACATAAGGACATTCGTAGTGCTTGTCTCTTCCCTTACGCTCCCAATGGTGGCCCTTGCTGCAACACACTGGGTTAGCCCGACTGGATCATCGAGTTGGTCAAGCTGCGTCGGCAGTACGCCGCTGTCGGGAACGTCAGCATGTTCTCTGGATACCGCGAACGGGAGTGCAGTTGCGGGTGACCTCGTTTACCTGCGTGGAGGAACGTACGATCTCGGTGGCAGCAGTGGTATTCAGCCCACGAACAATGGCCTCGCTGGCACTCCTCCAACGATGATTACGTTCCAAGCGTACTCAAACGAAACACCGACACTCGTCAACGGTAATGACCCGTTTGATTTGTCCGGCGTCAGCTACATCAGTATCAAGGGTCTGACTTTCGGCACAATGATTGTTAGTTGGGGCCGTATCGAGAATGGGGCACACCACAACGAAATCGCCAACAACACCTTCAACACCTCTGCTGGTGGTGGACCGACTCTGATCATCACCGGCGCAAGCAATAAGAAGTGGGTGACGCACAACTGGATTCACGACAATCACTTCATTGTCACCGGGCAAGCAAATGGCGGCGAAGGTAAGGGATGCACGGATGGCGGCGGTGATGTAGTCAACATCGGAGTTGCTCAGGGCGCGTACGGCAATTCTTCTGACAACGACAATTACAACACCATTGAAAACAACTTCTTTGAGCACGCCCCGCATGCCGCTTTTGACAATTATGGAATGTACATCGTGTTCCGTAACAATATCATTCACAATGAGCCGTGGTCGCCGGGATGCAAGACCTATACTAACCCTCCGACTTACAGCAGCTCGAATTACAACGGAATGTTTGGGCACCGCAATTTTCAGATCACCGAGGACTACGATCGCCCGGCAACGTATGTTCTGGTGGAGGGGAACCGGTCGGGATATGCTGGTGTGAATGATGCCAATGACGGGGCGGATGACTTCTCCCTTGCAGCTCCTCAAAATATTGTTCGCTACAATTTCTTCTATGCCGCGATGAACCCCGGCTTAATGTTCAAGTATTCCTGGGGTTCTGGGCTGAACAGCGGCGGCAATGGCGGCACCTACAATCGAGTTTACAGTAATACTCTCTACGACAACGGTCTTGGCTATCCTTGGGCACATACTTGTGGACTTTCGACGTGCCCGTGGCCGCAATCGAATATCTCGCTCTATGTTGGTGGTTCGGGTCTTGGCAATGTGCTGAAGAACAATCTCATGTACTTGAGCAGCAGTTTCAAATACTGGACCTCGGATGTTATGGACAAAGGGGCGCCGTCAAACGGATGGTCAGAGATTACCGGGCTTGTGGCTAACAACTGGTGCACGGGGACACAATCTTCGAATGGCGGGTGTTCTGCTTACGGAGATCCAAAATTCACAAACCCCGATCTATCGAATCCATCCAGCAAGACGTTACCGGACCTCAGTTTACAATCCACATCTGGTGCGATCGACGGTGGTACTTACCTGACCACTGCGACTAACTCGGGCAGCAACTCGACAACCCTGACCGTAGCTGATGCCTTGTATTTTCAGGACGGCACATGGGGCAGCGACTTAGCCCGAGCGTCAGCCGGGTTAGGCGGGACGATGCAGCCCGACTGGATCGCGATCGGCACCGTGACGAGCACCGTGCAGATCGGTTCTATTTCGTACGGAAGTTACAATGCTCCGGCCGGCACCATCACGTTAGCCTCCCCGATGACCTGGAGCAAGGGAGCACCCATATGGCTCTATAAGAGATCGGACGGTAGTCAGGTTCTCTATGGAGCTGCGCCAGATTACGGCGCGAATGAGTATTCGGGCGCTGGTAATGGAAACCCACAGCCGCCCACAAATCTACAGGTAACAGTAAACTGAGATGGACCAGAGTTTTTAGAGTGACTCTTACCGTTCAGGAGCATACCTCCGACAAGACATTTATCGTTGACCCGAATGCGTCCGTCCTTGTGACTGGAGCTGCTGGCTTCGTCGGATCCCGGGTAGTGGGTGCACTGCTACGCCTCGGTTTCAAGCAGGTGCGTTGCGGCGTGAGGCGGTCAAGTGATCTCGGATTACTTCGAGCCGAGATTCCACCAGATCAGGCAGCAAGTTGCCAGATAGTCGAAGCCAACCTACTTTCGAACGCGGAATGCAGTGAGCTCGCGAGGAATGTTGAGCTCGTTTATCATCTTGTTGCCGGTCGTGGAAAGTCGTTCCCGAACTGCTTCCAGGGATCGGTCATCACGACCCGGAACCTGCTCGACTCCCTGCTCGCGCAAAAGCGGCTCAAGCGATTCGTGAACGTGAGCTCATTTGCTGTGTACTCCCGGTTCCAGAGTAGCCGGGGAGACATTTGGGACGAAACATGTCCCTTGGAAAAGAATTTGGATGAGCGCCACGACGCGTACGTTTATGGCAAACTCAAGCAGGATGAATTGGTGCTGGAATACCAGAAGCGCTTTGGGCTGCCAGTCACCATCTTGCGGCCTGGGATTGTCTTTGGCCCAGGCAAAAGGGCGATTCCTGGTTTTGTGGGTATAGACACCTTTGGTTTTTTCATGCACTTGGGTGGAGGCGGGCGACTCCCATTGACCTATGTCGACAACTGCGCTGAAGCGATTGTAATTGCTGGACTGGTGAAAGGTGTCGATGGGGAAGTGTTTAACGTGGTTGACGACGAACTCCCCAAGAGCCGGGATTTCCTGCGGGCGTACAAACGACAGGTGAGGGATTTCATATCGGTGCCACTCCCATACACCGTAACTTATGCCCTCTGCTCCCTCTGGGAGTGGTACTCAAAACGCTCGGAAGGGCAATTGCCGCCGGTGTTCAACCGCCGCGAATGCGTTTTCTCTTGGAGAGGACACAGGTACTCGAATCAGAAGGTGAAAGAGCGTTTGGGGTGGCACTGTCGCGTGCCCATGCAAGAGGCATTGCGGCGATATTTCGAGTATCAGAGGAATGGCTGAACCAGAAAAGACTCGAGTCGCGATCATAGGCTGCGGAATGATCGCCGATCAGCACGCAGATCAGTTGCGTTACCTGCCGGGCTGCGAACTCGTCGCCGCGTGTGACACTGACGAGTTGATGGTTGTCCAGCTCGCTGATCGGTTTCGGATTCCCCAGATCTTTACCGACGCAGGGCGGATGCTCGAAGCAGGGAGCATAGACGCGGTCCACATCACAACACCCGCCCAGTCCCATTTTCCGCTGGCACGATTATGCCTGGAAGCGGGCTGCCACGTTTATGTGGAAAAGCCTTATACTCTCAATGCGGCAGAAGCAGATGAATTACTCGGCCTTGCGCAGAACGTGCATCGACACATTACTGTCGGACATAATCTTCAATTTAGTCCTGAAGCGCTGCGGCTCCGCAAATTGGTCCAGGATGGATTCTTGGGTGGTCCGCCAGTTCATCTGGAGTGCATCCAGTGCTACTCGCACGATGAACCAACATATGGCAAAGCGGTCCTCGCCGACCCGACACACTGGGTACGTCGTTTGCCAGGTTCACTTTTGCACAATCTGGTAAGTCATGGCATCGCGAAGATTGCTGAGTTCCTTCACGGCGATTCACCACAACTCGTGTCCGTGAATTTCTCGAGTCCATATCTGATGGAACACAATCATGCCGACATCGTTGATGAAGTCAGAGCAGTGCTCCGAGATGAACGGGGGACAACGGCCTTTTTCCTCTTTACGACCCAGTTTGGGGAGGGATCGAACGAACTCCGTCTTTTCGGCAGAGCTGGCAATCTCATCCTCGACAACAACTATAGAACTGTGATTCGCGTTCGCCCCTCGACATACAAGAGTTACCTCCGCTATTTTTGCGGGCCGTTGTCCCACGCGAGGGAGCACGCCAGCAACACGATCGTTAACATTCGCCAGTTCGCCCGCAAGGAATTTCAGATGGACTTCGGGATGAGAAAGCTGATGGAACTTTTTTACCGTGCGATACGGGAAGGCAGTCCCGATCCAATCGCACCTGCTGAAATCCTCCGCACCGCCCGAATCATGGACGCTATCTTTGCTCAAATTCCCAAGACTGGTAACTAATCACTAATCTTCTCTGGTGTATCTTTGTAAATTAACATCATTTATGTCTTCAACGGTAGCGGTAAAGCATCATTCGCCCGTGTTAACAACCCCTGAAGGGCTTGGTGCTGATCTATCTCAAATCGACGGACGGCCAACTCGGCCTTCTTCTGCAAGGCAGCTTGCCGGAATTGCCTTTCTGTCACTTGGTATTTGTTCGCTAGCAAATTACCTCTTGGCTTTTCTGGTGGGTCTTCCGCTAAGCACTCCCTGGTCACGAAGCAGAAGCATCGGAATCTACCGTCGGATTGGCCCTGAAACTGGCCCCCAAGTATTCGCTGCTGGATCGTCCTTACTGATCTATGGCCTGGATTGGCCGCAGATCTCCGAATCTCTTGGTAAAGGGATTGAAAACTGGAGCGTGGGCGGCTCCTCGCCGGAGATTTGGGAAATATTTCAACAGCGTCGACCGAATCCGGCCATGACGATCATTGGCGTCTCACTGTATGACATGAACGAAATGCGGCTGACACCAGACCGTGCGAGCTACGTGCCTCTGCAACAGTCCATTAGTGATCTTTGGCACTCAAGGACCGGTTCTGATCTGAGCAGTCGAATTCTCACACAGTATGTGGTGAACTACGTCAGAGTCGTATTCCCGACGGCAGGCTGGAGTGATAAGGTGCTGGTCGAGGTGCGTCATCGTCTTGCAGACGCCGTGGGACTTGGGGCACGCCTCGGCGACTATGAAGGTGTTGTCCAAGAGCGAGAAGGGGTTCTGGATGCCGGCGATTTTGGCATGAAGCTTACCGACTGGTCCTCCGGGAGGATGCGTCGCCGCTTGGCTGCACTCCGGGCCGAGAACCACGGCATCCATGAGTTTCTCCGCGGTCCGAAGCGTCGGGCGTTCGAGAGAATCTTGTTTACGGCCCAACAGCACGGACCTGTCGTCATCGTAGTCTTGCCGGTTTCGCAATCCTATATGAAAGAGTTCCTCGACAAGAATGCGCTGAATGAGTTTGAGAGGATGTTAAACGAAGATATGAACGCGGTACCTAGGGCGACGGTCGTGCGACTGGACCGAGTCCCAGATATCACGAATGACGACTACTTTTCGGATGCCGCGCACCTAAACTCGTACGGGCGTCGTTTGACTACGCCCGTTTTCTTAAATGAAATCAGCCAGAGTACGAAACAAAAATAGGCGCGCAACGTGCTCACGGGCCGCGCGCCTGCCAATGAAGGACAACGTTAGAAGTGACAGCGAAAAACCTGTATCACCTCGACTGCCGGCACCTCTGGCCGCGTTGGCCCGTAAACCTTAGAGGCAATGGCGACTCAGTCGGCGTCGACCCTTACGAATAGGAGTGCGATGAACAATAGGGGCACTGGCATGTGGCAAAGATGGTGCAATAATGCGTACAAATCGCCCGAGACAACAGCCATCATTCATTGCCAGGCGAATGAAACTCCAAGGCGGTGGACCTGGGGCGAGTTGATCCACACCGCGGAACTGTACTCCACAGCATTGACTAGCAATGGCATTAAGAGGGGTCAAGTATGTGCCTTGATCGCCAGGCACAACGCACTCTTCTATCCCGTGTACATGGCGTGCGTCTGCGCGGGCGCGATACCGGCGATACTTGCGTACCCGAATCCACGTTTACACCCTGATAAGTTCCGGGAAGGCATCGAGGGAATGAGCCGCCGCTCAGGGCTTGACTGGATTCTCACAGAAGGTGCGCTCGATAGTGTCTTAAGTCCGCTACTTGATGACGAGCACTGTACAATTCGAGGGCTGCAATTCCCTTTCGAGGGCAATGAGTACGTGGAGCGGGTATTGTCCAGTGCGCAAGTCGAAGCTCACTACGCCCCGCGTGAGTCGGATCCATTGCTTTTACAGCACTCGTCTGGAACTACAGGATTGCAAAAGCCAGTACTCCTCTCCCACAGTACGGTGCTCGAGCATGTAACCCGGTACGGCGAAGTTCTACGAATCCGCCCCGAGGACAAGGTGGTTAGTTGGCTGCCCTTGTACCACGACATGGGCTTAATTGCGGCCCTTCATCTGCCGCTGGCATTGGGGATTCCGACCATTCAGATAGATCCTTTCGAGTGGGTCCTCGACCCTGTTGTCCTCCTGCAAGCCGTCACGACCGAGCGCGCGACCTTGACGTGGCTGCCGAACTTTGCGTTTAGCATGATGGCCGACAAGATCAAGGACGAGGACCTGGAGAACGTTGATCTAGCCAGTTGGCGAATGGTGATCAACTGCTCCGAACCCGTGAGGTATGACGATCAAGAGAAGCTTTTTCGGCGCCTGGCCGCGCGCGGGCTCAGAAGAGATGCCATCTCATCTTGTTACGCTATGGCAGAGACTACTTTCGCGGTCACACAGACGCCGCCCCAGAGTGAACCTCGGACTCTGGGCATCGCTCAATCATCACTCTCCAAGGGCCTCGCACAGCCGGTGTTCGACGGTTGCGCAGTCAAAATGTGTGTGTCGTCAGGGCAATTGATTCCAGGATGTCAAATCCGAATCGTGGACGACCAGTGCAATGACTTGGACGATCGGAACGTAGGCGAGATATTAATCAAGTCGGTCACAATGTTTGATGGGTATCGCAACTACCCAGAGAAGACTGCGGCAGCCATGCGGGATGGGTGGTATTTGAGCGGAGATTATGGTTTCAAGGACGGACCCGACTATTACGTCATAGGAAGAAAAAAGGACATCGTGATAATCGCCGGCAATAATATTTATCCTGAGGATGTTGAGTCGGCCATCAATGCCCTGGCAGGCGTGATCCCGGGGCGGGTCGTTGCGTTTGGCGAGGAAGATCCCCAGTTTGGCAGCGAGCGCCTATCCATAGCTGCTGAGACGGCCCTCACAGAGGAAGCCGAGCTCCAGAAACTTCGTTTGGAAATCCTGAAAGCAGGTATGGCGATAGACCTCACGATTACGAACGTCTATTTGGTGCCCCCACGATTCTTGGTAAAGAGTTCCGCCGGAAAGCTAAGTCGGGCGGCAAACAAAGAACGCATTATCCGCCTAAGGAAGCAGTCCGATATGGCGAAGCAGCCGATGGAGATGTGATGATCGCAGATGAATTGAAAACAGTTATTTTGCGGGTGCTAAAACTTAATGACTGGGAAATAACTGATACGACCACTGCAGCCGAAGTTCCCGGCTGGGACTCCCTCAGTCATATTAACGTCATTTTGGCTGTGGAACAGCACTTCGGCGTGCGTTTCAAAGGTGCTGAAGTTCTGAGACTGAAGAATGTTGCTGACCTCCAGCGTCTGCTTGATTCTAAAGTGGCCGAACAGCGTTAAAACACTAAACACCCATAAACCGATTTTTATGTGATCTATGGGACTATCCTTTACCTCGCCGGAATTCCTGATATTTTTGGTAGTATGCCTCGCCCTGATGAGCCGGATGCGAGGTGTATCGGCGCAAAGTTGGCTGCTGATTATAGTCAGCTGCCTGTTTTATCTAAGTTTCGGGGTCGCTGGCGTAATCGTACTGGCGCTGACAGCATTTGCCGATTTCCAAGTGGGGCGGCGACTAGCAGTCGCGCCTACGCCTGAGGCTCGCAAACGATTGTTGCTTATCGGTATTGCCGTCAATATCGGACCCCTCGCTCTATTCAAATATTCTGGATTCCTAGCCGACAGCTTGGCTAGCCTTCTGCATCCGTTCGGTGTGCGCGTGTGGGTCTCAGTTGATCCTCTCTTGGGTATTGTCGGTCTCTCATATTTTTCTTTCAGCGGGATGAGCTACATCCTGGATATCTACTACGAAATCATCGAACCAACACAAAGCATCAGCCAGTTTGTCTGTTATCTGTTGTATTTTCCAAAGCTGGTCGCTGGCCCAATTGTTCGAGCTGGGGAATTGCTGCCGCAGTTCAATCGTGGTGCCCGGTTTACTGCTGACGACTTCGAGACGGGCTGCGCATACCTTCTGGTCGGAGCGGTGAAGAAGTTGTTGATTGCGGATCGACTGGCTGGCCACGTAGGCATGATTCTTGCCGCACCGCAGCACTACAACGCCCTTACGCTCGTGCAAGGAATGATCGGCTACACAATAGAGATCTATGCCGACTTTTCCGGCTATTCAGACATGGCGATCGGCTGTGCAAGACTTATGGGCATAAGATTTCCACAGAATTTTCTGATGCCTTACAGTTCAATTAACATCGCCGAGTTCTGGCGACGGTGGCACGTGACAATGTCCCGTTGGTTCCGGGACTATTTGTTCCTGCCGCTTGAGATTGGGAGCCGTAGGACACGAAATGCGAACGTCAGAGTTGCCCGAAACATGATCATCACCATGCTCGTCTGTGGCCTCTGGCATGGAGCCAGTTGGAACTTTGTTGTCTGGGGTGGGCTGCACGGTATTGCGCTATCTGCATACCTCATCTATGCAACGAATAGGCGGCGTCAATCGCGCGGTCAAACACAATCGGCATTTCATCCCGCAACCCTGGCTGCCCGGGCGCTTACCCTTTCGACTGTGATGGTGGGCTGGATAATATTCGGAACAGCCAGCTTAACAGTCGCTTTCCAATATCTATTGCGGTTGTTCACCTGGGCCACTGATGGTGTGTCCCTCGGCTCACCATACATCCTGCCCCTTGCTGCACTAGTTTTCGTCGTACATTTTGTTATAGCCAAGGATCGGAATGTGATCGAGGAACTGCCGACATTGTCAGTGCGGGCTCGCGTTTTTGCGTACGCCTCTTTAATGCTCGCACTTACCGCTCTAGTTCAAACGGAGGCTGTTCCGTTTGTCTACGTGCATTTCTAGGGACTGTCGCATCCCCTGTAATTCGGTGCAATCGTACTGAGCTAGGCATGGACATGGAGTACGTGATCATCAACGATATCCCGACCCCCTGGCGCGAGCCCGTATTCGAGCGCGTCTACGCAAAGTTGGGGGGGGCCGTTCGCGTCGTCTATTTTAAGAATAATGAGAAGCGTCGCCTTTGGACATTCAACATGGGAAGTCATCCAAAAACGATTTTAAAGGGTTTGACATTGACTACCAGAGGCTCGGAACGCTTTTTCAATCCGGGAATACTGCCCTTGTTGCTTCAGCAACGACCGGATATGGCCTTGGTCTTTGCCAGTATTAAGGATCCAAGTGCGTGGCTGGCCGTCATCCTGTGTCGATTGCTAGGAACGAAAATTGCGTTGCTAGACGATAGTTGGCTAGGACGGGATGGTGATGTCGGCGGTGTGCGGCGATGGGCACGACAGTTGATGTACAACCGTTTCGGCGACGCCTTCGTGGGAACGAGCCGACGAACGCTAGAAATGTTTAAGCACTACAACCATCGCATTAAGGACGAGCAGTGTTTCCTGAGTCATTTAGTAGCGGACAATGATTATTTTGAAAAGCGTCTGGCCGGCCGGCAGCTGGAGCGCCGCTTCGATTTGATGTTCTCAGGCCGGATCGTAAAGGTTAAGAACCCGGTTTTCTTTGCCCAGGTAGCAGCCGGCATCAAAGCGCGGTTGGGAAGCTGCCGTGTGCTTGTCATCGGTGCTGGCGATGCAGACCTCATAGCCGACATGGAGAAACTATTCCAGCAACACGGCGTTTCTGTCGAATTTGCCGGGTTCATTCCACATGCAGAGCTGCCCGACTATTATGCGCAGAGCCGGCTCCTTTTGCTACCGACCTCCGGGGATTGTTGGGGCGTCGTCATCAACGAAGCGATGGCTGCGGGCACGCCGGTGATCACAACAGAATGGACAGCTGCGGCGGGTGAACTTGTTCAGCACGAGCGAAATGGCTACGTCCTGCCCATGGATGTTGAAACTTGGGCCTCAGCTGCGACCGAGTTGCTCTCCAGTGATTCCCGATGGGGATCCTTTTCGCGGCACGCGCGCCAGACCGTGATGGAGTTTAACTACGAACGAGCAGCCAAGGGCATTCTCGATGCGGTCGCCTACTTGGCAGACGAGACGTGAAGTTATGTTCAGTCGGTCTCGTACTAGGCTTGCGTTTCGCCCAGGTATCATTCACCAAACGGCCAGCATTTTCGTGATCGCTTGTTCGTCGAAATGAGTAGTCACAAAATTAATGTGACTGCCTGCCTACGCAGTTCACGGTATTATCACCTAGCAGAGGCAAAAAACATGAATTCTAAAAGCAGTCGCAAAAACGGTGCTGACAGCCGCATATTGATGTTCTCTCATAGGAATATCTTTGAACCGATGGTCTGGCGCTGCCCCTTTCAGGAGTTTCAAAAAATCATTCAGGAAGTCGACTCCGTCGATGTAATAGCGCCAATCGCCAAAAGTTGGTATCCCACTGGGAAAAGAGCAGCCTTGCGACTTGGAGAGTACGTGAAGATCCCTATCAATCCTGGAGTTCCTCAGGTGACTGTGGATCAGGACTACGATATGTTTTTTGCCATCTGCGACGGACCATCCGACCTGCTTCACCTAACCTCAGTCAAGCATTGGCGCGCCCGGTGCAAGGTTTCCGTTTGCTGGCTAGTTGAGTTCTACGTCAGAGAGATGGATGGCTATAAGAGTTGCATGGAGGTACTGCGCGAGTTCGATTATGTCGTCTTTATGTTCACCGTCAACGAGCCCTTTCAAAAGGCTATCAAGGGTCGCGGACAATATCTACCTGCTGGAATTGACACCCTGCGCTTTTGTCCCTATCCCCGGCCGCCAGTGAGATCAATCGATGTACTGAGCATCGGCCGCAGGGCGCCTGCAATCCACAATGCGCTACTGCAAATGGCAAAAGAAGAGGGCAAATTCTATGTTTACGATACCATCAATGCCCTGCGCGCCTACGACCTGGATGAGCACCGTTTCATGTTCGCTAACATGGCGAAGAGAAGTCGCTATTTCATTGTGAGCCCCGGAAAGTTTGACAGTACGGAACAGACCGGCGGCCAAAGCGAGTTTGGGTACCGCTATTTTGAAGCGGCAGCACCCGGCACGATCATGATTGGAATGCGGACTAACAACAAGGAGTTCGACAAAATCTTCAATTGGGAAGATGCCGTCATCGAGGTACCATTCACCTCCGATGAAATCGTCTCCGTCATTCGGGAACTTGATAAGCAGCCCGAGAGGCAGCGCCGTATCAGCCAAACCAATGTGCTTCAGTGTCTTCTTAATCATGACTGGGTGTACAGGTGGGAAGCGGTGCTCAAGTTCGTCGGAATGGAGCCGCTTCCCCTGCTACACGCTCGAAAACAGAAGCTAATGGATATCGCTGAAGTAGTGAAAGGGGCTTCACATGAGCTTCAGCATTCGCGGATGTGACGACGTACTGTCAGTTCGGAAGGTCTTAAGCAAACGCGCCATTTTTACAAAAACGGGCACTTCTGTAGGAGACCAAAATGAAGATTGTGATTTTTTGCGGGGGAAAGGGGCTAAGGCTGCGAGAATACTCGGAAAATGTACCGAAGCCGCTGGTGCCAATCGGCGATGCTCCTGTGATGTGGCATCTGATGAAATACTATTCTCATTACGGCCACAAGGATTTCATACTTTGCTTGGGGTACAAAGGTGAGACGATCAAGAAGTTCTTTCTAAATTACAACGAAGCTCTTTCGAGCGACTTTGTCCTTTCCGATGGCGGTCGGAGGGTCGAGCTTTTGAGTACCGACTTTCGTGACTGGCAGATTACGTTTGCGGATACGGGAGCGAAGTCTCTGATCGGTGAGCGCCTTCTGGCTGTCCGAGAACACGTTAAAGATGAAGAAGTCTTCTTGGCGAATTACGTCGACGGGCTAACGGATGTGAATTTGGACTTGGTGATCGATCGCTTTTTCAAGTCAAACAAAACTGCGTGCTTCGTGTCAGTCCCTCCTACGCAGACCTTCCATTTGGTAGAGACTGACGGCACGTCACGAGTTACGCGAATCAAGCATGCCGAGACCTCAAACAAGTGGATCAATGGTGGATACTTCGTCCTGCGTCAGAGGGTCTTTGATTACATGCGACCGGGTGAGGATCTGGTAGATCAGCCGTTCCGTCGACTCATTGAAGAAGGCGAGTTGATCACGTACAAGCACACCGGTTTCTGGGCCTGTATGGACACGTTTAAGGAACGTCAACAGCTTGAGGATTTGTGGTCCAAAGGTGCAGCCCCGTGGCAAGTCTGGCTTAACAACCCGAATCGAGGTCGATCCGGGCCGCAAGAGTCTGCAATCAATTGTAAACAAAATGCTTACATCCCGATTCGCTCGTCGAGCGAACATCCGACAGACCCTGTTATTTCTTCATTTATCGTAGACAGTAAGGTATAATTCAATTCTCCCCAGTTTCTTAACTCCCCTATGATTTCGTATCGCGAGCGTGTTCTTGCGGAACTATGCGCTCGTGACCGATTCTCCTCCAATTTCGGCTTGACCTAAAACCTAACTTGGCTCATAGGCCAATACCGAGATTGAACTGTGAGAAGCAAAATAAGCGGAGCATTTTCCACTTTTTGATCTCTCAATTGTTCGGTCACGCCTTGCGGAGGGAAAAATGAAGGTTGTTATTTTTTGTGGTGGAATGGGCTTGCGGCTGCGCGAGTACTCTGAGAACGTGCCGAAGCCATTGGTACCAATCGGCGACGCTCCCGTCATTTGGCATCTGATGAAGTACTACTCCCACTACGGCCATAGTGATTTTGTCTTGTGTCTGGGGCACAAGGCCGAGTCGATCAAGAGATTCTTCCTTGATTACAACGAGGCCCTCTCACGTGACTTTGTCCTCTCAAAGGGGGGGCAGGATGTCAAACTGCTGGGCACTGACTTTTCAAATTGGCGTATCACATTTGTGGACACTGGAGCCAACGCCCTTGTCGGGGAACGCCTGCTGAACGTACGCGATCATCTGAAGGGGGAGGACATTTTCCTTGCGAACTATGTCGATGGCCTTACGGATATCCATCTCAACAAGGTCATCGAGCACTTCAAGGAATCTGGCAAGACCGCCTGTTTCATCTCAGTGCCGCCAACTCAAACCTTTCACCTAGTTGAAACTGACGATGATTCACGGGTAACCGGAATCAACCATGCGGCGAGTTCAAACACTTGGATTAATGGCGGTTACTTCGTTTTCAGAAAGGAAATCTTTGACTACATTCAGCCAGGTGAAGATCTAGTCGACGCACCGTTCCAGCGCCTAATCGACGCTGGTGAGCTTATCACGATCAAACATGAAGGGTTTTGGGCCTGCATGGATACCTTCAAAGAGCGGCAGCAGTTGGAAGATCTCTGGTCCAGAGGTTCAGCACCTTGGCAGGTCTGGTTAAAGAACGGCAAAGCTAGTGCGGCTCAGGTCCCAAGTTCTTGTGCGGCTGCTAGCCTCGTATAGGAAGACTATTCGAATACGTGACAGCATACTAGGCGGTGTGGTGGAGATCTCGTGATCAGCAGTTCCGTCCCACAATTAGAGAAAGAAGCGTTGGATTCGCAGTCCGAGCACTTGCGCACCGATCACCTGCTACACAACATCGGACAACGTGCGGTGTCGGGCGGATTTGTGACTGTCGTGGCACAGGCAGCTAAGTTTGTCTTGACCTTTGCGGCGGCTGCTATTCTGGCACGACTTCTAACGCCCGGAGAGTTTGGTCTCGTCGGAATGGTACTTGGTGTGACTGGGCTCGTTGGTGTCTTCAATGAGCTTGGGCTTTCTACCGCAACAGTCCAACGGCAGGAGATCACGCAACAGCAGGTTTCGAACCTATTCTGGATCAATGTAGCTGTCAGCGGGGTTGTAAGTCTCGCTACCTGTGGTTTGGCACCGTTGCTTGCCAAGTTCTATCGCGATCCACGTGTGACTTGGATCGCAGTCGCGCTGTCGGCGATGTTTATCTTGACTGGTTCGACGGTCCAACATCGTGCGATTCTGACTCGGCAGATGCGTTTCCGAGCAGTTGCCATAATCGATGTGACGTCGATGTTCGTAGGCTTCTCGGTGGCATGCTTGTTGGCGTGGATGGGATTAGCTTATTGGGCATTAGTCGCACAGCAACTGGCAAATGCACTCGCGTGCCTTGTGCTCATCTGGTGGACTTCCAAGTGGCGACCAAGTTTGCCACGGCGGAACAGTGGTGTTCGACCCTTGTTAAGCTTTGGAGCGCACCTTACGGTTGCCGATTTTGTAGGCCGGTTGTCAGTTAACAGTGATACGGTTCTCATTGGCCGGTTTTTTGGAGCGGTACCACTGGGACTATACACTCGTGCGTCCGTGCTGTTGGCACGTCCCTTGGAACAAGTTTTTGCTCCGATCAATGCCGTTATGGATCCGGTTTTGGCGCGGCTGCAGGCTGACCCGGAGCGCTACCGACGGACGTTTCTGCGCACTTTCGACGCTCTCGCGATGCTTGTGTTTCCGTTCGCAGCGATCTGTCTGGCCTTATCGAAACCCCTGGTTCTATTGATTCTCGGTCCAAAATGGACCGATGTCATTCCGCTGTTTGGGGCATTTGCTCTCGTTGCCATCACGTCGCCTCTGTCTAGCGTAGTGTCGTGGCTCTACCAGAGCCAAGGAAGAGGTAAAGACCAGCTCCGGAGCCATACGAGTGCCGGACTAGTGACCGTCTTGGCGTACATCGTGGGGCTTGTGTGGGGCCCACGTGGCCTGATCATTTCGCTCGCGATTACGAGCGCCGCAATCAGATTACCGATTGTGTACTACATCGCCGGTCGGAGTGGCCCAGTATCGACAAGGGACTTGTGGTACAGCTTTGTGTCACAGCTGCCAGCATGGGGGACGGTTTATCTTGCTACGTTGTTGGTGCGTACAGCCGTGTCGAATTCGTTGCCTATTGTTCAAGTCATAGTGTGTACACCAGTCGGTTTAATCATAGGAGGAGCTTCTTTGTTGCTGTTTCGTCGGTTTCGCGAAAACGGCCTTTATGCCCTTAGTGTCGTAAAGAGTGCCGTACAACAATGGGGAGAGCGCGATGTCGCAAAAGTTAGTAACTTCGCCGATTGATGCAGCCACAAATGACGTGAGCCGGCGGGCACCCGGCAAAGTCGGCTTCTTTGGGATATTCGGGATACAGAATCTAGGTAACGAGTGCACACTGCAGGCGATTGTCGAGAATGCTCGTGAACGACTAACAGCGGCACAGTTGTTTGCGATCTCATTTAATCCACACGACACGGAGCTTCGACACGGTCTGCCCGCTGTCCCGATCTCTTACCAGGATTTCTCGAAAGTTCGGCCTGGCCGCCTGGCAAAGACATTTAGAATCCTATTTAAGCGGATACCTGGCGAGTTAAAGGATTGGGCGCGAGCGGTCAAAAACCTCCGAGGCACGGATCTGGTCGTAATGACCGGTACCGGTATGTTGACCGACTATAGTACAACCGCGTTTGGCTTTCCCTACCATGTATTCCAATGGGTACTTGCGGCTCGATTGGCGGGGTGCCGCGTACGTTTTGTCGGAGTGGGAGTAGGCCCGATTTATGAGCGGCTGAGCCGGATATTCATTCGTTGGGCATTGACTCTAGCCGATTATAGGAGCTTCAGAGACGACTTCTCCCGCAATCGAGTCGCCCCCGTCTACGACAGCGCGAGAGACTACGTTTTTCCCGATTTGGTCTTCAGCTTGCCCGCCAGAACCTTTCCCGCGCGTAGAACCCAAGCGCGGGACAGGCGTCAGGTTGGCCTTGGAATTATGGATCACCGGGATATTCACCTGTTCACGAAATCCGAACAGGAACAAGCGTATTCAGCCTACCTCGACAAAATGTGCGAGTTCGTGGAGTGGCTGCACAAAACCGGGTACCAGGTTCGAATTCTTCAAGGTGATGCTAAGCACGACGTTGCTGCTCGAGCAGATCTCAGGACGAGATTAGCGCGGAGGGGCGTAGACTACGAGAAGGCTGGTGTTTTCGATGAAGGTGCCTCTTCTGTTGACGAATTACTGCATCAACTCGCACAGGTCGACATAGTAGTATCGCCTCGGTTCCATAATCTGTTGCTTGCAATGATGATGCAGATTCCCGCGATTTCCATTTCGTATGATCCTAAGAGTGATGAGTTGTTGGAAGGGATCGGCTTGGGTAAGTATCGTCAAGAGCTCTTTCAGCTTGATGTTCAACTCTTGAAAGAGCAGTTTGTGGAGCTATCCGGGCGAATCCACGACGTTAGGCCCATGCTCAATGATAAAGTGAAACAATATAGGAATTTGCTGGACAGGCAGTATGATCTCATCTTTGGTGACCTCAAAGGAAGTAGTGTTCGGTAATTTACTTCACGGATAACTTTACAGAGGAAACATGCAAAAGGTGGTAACTGAAAACTACGGGCAAAAAGACTACTGGATTGTTCAGAATCAGCAGTACGCAGAACCGAGCTTCCGGCTTTTCAAATGCGCGCGGATGCTGACCAAATTGGCGAACGGCAGGGAGTGTCGACTTTTGGATGTCGGGTGTGGGCCGGGAGCTTTACGCGAGCTCTTACCCGCAAACATCAGCTATCACGGAATCGATATAGCGTTACAGAGGCCTGCTAGCACTATGCGGGAAGTAGACTTCGCCAAGAATCCAATTTCCTACGACGCACGACGCTTTGATTTCATCGTCGCCTTAGGTGTGCTGGAATATATGGGCACAGTGCAGAGCCAGAAATTCCAGGAAATAAAGAATATTTTGAATGAAAATGGCAAGTTCATCATGTCTTACATCAACTTCGGTCACTTCCGACGATTAGTGTGGCCGAACTATAACAATGTGCAGTCGATCCGAGCAATTGGCGATAGCTTGAATGAGGTATTCAAGGTCGAGAAACGGTTTCCCGCGTCTCACCACTGGCGACAGAAGCAGCCGGGGCGATATGCACTGAGGCCTATTCAGATGCACATCAACTTCAACATTCCAGTGTTCAGTCCAATGCTTGCGGTGGAATATTTTTTTGTATGCTCGCACAAATAGGCTGTCCACGAAATAACGCCTGCGGCTTGTCGTGAAGAACATATGATGCCGAACTGTAAATACTGGAACGGACGCCGGGTTTTTCTGACAGGGCATACGGGTTTCAAAGGTAGTTGGCTCTCCCTCTGGCTCAACGCGCTTGGGGCGAAGGTTACTGGCTACGCCTTGGCACCCCCCACAGAGCCTAGCCTTTACGAGCAAGCTAGGGTTGAACGTGTCGTTCGCTCGACTTGCGCAGATATTCGAGACCTGCCTACGTTGAGGGCAGCAATTGCAGAGTGTCGTCCCGACGTGATTATCCACATGGCCGCGCAAACAGTAGTGCGCCGTGGGTACGACGACCCAGTCGAAACCTACTCGTCCAATGTGATGGGCACTGTGAATTTGCTTGAAGCGCTACGTCAATTGGGCCTGCGGTGCGTCGTGGTCAACGTGACCAGCGATAAATGCTACGACAATCGTGAATGGGTATGGGGGTATCGTGAAAACGATGCTCTGGGAGGGCACGATCCATATTCGAACTCAAAAGCTTGCGCCGAACTGGTAACGTCTGCGTTTCGCAGTTCCTATTTTTCTCCAGATACTTTCGATCGTCACGGAGTCGCAATCGCAAGTGCGCGTGCCGGAAATGTGATTGGAGGAGGGGATTGGACAGCAAATCAATTAATACCTGATTTGATGAGATCGTTTCTTGCGGGGCGGCCATGTCTGATTCGAAGTCCGCTCGCCACGCGGCCATGGCAATTCGTCCTTGAGCCGCTTCGCGGATATCTTCTGCTCGCCGAGCAACTCTCGAAAGAGCCCAAGCGATTCGCTAGTGGGTGGAATTTCGGTCCCTCTGATGAGGACGCCAAACCGGTATCGTGGATCGCTGACGAGTTGGTCCATTTGTGGGGAAAACAGGCGAGCTGGGTTTGTGACAGAGCGCATCATCCCCACGAGGCGTATCTGTTAAAGCTGGATGCATCGAGAGCAGGCCGCGATCTGCGATGGTATCCGGCCCTGCCATTGAGTTCGTCGCTTGAGTGGATAGCGACGTGGTACCGTGCATTCGAAAGACGAGAAGATCTAGGCACGCTGTGTGAGGCCCAAATCGAGGACTACGAAGATTTGGTTCAGGAACGTACTAGTGAGCGAATCGGGGATTCTGCTTTGAAAGTCTCATCAGAACAAGCGGTTGTTGCAGAGCCGGCAGAGAAGGCCTCTCGTGGCTCGGACTAGGATGAATACATCACAATCACACGGGGTGCTCGAACCATGTGGGTCAGCAACTTCGGTAAGGGGCGAGTATTGCCGGACCGTGCGATATTGATCGATGATGCCGAGGTAAGCCTCACGCGTGTGGCCGTAACCTTGACGGGCACGCGTTGTACACACATGCATAAGAATGCGGTGCAATCTTGCACGAATAATGCATCTCGGGTGTTTCTGGAATACTTCCGCTGCCCTGATGAATTTGCCAATTTCCAGTTACTGCCTCAAGTCTCGACATCAAAAGGATTCTTCCGCTTCGGCTATGGCCGTCTGGACCGAGATCAAGTAAGCGTTTCCCCCAGCACAATCGAATCTGACGCAATGCTATCTCTACAGTCCGTAAGTTCGGGAGAGATTGGCATGCGGTTTCAACCCGACGAGGTCGTGGAAAATCTTCGCCTTGAGCGGTATGTGGCGCGCGGCGAGCGAGAACGCTTACTGCACACGATTTACTACTTGTTGCGCCCTGTTCTCCCACTTGCAGTTCGGAAACAGCTGCAGCGGCTCGTGTTTCGACAGCGCCTACGATACGCGTTTCCTCAGTGGCCTGTTGATTGCTTTGTCGATCAGATCTTCGAACAGTTGATGGGCGTGAAGCTCCGAGCGTCGGGTCAGACCGAGATACCGTTCATCTGGTTCTGGCCTGATGGAAACGAGTGCGCACTGATGATGACGCATGACGTGGAGCAGCAGAAGGGAGCCGACTTCTGTGATTTCCTAATGGATCTGGATGACTCCTACGATATCAAGGCGGCATTTCAGTTGATCCCTGAAGGTGCCTACAAGGATTTCGAGATACTGGCTTCTAGAATTAAAAATCGCCGCTTTGAACTAAATATCCACGATCTTGACCACGACGGCAGACTTTACGAGCACAAGGAATTGTTCGAGAAACGTGCAAGCAGAATCAATGAATATGGCCGACGCTATGGTGCGCTAGGATTTCGTTCTGGCTCGATGCATCGAAACCAGGACTGGTTTGAAATGCTGGATTTTGAATATGATATGTCGGTCCCAACCGTGTCGCACCTTGAGCCGCAGTATGGTGGCTGCTGCACGGTAATGCCCTATTTTGTGGGAGATGTCCTGGAGTTACCCCTGACAACCATCCAAGATCACGGGTTGCTCCATGTCCTATCGGCTAGATCGATTGATCTCTGGAAACAGCAGATCGCGACGATCCTGGTTCGCCACGGTCTCATCAGTTTCATTGTTCATCCGGATTACATCAGCGAACCGACCGAGTGCGAGCTGTACCGAGAGCTTCTCCAACACATTCAAGCTCTTCGGACGACACGTTCAATTTGGACTGCGTTGCCCGGTGAGATCAATCGCTGGTGGCGCGAACGCAGCCAACTGCAGCTGGTGCGAGACGGGGACGGTTGGCAGATTGCGGGCGAAGGGAAGGAGAGAGCCCGGCTGGCATTCGCCTCTCTGGTGCACGGGAACGTGATGTACCGAATCGTCGACCATGCGGGCGGCAAGAGTGAAAGGACAATGTCAGCGACCGTATCAAATGGAAGCGTGAATGTTCAGCCTTAATGAAGGGGGATCGTTCTCGATCGAGTCACTCTCCCATTCTCAGCTGCCCTTCAAGAAACGCTGCCCATCTCGCAGCAACGATGGATATCCATTTCATTGATCCGACACGAGACGAACGTTGGGAGCAATTTCTGCAAGCGCATCCTGATGCATCGCTCTTTCACAGTTCAGCCTGGTTGAAGGCGCTGTACACCACATATGGATTCCAGCCCCTCCTCCTCACTACAGCGGGCCCGAGCGAACCAATAACAAACGGGACTCCATTTTGTAGAATCCATAGCTGGATGACAGGCTCTCGTTTAGTTTCCGTTCCGTTTTCAGACCACTGCCAGCCCCTGTCTGATCCTCAAGAGGCCGTTGGGGCGACTTCAGAATTTCTTTCCCGACTGCTGGAGTGGGAGCATTGCAACCACGTCGAACTTAGACCGATCGGTGCTGACGTTTCTTGGCTACGGCAAACGGGTTTCGCGCAAAGTGCAACTTTCATCCATCACACACTAGATCTGCGCCCTCCATTGTCCGTACTCCTTGACCGTATGCACAAGAGCTGCTTCCAGCGAAAGATCAGGCGAGCGGAAAGGGAATGCCTGACGTACGCTGAAGGCAGCAGCGACGAACTGCTCCAGCAATTCTATTCGCTACAAATTGTGACTCGCCGCAGGCACGGCGTACCTCCGCCACCGATGACGTGGTTCCGCAATTTGCGCCACTTCCTCGGAGACACTTTCAAGATCGGTGTCGCTTCCAGAAATGGCCGACCCATCGCAAGCATAGTCACAGTGCGGTACAAGGGCACACTCGTCTATAAATATGGTGGCTCTGATATAGCATTCCATCAGTTTGGATCTATGCCATTTCTGTTCTGGGAGACCATTCAGCGCGCGAAAACAGCGGGCGCGGCGCAACTCGACCTCGGACGATCGGACGTCTGTCAGGCTGGTCTTATCGCCTTCAAGGATCACATGGGCGCGACTGCTACTCCCATAAAATACTATCGTTATCCTGAAAGCGCGGCAAACCGTTCGCGTCTCGGTGCATTCATGCAGCGTCCTGAGATTTCCGCAGTGTCTGCCCGCCTTCCATCCATTCTGTTCAGAGCAGCCTCGAATATTCTTTATCGACATATGGCATAGCTGACTCACCGGCGAGATGGCCTTGGACCGTTTCCCTGAACTGAAGATTATCGACCTATGGGAAGTCCGTCATTTCTGTTTGTACGTGCGCTGCTGATATATTGGGCATCCTAAAGGGTTATCGCAAAGAAATGGGTTCGTCATTATGTTTTACGCCGACGTCGGTCGTCGGTGCATTTCTGATTGATCCGATTTTGAGACAAGATGATCGCGGTCATTTTTCGCGAGCTTGGTGCATCCACGAGTTTGCTGAGCAGGGAATCCACTTTGTTCCCGTGCAGGCAAACACAGGATTCAATTTCAAGAAAGGGACACTCCGTGGACTCCACTTTCAAGTTAAGCCGGCCCTAGAAGCGAAACTGGTGCGTTGTACTAGAGGGGCGCTTTTCGACGTTGTGGCAGATCTACGCCCACACTCCCCTTCCTATTGCCAGTGGTACGGTGTCGAGCTGCAAGCGGATCGCTACCAAATGCTCTTCGTTCCCGAAGGTTGCGCACACGGGTACCAAACCCTCGAGGACAAGACAGATCTCTTTTATATGACTTCGCAGTATTTCACGCCCTCTGCGGTCCGGGGCCTGCGATACGATGATCCGGTGTTTCGGATTAAGTGGCCTTTAGTTCCAACAGCAATCTCTGAACAGGACCGGAATTGGCCTCTGTTCAGCGAAACGAGTCCATCATGAATACTGACACCGCACTTCAGCAACGAGAAAGAGAAGGTAAGCCAATCCGGGTGGGGATCATTGGGGCGGGCGCAGCTGGGCGCGCTATTGCCCTCCAACTCGCGACTCCAGCACCAGGGGTTCGACTTGCGGCTATTGCAAACCGCACGCCCGAACATGGCGAAAGGGCTTTCCGCGAAGCCGGAATCACAGAATGGCGTTGTCCTGAGTCTGCGCAAGATGCCGAGGCGGCAATCAATAACGGAATCCCTGTTCTAACGAACGATCCGTCGGTTGTTACCAGATGCGATGCCGTTGACGTGATTATTGAAGGCACCGGGACCATTGAATACGCTGCTGGACTGATCCTAGATGCTTTCGATCATGGCAAACACGTGGTACTGGTCAACGCGGAATTGGATTCGGTCCTCGGTCCGATTCTGAATGCCAAAGCGAAGAAGGCTGGTGTTGTCATTACGCACACCGACGGGGAAGAACCCGGAGTCGCAATGACCCTTCTCCGCTACCTTCGGTCTACAGGGCTGCGGCCCGTGGCGGCGGGTAACCTGAAAGGTATGGTGGATCATTACCGAACTCCCGAAACGCAGAAAAGCTTCGCACTGAAGTACGACCAGGATCCGAGAAAGGTCACCTCATTCGCGGACGCCACCAAACTCTCGATGGAGACAACCATTCTGGCAAATGCTACGGGATTTCAGGCTGGGCGCCGAGGCATGTACGGCCCCGTCTGTGCGCATGTTCGTGAAATGGCGAAACTCCTTCCGGCGGATCAGATGCTCGATACTGGGCTCGTGGACTATGCGCTCGGAGCTGCACCTCACACCGGCGCGTTCGTTGTTGTATACGAGGATCGGCCACTGAAGCAGGCTCAACTCGGTTACGTGAAGATGGGCGACGGGCCGTTCTACGTTTTTTACACGCCCTATCATCTGCCTCACATTCAGATCATTTCGACCATCGGGCGGGCGGTTGTCCATTCCGATGCGACTGTCACGCCCGTTGATGGCCCGGTTTGTGAGGTCATTACCTTAGCGAAGCGCGACATGAAAGCAGGTGAGCGACTCGACGGCGTAGGCGGATTCTGCGCCTATGGGCTCATCGAGAATACGGCGGCGGCCCGTAGCATTGATGCCCTGCCGCTCAGTCTGGCTGAGAACTGCGTGCTGCGTCGCGACATAGTCAAGGACCAAGTTATTTCTTTTGCTGACGTTGAACAACCCAACCGCCGCGTAATCGATGAGCTGTGGAAAGAGCAGCTGGCGCGGTGGTCGCTGTCACGATTGACGTATGGGAAGTGAAGGTGGGTTTCGAAGAAAAATTCGGCCATGATGGTTAAGGGCGTAAGACTCTAGTCATCTCTGATGGTAGAACGTATAGAAACCCTGCGTCCTTCAAGTCCAGTTCAGTGTCGTCCAAGGCTTGGGGCAAAGAGTACGTTACGGTTATTTTGTGCTGTGTTCCTCTTCAGTATCCTCATTTTCAGTGTGCCCCCGAGCAGAACATATATTCTGGCCTCCGCAGGACGCATCCTAATCGTAGACCAATCAGCCGGACAAACCGATGTCATCGTAGTTGCCATCGATGCGGACGGCGCAGGCACACTGGAAGCCGCTGATTTGGTCCGCCAAGGTGTGTCCAAGAGGGTTGCAGTTTTCAATGATCCTCCCACCTCTGTGGATCGCGAATTTCTACGCCGCGGTCTGCCCTATGAGGATCGTGCCGCGACCTCGATCCGGCAGCTTCATTCGCTTGGGATTGGCTCAGTCGAACAGATTCCTCGAACGACAACCGGCAGTGAACAGGAAGGCTACATTCTGCCCGGCTGGTGCAAGGAACACGGATATCACTCGGTTGTGCTGATCACGTCATCCGACCATTCCCGCAGACTGAGTCGAATTCTCCGTCGTTCCCCGCACTCCCACGATATAAACGTAATTGTGCAGAGCTCACCGTACTCAGAATTCGAACCAGACGCATGGTGGAGAAGTCGGGAAGGCATTCGCACTTGGATTTTTGAGTTCGAAAAATTGGTACTCGACGTTGCACGACATCCCTTTGCCTAAACGCCGCCCAACGCCGGAGGAAACGATCGAATGATAAACATCAGTCTAGCGGGAATGAAAGGAACACCTCTACAAATCCTTTGTCTCGGCTGTCACTCCGATGACATCGAAATTGGGTGTGGGGGGACAATTCTCCGTTTGGCTGAGCAATATCCTGGATCCGTGTTTCATTGGGTTGTCCTCAGCGCGATCGGTGCGCGGGAGGCCGAGGCACGACGCGGCGCTGCGTTATTTACTGAGTCTGGCAAACTCGTAGGACCTTTACTGAGGACATTTCGAGACGGATATATGCCTTTTGTAGGCGCCGACGTAAAAGACGTTTTTGAAGAGTTGAAGGGCCATGTTCAACCCGACTTGGTGTTTACTCATTACCGGGACGATGCACATCAGGATCATCGTCTGATTTCAAGCCTTACATGGAACACGTTTAGGGACCACGTCATCCTCGAGTACGAGATCCCAAAATATGATGGCGACCTAAGTCAGCCGAACTTTTATGTTCCTCTCCCCAATGGTGTTTACGACAAGAAGATTCGCTACCTTATGGATATTTTCGGCTCACAGCGAGCCAAGCGCTGGTTTCAAGAGAGTACCTTTCTCGGGTTGATGAGGTTGCGCGGTATGGAGTGCAACGCCGAGAGTGGTTATGCGGAGGCCTTCCACTGCCGTAAAGTCACACTGTAAGCACAGAATCGAGCCAGCTGAAGCGTTCGGATGACGCGGTCCAGAGAAAGAAATAACCCAGGCCGCTTCCTTTGAGGTTTGTGTTCTCTAGGCAAGGTCTTCCAACTGTCTAAATGCCCTTGAATGAGTTGTGAGAGGGTGGTAAACTTGGTGTCCCTTCCCTGTCCCCCTCTGAAATCTACAGGAACCCTTCTATGGAACTACCAATCTGCGCCTGTAATTCGCGCTATGAAAACGCTACTCGCAACCACCTGCGCACCGTCCCCTGCGTGAAGCTCGCAGACCGCAAATGCAGTGCGCGGTCGACCGCGTCTTTGATCTTCACCGTCAGCTTATTGTGGCACCTAGTTCTGGGTGCAGCCGGTGCATTCGCGCAGTCGCCTTCAATGAAGGTGGGTACCCCAACGGTCGACGGCAATGGTGTGAAATATTATCCCGTCAAGTCGGTTTATCAAGGTTCAAAGCAGCAAGTTGTTAGGGTTCTGGAACCCACCAATCCTGCACCAGGTAAGCCGCAACGAATTCTGTATGTTCTTCCTGTCCAGACGGGGGTCACTAACCTGTCTTCTACTTACAGCGATGGACTGGAGGAGTTACGACTGCTGGATGTTCCCAATCGCTTCAACATGACCCTCATCGCGCCATCGTTTAATTATCAACCCTGGTACGGTGACAACGTTGCGGATGCAACGCGGCGGATGGAGAGTTTCATAATCGACGACCTCGTTCCGTTTGGCGACACTTTTGCACCGGGCAGCGTCCCACAGCGTTATCTCATCGGTTTCAGCAGGTCGGGATTTGGCGTCCTGACATTAATCCTAAGGCATCCAAGAGTCTTCAGTGCGGCCGCTGCCTGGGACTCTCCGGCGCAAATCAGTGATGTCTCATCGTTCGACGGCATTCCGCTGAACTTCGGCACCCAGGCAAATTTTGAGGGCTACTACATACCCATTCTTATTTCGAACAACGCCGAACTGTTTCAGCACCAAAACCGCTTATGGATCAGCGGAGACCAAGCTGTGTTTACGGACGAAATGAGTCAATTGCACGATCAGCTCACAGCAGCCGCAATTCCGCATACTTGGGTGCAAGGAAGCGCTCGGGCACATAGTTGGAATAGCGGCTGGCTGGATGGAGCGGTTACCGACCTGGACGCCAATGCAACGCTCACTCCGCCTGGCGGGCCGGCAATGCGGAGTGGAGGGCAGCCGGCGGGAATGCTGGCGTCGGGGACCAGCCAGACGACATTGAGTCTGGTGACGGATGAGAGCGCGACCTGCAGGTACGCGACCAGCGCCGGGGTAGTGTATGAAGCGATGACGAACACCTTCAGCAGCACGGGAGGGACGGCGCATTCGACGCCGGTGATGGGGTTGGTGGATGGAAGCAGTTACAGCTACTACGTGCGCTGCCAGGATGTGGCGGGCAACGAGAACGGGGACGACTATACGATCACGTTCTCGGTGGCCACGTCGAACGGCAGAGGGGGGACGTTCAGCAGCAGTTTTCTTGGAGCGGAAGATCCGCTATCCGAG